>ENA-OQIG01000060-OQIG01000060.1-human-gut-metagenome-genome-assembly--contig:-NODE-60-length-62994-cov-4.652298_pt1 | contig 62994 bp, 78 predicted proteins | sample MGYA00242576_ERZ504741 | MGnify/ENA primary metagenome ERZ504741 (study PRJEB26092, sample SAMD00036436) | human gut metagenome | host: Homo sapiens | study: EMG produced TPA metagenomics assembly of... | reverse complement strand
TGTTCACACATCACTATCCCGCGAGGTGTTTTTGGCATGAATATGCCAAAATCCCGAGACATACAAGCCAAAATTCCATTGCCGCAGGCAATCTGGAATGAATTTTGGCTAAGTTACTGTGAACGGAGTGAACAGTAACGAAGATTCATATCGTCTGACAGACAGATTTCTTTTTGCTTTCGAATATGTTATTATATATAGGAAATATTTGCTGCCTGCTAAGTGTCAGCATCCAAAGAAAGTCGGGAGGTACATAAAGATGAAACTTACAATATTGGGAACCGGAAATGCAAAGGTGACGAAATGCTATAACACCTGTTTTGTGCTAAATAAAGATAAAGAATATTTTATGATAGACGGAGGTGGCGGAAATACAATTCTGAAGCAGCTGGAGGACGCAGGAATCAGCTGGAAAGAAATCAGCACTATATTTGTGACACATAAACACATCGATCATCTGCTTGGAATCATCTGGATGCTTCGTATGTATTGTCAGGGAATGGCAAGAGGACAGTTTGGCGGTGAAGTGACTATCTATGGACATGATGAAGTGATCAGCCTGCTGAAACAGATGGCAGAGATGCTTCTCACACCAAAGGAAACGAAATTTATCGGAGACAAAGTCCATCTGGAAGAAGTAAAGGACGGAGAAGATAGAACGATTCTGGGACACAGGGTGACATTTTTTGATATTCTGTCTACAAAGGCAAAACAGTTTGGGTTCTGCATGGAGTACGCAGAGGGAAAGAAGCTGACCTGTTGTGGAGATGAGCCATATAATGAATGTGAACAGAAATATGCCAAAAACAGCACATGGCTTCTTCATGAAGCATTCTGTCTGTTCTCTCAGGCAGATAAATTCAAACCATATGAGAAACATCATTCTACTGTAAAGGATGCCTGTGAGCTGGCACAGAAACTGGAAGCAGAGAATCTGATTCTGTATCATACAGAGGATAAAAATATTTCCAGACGAAAGGAGCTCTACACAGAAGAAGGCAGACAGTATTATAAAGGAAATCTCTGGATTCCTGATGATCTGGAAACCTACAAATTATAAAAAGACAAACCTCCGGAGGCTTGCCTTTTTTACAGCAATCTTTTTAAATGTATCATTTATGAGGGTTGCCATAGTGATTATGCTGTATGGTCCACATGTGTTTTAGTGTCGGAAGACAAAACTTCACATGTAGTATGATCCTGTGAAAAAGTTTCCATAATTCCTGAAATAGTCCTGTGCAGATAAGGACGGTACTCAGCCAGAGACACAGGCTGCTGATACAGAATGCAGCTGTAGCAGGTGGAACCTACCAGCTCAATGATCGTAAAGAGCATCAGTTCTGGATTTTTATAATGTAGTCCGCTTTGAGCAAGCATATCCAGATAGGACTGATAAAAATTATATTCGTCGTCAGGCATTTTTTCCTCAAAAGCACCCTTGAAGACACCCCAGGCAAGATTCTTTGAAATAAACAGCAGGAGAGTACGGTCTTTATTCAACTCAGTAAGAATGTAATCTATAATAAAATGTACCTGCCTGTCAAATTCGCTGATATGTGCATTCTGCACAGCCTCATGGGCCCGGAAAAACAATTCTCCGGTCTTGTGGGAAACCAGTTTATTCCGGATATCATATTTATCCTTAAAATAGAGGTAAAACGTCCCCTTGGCAACCCCGGCCTGATCTACAATATCTGAAATTGTAGTTTTGGTAAGTCCCTTCGTCGTAAAAAGTTCAAAGGCAGTGTTGAAAAGAGCATCTTTTTTCTTCTTTTTATTCAGCTCCAGTTTTCCCATTTCAGATTCATTCCTTCCTCTACTGTATACACAACATTTTAACCGAATCAGGTAAGTCCCGCTGCGGAGTTTGCGAAAAGCAATAAGCGTCTTACTGTTCACAGCAACATAAGCTTACTTTGTAATTATATTGTGATCATATATAATTACTATTTTAAACAAAAATGACTGAAAGTCAATATTACATTTTTGTTCTGGAAAAATTTAGACAAATTGTGAAGAATGATTATTGACTGAAAGTCATTTTTGTTATATAACATTCCATGAAATAAAAAATGACTGTTGGTCATAGAATGATCAAACAGTATCAATAATAAAGAAAGAAGAGGAGAAAAAGATGATTAAGGTAGGAAAGTGGATTGCAAAACACAAGATACTGATCATTATCATCGGAATTGCATTGCTGATCCCTTCATATCTCGGTATGGCGGCGACAGAATCAACTACGATGTACTGAGTTATCTGCCGGATACCCTTGAGACAGTTGAGGGACAGGACATTATGTAGATCAGTTTGGGATGGGAGCCTTTTCCATGATAGTGGTGGAGGATATGGAACTGAAGGATGTAGCTGCTCTGAAAGAGAAAATCGAAGCAGTTGATCACGTGAAAAAAGTACTGTGGTATGACAGTGTCCTGGATGTTTCCGTTCCTGTAGAAATGCTTCCGAAGGATTTAAGAGAGGCATTTTTAACGGAGATGCAACTATGATGATCGCGTTGTTTGATAATACAACATCATCAGAAACTTCCATGGAAGCTGTGACGCAGATTCGTAAGATTACTTCAAAGAACTGTTTTGTCAGTGGAATGACAGGCATTGTTACTGATATCAAACAGATCGCACTTAAGGAAATGCCGATTTACGTTGTGATTGCTTCCTGCCTTTCTCTGATAGTGTTGCTCCTTGCAATGGATTCTCTGGTAGTTCCGGTTTTGTTTTTGCTCTGCATTGGTGTTGCAGTCTTGTATAATCTTGGAAGTAATATTTTTCTTGGTCAGATTTCATACATCACTCAGGCACTGACAGCAGTCCTGCAGCTTGGTGTTACCATGGATTATTCCATTTTCCTGCTGAACAGTTATGAGGAGAATAAGAAGCGGTTTGAGGGTGATAAAGAGAGGGCTATGGCACATGCCATCAATGCAACCTTCAAATCTGTAATCGGAAGTTCTATTACAACAGTAGCCGGATTTATCGCACTTTGTTTTATGACCTTCTCACTTGGACGTGATATGGGTGTCGTAATGGCCAAGGGAGTTGTTATCGGTGTTCTGTGTTGTGTTACTTTGCTCCCTGCTCTGGTGCTTACTTTTGACGGAGCCATTGAAAAAACAACACATAAGACGCTGCTTCCAAGTTTTGATAAGGCATCTGCTTTTATTACAAAGCATTATAAAGTATGGCTGATCATTTTCCTGGTAATGCTTTTCCCGGCAATTCATGGAAATAACAATCTGAAGAATTACTACAATATTGACAAGTCACTTCCTTCCACGCTGGACAGTAATGTGGCAAATGCCAAACTTCAGGAAACCTTTGATATGAATAATGTTCATATGGTGTTATTAAAGAAAGGTCTGACATCAAAAGAAAAAACAGAAATGCTTGACCAGATCAAGGATGTTGATGGTGTAAAATGGGCACTTGGAATGGACTCTTTCGTAGGTGCGGCATTCCCGGATACCATGATTCCAAGTAATTTGAAGAAGATGCTGGAAAGCGATGAGTACGAGATGGAATTTATCTGTTCCAAATATAAAACAGCCACAGACGAGGTAAACAATCAGATTGATGAGATCCAGAAGATTGTAAAAGGATACAGTCCGGAATCTATGGTAATCGGAGAAGCACCTCTGACCAAGGATCTTCAGGATGTTACGGATGTGGATTTAAAGACTGTAAATACTATCTCTATCCTGGCAATTTTCATTATTATCATGGTTGTGTTTAAATCCATTTCGCTTCCGTTTATTCTGGTTGCAGTTATTGAGTTTGCGATTTTTGTCAATATGTCCGTTCCTTATTATCAGGGAAAGGAAGTGGTGTTCGTAGCAAGCATTGTTATCGGTTGTATCCAGCTGGGAGCTACTGTTGACTATGCAATCCTTATGACCAGCAGATACCAGAAAGAACGTGGTCTTGGAAAGAGTAAGAAAGAATCCATTGCCATCGCACATAAAACTTCCATGAAGTCAATTGTGATCAGTGGCTGCAGCTTCTTTGCGGCAACTTTCGGAGTTGGTCTTTATACACAGGTAGATATGATCGGAAGTATCACAAACCTGCTTTCACGTGGAGCTGTAATCAGTACACTGGTGGTATTGTTTATACTTCCGGCTATGTTTATGATATTTGATTCTCTCATCTGCCACACATCTATTGGATTTGCCAAGAAGAAACCGGCAAAAGAGAAGAAACAGTGATTCAGGATTTTTAAAAAGAAGCTTATTGTAAAGAGATAGAATAAAGGAGTAAGTTATTATGAACAGAAACAGAAAGAAAGCAGCTGCAGCAACGCTTGCAGCAGGAATGGCTGTAGTTCTCGGAGCAGGTACTGTAATGGCAGCTGCTTCAACAGGTGATAATGGATTGCAGAAAGAAGAAACCGTTTATGTAAATACAACTGCCGGAGGAGAAGTAACGGATGTCACAGTATCTGACTGGCTGAAAAATTCCGGAGACAGTTCCAATTCTGAGGTGAAAGATGCCTCTGATCTTCAGGATATAAAAACGTAAAAGGTGATGAAACATTTACTCAGAACGGAATGATCTGACCTGGAGTACTGATGGAAAGGATATTTATTATCAGGGAAAGACAGAGAAAAATCTCCCGGTTTCCGTAGGAATTAAATATTATATGGATGGAACTGAGGTTTCTCCGGAAGCTCTGGCAGGAAAGACAGGACATCTGAAAATGGAAGTGACATATACAAATACTTCTAAAACAACCAAAACAGTGAATGGTAAAAAGACTGATATTTATTCACCCTTTGTTATGGTGACAGGAATGATCCTTTCTACAGATAATTTCTCCAATATTACAGTAGATAACGGTAAGGTTATTTCTGACGGAAGCAGAAATGTTGTTGTCGGTTTTGGTATGCCGGGAATGAAAGAAAGTCTGGATATGTCTTCTGATATTGCAGATGAAGTGAATATCCCTGAAGGATTTACAGTGGAAGCAGATGTTACAGACTGTGAGATGAATTCTACATTTACCGTAGCACTTACAGATATTTTCAAAGATATTAATCTGGATGATGTGGATGGACTGGATGAGCTGAAGGATTCAATGAAAGATCTGACGGATGCAGCAGTAAAACTGGTAGACGGAACCAAAGATCTTTATGATGGAACTAATAAACTCAATGACAAATATAAAGAATTTTATGATGGAATCGGAACTCTGAAAAGTGGTGTCAGTGATCTGAATGACGGAGCAAAAGAACTGGATGACGGAGCAAAGGAATTAAGCAGCGGAGCACAGACACTGAATACAGGGGCACAGACTTTAAACAGTGGTGTTTCCTCTTATACAGCAGGGGCAGACACACTTTCAGATGGAATCAAACAATATACAGCAGGAGTAGATACACTGGACAGCAAGATGGCTGAATATGAGGCTGGAATGAAATCTCTTTCCGATGGTGTAAATGCATATGTTGCAGGCGGCAATCAGCTTGCAGGCGGTGTGCAGAGTTATGTAACAGGAACAACTACTCTGACAGACGGAATGCAGCAGTATATTGCAGGAGTTAATCAGCTTGCAGGCGGTGTGGGTCAGTATGCTGGTGGTATCAAGAGTTTAGTGGATGGGATTGGTCAGGTTGTTCCGGGAATTGATACTGCTGTAAATGGAATCCAGACTGCTGTAGAAAAAATGACAGCTCTTTCATCTAAAATCGATGCAGATCAGATTGCTAATTTCAGTGACAGCATGACGGCTTATACAACAGGCGTTTCTGATTACACTTCTGCAGTTGGCCAGTATATTGAAAGTGTAGAACAGCTTGCATCAGGACTGAGCCAGCTTGAGAGCTCACTTGAAAACATGGGAGCTTCCACAGCTTCAGAAATAGAAGAAAGTGCAAATGCAATGTCCGGACAGTTAAATGACAGTGCTGAAACCATGAACAGTCAGGCAGATGTAATTGAATCCTGGATCAGTGATTCCGCAGAGGCTTCTGTAGATGCATCTTCTGTAGATGCAGGAGTTGCAGCAGTCAGCAGTCAGCTGGAAGCAGCAGAATCTGCTTTGTATAATATTGATACCAGCAATATGGATGATGAAACAGCAGCTGCTGTAGAAGCTGCGATTGATGGTGCGTTAGGTTCTATTCAGGCAGCTGAGGACAGTGCATCTAATATTGATACATCCACAATTACAGCCTCCGCACCTGATACGTCAGCATTGCAGTCAGCAGCAGACGCTTTAAGGGCATCTGCGTCCAGTGCGGAATCAACAGCAGATGCACAGGAAGAGGCAGTCAACAGCAGTGTTGAACAGATGAAACAGCAATTACAGGCATTAACTCAGGGAATGAAGACAGTGCAGGAAACTGTATCACAGTTAAATGCAGGTGCAAAAGAGCTTACTTCTAATGATGGCACATTAAAATCAAGTGGAACCCAGCTTGCTCAGTCAGGAACCCAGATTGCTACAGCAGTAAATCAGATGAGTACATTATTTACCGGACTTGGACAGCAGCTTCCGGAAATGCTGCAGGGAATCGATCAGCTGAAAGCAGGCTCTGATCAGCTGACTACTGCAAATAAATCTCTCCAGAGTGGATATGAAAGCCTTGCAAAAGCAAGCACAGAACAGATGATTTCCGGCGCAGATACACTGCTTAGTTCCGGAAAGACACTGACAGATGGAATTGCACAGCTTCAGGGCGAAAATAATGTTAATGCACAGACACTGTTAAAAGGAGCCAAGACTCTTAAGAGCGCAAGAAAGAGCCTGACCAGTGGTATGTCTCAGATCGATTCTGCAACAGGTCAGATTACAAGTGGCGTGGAAACTCTGGCATCTAACAGTGGAACACTGTACAGCGGAGCAGATCAGCTTTCTTCGAACAGTTCTACATTAAACAGCGGAGCATCTAAGCTTGCATCAGGAACCCAGACACTTGTATCCGGAGCACAGACCCTTGCATCAGGAACAGGCAGCCTTGTATCCGGCACTCAGACGTTAATGGATGGTGCAGATAAGCTTTCTGATGGCAGTGATCAGCTTAAAGATGGTATCAGCGATCTGAATGACGGAGCAAAAGAACTGAACAAAGGACAGAAGAAATTCTATAAAGAAGGTATTAAGAAACTGGATGATACAGTAAACGGAGATCTTCAGGATATTCTTGACAGATTTGAGGTAATCCAGTCTGACGATGTAATGTACACAACATTCACAGACAGATCCGGCGATATGGACGGAAATGTTAAATTTATTTTCGAATCTGACCCGATTGAAATCAGTGATGATGAGAAATAGATATCATAAACCTGAGATATACAGAATAAGGGAAAGATGAACAGCCAGACTTAACTAAAATGGGGCGGATGCAATCAGGCAACTGCCCCATTGCTTATGAAAAAGCTTTCTGTTATAATAAAAAAGTCAGATGGGAATTTTAGAAAACAAGAAAGCATCAGGTGATTAAATGGAAAATACAAAATCACAAAAAAAGTCGTATTCAACAGCATCTTCCAAGAGCAGGGCGCGTCGAAAAACAAAAACAGATTATTATGATTACAGTCTGGTAGCAGTTATTGTACTGCTGACCTGTTTTGGGCTTATCATGCTGTACAGTACAAGCTCCTATATGGCTCAGATAAATTACGGAAGCGACATGTATTTTTTAAAAAACAGGCCATCATCAGCGTGGCATGTATTATCATGGCGCTGATCATTTCCAGGCTCAATTATCGGATACTGAACCGTTTTAGCACAGCTTTGTATGTAGCGGCACTGGTGTTGATGGCACTGGTAAAAACACCGCTGGGGCAGTCTTCTCATGGTGCCCAGAGATGGCTGAATCTTGGACCGGTTCAGTTCCAGCCGGCAGAGCTTGCCAAGATAGCAGTTATTGTCTGCCTCCCATATATGATCGTGCATATGGGAAAGAAAGTCCGTACCTTAAAGGGCTGTATGGTTCTTGCTGTTGTGGGAGGCGGACTGGCACTGGCTGCATATGTATTTACGGACAATCTGAGTACAGCAATTATTATTTTCTGTATTACTGCAGGACTGATTTTTGTGTCTCACCCGGATATTAAGATTTTTATGATTATTGCAGGTGTTGTTATTGCGCTGGCAGTGATCGGAGTCATTTTTCTGAATGCAACAGTAAGTGTTGATGGAAGTGGAAGCTTTCGTCTGAGACGAATCATGGTATGGCTTCATCCGGAAGAATATGCGGACAGTTGGGGGTATCAGACAATTCAGGCATTGTATGCGATTGGCTCGGGAGGATTTTTTGGCAGAGGACTTGGAAACAGTATTCAGAAGCTGGGAAGTGTACCTGAGGCACAGAATGACATGATTTTTTCAATTATCTGTGAAGAACTGGGGATTTTTGGAGGTCTTATCGTGCTGATGCTTTATGCATATCTGTTATACAGCTGTTTGTTATTGCACAGAATGCACCGGATATGTTTGGCTCACTTATGGTCAGTGGAATTTTTATTCACATAGCATTGCAGGTTATTCTTAATATTGCGGTTGTTGTAAATCTTATGCCGAATACAGGTGTCACTCTTCCGTTTATCAGTTATGGAGGTACGTCGATCGTATTCCTTATGGCAGAGATGGGACTTGCGTTGAGTGTGGCAAGGCAGATTAAATTTGAGGAATAAAAAATGTAATAAAATAGTGCTTGACAAACAGGAGGGAAGAATATATACTTTGAACATCAAAGTAATCAATCCCGATAAAACCAAATCTGAATAAATGAGACGTATTTACTGGTCTGACGGATGATAAGGTTGAAAACAAGAAAAAGCAGAATCATCATCTGCTTAACAAAAATAATAAAAAACAAGTGATAACCGGAGCAGGAAAAAGAGAAGTATTCCGGGGCTTGAATTAAAGGAGAAGAGAAAATTATGTTAGAAAAAATGAGTGAAATGATCGCAGAGCAGTTAAATTGTGATGCAGCAGGAATTACTGCTGAAACTTCTTTCAAGGATGATCTTGGTGCAGATTCACTTGACCTGTTTGAGCTGGTTATGGCTCTGGAAGATGAATACAATATTGAGATCCCGGCTGAAGATCTTACAGATTTAACAACAGTCGGAGCTGTTATGGATTATCTGAAAAACAAAGGCGTAGAGGCTTAATCATATAGAAATGACAAATAACTCCTTGGAGCCAGAGATGGCTTCGGGGAGAATTTTTTGACATTATAATTTGAATATCAAAATATTTTAAACTAAAATAATTTGCAATCAGAAACAAATTGTTATCATCTGATATAAACATAAAAATAAAGGAAAGGAAAATGATATGTCTAAAATTGCATTTGTATTTCCGGGACAGGGTGCACAGTATACAGGAATGGCGAAAGATTTTTATGAAAAATATGCTGTAAGTCGCGAAGTATTTGAAAGCGCATCAAAAGCATCCGGACTTGATGTGAAAGCTTTATGCTTTGAAGAGAATGACAGATTAAATATTACAGAATATACACAGATTGCCATGCTGACAGCAGAAATTGCAATCTTAAGAGCTGTAGAGGAAGCCGGAATCAGGTCTCAGGTAAATGCTGGACTGAGCCTTGGAGAATACGGAGCACTGGTGGCCTCCGGTGTTATGAAGGAAGAGGATGCATTTACTGTAGTGCGAAAAAGAGGAATTTTTATGCAGGAGGCATATCCTACAGGTGGTGCAATGTCCGCTGTTCTTGGAACAGATGCAGAGCTGATTGAAAAAATCTGCAATGAGACACAGGGAATTGTATCCATTGCAAATTATAACTGTCCGGGACAGATTGTGATCACAGGCGAGGAGACAGCAGTTGCAGCAGCAGGGGAGGCATTAAAGGCAGCAGGCGCCAGACGTGTGATTCCTCTTAAAGTCAGTGGCCCATTTCACTGTGAGCTTCTCAAAGGCGCAGGGGAAAAACTGGGACAGGAACTTGAGAAGGTAGAAATCCAGTCATTTACAGTACCTTATGTGACAAATGTAACTGCACAGTATGTGACAGGACCGGAGCAGGTAAAGGAATTGCTTGTCAGTCAGGTTTCATCCTCTGTGCGCTGGCAGCAGTGTGTAGAACAGATGATTGATGATGGTGTAGATACTTTTATTGAGATTGGACCAGGAAAAACTCTGACAGGATTTCTCAAAAAGATCAACAGAAATGTAAAAGCATTACATGTTGAGAAAACAGAAGATCTGGATGAAGTGAGAAAGGAGTGTCTGTAAAATGCTGAAAAATAAAATTGCCCTGATTACAGGTGCAGGACGTGGAATCGGACGAGCCATTGCTATTGCTCTTGCAAAGGAAGGTGCAGAGGTGGTTATCAATTACAATGGTTCTGAAGAGAGAGCGAAGGAAGTAAAACAGACCATCGAAGAAAACGGTGGAAAAGCTTCCATATATAAATGCAATGTCAGTGATTTCACAGCCTGTGAAGCAATGATTAAAGATATAGTTAAAGAATACGGACACCTTGATATTCTGGTTAATAATGCAGGAATTACCAAAGATGGTCTGATCATGAAAATGAAAGAAGAGGATTTCGATTCTGTACTTAATGTAAACCTGAAAGGTACATTCAATACAATCCGTCACAGTGCCCGTCAGATGCTGAAACAGAGAAGTGGAAAGATTATCAATATTTCTTCTGTTTCCGGAATCCTCGGAAATGTGGGCCAGGCAAATTATGCTGCATCCAAAGCAGGTGTGATCGGTCTGACAAAAACAATGGCAAGAGAGCTGGGCAGCCGGGGAATTACGGTAAATGCCATTGCACCCGGATTTGTAGACACAGAGATGACAGAAGTACTCTCAGAAGAAATCAGGGAAAATGCATGTAAGCAGATTATCCTGGGACGTTTCGGAAAGCCTGAGGATATTGCAAATACAGCAGTATTTCTGGCATCAGACAAAGCAGACTATATTACAGGACAGGTCATCAGCGTAGATGGCGGTATGAACGTATAAATAAGGAGAACAAAATGAGAAGAGTTGTAATTACAGGTATGGGAGCAATCACTCCGGTAGGCCTTAGTGTAGAAGAATTCTGGAACAGCGTAAAAGAAGGAAAAACAAACTTTGCAGAAGTAACACGTTTTGATTCCACAAATTACAGAGCGCATATGGCAGCAGAGATCAACAATTTTAATCCAAAGGATTATATGGATTTCAAATCTGCAAAACGTATGGAGCTTTTCAGCCAGTATGCGGTAGCAGCAGCAAAAGAAGCTATTGAGCAGTCCGGACTGGATATGACAAAAGAAGATCCCTTCCGTGTAGGCTGTAGCGTGGGAAGCGGTATCGGAAGTATGCAGGTGGTAGAGAAATCCTGCGAAATTCTCAACACAAAGGGACCAGGAAGACTGAATCCTCTGATGATTCCTCTTCTGATCTCCAATATGGCATCCGGAAATGTTTCCATTCAGTTTGGACTCCGCGGAAAGAACATTAATGTTGTAACTGCCTGTGCAACAGGAACCCACAGCATTGGAGAAGCATACCGTACTATTCAGTGCTCTGATGCAGATGTTATGGTTGCAGGTGGAACGGAAGCAGCTATCACACCAACAGGCTTTGGTGGTTTTGCGGCACTGACAGCATTGACCTCATCCACAGATCCTGAGAGATGTTCCATCCCTTTTGACAAAGAAAGAAGCGGTTTTGTAATGGGTGAGGGTGCCGGCGTGGTAGTTCTGGAAGAACTGGAGCATGCCAAAGCACGTGGAGCGAAAATCCTTGGCGAGGTTGTCGGATATGGTGCAACAGGAGATGCTTATCACATTACATCCCCTGCAGAGGACGGTTCCGGTGCTGCCAAAGCTATGGAATGGGCTGTAAAAGAAGCAGGAATTTCCACAGATGATGTATGGTATGTAAACGCACATGGTACAAGCACACATCATAATGACTTATTTGAAACAATTGCCATTAAGAAAACATTTGGTGAACACGCAAAAGAAATGAAAATAAATTCTACAAAATCTATTACAGGACATCTTCTGGGAGCTGCCGGTGCAGTGGAAGTGATCACCTGTGTAAAAGAACTTCAGGAAGGCCTGATCCATCAGACTGTTGGTTATAAGGTGCCGGATGAACAGTGTGACCTGGATTATGTAGGAAACGGTAATGTAAAGATGGATATCAAATATGCACTTACCAATTCTCTTGGCTTTGGCGGACATAACGCATCCTTACTTATTAAAAAGTACGAAGACTGATCACGCAGATAATAAATGGTATGGTGATTTTGAAAACAATATACGACAGTGATCTTATAATATAGCTATTTCAGCAGGAGGAAATAAATGGAACTGGCAAATATATTAGAACTGATCCACGCAGTCAGCGATTCAGATCTCACAGAATTTAACCTGCAGGACGATACCTTAAATATTTCCATGTCAAAAGAGAAAACAATTGTACAGCAGATGGCAGTCAATACTGATCCGGCAGATGCTCAGCAGTATCAGCCGGTAGTGCAGCAGGCTGTACATGTAGAATCCGTCAATGCTGTTAACGATGAAGTACAGACAGGAAGTGTGGTAAAATCTCCTCTTGTAGGTACCTATTATGCAGCATCTTCTCCGGAAAATCCCCCCTTTGTAAAAGTAGGAGATAAAGTAAGCAAAGGTCAGGTCCTTGGCATTGTGGAAGCAATGAAGCTGATGAACGAGATTGAATCAGAATTTGATGGTACAGTAAAAGAAATCCTTGTAGAAAACGAGCAGATGGTAGAGTTCGGACAGCCGATGTTTGTGATAGAATAGAAGAAGGAGGTAAAAAACTATGAAACTTACAACAAAAGAAATCATGGAGATCATTCCCCACAGACACCCGTTCCTCCTGATTGATACTATTGAAGAACTGGTGCCGGGTGTGAAGGCAACAGGAAAGAAATGTGTTACCTATAATGAGCCGCATTTCGCAGGACACTTTCCACAGGAACCGGTTATGCCGGGAGTTCTGATCGTTGAAGCGCTTGCGCAGACAGGTGCAGTTGCAATTCTGAGTAAACCGGAAAATAAAGGAAAGATCGCATATTTTGCATCGATCAACAATGCAAAATTCAAGAACAAGGTAGTTCCCGGAGATACCCTTACTCTCGAAGTAGAGATCATTAAGGAAAAAGGTCCCATGGGAGTGGGAAAAGCAAAAGCAACAAACCAGGACGGTAAGGTAGCAGTGATCGCAGAGCTGACTTTTGCAGTAGGAGCATAACAGATGTTTAATAAAATTTTGATCGCCAATCGTGGTGAAATTGCAGTGAGGATCATCCGGCATGTCGTGAGATGGGAATCCGCACAGTAGCCGTATACTCAGAAGCAGACAGAGATGCCCTGCATACCCAGCTTGCAGATGAAGCAGTATGCATCGGAAAGGCACAGTCATCAGACAGCTATCTGAACATGGAGCGAATCTTAAGTGCTACCATTGCCACAAAAGCAGAAGCAATCCACCCGGGATTCGGATTTCTCTCAGAGAACAGCCGTTTTGTGGAAATGTGTGAGAAATGTAATGTGGCATTTATAGGTCCTTCCGCAGAAGTAATTTCCAGAATGGGAAATAAATCTGAGGCGAAAAACACAATGCGGAAAGCTAAAGTCCCGGTAGTTCCCGGCACAAAGGAACCGGTCTACACAGTAGAGCAGGCTTTGGAAGCTGTAAAGGAAATCGGTTTTCCGGTCATGATCAAAGCATCAGCAGGCGGCGGTGGAAAAGGAATGCGTGTAGCCGGAAATGAACAGGAATTTGCCAAATTGTTTGAGACAGCACAGCAGGAGTCGGTCCATTCCTTCTCCGATAATACCATGTATCTGGAACGGTTTGTGGAGAATCCCAGACATGTTGAAGTGCAGATTCTTGCGGATAAATACGGAAATGTAGTTCATCTGGGAGAACGAGACTGCTCTGTTCAGAGACGTCACCAGAAAATGATCGAAGAGTCTCCATGTATCGCAATCTCTGATGATCTGAGAAAGAAAATGGGTGAGACAGCAGTACGGGCAGCAAAGGCAGCAGGCTATGAAAGTGCAGGAACCATAGAATTTCTTCTGGATCAGTCCGGAGAATTTTATTTCATGGAAATGAACACCAGAATCCAGGTAGAACATCCGGTAACAGAATTTGTGTCTGGTGTAGACCTGATCAAAGAGCAGATCTGCATTGCGGCAGGTGAACCGTTAAGCGTTCAGCAGAAAGACATAGAAATCCGCGGCCACGCCATGGAATGCAGAATCAATGCCGAGGATCCTGAGAGACATTTCATGCCATGCCCTGGTAAGATCACTGACTTGCATCTTCCCGGTGGAAACGGAATCCGCGTGGATACAGCAGTTTATAATGACTACGCAATCCCGCCCTACTATGATTCTATGATTGCCAAGATCATTGTTTATGACAAAGACCGCCGCAGTGCATTCGAAAGATGATCAGTGCACTTGGAGAAGTTGCCATCGAAGGAGTAAAAACTAACGTGGATTTTCTGTATGAGCTTCTTAATCAACCGGATTTTCAGGATGGAAACATTACAACTGATTTCATTCCACAGCATTATCCGGAGTTGTAAAAGGAAATCTGGTGTAAATATACTTTATAGTTCAGTAGAAATTACATATTTATTAAAAGGTAACTGATAAGCGAATCGATAAAATAATTTTTGATAGAATTAGTTTGATTAATAGTATAGCGAAAATTAAGTTTCTGCTATATTGATGCAGATGAAAAATCAGACAAGTCAATATAGCAGTTACTTAATATTCGCTGTAATAGTTATTAACGTTATTTTGTTGTCTGAAAGAACATCAAATTGGGTTACATAAAGGAGCAGGATTTTAATGGCAGACTTGAAGAGATTTTTTAAGAAAACAGTTTCAGAAGACCGGCATAAACAGGCCGCATCTGTTTCCGTACCTGAAGGCTTATGGATCAAATGTCCAAAGTGCGGAGAAATGGTTTACAGAGAAGACGTAATATCCAACGCCTATGTGTGCCCGAAATGCGGAGGATATTTCAGAATCAGTGCGAAACGCCGGATCAAAATGATCGCAGATAAAGGAAGTTTTAAAGAGTGGTTCACAGGAATTGACAACAGCAATCCACTGGACTATCCGGATTATCCGCAGAAAATTGAGGATCTGAGAGAAAAAACACACCTTGATGAGGCAATTCTCATCGGAGAAGCCACCATCGGAGGAATCCGTACAGTGATCGGAGCCATGGATACCAGATTTCTCATGGCTTCCATGGGATATGTGGTGGGAGAAAAGATCACCCGCTCATTTGAAGAAGCAACAAAACAGGGACTTCCGGTCATTCTGTTCTGTTGCTCCGGCGGTGCCAGAATGCAGGAAGGAATCGTATCACTGATGCAGATGGCAAAAACCTCCGCAGCCATTAAACGTCACTCCCAGGCAGGGCTTCTCTACACATCTGTGCTGACAGACCCGACTACCGGTGGCGTTACAGCAAGCTTTGCCATGCTTGGAGATATTATCCTTGCAGAGCCAGGCTCATTGATCGGATTTGCCGGCCCGAGAGTCATTGAACAGACTATAGGTCAGAAACTGCCGGAGGGCTTCCAGAGACCGGAATTTCTTCTGGAACATGGATTTCTCGACGGAATTGTTGAACGAGGCTCTATGCGGGATGTTCTTTCGCTGATCCTGAAACTGCATGATACCAGAAAATGTTACGGAGAATTTCCACAGGAAACATCTGCCAGATCTTTCGATACTTTTGGCAAAAAGAAAAAGCAGAAGAAACAAAAAAATCTCACAGCCTGGGCCAGAGTCCAGATTGCCAGAAGCAGTGACCGTCCGTCAGCAGCGGAATATATTGATGCCATTTTTGATGATTTCATGGAATTTCATGGTGACAGAGGTGTCAGAGACGACAATGCCATCATCGGCGGCATTGCTACACTGGACGGACAGCCCGTTACAGTAATCGGAATCCGTAAAGGGCATACTACAAAAGAAAACATCAGATGTAACTTCGGAATGCCATCACCGGAAGGGTACAAAAAGGCTCTTCGACTGATGAAACAGGCAGAGAAATTCGGACGTGCAGTCATTGCATTTGTAGACACTCCGGGGGCATTCTGTGGACTGGAAGCAGAAGAACGGGGACAGGGCGAAGCCATTGCAAGGAATCTTCTGGAAATGTCCGATTTGAAGGTGCCGGTTCTTTCGGTTGTAATTGGTGAAGGCGGCAGTGGCGGTGCACTTGCACTTGCAGTCGGCAATGAAGTCTGGATGATGGAAAATGCAACCTACACCATCCTTTCACCGGAAGGCTTTGCATCTATTCTCTGGAAAGACAGCAGAAAGGCACCGGAAGCTGCGGAGGTCATGAAAGTAACGGCGGCTCATCTGAAAGAACTGGGAATCATTGAACGGATCATACCGGAGGAATATCCTGCAAGTGAGGAGAATTTGCCGGAAATTGCAGAATATATGAAGATCAGAATGAAGCAGTTTCTGGAGAAACAGACTGGTAAAAGTGGACTGCAGATTGCACAGGAACGGTATGAGAGGTTTCGTAAGATGTAGCACGATGTTAAAAGGGACGCGCAGAAAAATATTTTATTTGGAGTGCGGTTTCGGGGTCTAAGATATTCTAAGCTCTCAGAAATCTGCTAAAACCATGAGCTGTCTTGTCAAACTCGCTCCGTTGCAAACTTCGCTCAGACAGTGATGCAGCCGGCTCATAACGCAGATTTCTGAGAACTAAGAATATCTAAGACCCCTGCAAATGCACTCCAAATAAAATATTTTTCTGCGCTGTTTTGTTGCATGTTGTTATGCGTTTTCTTAGGGTTTCTATAGTTATATTGTACAGTAGATATATTATTTTGGTTAATTATTCTGCGAAGTCAGGAGTGGTGCTTTCTTTACTGTTGTACGGTAAATATGTTATATAGCCAATAGTCAGCATGGGAAGCGATAGTGTCCGGGGGTGAATTTGAGGGTTCATTGTAGTTCTTGGCATTTGGGAAGACGCGTTATGAGCCAATCGTTTCACTGTCTGAGCGAAGTCGGAGACGTAGCGAGTTTGAGAGAGTGGCTCATGATTTTAGCGGCTTCCCAAATGCCTAGAAATACAATGGTTCCGAAACTGAGCCCCCGGACACTATCGCTTCCCATGCGTCCCTATTCAAAAAACATTAAAATTTTCCCCTATCCCGACTTGAAATAAGAAAGCCTCTGACGTATAATAAACCCGAAAGTAGAAAGGCGCTGCTTTTAAGCAGGGTCTTTTTTTACAGATTTTGAATATATAAAAAATTCAGGAGTGAAAAAAGTTATGACCAAGATCAGAACAAGATTTGCACCAAGCCCTACAGGCAGAATGCATGTTGGAAATTTAAGAACAGCATTATATGCATACCTTATTACAAAACATGAAGGCGGAGATTTCATCCTCCGTATTGAAGATACAGACCAGGAACGTTACGTAGAAGGCGCTGTAGATATTATCTACCGTACTCTTGCAAAAACAGGACTTCTCCATGATGAAGGTCCGGACAAGGACAAAGGCTTTGGACCGTATGTTCAGAGTGAGCGTCAGGCACAGGGAATCTATCTGAAATATGCACAGCAGTTAGTAGAACAGGGTGATGCATACTACTGTTTCTGTAAGAAGGAAGAACTGGAAGGTATGAAACGTGTTGTGGCAGGAAAAGAGATTTCCATTTATGACAAACGCTGCCTTAAACTTTCCAAAGAAGAAGTACAGCGTCGTCTTGATGCAGGAGAACCACACGTAATCCGTTTCAATATGCCAACAGAGGGAACTACAACATTCCATGATGTAATCTACGGAGATATCACAGTAAACAATGAGGAACTGGAAGATCTGATCCTGATCAAATCTGACGGATACCCAACTTATAACTTTGCAAACGTAATCGATGACCATTTAATGGAGATCACACACGTAGTAAGAGGTAACGAGTATCTTCTCAGCTCCGAAATACAACCGTATCTACGAAGCTTTCGGATGGGATATCCCGGTTTATGTACATTGTCCGCTGATCACAGATGAGACACACCAGAAGCTTTCCAAACGTTGTGGACATTCCTCTTATGAAGACCTGCTTGATCAGGGATTTGTTTCAGAAGCGATCATCAACTATGTGGCACTTCTCGGATGGAGTCCTTCTGACAACAGAGAGATCTTTACACTGGATGAACTGGTACAGGTATTTGATTATCATCATATCAATAAATCTCCGGCAGTATTTGATATTGCGAAACTTCGTTGGATGAATGGTGAGTATATCAAGAAAATGGATGCGGATGAATTCTATGAGAGAGCACTTCCGTATATGAAAGAAGTTCTGAAGAAAGACTACAACTTCAAGAAGATTGCAGGAATGGTACAGACCAGAATCGAAACATTCCCTGACATTCCGGCTCTGATTGACTTCTTTGAGGAAGTACCGGAATATGATTCCGCCATGTACTGCCATAAGAAAATGAAGACAAATGAAGAGACTTCTCTTACAGTATTAAAAGAAGTACTTCCGGTTCTGGAAGAACAGGAAGATTATACGAATGATCCGTTATTTGAAACATTAAGTGCATTTGTAAAAGAGCATGGTTATAAGAACGGATATGTAATGTGGCCTCTGCGTACTGCTGTTTCCGGCAAGCAGATGACGCCGGCCGGTGCTACTGAGATCATGGAGATCATCGGTAAAGACGAGACAATTAAACGAGTAAAGGCAGCTATTGAGAAATTAAGCAAATAAATATGAAGAGAAATCCATCTCAACTTCGGGCAATCACTCACCTGTCAGGACCTATGATGGTCCTGGCAGGTCCGGCTCGGGGAAAACTTCCGTTATTGTGGAGAGAACTGCATACATGATCAATGAGGGGAAGATACCGGCTTCTTCTATTTTGGTTGTAACTTTTTCCAGAGCAGCGGCAACAGAGATGAAAGAACGGTTTTTGAAATTCGTGGGACAGAACAGAAGCGAAGTGACTTTTGGAACTTTCCACGGAATTTTTTATGGGATTTTGAAAGCGGCCTATCATCTGAGTTCGGCCAATATTCTTTCTGAGGAAGAGAAATTCAGTATTCTACGTGAGATGACTGAGAAATATGGACAGGAAATGGCTCAGGAAGGAGATTTCATTGAAGAAGTTGCCAGGGAAATCAGTGTTGTAAAGGGGAACTGTATTTCTCCGGAGCATTATTATGCATCCTGTTGCTCGGATGAGATATTCAGGGACATTTTTCATGGCTATAAGCAGGCTCTGAAGGCGAAACGCAAGCTGGATTTTGATGATATGATCCTCTGTTGTTATGAACTTTTTTCTCAGAGACAGGATATCCTGAATGCATGGAGAAGAAATTTGTCTACATTCTGGTGGATGAGTTTCAGGATATCAACAGCTTACAATACAAGATTTTGCAGATGCTGGCGGCACCTGTCAATAACCTGTTTATTGTAGGGGATGATGACCAGTCCATCTATCATTCCGGGGCGCAAGACCAGAGATTATGTTAAATTTTACAAAGGATTATCCGAAGGCAGAGACAGTCCTTCTGAATGTGAATTACCGGTGCAGTAAGAATATCCTGCGTACAGCCATGGAAGTAATCGGATGTAATACCAGACGTTTCAAAAAGCAGTTGGATACTCCAAATGAAGAAGGGATGCCTGTGACGTGCAAGGAATTTGATAATCCAAGAGAAGAGTATATGTGCGTGGTGGCAGCACTGAAAAAAAGAATGGAGCGCGGCGAGGAGCTGCTAAATACGGCAATCCTGCTTCGTACAAATCAGGAATCGGAAGGTCTGATCAATGTGCTGATGGAATATCAGGTTCCTTTTACAATGAAAGAACAGCTTCCCAATCTTTTCCGCCACTGGATCTGCCGGGCGCTTCTGGCTTATCTTGAAATGGCAGCAGGAGACAGGAGCAGGAAGAATTTTCTGGAGATCATGAACCGGCCAAATCGCTATATTTCCAGAGAAGCGTTGAACAATTCACAGATTAATTTTAATGAACTTCGGGAATATTATAAAGACAAAGACTGGATGTGCGACAGGATTACCACACTGGAAACGCATCTGAGGATTCTTGGTACTCTTTCCCCTTTTGCTGCGATTAATTTTATCAGAAAAGGAATGGGATTCGAAGAATACTTGCGTGAATATGCACAGTATCGTAAAATAAAACCAGAGGAACTGCTTGAGACCCTGGACCGAATCCATGAGAGTGCAAAAGGCATGAAAACCCTGGCGAAGTGGCAGGCTTACATAGAAGAATATACGAAGCGCCTGAATGAACAGGCAAGGAAACAGCAGGATAAAAAAGAAGGAGTGACTATATCCACACTCCATGCGGTAAAAGGTTTGGAATATGATATTGTGTATATTCTGAATGTTAATGAAGGAAGCATTCCATATCGCAAGGCGGTTTTGGCAGAAGCAGTGGAAGAAGAACGAAGATTGTTTTATGTAGGGATGACCAGGCGAAAAAGAAGCTGGTGCTTGCCTATGTGAAACGCCAGTATGAGAAGGAACGGGAGCCTTCCCGGTTTCTTGAGGAGACAGGCCTATGAATAAAGGAATTATTTACTGTACAAAAATACGGGAAGAATATGAAGGCGCACATATGGAGCATATGATCGCAGAGAAACTTCTGGAAATCGCACTGAAAAAAGAATATGGAATCAATCTGTACAATGAACCCAGAGCAGAGGGAGAACATGGAAAACCATTCCTTTCCTATCGTCCGTCCCTGCATTATAATATCAGTCATTCCGGAAAATATGTGGTATGTATTCTGGCTGATCAGGAGGTTGGAATTGATGTGCAGATTCATTGCAGAGCCAATTATGAAAGAATGCTCAGACGTATGGTACCCCGGAACAGTATCTCGAAATTCTCTCAGATATAAATGTGGAAAAGAAATTTTTTGAACAGTGGGTACTGAGGGAAGCTTATATCAAATGGACCGGTGAGGGGCTTTCCAGAGACATGAGGACTATATCCATGGATGAAGGCAGTCATATGCTGCTTGATATGGAAGACGGTTACAGTGGAGCAGTATGGGCAATGAATCCCATGGAAATCAACTGGAAATATGAAGACATCATACTTGGGTAAGACATGAACAGACAAACGAAGAAAGAAATCCGGAGACTGGCAGTGAAGATTCTTGTAGCAGTACTGGCACTTGGACTGGCTTTCTGGGGATATGCTTTCGTATACAGGGGTAAGACGGAACCTCCTGCAAAATATCCGGTAACCAACCAGGATGCTGCAGTGTATTCATTACGTGGACAGATACAGATGCTGTCGCAGCAGGAGGAGTTAAATACCTTTGCCTTTGAGGGCAGAAAAAAAGAAAAAGAGTACGGAACTTATATTATTCCCGGACTGAGATATACAAGAACATTCCTGAATGCAGAGGGTACAAAACAGGCGGTATGTACTTCCATGACTCCTCAGGGACTTGCAGTGACCGATGAGTATGTACTTGTAAGTGCCTATTGTCATACGGAAAAACATAACTCTGTTATTTATGTGATCAACAAAGAAACTCACAGATTTATCAAAGAGGTAGTCCTGCCAGGTCTGCCTCATGTAGCGGACTTGCCTATGATCAGGAACATGATATGCTGTGGTATTCTTCCAATACCAATGGAATCGCGCAGGCGATCAGCATTAAGATGGATGTGCTGCGTGACTATAATTATGCGGATAACCATATGCCTGTGCAGGTAAATCAGACATGTAGCCTTTATGGAATCGTGAGAGATTCTTTTATGACTTTCTATAAGGGGTGCCTGTATGTAGGATGTTTTAACAAATATACAGAGAGCACCATCGCGAGATATGCGGTGGATTCAAAAGGTGATCTGGTGAATACTTTTAATGAGGAACTTGGCATGATGTTTGAAATGGCGGTTCCGCTGGATTATTCTACAATATCAGAACAGGCACAGGGAATGGCTTTTTATAACGATAAGCTGTTGTTGTCTCATTCTTTTGGTATTCTGCCATCCAGGATTGTTTTTTATGAACAGTCGGATAAACGTCTGTATGTCAATGAAAATTCTGCAAGATCATACAGAATGCCTGAGATGATCGAGCAGATTGTTGTAGAGGGGGATGAACTTTACGTACTCTTTGAATCAGGAGCTTATGCGTACAGGGGGTATGCAGGAAATGTGGTAGACCGGGTTCTGAAGCTGAATCTGATAAAAATGGAAGAGTCTTATCAGGAAGAGTACTAAAATCGGTTTGTCCACATATATTAAGTGTAAAGAGGTGAGACATATAGAAGCGCAGCAGATTGAAAACCTGTTTGCCGGAAATATCCGGAATCTTTTAATGGATGCGAAGCTGGATTATGATAAATTATATGAGATACGCCTTCGTGTAGGGCGTCCGTTGTTTTTAACTTATGACGGAGGAGAATGTTTTCTGCGAAAACCGGGTCAGGAACAGTATCTGGTGACAACGGAAGATCTGAAAGAAACACTGGAATATGTCACAGGATATTCTCTGTATGCTTATGAGGATGAGATCAGACAGGGATTTATCAGTGTTCAGGGTGGTCACAGAGTAGGTGTGACCGGAAAGGTAGTGCTGGATCGGGGCAGGATCATGGGAATGAAATATATTTCCTGCATCAATGTCCGTCTGGCACATGAGATTCAGGGATGTGCGGATAAGGTGATGTCTTATATCCGTACAGAGAAATGGGTTGCAAATACATTGATCATTTCACCGCCAAGGTGTGGAAAGACTACGCTGCTCAGAGATATTATCAGGCAGCTCAGTAATGGATGGGCAAATACTCAGGGTCTTACAATAGGTGTGGTGGACGAGAGAAGTGAGCTGGCAGGCTGTTATCAGGGAATTCCTCAGAATGATCTGGGAATGCGTACAGATGTGCTGGACTGCTGTCCGAAATCAGAAGGTATGCAGATGCTGGTACGTTCCATGTCACCGGATGTGGTTGCAGTGGACGAGTTAGGCTGTGAAGAGGATTTCAAGGCAGTTGACTCAGTAATCCACTGCGGATGTAAGCTGATTGCGACTGCACATGGAAGCTGTCTGGAGGATGTTCTGGATCAGCCATTCTTTTATAAACTTATGGGCGAGAAAGTATTTGAACGTTATATTATCCTGGACAAAAATGATCAGGCAGGATGTCTGAAAGCTGTATTAGATGAAAATGGAAAAGTATGCTTAGAACAGTAGGATTGTGTGTAATTGTAATTTCCGGTATCGGTTGCGGTTTTGCCATGAGCAATGAACTTGGCAGACGCAAAAAGATGATGGAAATGATCTTACGGATGATCATCCTCCTAAGAGGAGAAATACGTTATGGAAATAAATCTCTGTACGATGCCTTTACAGGTGCTTCCGGGAAACTGGAAGGGAAGTACAGAGAATTTTTTATACTTACGGCACAGAAAATGAAAGAAAAAACAGGGGATTCCTTTGGGACAATCTTCAGAGAATCGGCCGGAAAGTGTCTGGATCTGGATTGTCTTTCGCAGGAAGAGAGAGACAGATTTTATTCACTGGGAGATCAGCTTGGTTATCTTGGACTGGATATGCAGCTAAAACAGATGGATCTGATGGAAAAGGAAACAGAATATGCGATCAGGGAACTCAGGAAAGATTTTTGTGAAAAAAGAAAATTATACCGCAGTATGGGAATATTGGGCGGAATATTTGTGGCTGTGTTTTTTTGGTGAGCATGTATTTATAATCTGTTTCTTTACTGTGTAGATTACTGTTTTGCTATATCTGGCAGCAGAAGCCGGAAAGGAGAGACTGTGGAGGTAAGTCTTATTTTTAAAATCGCTGCAGTAGGGATTCTGGTTTCTGTTCTCTGCCAGATCCTAAAACACAGTGGAAGGGATGAACAGGCATTTCTGGTAAGCCTGGCGGGGCTTCTGATGGTGCTGTTCTGGATTGTTCCATATATTTATGAACTGTTTGAAAGTATTCAGCAGTTGTTTGTGCTGTGATTTCAAATCAACTGTTATGGCAGTTGACAGAACAGAAAGAGGTTTGAATGGCATGGATATTGTGAAAGTTTCAATCATGGGTATCTGCGGAATGATGCTTGGTTTTATTCTAAAAGAAACCAGACCGGAATTTGCTGCACTTGTGACCATGATGACGGGTTTTCTGATTCTTGGTCTTGCAGCAGGAAAAGTTTCTTATCTGTTTGAAACCATGAACAGGCTGAGAGAAAGCTTCCCCATAGACAGCAGTTATCTCACAGTTCTGGTTAAGATTATCGGGATTACATATATCGGACAGTTTTCATCTGCAATCTGCAAAGATGCCGGATATCAGATGATCGGAACACAGATCGACCTGTTCTGTAAACTGTCTGTGATGGTTCTGAGTATGCCGGTACTGCTGGCAATTCTGGATACGATTTCGGAGTTTATGATATGAGGCAGGATAAAGAGAGAAGTATCAGGGAACAGGCAGATCTGTGGAAAGGTTACTGGTGTATACTGGTATGTATACTTTTGGTGGGAAGAGTGTCATATCTTACATTCTTTCAGAATCATATAGTATCCGTATATGCCGCTGCGCAGACAGAACAGAAAGAAGATTCTTCAGTACAGATCCTGCAGGAGAATCTAATGGAAGAGATACAGATTGATGATGTGCAGAAAATGTTGGATGAGATCATGGATGACCATGTTTTTTCTGTCAGAGAAGCACTGATGAATATCATAAACGGGGAGGAGCCTGTTTCAAAAGAGACTGTACGGAGCTTTTTGTATAGTCTCTTTTTTTCGGATATAGAGAATGAAAAAGGATTAATACTGAAACTTTTACTTGTGATTTTTATTGCAGCGGTGCTGGCGGAGTTTGCGGATGTTTTCGGAAACGGACAGGCTGGCAGTATCAGCTTTTATATTGTCTATCTTGCGCTGTTTACAATGCTTATGGAGAATTTCTCAAGGCTTGGAAGTACGCTTACAAACTGGCTTCTTGGACTGACGGATTTCATGAAAGTTCTTTCTCCGGCTTATTTTATGACAGTGGCTGCATCAACCGGATCATCAACGGCTGCTGCATTTTATGAAGGGATTTTGCTGATGATCTGGGCGGTTCAGTGGCTTCTTGCAAATCTGTTTCTGCCTGCTGTAAACCTGAGTTTGCTTCTGAAAATGGTTAATTATTTGTCAAAAGAGGAGATGCTTACAAAAATGGCAGAACTTTTGGATGTAGCTGTAAACTGGGGGTTGAAAACTCTTCTGGGAGCTATTGTTGGTCTGCAGATTGTGCGGAATATGGTGAGCCCGGTGATGGATGCCATGAAACGTTCTGCTGTTGGCAAGGCAGCGAGTGCGATTCCCGGCATTGGAAATGCAGTGACCGCTGTAACAGAATTAGTGCTGACCAGTGCAGTGATGGTGCGAAACAGTTTTGGCGCAGTAATCGTGATCCTTCTGTTGCTGATTGGAGCAGGACCGATTATCCATTATGGAAGTCTTTCTCTGGTTTATCGTTTTCTGGCTGCGATTGCACAGCCAATTTCTGACAAAAGAGTTGTGGGAGCTGAGTACAATGGGGGAGGGATGTGCAATGCTTTTAAAGCTTTTGCTGACAGCAGAAGTACTTTGCATGCTGACATTTCTGATAGTTGTAGTTTCTGTATCCTGATGAACTGACAGAAAGATTGCCGGAGGAAACATATGAAAGAAGAGCTGTATTTATGGATTCGGAATCTGGCAGTATTTTATATCTTTTTCACTGCGGTTCTGAATCTGATACCTGACCAGAAGTATGAGAAATATGTACGCTTTTTTATGGGCCTGCTGCTGATTTTTATGATGAGTACCCCGATATTTTCCATTCTTGGAAAAGGTTCGGAACTGACGGAAAGTTTTCTGGATAATTTTTCTGAAGAAAACAGAGAGAAAGAACTCCGGGAATTTCAGAATATTCAGAAAGTCTATCTGGAAAAAGGTTACGAACTGGAACTGGAACAGAAAATCCGGGAAACTCTGGAAAAAAGAGGCATAGAAGTATATAAGGTGAAAGTAAATATAGAAGGGGAGGAGACGCAGGCAAACCTTGTACTGAAGACAGAAATTTCTCAGGAGGAGAGAAAGGAGCTTAAAGATGCGCTGGTGGAAGAGTGGGGACTTAAAGAAAACAGAATTTGTATCCAGATTGTCCGAAATGAATCCGGCAAAATGGGGAATCCTGTTGCTCATCGGAGTACTTCTGGCAGTAGCGGCGATGCCTGTATCCAGTAAGCAGCAAAAGAAAAATACGGCAGGAGAGCAGAGTGAAGATATGCAAAAAAGTGTTCTGGAAGAGAAACTTGAAGCATTTCTTGAAAATACGGAAGGGGTGGGAAAGGTACAGGTTATCCTGATGACAGATGAGAAGAAAGACAGGCAGAGCTTCTATAATTCAGAAACCATACAGGTGACCGGTGTTCTGATTTCTGCGGAAGGCGGAGGAAATCCTGCAGTGGTCCAAAATATTCAGGAGGCGGTCATGGCATTATTTCAGGTGGATGCTCATAGAATTAGAATAATGAAAATGAAATGAGGAGATAAATGTGAAAAAAGTCATCGGAAAAAATCAGGTCATTATTACATCGCTGGCAATTCTGATTGCAGTGGCAGGATATCTGAACTTTGCGGATGTAGATCTTGGATTCAGGGATAAGGAGGCAAGTACGGACAGCAGTAGTATCCTTGAAGATGCAGGATATGATCTTACAGATGAAACTGCTCTTCTGGATGAAAATCAGGCAGATGGAGGTCTGACTGATAACAGTCTTACAGACAGTCAGGAAACGGATACTCCCGGGGAGGCTGTGTTTACGGGTTCTACAGGATTTGCCGCACAGGCAAAGATCAGCAGAGAACAGGTGCGCTCACAGAACAAGGCAGATCTGCAGGACATTATCAATAATGAAGAAATTGATGATGAAGAGAAGCAGGAGGCAATACATACGATGGTCTCGATGACAGACCTTTCAGAAAAAGAAGCGGCAGCAGAGCTTTTGCTGGAGGCGAAGGCTTTAAGAATGTAGTTGTAAATCTTACCGGAGAAACTGCGGATGTTGTGATCCCTGAAGCAGAACTTTCTGATGCACAGAGAGCACAGATTGAAGATATTGTAAAAAGGAAAACAGGAATTGCGCCAGAAAATATTGTGATCACCCCACTGAAGGAGAGTGAAGATGCAGAAGATACAACACAGACAGATGAAACATCAGCAGATACTTCGTATGAGGAAGACAGCGAAACATCAGCACAGCCATATGAGGATACCGCAATCGATACAACTGATATTTATGACTGATATTTTGATATGAATATGCGAACATATATCTTGACAGAAAAGAGGTGCATATACTAGAATAGGAATGCTGTAAAAAAATAGAAAACGTAACTGATACCGGCTGTTGCCGGTGTTTTATGTAAACAATTATAAGAAAGCGCAACAGGAGGCTGAACGTGTCTAAGTATACGAATGAAATAGAAAAAAGAAGAACATTTGCCATTATTTCCCATCCGGATGCAGGTAAAACTACACTGACTGAGAAATTCCTGCTGTATGGCGGAGCAATCAATCTTGCCGGAAGTGTTAAAGGTAAGGCAACAGCCCGCCATGCAGTGTCAGACTGGATGGAGATCGAAAAAGAGAGAGGTATTTCCGTTACTTCCTCTGTTCTGCAGTTTCATTATGATGGTTACTGCATTAATATTCTGGATACACCGGGACATCAGGATTTCTCGGAGGATACTTACCGTACACTGATGGCAGCAGATTCTGCAGTCATGGTAATCGACGGTTCCAAGGGTGTGGAGGCACAGACCAGAAAACTGTTCAAGGTCTGCGTAATGCGCCATATCCCGATTTTTACATTTATCAATAAGATGGATCGCGATGCAAACGACACATTTGACCTTCTTGATGAGATTGAGAAAGAACTTGGCATCGCAACCTGCCCGATCAACTGGCCAATCGGTTCCGGCAAGAAATTCCGCGGTGTTTATGACCGTGATACAGAGAAAATACTTACCTTTTCTGATACACAGAAAGGTACCAAAGAAGGTGTGATCGAGGAAATCCCGTTAAGTGACAGCCGGCAGATGAGATTATGGATCCAGAGCAGAAAGCACAGCTTCTGGACGAGATTGAGCTTCTGGACGGCGCAAGTGCAGATTTTGACCAGGAGCTGGTAAGCAAAGGTAAGCTGACACCTGTATTCTTCGGATCTGCGCTGACAAACTTCGGTGTGGAAACATTTCTGGAACATTTCCTGAAGATGACAACATCACCGCTTCCGAGAGTGTCTGATATTGGGGAAATTGACCCCATGGATGATGATTTCTCAGCGTTTGTATTTAAAATCCAGGCAAACATGAACAAGGCACACAGAGACAGAATCGCATTTATGAGAATCTGTTCCGGTAAATTTGACGCTTCCCAGGAAGTATATCATGTGCAGGGTGATAAAAAGATGCGTCTGCTTCAGCCACAGCAGATGATGGCAGAATCCCGCCATGTGGTAGATGAGGCATATGCCGGAGATATTATCGGTGTTTTTGACCCGGGTATCTTTTCCATCGGAGATACAATCTGTGCACCCGGTAAAAAGTTTGCATTCGAAGGTATTCCTACATTTGCACCGGAACATTTTGCGAGAGTCCGTCAGATTGATACTATGAAGAGAAAACAGTTTGTTAAAGGTATCAATCAGATCGCGCAGGAAGGTGCTATTCAGATTTTTCAGGAGTTTAATACCGGTATGGAAGAAATTATTGTAGGTGTTGTAGGTGTCCTGCAGTTTGATGTTCTGAAATATCGTCTGGAAAATGAATATAATGTAGATATCCGTCTGGAAACACTTCCATATGAACATATTCGCTGGATTGCAAATAAAGAAGAAGTAAAAGTGGATAAGATCATTGGAACCTCTGATATGAAAAAAGTTACTGATCTTAAGGGAAATCCGCTGCTCCTCTTTGTAAATTCCTGGAGTGTGGGTATGACAGAGGACAGAAATCCTGGCTTAATATTAACGGAATTCAGTAAATAACCCTTTTCATTTATCTGTCGATTTGGTATAATGAACAAAGATTAAAGAATCCCTCAGGAGGTTTTCAGATGGCAGAGAAAAGAATAACATATAAAATACAGGATTTAGGAGGCATTGGTGAGGTCCAGATCGCAGATGAAGTGGTCGCTATCATTGCCGGACTTGCTGCTACGGAAGTAGACGGAGTTGCTTCCATGGCAGGCAATATCACAAACGAACTGGTAAGCAAACTTGGAATGAAGAATCTTTCCAGAGGTGTTAAGGTTACTGTACTCGAAGGAGTTGTAACAGTAGACCTGAACCTGAATATCGAATATGGTAAGAACATTCTTGAGACAAGTAAGAAAGTTCAGGAGAAAGTAAAATCATCCATAGAGAATATGACAGGTCTTGAGGTTGCAGATGTTAATATTCATATTGCCAGTGTAGATATGGAGAACGAAAAAGGAAAGTAACCCTTTCCTTTTTTGTGTACTTAAGAGATATTTAGAAAGGAAAGCTGTTTATACAGCAAAAATTATGCGAAGAAGAGAGCAGAGAGAACATATTTTTAAATTACTGTTCATGACAGAATTTAATTCAGAGGAAGAGATGAGTGAGCAGCTTTCACTTTATTTTGATACTCTGGAGGAACTTTCAGAGAAAGATCAGGAGTATATGAGCCGGAAATACCGCCATGTACTTGAAAAATTAGACGAGATCGATGCACTGTTAAATGAGACAAGCAATGGCTGGAAGACAAAGAGAATGAGCCGCGTTGACCTGACTGCCCTGCGTCTGGCAGTGTATGAACTGAAATATGACAAAGATGTACCTACAGGTGTAGCTATCAATGAGGCGGTAGAGCTTGCCAAACGTTTTGGCGGTGAGACTTCCGGTTCCTTTGTAAACGGTATCCTTGGCAAGATTGCAACAGTGAAAGCGAAGAAAAATCAGAATGAAAAACACATATTCTGTAGGTCAGGTAAACCGTTATATCAAAAATATGTTTACCCAGGATTATTTACTGCAGAAGATTTATGTAAAAGGCGAGGTGTCCAATTGTAAATATCATACAAGCGGACACATCTATTTTTCCCTGAAAGATGAGACAGGAACATTGAATTGTGTGATGTTTGCCGGACACAGACGGGGACTTGCATTTGCCATGAAAAATGGCGATAAGGTGATCGTTGGCGGGAGTGTGGATGTATATGAACGCGACGGCCGCTATCAGATGTATGCAAAGGAGATTACCCTGGAAGGTGCAGGAGCTCTGTATGAGAGATATCTTGCATTGAAGCAGGAACTGGAAGATATGGGAATGTTTGCACAGGAGTACAAACAGCCCATTCCGAGATTTATCAGACGTCTGGGTGTGGTAACTGCACCGACAGGTGCGGCTGTTCAGGATATCCGCAATATTTCCTATCGAAGAAATCCCTATTTACAGATTATTTTATATCCGGCTCTTGTACAGGGGGCGGGTGCGGCAGAAAGTATTGTAAAAGGAATACAGATGCTTGATAAGACAGATGTGGATGTGATCATTGTGGGAAGAGGCGGTGCTCTATTGAAGATCTCTGGGCGTTTAATGAAGAAATCGTGGCCAGAGCTATTTTTGAGTGCAGTACACCCATTATTTCCGCAGTAGGTCATGAAACGGATTTTACAATTGCTGATTTCGCTGCTGATCTGCGAGCTCCTACTCCTTCTGCTGCGGCAGAGCTTGCGGTGGATGATTACAGAAGTGTGATTGAAGCAGTAAGTATTTACAGGCAGCGGTTATATCGTGCAATGAGTGGTAAAATGGATCTGTACCGCAGCAGACTGGAGCATTTTCAGACAAAATTTGCTTATCTGAGTCCGGAGAACAGGCTGCGGGAGCAGAGACAGCGTCTGGCAGATCTGGAGAATGCTGTACAAAATGGAATGAACAGGAAACTTCAGGATGAGAGACACAGATTGTCTGTTTATCTGGAACGTTTTGCAGGACTTTCCCCTTTAAAGAAACTGAATCAGGGATATTCTTATGTGGCAGATAAATATAAAAAGACATTGACAAGTGTAGGACAGGTACAAAATGGGGATACCATTTATATATCTGTGACAGACGGTACGATAGAAGCAGATGTTACAGGTACGGTGAAGGAGGAGAGAATCTATGGTGAAGAAAGAAAACTGTGAGCAGTTACAGGAGGAAAAACCTCTGGAAGAGATGTTTGCAGAACTGGATCTGCTGGCTGAAAAACTGGAAAACAGAGACACATCGCTGGAGGACTCTTTTATACTGTACAGACAGGGCATGGAACTTTTGAAACTTTGCAGCGGGAAGCTGGATACAGTGGAGAAGAAAATGCTGCAGCTTAATGAGGATGGTACATTTAGTGAATTTTCAAGATGAATTAGCAAAGAGAACGGAAGAAACAGAGAAAGTGATCAGAAGCTTCCTGCCTGCAGAGGCGGGATTCGCCGGAACAATGGCTCAGGCTATGAATTACAGTATGCTGGCAGGAGGCAAGCGCCTTCGGCCAATGTTGATCCGGGAGACATATCGCCTGTTTGATGGTAAGGAAGAAGTTGTAAAACCGTTTATGGCAGGAATGGAGATGATCCATACTCATTCCCTGATCCATGACGATCTTCCTGCACTTGATGATGATGATTACAGGCGCGGCAGACTGACTACACATAAGGTATATGGGGAAGCCATGGGGGTGTTAAGCGGTGTTGCGCTGCTCAATTACGCATACGAAACCATGTTTCAGGCATTTGCCCTGACAAAAGAGCAGGATCGGGTAATCCATGCGTTGAGAGTGGTCTCACAGAAAACAGGCATTCATGGAATGCTTGGAGGACAAAGTGTTGATGTGGAAAATGACGGAAAGCCCCTTGAAAAAGAGATGCTTGACTATATTTACAGAAATAAGACGTCAGCATTGATCGAAGCCTCCATGATGACAGGCGCAATTCTTGCAGGAGCAAATGAGCAGGAAGTATCTGCAGTGGAGAAAGCTGCCGGAAATATAGGACTGGCTTTCCAGATTCAGGATGATATTCTGGATGTGACCAGCACTGCAGAAGAACTGGGAAAACCTGTACACAGTGATGAGAAGAATAATAAAGTTACTTATGTGACTCTTTTTGGAACAGAGAAGGCTGCTGAACAGGTGGAAGAACTCTCAGAAAAGGCAATCGATCTGCTGAAGAGTCTGAATAAAAATAACGAGTTCTGTATTTGTTAATTGAAAAATTAATAAACCGCAGAAAATAAAGGAAGGATACAAATGATTCTGGAAAAGATTAAGAAACCCAATGATATCCATAAGATACCATTGGAAGATTTCGAGCCTCTGGCAGCGGAGATCAGGGACTTTTTAATCCGGTCAGTAAGTCGGACAGGCGGACATCTTGCTTCAAATCTGGGAGTAGTGGAACTGACTCTGGCTCTTCATAATGTGCTGGATTTTCCGGAAGACAAACTAATCTGGGATGTAGGACATCAGGCATATACACATAAGATTCTTACCGGAAGAAAAGATGAATTTAAGAATCTGCGACAGGAAGGTGGATTAAGCGGTTTTCCTAAGAGAAGTGAGAGCCCTGTGATGCATATGATGCAGGACACAGTTCCAATTCAATTTCGGCAGGACTGGGATATGTGCATGCCAGAGATATTCTGGGACAGAAGCATCATGTGGTTTCTGTGATCGGAGATGGTGCTCTCACCGGAGGAATGGCGTATGAGGCATTAAATAATGCTGCAGAGTTAAAGACAAATTTTATTATTATCATAAATGACAATAATATGTCCATTTCCAGAAATGTAGGAGGCATGTCCACTTATCTGAGTGCACTGAGAACTGCAGAAGCTTATACAGGAATGAAGATGGGTGTGACAAAGGCACTGAAGAAGGTTCCGAAGGTAGGGACTGCTCTGGTAGATACTATGAGAAAAACCAAAAGCAGTGTCAAGCAGCTTTTTATTCCGGGAATGCTGTTTGAAAATATGGGGTTGACATATCTGGGACCTGTTGACGGTCATAATATGCGTCAGATGATGAAACTCTTTAATGAAGCAAAACGGGTAGAGGGACCGGTAGTTGTTCATGTCCTGACAAAGAAAGGCAGAGGATACGAACCTGCAAGTGCCCATCCGGACAGATTTCATGGAACAGGTCCTTTTGATATTAAAACAGGCCGGGTACTTCAGAAGAAAACAGTGCCGGGTTATACAGATGTTTTTTCCAAAGCACTGGTCTCTCTTGGTGAGAAAAATAAAAAACTGACAGCTATTACCGCAGCCATGCCGGATGGAACCGGACTTGTGGAATTTTCCAGGAGATTTCCGGACAGATTTTTTGATGTGGGAATCGCAGAGGAACATGCGGTGAGTTTTGCGGCGGGTCTGGCTCTTGGCGGCCTGGTTCCTGTTGTTGCCATCTATTCATCTTTTCTGCAGCGTGCTGTAGATCAGATCCTGCATGATGTATGTATGCAGAAGCTTCATGTGATTTTTGCTGTTGACAGGGCAGGGCTTGTAGGCGCAGACGGGGAGACGCATCAGGGCTGCTTTGATCTGTCTTATTTGTCCATGATGCCGAATATGACTGTTCTGGCACCGAAGAATGACAGAGAACTGGAAGAGATGCTTGCATTTGCGGTAAGCTTTGACGGACCGATTGCAATCCGCTATCCGAGAGGCAGTGCGCATCAGGGCTTCAGGAATACCAGGCACCTGTGGAATATGGCAGAAGTGAGATTATCCGCAAAGGAAAAAAAATCGCTGTGCTGGGAGTGGGAAGTATGATCCCGTCCTGCATGGAAATCTGTAAAGGACTGAAAGATGACGGCTATGATCCTACTTTTGTAAATGCCAGATTTGTGAAACCATTGGATGTGGATCTCCTTGATGAACTGGCAAAGGATCACAGTCTGTTTGTGACAGTAGAAGAGAATGTGAAAAGCGGCGGATACGGAGAGCATGTGTCTGCTTATATGGAAGCCTGTCATCCGGAAATAAGAGTGTTGTCGGCAGCTGTCTGGGATCGTTTTGTACCCCAGGGAAATGTAGAAAGCCTGCGCAGCCGGATTGGACTTGGAGTGGAAGACATCAGACAGGCAATAGAAGATAGTGAGGAATTAAGAGAGCAATGAAGAAACGTTTGGATATGCTTATGATGGAACGCGCCCTTGCGCCATCCCGCGAGAAAGCAAAGGCATTCATCATGGCAGGCGATGTATATGTTGATGGTCAGAAAGAAGATAAGGCGGGAACCATGTTCCCGGAGACTGTAAAGATTGAGGTCAGAGGAAACACTCTTCCGTATGTAAGCCGCGGTGGGCTGAAACTTGAAAAAGCTATGAAAAACTTTGATGTCACATTGGATAGTAAGGTCTGTATGGATGTAGGTGCGTCCACCGGAGGGTTTACAGATTGTATGTTACAGAACGGGGCAGTAAAAGTTTATTCCATTGATGTAGGATATGGACAGCTTGACTGGAAGCTTCGTAACGATCCGCGTGTAGTCTGTATGGAGAAAACCAATATCCGCTATGTGGTACCGGAGGATTTGGGAGAACCGGCAGATTTTTCATCAATTGATGTGTCCTTTATTTCTCTTACAAAAGTACTGCTTCCTGTAAGAAATCTCCTTACAGATGAGGGTGAGATCGTATGTCTGATCAAGCCGCAGTTTGAGGCGGGGAGAGAGAAAGTCGGAAAGAAGGGGGTTGTAAGAGATCCTGCTGTTCATCAGGAAGTGATCGAAAAAGTGCGAGATTATGCCATGAGTATTTTTATGGAGCCATGTCATCTTTCTTTTTCGCCAATTAAAGGACCGGAAGGAAATATCGAATATCTTCTTCATCTGAAAAAACATCCGGAAGGTACCGGGGTTACCGACAGCCTGAAGGTATCTGTAGAAGCTGTTGTGGCAGAGGCTCATGGACAGTTGGATTAAAAAGGCTGAGTCAGGAAGAAACTATGGACAGGTTTTATATTATTACAAACAGTGACAAGGATAAAAAACTTGAAATCACAGAAAAAATCGCAGATTATCTGAAAACACATCACAAAAACTGTGAAGTACAGCAGGCAGAAAGGAAACATGAGGGTTCCTTTCATTATACAGATCCTGATAAGGTTCCGGACGATACACAGTGTATTATTGTTCTGGGAGGAGATGGCACACTTCTTCAGGCAGCAAGGGATGTGGTGCATAAGGAAATTCCTCTTCTTGGAATCAATCTGGGAAATCTGGGTTTTCTTGCAGAAGTGAATCAGACCTCTCTGTACAGTGCTCTGGATCAGCTAATGGCGGATGATTACGAGGTAGAAGAACGCATGATGCTGGAAGGAAGGGTGTACCGCGGCAGAAAACTGATCGGACAGGATATTGCATTGAATGACATTGTGATCGGCAGAGACGGTCATCTCCGCGTGGTCCGGTTTAAGAATTATGTAAATGATGTTTATCTTAACTCTTATAATGCTGATGGAATTATTATTTCAACACCTACCGGATCTACCGGATATAGTCTGTCAGCGGGAGGACCTATTGTATCGCCCAATGCCGCCATGACGATCATGACTCCCATAGCACCACACACACTGAATACAAGAAGCATTATTTTCCTGCGCAGGATGTGATCACTGTAGAGATAGGAAAAGGAAGACACTGTGACTGTGAAAAGGGAATCGCATCTTTTGATGGAGATACATTTATCCCTATGGTCACCGGTGACTGCATTCAGATCCGGCAGGCAGATGTAAAGACAAAGATTCTGAAGCTGAACCATTTAAGTTTTGTTGAGGTATTGCGCCGGAAGATGAGAGACAGCTGATCAGCAGGAGGAAATAAGGTGAAAGTTGCGAGACATGAGAAAATTATTGAACTGATTCATCAGTATGATATTGATACACAGGAAGAGCTGGCCTCCAGACTTAATGAGGCAGGATTTAAGGTGACACAGGCGACTGTATCCAGAGATATTCGTGCTCTCAAGCTGACAAAAGTGGCAGGAAAGGACGGAAAGTCCCGTTATGCAATTATTAATAATGAATCAGGAAGTCTTGGAGAAAAATATACAAGAGTACTGGAAGATACCCTGCTTTCTATTGATGTGGGACAGAATATCATTGTGATCAAAACCGTTTCCGGAATGGCCATGGGCGTGGCAGCAGCCCTGGATGCGTTGAAATGGCCGGAAATACTGGGATGTATTGCAGGTGATGACACTATTATGTGTGCTGCAAAGACTGCAGACATGGCACTGGGAGCAGCAGAGAAACTGAGAAGTTTTGTCAGATTGAATAAGTGATCCCACGAGTAACTGCTCAATACCTTTGCAGTTACGATCCTGAACTTTTAACATTACAAATGACTTGATTATGGAGGCAATAAATGTTAGCTCATCTGCATGTGAAAAATCTTGCACTGATAGAAGAAATAGAAGTAGAATTTGGTCCCGGACTGAATATCCTGACCGGTGAGACCGGAGCAGGTAAATCTATCCTTCTGGGGTCTATGCAGCTGATCCTGGGTGCAAAAACTTCTAAAAATATGATAAGGGAAAATGCATCCTATGCACTTGTGGAGCTGCTTTTTCAGGTAGAAAACGAGAAAGCGCTGGAGACATTGAAAGCACTGGATATCTGTCCGGAAGATGGACAGGTACTTCTGTCCAGAAAAATCATGGATGGAAGAAGCATCAACAAGATTAATGGAGAGACAAGTACTGTAGGTCAGATGAAGGCCGCTGCTGCATGCCTTTTGGATATCCATGGACAGCACGAGCATCAGTCACTTCTGTATCAGGATAAGCAGCTTGCAATCCTGGATGCATATGGAAAAGAAAAAATCCTTCCTGCAAAGGAGAAGTATCTCTGGCATACAAAGAATACAGCAAATGCAAAACAGAACTTGGTTCCATGAATATGAATGAGGAGCAGAGGAATCGTGAGCTGGCTTTTCTGGAGTTTGAGATCAAAGAAATCGAGAAAGCAAATCTGCAGCCGGGAGAGGATGAGGAACTGGAAGCCCGGTACAGAAAAATGAGCAATGCAAAACTCATCGTTGACTCCCTGCAGCTTGTACATAATCTCACAGGCTATGAAAGCAAGGAAGGCGCCGGAGAGACTGTCGGAGAGGCATTAAAGGAATTCTCTCATGTAACACAGTATGATCCGGAGCTTACACCTCTTGCAGAGACACTTACTTCTGTAGACGGTCTTCTGAATGATTTTAACAGAGAATTATCCGCTTATCTGGACGAGCTGACCTTTGATGAAGGAGAGTTTTATGAGACAGAGAGAAGACTGGATCTGATTAATGGACTGAAGGCAAAATATGGACGTACCATTGAGGAAATTTTCACATATCGCAAACTTCAGGAAGAAAAACTGGAAAAATTACATAAATATGAAGAAAATTTACAGGAATTAAAGGAGCGTCTCAGAGAACTGGAAAATATTCTTGAGAAAAAGTCGGATGAATTAGCAGAAATCCGTAAAGAATACAGTAAACAGCTTGAGCAGAAGATTATTCAGGGATTGAAGGATTTAAACTTTCTGGATGTGAATTTTGCCATTGATTTCCGGAAAAAGAAAAACTATACAGATAATGGAACCGATGATATCCAGTATCTCATTTCTACAAATCCCGGAGAAACTCTGAAGCCACTGGGACAGATCGTATCCGGCGGTGAGTTGTCTCGAATCATGCTTGCATTAAAGGCAATCCTTGCAGACAGAGATGAGATTGAGACATTGATCTTCGATGAGATCGATACTGGTATCAGTGGAAGAACTGCACAGAAAGTCTCTGAAAAGATGGCAGTGATCGGACAGCATCATCAGGTACTCTGCATCACGCATCTGCCGCAGATTGCAGCTATGGCAGACAGTCATTTTGAAATTGAAAACATCTGCAGGGAACTGAGACTATTACCCAGATCCATGTGCTTAAAGAACATGATTCCATCCGCGAACTGGCAAGACTGTTAGGTGGTGCAGAAATTACACCTGCAGTTCTTGAGAATGCGAAAGAGATGAAAGAATTGGCACAGAAACAAAAAAATACAAGATTTAAATAAAATAATTGACCACATACTAAGAGAGGATAATCTTTGTGACGGATTGTTCTCTCTTATTTTTGTACCTTTCGGGTTTGCTGTGATGGGAAGTGTTTTATGGCAATTTCACAGTTACAGAATTTCATAAATACAGAATGAAAGGATGTGCATAACAATGAACAAAAGAAAATACAGACTTTTTGTCATCTGTTGTCTTGTGCTGGATCTGTTGGTGATGCTGATATCAGGTTACAGATATCTGGACAGAAAGATACCTGACGAAATTCAGATTTCCAGAGGCAAAAAAACAGAAGATGTCACAGAAGTTTTGTCAACACCATTTGTTACATTTGAAGAAGCAGTTACTGTTTCGCAGGATGGAGCTATATTCTGCCTGTAACTTTTGGGTTATATTCCATTTAAAGAAATAAAAGTAACACCTGCAGATGATCAGGAAATTTATGTCAGCGGAAGCACCATAGGAATTTATATGCAAACAGAAGGTGTTCTGGTGATTGACACCGGTGAAATTCAGAATCGGAATGGTGAGACAGAGGAGCCTGCGAGAAATATTATCAGACAGGAGATACATTATCTCATTTAACGGAGAAAAAATCTCTACAAAAAGAGAACTGATAGATGACATCTCAGAACTTGATGGCAGCGAAGTTACACTGGGGATAAGCCGTAAAGGAGAGAGTATTCCTGTATCTGTAACTCCTGTAAAAGACAAAAAAGGAGACTATAAACTTGGAATCTGGGTAAGAGATGACACGCAGGGGATAGGAACGCTTACCTACGTAGATCAGAATGGTAATTATGGTGCCTTGGCCATGGAATCAGTGATATAGACACTGCCCAGCTTCTGAATATCCGAAACGGAGCTTTGTATAAAGCCCGGATTCTTGCGATTAACAAAGGAAGTAAAGGCAATCCCGGCGAACTTGCAGGATACATCTGCTATGATGACAGAAATATTCTTGGAACTATCAAAGCAAACAGCAGAAACGGAATTTATGGTCAGTTCACAGGGATTGCAGATGATGCGATCACTTTAAAGAAAATGCCGGCTGCGTATAAGCAGGAAGTGAAGATTGGAACAGCCACAATTCTCTGCAGTACAGATGGCGAGGTAAAAGAATATGATGCAGAGATCAGAAAAATAGATTTGAATCATGAAGATACCAACAAAAGTTTTGTGATAAAGGTGACAGATAAAGAACTTCTGGAAGCTACAGGAGGGATTGTACAAGGGCTCAGCGGAAGCCCGGTTATCCAGAATGGAAAAATCATTGGTGCGGTAACTCATGTATTTGTTCAGGATGCTTCCAGCGGATATGGAATCTTTATTGAAAATATGCTGAAAAATACAGAAAGACTCTTTTAATGGATGATCAGGATTATGAAACAAAAATCTGATTATTGTCGAAATATATCAGATGCCTGTGAAAAATGAAAATAAAGAAAAAAGAATCACCAAAGCTGTCGACATAAAATAGGACAAATTTCTCTCTGTGTCTTGATTTTTCCGTAAGCATTCCTCTATAATATGTGATGAACCGAAAAAGAAAAGAGATTTATTGAAAAATGGGGGAGGAGTGAAATTTATGGAAAAATTAAATGTGGCAATTGCAGATGATAATGAGAAAATGGTGGAAGTACTTGGTCAGATAATAGAAGAAGACAAAGATCTGGAACTTGTGGGAAAAGCGCATAACGGAGAAGAAATCTGTAATATTATACGTGAAAAGGAACCGGACGTTGTGGTTCTGGATATTATTATGCCGAAAATGGACGGACTGGCAGTAATGGAGAAATTTGCCAATGACAAAAGTCTCAAAAAGATCCCATCATTTATCGTAGTTTCGGCAGTCGGTCAGGAACGTATTACAGAAAATGCATTTAACTTAGGGGCAGATTATTATATCCTGAAGCCTTTCGATAATCAGATGCTGCTTAATCGTATCAAACATGTGCGCAGAGCCGGCGAGAGAAGAATACGTCAGATCGGGCGGCAGCCTGAAAGGACAGAAGACAATCCGGTACCTGTGAGAAATCTGGAAACAGACGTGACAAATATCATTCATGAGATTGGAGTGCCTGCACATATTAAAGGATATCAGTATCTGCGTGACGCCATCATCCTGTCAGTTAATGATATGGAGATGCTCAATTCCATTACCAAGATACTGTATCCTACGATTGCAAAGAAACATCAGACAACAGCCAGCAGAGTGGAACGGGCTATCAGACACGCCATTGAAGTTGCCTGGAGCAGAGGAAAAATGGACACAATAGATGAATTATTCGGTTACACAGTCAGTACAGGAAAAGGAAAACCCACAAATTCAGAATTTATTGCTCTGATTGCAGATAAAATCAGACTGGAATATAAAAATCGCTCTTTCCAATAGTCATAGTTTGGAGTATAATTATTCAATAAAGGCTACCAAGGAGGGTTTTTCGCATGAAAAATATTTTATTTGCAACATCTGAAGCTGTACCATTTATCAAAACAGGAGGTCTGGCAGATGTAGCTGGCTCATTGCCGAAATATTTTGATAAACGATATTTTGATATTCGTGTGATCTTACCGAAATATGCCTGTATGAAACAGGAATGGAAAGATAAAATGAACTATATCACACATTTCTATATGGATCTTGGATATAAGAACTGCTATGTAGGAATCATGCACATGGAGTACGAAGGAATTCAGTTTTATTTTATTGACAATGAATACTATTTCAGCGGACCCAAACCGTATGATGGAGGAACATGGGATCTGGAGAAATTTGCATTCTTCTCCAAAGCTGTACTGTCAGTTCTTCCGGTTATCGGATTCAGACCGGATATTATACACTGTCATGACTGGCAGACCGGACTTGTTCCCGTATATCTGCACGACAGCTTCCAGCAGAATGAATTTTTCTGGAATATCAAGACGATTATGACAATACATAACCTTAAATTCCAGGGTGTATGGGATGTACAGACAATCAAGAATATCACAGGACTGTCCGATTATTATTTTACAGCAGACAAACTGGAAGCATATAAAGATGCCAACTATCTGAAGGGCGGTATTGTGTTTGCAGATGCAGTCACTACTGTAAGCAATACTTATGCAGAGGAAATCAAGACACCGTTCTATGGAGAAAAACTGGACGGTCTGATGTGTGCGCGTGCAAACAGCCTGCGTGGAATTGTAAATGGTATTGATTACAATGAATTCAATCCTGAAACAGATCCATATATCACAAAGACTTATAATGCAACAACTTTCAGAAAAGAGAAAGTTAAGAACAAACTTCAGCTGCAGAGAGATCTTGGATTGCAGGAAGATCCGAAGACGATGATGATAGGTATTGTATCACGACTGACAGATCAGAAAGGGTTTGATCTGATCGCATATGTGATGGATGAGCTTTGCCAGGATGCTATCCAGCTTGTAATTCTTGGAACCGGTGATGAACGTTATGAGAATATGTTCCGTCACTTTGACTGGAAATATCATGGAAAGGTATCTGCTCAGATCTATTATGATGAGAAAATGTCTCACCGTATCTATGCATCAGCAGATGCGTTCCTGATGCCGTCCTTATTTGAGCCATGTGGTTTGAGTCAGCTGATGAGTCTCCGTTACGGAACACTTCCGATCGTCAGAGAAACAGGTGGACTGAAGGATACGGTCGTACCTTATAATGAATATGAGGGAACCGGAAACGGATTTTCTTTCAGAAACTACAATGCGCATGAGATGCTTGCAACAGTGCGCAATGCGGAAAGAATCTATTATGATAAGAAACGTGAATGGAATAAAATGGTTGATCGTGCTATGGCAGCTGATTTCTCATGGGGTAATTCCGCACGTCAGTATGAAGAAATGTACAACTGGCTGATTGGTGATAAATAGAAACAGAGAGAAATATTAAAAACTACGAAAGAGCAGGGAATGTAAAAAAAGCACATTTCCTGCTTTTACTGTTATGTTGTTACTGTTTACACACCATTATCCCGCGAGGTGTTTTGGCATGAATATGCCAAAATCCCGAGACATACAAGCCAAAATTCTATTGCCGCAGGCAATCTGGAATGAATTTTGGCAACGTTACTGAGAACGGAGTGAACAGTAACCAGTAACATGAAAAGGTTATTCAGGAAGAATAAAAAGCTTGACATTTGACAGGAAGTATAATACTATAATGAATAGAAAAACGAACATAAGTTCTTAAAGGGCTGAAGGAGATTAAAATAAATGATAAATGAAGAAAAGCAGAAAGCACTGGAAGCAGCGCTTGGACAGATTGAGAAACATTACGGGAAAGGATCAGTCATGAAACTCGGGGAATCCGGAGCAAATATGCAGGTGGAGACAGTCCCTACCGGATCTTTAAGTCTTGATATTGCACTTGGAGTAGGCGGTGTTCCCAAGGGACGTATCATCGAGATTTACGGACCGGAATCCAGTGGTAAGACAACCGTTGCACTTCACATGGTTGCGGAAGTGCAGAAACGAGGCGGGATTGCCGGATTTATTGATGCAGAACATGCTCTGGATCCTGTCTATGCAAAGAATATCGGTGTAGATATCGATAACCTGTACATATCACAACCGGACAATGGAGAACAGGCACTTGAGATCACAGAGACGATGGTGCGTTCCGGAGCTGTGGATATTGTGATCGTTGACTCGGTTGCCGCACTTGTACCGAAGGCGGAGATTGATGGAGATATGGGTGACAGCCATGTAGGTCTTCAGGCCAGATTGATGTCACAGGCTCTCCGTAAACTTACAGCAGTGATCAGTAAATCTAATTGTGTAGTTATCTTTATCAATCAGCTGCGTGAGAAGGTTGGAGTTATGTTTGGAAACCCTGAGACAACGACAGGTGGGCGTGCTCTGAAGTTTTATTCATCTATCCGCATGGATGTCCGCAGAGTAGAGACATTGAAACAGGGCGGTGAGATGGTGGGAAACCACACCAGAATCAAAGTTGTGAAGAATAAGGTGGCTCCGCCGTTTAAACAGGCAGAATTTGATATTATGTTCGGAACCGGCATTTCCAAAGAGGGAGATATTCTTGATCTGGCAGCGGAGTGCGGAATTGTAAATAAGAGCGGTGCATGGTACGCATATAACGGAGATAAGATCGGACAGGGACGTGAAAATGCGAAGATTTTCCTGAAAGAGCATACAGATATCTGTGATGAGATTGAGAAGCAAGTCAGAATCCATTATCATCTTCTTCCGGATGAAGAAGGACAGGCCAAAGAGCCGGTGCCGGCAACAGGTGATGCACCGGATGCTTCTGAGGAGTGATCATGGGGAATTCATCCGGAGATCTGAGAGAATTTCTCAGGAATGCAGAGGCTTTAAAGAGACAGACTGTACAGAAACAACAGAAAAATTTAGCGGAAGAACCTGAAGAATACAGAGACGCAAGGCGTAAAGCCATGCGTCTCTTAGAACATATGGATCGGACGGAGAAGGGATTGAGAGAGAAATTGCGCCAGGCGGGATTTACCAGTCAGGCGGTTGATCATGCTCTGACATATGTTGAAGCCTATGGATATATAGATGATGAACGATATGCCAGAACTTATATTGCATACAGAATGGATACAAAGAGCCGGCAGAAGATCATCCGGGAACTTATGGGAAAGGGAATAGACAGGAAAACAGCGATAAATGCATGGGAGGAAGAGGCTGCCTTAAATATGCCTGATGAAAAAGAAATCCTCTATCGAACCATAGAAAAGAAATATCCGCCGGATACTGAGCTGGATGAGAAAAAAATGCGTCGGCTCTATGGTTATCTTGTGAGAAGAGGTTTTGGATATTCAGACATTGCAGATACTCTTGAGAATATGAATATCAGACTTGTACATACATATTCGGATGAATCATAGTATACTCCATTGTATGTATATTGCAAAATATATTACTGAGAACAGAACGAACAGTAATTAAATATAGGAAAAATATTCAAACAATTATCCTGAAAAACTTGACATAAGTATGAAAAAAAGATAAACTTGTATTGTTGTATTTGTACAATGAAAACTAAATAAGGAGGTGCTCCTGTGACAACAACAATTATTGTTGCAATTGTCGCTGTGGTAGTCGCGCTACTTATTGCAGTTCCTGTTACTTGCAAAGTCGCTGTGAACAATAAAATCCAGAAGGATGCCGAGATTGTTGGGACAGCAGAAGACAAAGCAAGAAGCATCATAGATGAAGCTCTGAAAACAGCTGAGACTAAAAAAAGAGAAGCTTTATTGGAAGTGAAGGAAGAATCTCTCCGTACAAAAAATGAACTGGAGAAAGAAACCAAGGAACGAAGAAACGAACTGCAGAAATATGAAAATCGTGTATTAGCAAAAGAATCCGCGGTTGACAAGAAAGCAGATGCAGTTGAGAAGCGTGAAGCGGAATGCACAGCGAGAGCAGCTGAGGTGCAGAAAAAAGAAAAACGGTAGAAGAACTTGAGCAAAAAGGAGTACAGGAACTGGAACGAGTTTCAGGTCTGACCTCCGAACAGGCAAAAGAAGAATTACTCAGATCCGTTGAAGATGATGTAAAGTGGATGTAGCCAGACTTTACAGGGAATTGGAAAGCAGGGCAAAGGAAGAAGCTGGTAAGAAGGCTAAGGAATATGTTGTCAATGCCATCCAGAAATGTGCAGTTGACCATGTAGCTGAAACTACCATTTCGGTTGTTCAGCTTCCGAGCGATGAGATGAAGGGAAGGATTATTGGTCGTGAAGGCCGTAATATCCGTACTCTTGAGACACTTACAGGTGTGGATCTTATTATTGATGATACACCGGAAGCAGTTGTGTTATCTGCTTTTGATCCGATCCGTCGTGAAGTTGCACGTGTAGCTCTTGAGAAACTGATCGTAGATGGACGTATCCATCCGGCCAGAATCGAAGAGATGGTTGAGAAAGCCAGAGAGAAGTAGAAGCGCAGATTCGCGAAGATGGTGAGAATGCAGCTATGGACGTTGGAGTTCATGGTATTCATCCTGAATTACTGAAACTTCTTGGACGTATGAAGTTCCGTTCAAGTTATGGACAGAATGCTTTAAGACATTCTATTGAGGTAGCTCAGTTATCCGGAATGCTGGCCGGTGAGGTTGGCGTAGATGTCCGTATGGCTAAGAGAGCAGGTCTTCTTCATGATATTGGTAAATCAATTGACCATGAAGTAGAAGGATCTCATATTCAGATTGGTGTGGATCTCTGTAAGAAGTATAAGGAATCCCAGATTGTTATCAATACGGTCGCATCTCATCATGGTGACTGTGAGCCGGAATCTCTGATCGCATGTATTGTACAGGCTGCAGATGCTATTTCAGCGGCAAGACCTGGTGCAAGAAGAGAAACTCTGGAAACTTATACCAATCGTCTGAAACAACTGGAGGATATTACGAACCAGTTTAAAGGTGTTGATAAATCTTTTGCCATTCAGGCGGGAAGAGAAATACGTGTAATGGTAGTGCCGGAGCATGTTAATGATGCAGATATGGTTCTCCTTGCGCGCGATATTGCGAAACAGATTGAAGCAGAACTTGAATATCCCGGTCAGATTAAAGTCAACGTGATACGTGAAAGCAGAGCGATTGACTATGCGAAATAATATGATTGTTCATTTTATGGACTATCGTGGACAGTTCTTTGCAGATATAAACTGTGCAGATTGTATTTATACAGTCTGTGCAGTTTTTTTGTTATGTTATAGGAAATTACTCCGTAATGTTCCTATAACATAAAAAAGCCCTCCAGACACGATTCTTTCTTGTAAAGACAGGAATACTTCCTGGAATTTCTCAGTAAACTGGTACAGGGTGATAGAATGAAGAAAAACAGAACGGGAACCAAAAAATTTCCTGCGCTTATTTTATTTCTTCTTGGATTTCTGGCCGGAAATCTGATACCGAATATAATCTGGAAGGCAAAATGGCAGCAGAAAACATGGGCATCGGTATATTTTCTGAGTACATTTGCAGGAAAAAATACAGGCAATATTGAATATCTGAAAGAAATATTAAAATACAGAGGTGTTTTTTATCTGTTGAATATAATCTGTGGATTTTCGGTTTTTGGTGCGCCGCTTGCTGTTATAACGCTTCTGGGATCAGGATTGTATGCAGGTATGATAATGACTGTTTCTATACTGGAATTTGGATTTGCAGGCGGGGTGATCGGAATGGGACTTTTGCTGCCGCAATATTTATTTTACATTCCGGTCTGGCTTTATTCTATGGAACAGGAATGGAAGATATCATCAGAAATATGGAGAAACAGAGGTCTGATTTCCGGAGAAGTCAGTATTTATCTTAAAAAAATGTGCATTGCAGCAGTAGGATATTTTTTGGGAATACTTATCGAATGCTATGTGAACCCTCTGATCATTGACATTATTCTAAAATATATAAAAATTTTTTAATGACATATTTACTATATTTAGTATTGGTTGTCATAAAATCTCCGACATATGGTATTTGATGCTGAAAAAGCTTGAAATACAAGGATTTTTCTCGAAAAAAAGGTTTGATTTTATGTAAAATAAACAGTATAATACATATACATTTTATCGGAGAGAGTACGATTTTCTGCTGATAAACTGCGAAGAGGATTAATTTTCGTCTGATCGCAGGAGCTACAGGCAGCGGATATTTTGATTAAAAGGAAACGGGAATATGGACATAGAAATAAGGGAATTTATTACATATCTGCATAATACAAAAAAAACATCGGCAAATACAGAAATCTCATACCAGAGAGATCTGAAAAAAATGGCGGAGTTTCTGAAGGAACGGGGAATCAGAAATTATAAAGATGTAAAAGAACTTGAGCTTGAAGGGTATATCAGTTACATGGAACGTGAGAAGTTTGCGTCATCTTCCATTTCCAGAAGCGTTGCTTCTATGAGAGCATTTTTTCAGTATCTGTGGAAGGAAGGCGTGATCGCAGAAGATCCGGCAGATAACCTGAAACCTCCGAAGGTTGAGAAAAGGGCACCTGAGATACTTACCATAGAAGAAGTGGATAAATTACTTCAGCAGCCGAAATTGGATACCCCTAAAGGGATAAGAGATTCAGCAATGCTGGAATTGCTGTATGCAACAGGTATGAGAGTCAGTGAGATGCTTCATCTTCAGATTTTTGATGTCAATCTCCAGTTTGGATATGTGGTCTGTAATGAGAATGGAAAAGAGAGGATTATCCCTATTGGTATTCCATGCAAGAAGGCAATGGAACGGTATCTGCAAACAGCCAGAACTGTTTTTGTGAAAGATGAGAAAGAAACAGCATTATTTACAAATTGTTCAGGGAAAGCGATGAGCCGTCAGGGATTCTGGAAAGTATTAAAGGGATATGCGGATGATGCCGGTATCAAAAGGGATATTGCCCCGCATACATTGAGACATTCTTTTGCTGTGCATATGCTGCAGAATGGTGCGGATATACGAAGCGTTCAGGAAATGCTGGGACATTCCGATATTTCCACTACGCAGGTTTATCTGGGCATGAATATGAATAAAATGCGTGATGTGTATATGAAAACACATCCACGTCATTAAGAACTTATTATTTATGAGGATTGCTATAATGTCAAATGAAAAAGCTTCTATAGTCTGTTTTGAACAGTTTATAGAAGCTTTTTTAACTGAATCAAGTAAGTCCCCTGCTTTAATTGCGAAGAGCAATAAGCAGTGGGTGGCTGAATAGTTTTTTTCTGTAATGTCATAATATGTACTATTTACAGATAATGTAATTACAGCGATCCATCTGATCAGAGAGTATGGAATGTTGTTTATAAACAATAACGGATCAACACATCTCAGCAATTGTATACAGAAGACGTTCGGATTCTTCCCATCCAAGACATGGATCGGTAATAGATTTTCCGTAAATATGATCACATCCGATCTTCTGATTTCCCGGTTCAATATAACTCTCGATCATAAGCCTTTTACCAGAGTATGAAGTTCCGGGTCTACCTGGCGGCTGTGGAGAACCTCTTTTGCAATACGAACCTGCTGGTCATATTGTTTATTAGAATTAGAGTGGTTGGTATCAACAATAACAGCCGGATTTTTAAGGTTTTTCTCCTGATATTTCTCCCAGAGAAGACGAAGATCCTCGTAATGATAGTTCGGGATTGCCTCCCCATGTTTATTTACGGCACCGCGGAGAATTGTATGAGCTAGTTCATTACCTGTTGTTTCTACTTCCCAGCTTCTGTAGATAAAACGATGTCCGCCCTGAGCTGCTACAACGGAATTGAGCATGACTGCAAGATCGCCGCTGGTTGGATTTTTCATACCTGCAGGAACTTCCATGCCGCTGACGGTAAGACGATGCTGCTGGTCTTCCACAGAACGTGCACCTACTGCCACATAAGAAAGCAGGTCAGAAAGGTAACGGTAATTTTCCGGATAAAGCATCTCATCTGCACAGGTCATACCACTGGTCCGGATTGCATGGATATGCATTTTACGGATTGCTACAAGCCCTGCAAGAAGATTTGGCTGTTTCTCGGGATCCGGCTGGTGAACCATACCTTTATAGCCTTCTCCTGTTGTTCTTGGTTTGTTTGTATAAACACGTGGAACAATCAGAACCTTGTCAGCTATTTTCTCCTGAACATTGCGTAATCTGGTAAGATAGTCCAGAACAGCATCTTCATTATCTGCTGAACAAGGACCGATGATTGCAAGGAATTTATCGGACTTTCCGGTAAAAACATCACGCAGTTCTTTATCTCTTGCATCTTTAACAGCCTGAATTTCAGCATCAATGGGATACTGATTACGGATTTCTTCAGGGGTTGGTAATTTTTTGATAAAATCGAATCCCATAGTAATATCTCCTTTGTGTCTATTTGTCTTGCTTTTTTCGGAATTTATTATAAACCATTCCTATCTGAATGTCGATAGCCAAAATATTTTCGGATGACTTTCTGCGATCATATCAAGCGTTACTGTTCACTTCGTTCTCAGTAACGTAGCCAAAATTCATTCCAGATTACCTGTGGCAATGGAATTTTGGCATATCCATGCCAAAACACCTCGCGGATAGTGGAGTGTGAATAGTAACTATCAAGTCTCTTAATCAATATGCATTATTTACGGGGATTGCTATAGTTGTTTTGTAGTATCTGTAAACTGTGCAGGATGCTGAGCACCAGTTCGCTGCAGAGAATCCCGTACAGATATCCCCGGATTCCCAGAACAGGGATTGCAAACAGCACGAAACTGATCCGGATACAGACGCTGATCACACTGTGCAGCAGGCAGAGGCCGGATTTTCCAAGGCCGTTGAGTACGCTGGTGAGAGTGGTGTTCAGGTACAGAAAAGGACAGATATATGACATGGTATGGATATAGATTCCGGCTGTCTGACTGTGAAACAGAAAATTTCCAAGAAATTCTCCAAGAAATAGAAAAAAAACCAAGCAGGATCCGCCTAGCAGCAGACAGTATCGGAAAATCCTGCCGATCACATATTGGATTCGCTTTTGATACCCCAGAGTCTGCAGCTGGGTAATGGAGGGAATCAGCATGGCCGCAGCCGAGTTTGTAAGCGTAGCGGGGAAAAGAATAAGCGGAAGTGCCATCCCTGTAAAGATTCCGTAAACACTCAGGGAATCTTTGGGAGTAAGTCCTGACATTTGCAGCCTTGCAGGTATAAGAATCACTTCAATACTTCCCAGAAGGGTGAGCAGTATTTTATTCATGGTAAGAGGAACGGAAATATGGAGCAATTTTCTGAGAACAGAAAGCGGTCTTCTGATATTCCGGATATTATAATGTGTTACCTTAAAATGCATACTGACTGCGAAAAGAGAAATAAAAGATGAGGCTATTTCCCCGATAAGATTTCCGCCGACTGCAATTGCCGGAGTGATGTTTCGCCCTTGCGATGCACAGATCAGATAAAGAATATAGCATCCGCCTGTGCGGAAAAGCTGTTCCAGAAGCTGGACTCCTGCGGGAAATCCGGCCTGTTTTCTTCCTAAATAATAGCTGCTGATACAGGTATGAAGTGTACTCAACGGAATACTCAGAGAAAGAATCCGTATCAGACCGGAGGTCTGTGACTCTTTCAGAATCTGTACTGCCCAGAAATCCGCATAGCTGTAAAGAAACCAGGAGAATACCAGGGAGAAAACAACAGAAAATACAGTTCCCACGACAAAATAATCTGAGATATGACGACTGGGATTTTTGGAAACTTTTTCTGCGGCAGTGAGGCGGGAGATTGCAGTCTGGATACCGGAAGCGCAGATGGACATGATCAGAATCTGCAGTGGAAGTATAAGCTGAAAGATACCAAGCCCATGTGCACCAATGGTGTGTGACAGGAATATTCTGTAAAAGAACCCCATAAGTCTGCTTAACAAACCGGCAAATGTAAGAAGTAAAGTTCCTTTGATAAAAAGTTTTTTTGACATAATGAAAAATCCAGACCTTTTCATGCGCAGCAGGTGCGAATATCCGCTTGACTAAAAAACAGTAACCTGCCGAAACGCCTTTACAGCAATATATGAACAAAACAGCCTTGACAGAACGGTTTGTTTCTGGTAAAGTAATCATGAAATCCGAGGGAAACACTGGGAATTAAAAAACGAGGTGAGAAAATGAAACTCTCAACAAGAGCCCGTTATGGCTTGAAAGCACTGATAGATCTTGGTTTGCACAGTGCGAATGAAGCGATATCTTTACAGAGTATTGCGGAGAGACAGGATATTTCCACAAGCTACCTCGAACAGCTTATGGCCATGCTTAAGAAGGCCGGTCTTGTAAAGAGCAGCAGAGGGGCTTACGGCGGATACCAGCTTGGCAAGCCGGCAGATGAGATCTCGGTCGGTGAAGTCCTGCGTGTGCTGGAAGGCAGCCTGGAAGCAGCAGCCTGTCCCGGGATTGAGAATGACGGAACCTGCCATGGCAGTGATGTATGTGTGGCAAAGCTCGTCTGGAAGAGAATCAATGACAGTATTACAAGCGCTGTCGATACCCTGATGCTTGGTCAGCTGATCGAGGAAAGCAGAAGAGTACATGAAGAAAAAATGGAAAGTCAGGGCATGGAAGAAAATGTACCGGACATACTTAAATAAAACAGGAGGACAAGAAAATGGGAAAAATGATTTATCTGGACAATGCAGCAACAACTAAAACAGCACCGGAGGTTGTCCAGGCAATGCTGCCATATTTTTCAGAATATTATGGCAACCCGTCCAGTATTTATGATTTTGCAGGCAAGAGCAAAGAGGCGATCACCAAAGGAAGAGAGCAGATCGCAGAAGTTCTTGGAGCAAAGAAAGAAGAAATTTATTTCACAGCAGGTGGTTCCGAGTCTGATAACTGGGCTCTGAAGGCTACCTTTGAGGCATATAAAGCAAAAGGAAACCACATCATCACAACAAAGATCGAGCATCATGCAATTCTCCATACCTGTGAATATCTGGAGAAACGTGGCGCAAAGATCACATATGTAGATGTAGACGAGAACGGTATTGTAAAACTGGATGAACTTGAGAAAGCAATCACACCGGAAACAATCCTGATTTCTGTAATGTTTGCAAACAACGAGATTGGTTCTATCCAGCCGATCAAGGAAATCGGACGTATCGCAAAAGAGCATGGAGTGCTTTTCCACACAGATGCTGTTCAGGCATTCTGTCAGGTTCCAATCAATGTGGATGAATGCAATATTGATATGTTAAGCTCCAGCGGACATAAGATCAATGGACCAAAAGGAATCGGTTTCCTCTACATTCGTAAGGGCGTAAAAATCCGTTCCTTTGTACATGGCGGTGCACAGGAACGTAAACGTCGTGCAGGTACAGAGAATGTGCCGGGAATCGTTGGATACGGTGTAGCAGCAGCACGTGCAAATGCATCCATGAAAGAACGTACTGACAAAGAAATCGCTATCAGAGATCATTTGATCCACAGAATTGAGACAGAGATTCCTTATGTAAAAGTAAACGGTGACCGTATAAAACGTCTTCCGAATAACGTAAATGTCAGCTTCCAGTTTGTTGAGGCGAATCTCTCCTGCTGATGCTGGATAATTATGGAATCTGTGCATCCAGCGGATCTGCCTGTACATCAGGTTCTCTTGATCCGTCCCATGTACTTCTTGCAATCGGACTTCCGCACGAGATTGCACATGGTTCTCTGCGTATGACACTCAGTGAAGAGACAACAATGGAAGATGTAGATTTCGTAGTGGACAGATTGAAAGAAATTGTAGCGCACTTAAGAAGCATGTCTCCATTATATGAAGATTTCATGAAAAAACAGAATAAATAACAAAACAGAAGATAATTGTTTGTATTTTTGCAGTTACAACAGAAATAATATTAAAAGAAAGTCAGGATAACAGGAGGAAACACAAATGGCTTACAGTGAAAAAGTAATGGATCATTTTCAGCATCCGCGTAATGTAGGAGAAATAGAGAACGCAAGTGGCGTAGGTACAGTGGGAAATGCAAAATGCGGTGATATCATGAGGATTTTTCTTGATATCGATGATGAAACACATATCATCAAAGACTGCAAATTCAAAACATTCGGATGTGGTGCGGCAGTTGCAACCAGCAGCATGGCAACAGAGATGGTAATGGGAAAAACCATCGAAGAAGCTATGGAAGTTACAAATAAGGCAGTTATGGAAGCCTGGACGGACTTCCGCCTGTAAAAGTACACTGCTCCCTGCTTGCAGAGGAAGCAATCCATGCGGCTCTGTGGGATTATGCACAGAAGCATCATATTGAGATTAAAGGTCTTAAGAAACCAAAGTCTGATATTCACGAAGGCGAAGAAGCAGAGGAAGAAGAATATTGATTATAGCAAAAAATCTGAATCTGTTTGTAATCTGAAATCGTTATTTATAAAGAAGGGGCGGGTGATACTCATCATCTGCCTGTGCTTTATATTATGGCATTATATGATACCAGGGACAAAAGATATTTTGTGAAGCAGTTCCCGCAATTTTTATTATATGATGCTGCTATAAATATTTTCTGCAGGAGGTAGAAATGACAGGACTTACAAATGAACAGGTGCAGGAGAGGATTGCAGAAGGAAAAGTTAATGTCAACGAGAACCCGAATACCAGAACATACAAGCAGATCATTTTGGAAAACACGCTTACATTTTTTAACTTTTTTAAATATTGCATTGCTTGTTCTGGTGCTTTTTGTGAGATCTTATAAGAACTCCATGTTTATGGGAATCATTCTGATCAATACAGTGATAGGTATTATTCAGGAGATCAGAGCAAAGAAGACGATTGACAAACTTGCAATCCTTACAGAGAGTAAAACAGTAGTTTTGCGTGAGGGGAAGAAATGGAGTATTTCCACAGAGAAACTGGTTCTGGATGATCTGATCTTTCTGAAAACAGGAGATCAGGTTCCGGCTGACGTAAAGGTACTGGAGGGAACTGTAGAAGTAAACGAGTCTTTACTCACCGGTGAGTCGGACAATCTGTCCAAAAGCCAGGGAGACGAACTTTTTTCAGGAAGCTTTGTGACATCAGGGGAAGCTTGCTGTCAGGTAATCCATGTTGGAAAAGATAATTATGCATCGCAGATCACAAGTGAAGCAAAGGAATTTAAACGTCATAATTCGGAACTTCGCAATTCTCTGAATGCGATTCTGAAGGTGATCAGTATCATTATCGTGCCTCTTGGTGCCATGTTGTTTTACAAGCAATATATGATCGTAGGAGATACACTGAAGGATTCTGTGGTAAATATGGTTGCCGCAGTACTTGGAATGATCCGGAAGGCCTGGTACTTCTGACAAGTGTGGCACTGACATTGGGTTCTATGGTTCTTGCTACAAAGAAGACACTTGTGCAGGAGCTTTACTGTATTGAAACGCTGGCGAGAGTTGACACGCTCTGTCTGGATAAGACCGGTACGATCACAGAAGGTACCATGAAGGTTGAAGATGTGCAGTTGTATGATACAGCACAGACAACTGTTGTACAACATACAGCAAAATTTGATCCGGAAACAGGGGAGCCTGTTCAGAATGTGTCAGCATTAAAACCGGAGGTTACGGTATCAGCAGAGAAGGAAAACGGACAGATACAGGAAACAGTAAATTCAGAAACGGTATCTCAGGAAGAAAGACAGAAGCTTCAGGAAATTGACCACATTATGGGAAATATGATGTCAGTTCTTCATGATCAGAATGCAACAGCAGATGCGCTGAGAAAGCGCTTTCCTTCAAGAAATGACCTGAAACTGATCCATGCCATTCCTTTCTCCTCAGACAGGAAATACAGTGGTGCTGTTTTTGAAGGAAGAGGAACTTATCTGATGGGAGCTGCACAGTTCCTTTTTCCGGAAGGAAATGAAGAACTTCTGGAACATTGTAGCAGTTACGCACAGGAGGGATACCGTATCCTTGTTCTGGCTCACAGTGAACAGGAGACAAAAGGAACGGAACGCCCGACAGGACTTGAACCGTTGGGACTGTTTCTCATCACTGACGTGATACGTGAGGAAGCACCGGATACTCTGGCTTTTTTTGACAGCCAGGGAGTTGACCTTAAAGTTATCTCAGGAGATGATCCTGTGACTGTCTCTGCGATTGCAAAGAAAGCAGGACTGAAAAATGCCAATCATTATATCGATGCCACAACAATCAAAACTTCGGAAGAAATGCAGCGTGCAGTTGCAGAGTGCAGTGTATTCGGGCGTGTAACACCACAGCAGAAGAAACAGATGGTACAGGCTCTTCAGTCACAGAAGCATACAGTTGCGATGACCGGTGACGGTGTAAATGACGTACTTGCACTCAAGGAAGCAGACTGCAGTATTGCCATGGCAGCAGGAAGCGATGCAGCTAAAAATATTGCAAATGTCGTTCTTCTTGATTCTAATTTCGGGGCAATGCCTCATATTGTAAATCAGGCCGTCGTGTTGTAAACAATATCAGAAGTGCGGCATCCATGTTTCTGATCAAAACAATTTTTTCTGTTTTACTGTCATTGATCACAATTTTCTTTGGAGATGCATATCCCTTTGAACCAATCCAGATGTCACTGATCAGTGCCTGCGCAGTGGGAATTCCTACATTTCTTCTGACACAGGAAAATAATTACAATAAGATTGACCATACATTCCTGAGGCACGTATTTATGAATGCATTTCCTGCGGCAGTAACCATTACAGGATGTGTATTTACGATCATGCTGGTCTGTCAGGATGTATACCATTCCAACGTCATGCTTAATACAGCCTGTGTTCTGGTTACGGGGTGGAACTATATGTCTGCACTGCGTACAGTTTATTCGCCGCTGAACACATACAGAAAAGTGATCATTTATGGAATGCAGTTTGCATTTTTTATAAGTGCGGTTGTATTGCAGGATTTGCTGACACTGGGTTCTCTGGAATTTGGAATGATCATTCTGGTATTTGTACTGATGACATTCTCCCCAATCCTGATCGAAACTATTACAGAATGGATCAGGAGGATTTATGAGAAGTCACTGGACAGAGAAGATGAAAATAAAGGATTTTTTGCAAGATTTTTGGAAAGAGTCCAGAAGTAAAAAACGAGGACAATCTGTAAAATATGCAGATTGTCCTCGTTTGCATTATGTGGTCTGCGTTATGCAGATTAATGGTTTATTTCTTTCTGCACAGCCAGAAGCATCCAAATGCAGGGATCATAACACCTTTAGCTTCCATCTCATGTCCTGAGATAAGATCAGTGTATATGCCGTCATCTTCGTTGATCCATGCAACCTTATCCTGATCGCTGAAGTTATAGATTCCGATGAATTTCTCCTCTGCATTTTCGCGTACGATTGCAAGGATAGAAGAATCCCAGGTATCGATTGTACGAAGATCAGCTGTTGTATCAAAAACGCTGTGTGAACTTCTGATATGTTCCAGATGATCCAGTGCGTGGAAAAGTTTTCCCTGTACTGTATCTGCGATATTTCTGTTTGGAGCAAGTGACCAGTTGAATTCTCCTCTGTGAAGATAGCGGGAATCAACTGCCTTGTCAGGATCATCTTTATAAGAATAGTCGTTTACCTGACCAATCTCATCTCCGCTGTAGATTACAGGGATACCTGACTGGGAAAGCATAAATGCATGAAGTGTGATGTCATAGCGCACACTTCTGTCAACACCAGCTACATTTCCTTCAAAACCATATTTCTCAATGCCACACAGAGATGCGGTAGTACCGCAAAGTCTTGCATCACCCAGACGCGGGTCATCATTGTAAAGTTCACCGCGGCCAAATGTATCCGGATATTTGCCTGTAAAGAAATCATTCAGGAATTTCTTATGAGAAACCTCATCGATTGAGAAATTCTTCAGGAAATCATAATCCAGTCCCCAGCCAATATCATCGTGGCAACGCAGATAATTCTGGAAGATGTACTCTTTTGGAAGAGATCCCAGAATATCCAGCTGTCTGCGGAGCAGAGATACATCTTTGGTTGCAACTGTGTGCCAGGTGCTTGCCATAGTAGTAACGTTATACAGGATATGGCATTCCGGCTTTTCAAGTGTACCGAAATATGGAACAACTTTTTCAGGAGCCATGACAACCTCTCCGAGAAGAAGGACTCCCGGGCACACGATCTCGCAGATCATACGCATCATACGTACGATTGTGTGAACCTGTGGCAGGTTGCGGCAGTTTGTTCCAAGCTGCTTCCAGATATAAGGAACTGCATCGAGACGTACGATGTCAACACCCTGGTTTGCCAGATATAACATATTGTAGACCATTTCGTTAAACACAACAGGATTTCTGTAGTTTAAATCCCACTGGTATGGATAGAAAGTAGTCATGACATGCTTGTGAAGGTCATCCAGCCATGTAAAGTTGCCCGGTGCGGTAGTTGGGAATACCTGTGGACAGGTCTTCTCATAGAGAGCAGGAACATCGTAGGTATCAAAGAAGAAATAACGGTCCTGGTATTCTTTTTCACCTGCGCGAGCCCGTTTTGCCCACTCATGCTCTTCGGAAGTATGGTTCATAACGAAATCAAGGCAGATGTTGATGCCGCGTTCATGGCATTTGGAGGTAAGCTCTGAAAAGTCTCCATAGTACCAAGCTCAGGCTGCACTGTGCGGAAGTCAGCTACTGCGTAACCACCGTCACTTTTTCCTTTCGGAGATGCGAGCAGGGGCATCAGATGAAGATAATTGACATTGCATTCTTCCACATAATCCAGATGTTCTTCCAGACCTTTTAAAGTATGTGCAAAATTGTTTACATACATCATCATGCCTACAAGATCATTGCGTTTATACCAGTCCGGATCAGCCTCACGCTTTTTATCAGATGCCTTTAATGCTGAATTTCTGCTGTTATAGAAAGCTTCCATATTAGAAGTAAGATCATGCAGATAGGTCATGACATCATCACGATCCTGATATAATTCGCAATATAACCATTTCAGCTCATCATAATGTTTCTGAAAACGTTCGTTATATAAAGTAAGATCAACAGGAACGTCCAGTTTAACAGGTTCCACTTTGGAAGTCTCGACCTTAACAGGTTCTACTTTGGAAGTTTCGACCTTAACAGGTTCTACTTTGGAAGTTTCGACCTTAACAGGTTCTACTTTGGAAGTCTCGACCTTAACAGGTTCTACTTTAGAAGTTTCAACTTTGACAGGCTCAGTTTTGGAAGTAGTTACTTGTAAAATTTCTGATTCCTGCTTTCTGACTGTTGATGAAGAACGTTTCTTCTGGAGTCTTTTTTTAGCCATAATATTCCTCCCTGGTTTATGAAAAATACAGTAACCGGGCAGTGTCGGGACATATAAAACATAAATATGGAGACACCGGACAGTTACGAATATATACAGAAAGCTGCAATTTCCATATCTACTGTCAGTTTTTTATCATGATCAGCTATGATGCAGACCAGAGAAACAGTATTTGGAGCAGTTTGGAAATTGGGCTTCTGAAATCATATGTAATATTATATTATAGGAACTGCCATATAGGCAAGTACTGACACGTTTTACAGAGAAATAAATTCCGGTTTACGGTCTTTGAAGATTGTATAGTAACGAAAACCACAGGCTTCCAGTACACTGGCAGCTTTATCAAATGCACAGGCGATTTTATCCGGAGTATGCGCATCTGCTCCGATGGTGATGATTTCTCCGCCAAGTTCTCTATAGCGCCTTATTACGGCAGTACATGGATTGGGTTCTCCAAGACCATAATGATATCCGCCTGTATTAAGTTCGATTCCTTTTCCCATGGAAATCAGTTTCTTCAGAATCTCATCCAGAATATCTTTATACCGTCCGTAAGAATATTCCCGGTTCTTGTTAGGACCATAACGGACAACATAATCAATATGTCCGTAAACATCAAATCCGTCATATGCGGAAATGTTTTCAAGAATGGATTCAAAATATTCCATATAACATAAAAATTCCTTACGTCCTTCAAAAAATTCCGGGTAATAAGGATCATACCCATGGACAAGATGGGATGAAACGATAACGAAATCAAAAGGTGTCTGAGAGAGAAGTGAGTCAAAATATTCTCCCAGATGCATCTGAAGTCCCAGTTCAATTCCGAAACGTACCTGAATTTTATCCTTATACATATCTGAAAGTTCAGCCAGTTTTTCTTTGTAAGCCGGAATATCCAGAGAAAAATCCAGATTGTCCGGAGTAACAGGGTAATCCGGATCCAGATGTTCCGTAAAAGTAATTCCCTGTAGTCCCGTTTCAACAGCGCGATGGATCATAACTTCCATAGGCGTATCCGAGTCAGCAGAAAAAGAAGAGTGCATATGACAATCCCACAATATTTGTCTGTCCATAATTTCAGTCCTTTCTTCTGTAAAAAACAGTACTGTTATATTTGCGTGTGATATATTACAAATGAATACGGTGTCCTCTTAAATGGATATATCTGCACCTGAAATATCACAATTACAGGCCCGGATCAGTGTATTCATAAAGCACTGTATACACAGTATAACATATAATTTACATTTTTTACTTAATTTTTATCTGTTTTTTGGAAAATGGTCTTGAATTTTTGTTTGGAATTATGTACAATACATTACAGGTTGATGATTCTTTAACAAACAAAGGATTACCATAATTAACCACTTAATTCATAGGAGGAATTTTATCATGGCAGTAAAAGTTGCAATTAATGGTTTTGGACGTATTGGACGTCTTGCATTCCGTCAGATGTTTGGAGCAGAAGGATTTGAAATCGTAGCAATCAACGATTTAACATCTCCTAAAATGCTTGCTCACTTATTAAAATATGATTCAACACAGGGAAAATATGCTCTTGCAGATACAGTAACAGCAGGAGAAGATTCCATCACAGTTGACGGAAAAGAAATCAAAATTTACGCAAAAGCTAACGCTGCTGAACTTCCATGGGGAGAAATCGGTGTAGACGTAGTTCTTGAGTGTACAGGATTCTATACATCCAAAGACAAAGCTCAGGCTCATATCGATGCAGGTGCTAAACACGTTATCATTCCGCTCCGGCTGGAAACGATCTTAAGACAATCGTTTACAATGTAAACCATGAAACTCTTACAAAAGAAGATCACATCATCTCCGCAGCTTCCTGTACAACAAACTGCTTAGCTCCAATGGCTAAAGCATTAAATGATCTTGCTGCAATCAAATCCGGTATCATGTGCACAATCCACGCTTACACAGGCGATCAGATGACACTTGACGGACCACAGAGAAAAGGTGATTTAAGAAGATCTCGTGCAGCTGCAGTTAACATCGTTCCTAACAGCACAGGTGCTGCTAAAGCTATCGGTCTTGTTATTCCGGAACTGAACGGTAAACTTATCGGATCTGCTCAGCGTGTTCCTACCCCAACAGGTTCTACAACAATCTTAACAGCAGTTGTTGAAGGAAACGTAACAAAAGAACAGATCAACGCAGCTATGAAAGCAGCTTCTAATGAATCCTTCGGATACAACGAAGATGAAATCGTATCCAGCGATATCGTTGGTATGAGATTTGGTTCTCTGTTCGATGCTACTCAGACAATGGTTCTTCCACTTGAGAATGGCACAACAGAAGTACAGGTAGTTTCCTGGTATGACAACGAGAACTCCTACACAAGCCAGATGGTTCGTACAATCAAACACTTTGGTAAATTACTGAACGCTTAATTTTCAGTAAGTGTAAAGGAATAGACTCCAACGAAGGGTCCGGTCTGATTTGGACCGGACCTTTTTCGCGTGGTCTGGAATGACAGCAGGAAATCAATAAGTTACTGTTTACAGATATGCAGTAACAGTTAAAGAATATTATTAAGGAGGCACCACAAATGCTGAATAAAAAATCTGTTGATGATATCAACGTAAAAGGCAAAAAAAGTTCTTGTAAGATGTGACTTCAATGTTCCGCTTCAGGATGGAAAAATTACAGATGAGAACCGTCTGGTTGCAGCTCTTCCTACAATTAAGAAGCTGATCGCTGATGGTGGAAAAGTTATTCTCTGCTCCCACCTTGGAAAACCGAAGGGAGAACCGAAACCGGAATTATCTCTTGCGCCGGTTGCCAAACGTCTTTCCGAGTTATTAGGACAGGAAGTTAAATTTGCAGCAGATCCTGAAGTAGTAGGACCAAACGCGAAAGCAGCAGTAGCTGAGATGAAAGACGGAGATGTTATCTTACTTGAGAACACACGTTATCGCGCAGAAGAAACAAAGAACGGAGACGAATTCAGCAAAGAACTTGCTTCTCTTTGTGATGTATTTGTTAATGATGCATTTGGTACAGCTCACAGAGCACACTGCTCTAATGTTGGTGTGACCAAATATGTTGATACAGCAGTTGTTGGTTACTTAATGCAGAAGAAATCGATTTCCTTGGAAATGCAGTGAACAATCCTGAGAGACCGTTTGTTGCTATCCTTGGCGGAGCTAAGGTTTCCAGCAAGATTTCTGTAATCAATAACCTTCTTGATAAAGTAGATACTCTTATCATTGGTGGTGGTATGTCTTACACATTCTCCAAAGCTATGGGCGGACATATCGGTGTGTCTCTCTGTGAGGATGACTATCTTCAGTATGCATTAGACATGATGAAGAAAGCAGAAGAAAAAGGCGTAAAACTTCTTCTTCCTGTAGATAACAGAATTGGTGACAGCTTCTCCAATGACTGCAATATTCAGGTTGTAAAACGTGGCGAGATTCCGGACGGATGGGAAGGAATGGATATCGGACCGGAAACAGAGAAGCTTTTTGCTGATGCTGTAAAAGATGCTAAGACAGTTGTATGGAACGGACCGATGGGCTGCTTCGAAATGCCAAACTTCGCTCATGGTACAGAAGCTGTTGCAAAAGCACTTGCTGAAACAGATGCCACAACTATTATCGGTGGTGGTGATTCTGCAGCTGCAGTTAACATCCTTGGTTATGGCGACAAGATGACACACATCTCCACAGGTGGCGGTGCATCTCTTGAATTCCTGGAAGGAAAAGAACTCCCGGGTGTTGCAGCAGCAAACGATAAATAAGAATATAATAACATCCCACAGGATACTAAGGAGATAAATCATCATGGCAAGAAAGAAAATTATCGCTGGTAACTGGAAAATGAACATGACACCAAGCGAAGCCGTTAAATTAGTAGAAACATTAAAACCATTAGTAGTTAACGATGAAGTAGACGTAGTATTCTGCGTACCTGCAATCGATATCATCCCGGTTGTAGAAGCTGCTAAGGGAACAAACATCCAGGTTGGTGCTGAGAACATGTACTTTGAAGAGAAAGGTGCATACACAGGAGAAATCTCCCCTGCAATGCTCGTAGATGCCGGAGTTAAATATGTTGTTCTTGGACATTCCGAAAGAAGAGAATACTTCGGAGAAACAAACGAAGATGTTAACAAGAAAGTTCTCAAAGCTTTCGAACATGGAATTACACCTATCATGTGCTGTGGTGAAATCTTACTCAGAGAGAACAGGGCGTGACAATGGATTTCATCCGTCAGCAGGTTAAAGTTGGATTCCAGGGTGTTACAGCAGATCAGGCTAAGACAGCAGTTATCGCTTACGAGCCAATCTGGGCAATCGGAACAGGTAAAACAGCTACAACTGAGCAGGCTCAGGAAGTATGCGCAGGTATTCGTGCATGCATCGCTGAAATCTATGATGAAGCAACAGCAGAAGCAATCCGTATCCAGTATGGCGGATCTGTAAATCCCGCAACAGCACCTGACTTATTCGTTCAGAACGATATCGATGGCGGCCTTGTAGGTGGTGCTTCTCTGAAAGCTGATTTCGGAAAGATCGTAAACTACAAATAAGAATAAAAAACTGATTATAAGCAGATAATCTTTGTGTCCAAACGAGAAATAATATAATGCCCCTGAATACAGGAAAATTGGTAATTTTACTGATTGGATTGTATTCAGGGGATTGTTATAGTTGAAGCAGGTAAGTTACCTGCTTTAATTGCTGTTGCGAATATTTGTTTGGCTATGTCAGACACATAGTATCTTATGAAATTAATATGTATAAAGAAAAAGACAGCTTCATTACTGAAACTGTCTTTTTTATCTGGTGTAAAAATCTGCTGTAAGCTGTTTCTTTTGTACTTTGGGTAAATCTCTTTTGCACGAAAGGAATGCCTCGATACTTTTGTATTTTGACTATTTATCAGGTGTATTTAGTTCATGTATTTTATCTTTTGTATTTTGGAGTATTTCTGAGTTTTTATCCTTGGTGATATAAATTTTTTTCTCTTTGGCAATTCGATGATTTTCTCTTTTGTATGTACAAACTATATCATATTTTTCTACATTCGTTCTACAAAGTTTCAACAGA
>ENA-OQIG01000059-OQIG01000059.1-human-gut-metagenome-genome-assembly--contig:-NODE-59-length-63102-cov-2.461659_pt1 | contig 63102 bp, 87 predicted proteins | sample MGYA00242576_ERZ504741 | MGnify/ENA primary metagenome ERZ504741 (study PRJEB26092, sample SAMD00036436) | human gut metagenome | host: Homo sapiens | study: EMG produced TPA metagenomics assembly of... | reverse complement strand
TGAACAGGAGGGACAGCTGATAGAAACAGAAGCCACTGGAGCACCTCAAAAACACCATCATACACTAAATCAGTAAGTTGGCAGCATCACCCGGACTTTAATCAATTATCAGGCCTTACTGGTGGGTAATCTGATCGGTGTCCCGCTGTGCTACTTCATCATTCGGGTAGTGCGAAATCCATTTTATTTACGTAGCTATTATTCGCAATTAAAACAGCAGGTTGATGCCAAAGTCACCAAAAAAGAGTTCGCGCTCTGGCTACTGGCATTAGGTGCTTTATTGTTGCTGTTATGCATGCCGTTAAATGAAAAAAGCACAATTTTTAGCACCAATTATACCTTGTCATTATTGCTGCCCTGATGATGTGGGGAGCGATGCGCTATGGTTATAAGCTGATTTCGCTGCTCTGGGCGGTCGTGTTGATGATCAGCATCCACAGCTATCAAAATTACATTCCCATTTATCCTGGCTATACCACGCAGCTGACCATAACCTCCTCCAGTTATCTGGTATTCTCTTTTATTGTCAATTATATGGCTGTACTGGCAACCCGTCAGAGAGCGGTAGTCAGACGCATTCAGCGGCTTGCGTATGTGGACCCGGTGGTTCATCTGCCAAATGTTCGCGCCCTGAATCGCGCGTTGCGTGATGCCCCCTGGTCTGCGCTTTGTTATTTACGCATCCCTGGCATGGAAATGCTGGTTAAGAACTATGGCATCATGCTGCGGATTCAATACAAGCAAAAACTTTCTCACTGGCTGTCACCCTTGCTGGAACCGGGTGAAGATGTTTATCAGCTTTCGGGTAACGATCTCGCGCTGCGACTGAATACAGAATCGCACCAGGAGCGCATTACCACACTGGATAGCCATCTCAAGCAATTTCGTTTCTTTTGGGATGGCATGCCGATGCAACCGCAGATTGGCGTCAGTTACTGCTATGTGCGCTCGCCAGTGAATCATATCTACCTGCTGCTGGGAGAGCTAAATACGGTCGCCGAACTTTCCATCGTGACCAACGCCCCGGAAAATATGCAGCGTCGCGGGGCAATGTATTTGCAACGCGAATTGAAAGATAAAGTCGCGATGATGAATCGACTACAGCAGGCGCTGGAACACAACCATTTTTTCCTGATGGCCCAGCCGATTACCGGTATGCGTGGTGATGTTTACCATGAAATTCTTCTGCGCATGAAAGGTGAGAATGATGAACTGATCGGCCCCGATAGCTTCTTGCCGGTCGCGCACGAATTTGGTTTATCGTCGAGTATCGACATGTGGGTCATTGAGCATACGCTGCAATTTATGGCTGAAAACAGAGCGAAGATGCCCGCTCACCGTTTTGCTATTAATCTGTCTCCAACCTCGGTATGTCAGGCTCGTTTTCCTGTTGAAGTCAGTCAGTTGCTGGCTAAATATCAGATTGAAGCGTGGCAACTTATTTTTGAAGTCACCGAAAGTAATGCTCTGACCAATGTTAAGCAGGCGCAAATCACCTTGCAGCATCTTCAGGAATTAGGCTGCCAGATTGCGATTGATGATTTCGGCACCGGCTACGCCAGCTATGCACGGCTTAAAAATGTGAATGCCGATCTGCTTAAAATTGACGGCAGTTTTATCCGCAATATTGTGTCAAATAGTCTGGATTATCAGATAGTGGCATCGATTTGCCACCTGGCGCGAATGAAGAAAATGCGGGTAGTGGCAGAGTACGTTGAAAACGAAGAGATCCGCGAGGCGGTGCTCTCTTTGGGGATCGATTATATGCAGGGTTATCTTATTGGTAAGCCGCAGCCGTTAATTGATACGTTGAATGAAATCGAACCCATTCGCGAAAGTGCCTGAATAATGCGGGCCGACATTTCTCGTCGGCCCGCAAAGCATTAAGCGGCGATTTCAGGTGTACTTTCTTCTTCAATTTTCAACCGCCAGCCAGCCACGCCTTCCCAGTATTCTTGCTCCTTTTCCAGATCAAGCAGTACCAACGCATTCTGACTAAACCAGTCATGCGGGAAACGCAGTGTCCAGTGACTGTCATCAGTAATCAGTGTCAATGTTGGCGGTGTGGTGGTTGCCTGACGTTGATTGTTGAGTAATACGCCAAGGCGCAATAGCTGAATCAGTGGCAGGAACTGTTTCTTCTTAAACAAGGTAAAGCGCGGCAGATCGTCGAGTTTAATCGCTTTACGGTGATAGCGCACCAGTGTCGCCATCATCAGCTGCTGTTCCTGATTAAAACCCGGCAAGTCACTGTTTTGCAGAATATAAGCGGAGTGGCGATGCAAACCGCTGTGGTTGATATTCAACCCGACCTCATGCAGCATGGCGGCCCATCGCAGTAGCGCCTCCAGTTGCGGATGCGCCAGCTTCGGTTGCTGTTCCCGCCACTGTTCGTACATTTGCATAGTGGTATCCAGCACCCGTCGGGCCTGTTCGCTGTCGATGTGATACTGGTTGGCGAGGCTGCTGGCGGTGCGACTACGCACATCCTGATGACGGAAACGTCCTTCCATTTCGTACAGTACGCCTTCGCGTAACGCCCCGTCAGAAAGGCGCAGTTCACGGATGGCTAAAGCATCAAACACACCGCATAAAATCGCCAGTCCAGGAACGAAGACTGTTTTCCGCTCTTCGGAAAGACCCGGTAAACTCAGCGATGCGAAATTACGGTGACGTAAAACTTCTTTTACCAGTTTTTCCAGACGTTCCGGGGTAATTATCCCGTCTTTCTCGCCCATTTCCATTAACACTTCATGGGCGGCTTTTATGGTACCGGAAGCGCCCATTGCCACGTTCCAGCCCTGAATACGGAATTGCCAGGTTAAAGTTTCCAGTTTTTGTGCTGCCGCCATACGAGCGCGCTGAAAATTCTCTTTATTGATGACCCCGCCAGGGAAGTAAAGCTGGGCAAAGCTGACACAACCCATCCGGCGGCTTTCAACGAGAATCGGTTCGAAATTTTCACCAATCACCAGTTCCGTAGATCCGCCGCCAATATCAATAACCAGTTTGCGACCTTTCTCCGGTTGGGTATGTTCCACGCCCATAAAAATCAGACGGGCTTCTTCATTACCGGAAATAATTTCAATCGGGTAGGGAATGACCTTTTCCGCGCGTTTCAGAAAGTCAGTGGCGTTCAGCGCCTGACGCAGCGTATGGGTGCCGACTATACAGACGCTGGCAGGAGAAAACCCTTGTAGCCGTTCGGCAAACAGCGACAGACAGTTCAAACCGCGCGTCATTGCCTCTTCACTCAACATATTATCTGGCCCCAGGCCGTCCGCCAGATGCACCCGCTGTTTCAGGCGACCAATAATCTGCATGGCACCATCTACCACACGGGCTATGACCATGTGAAAACTGTTTGAACCAAGATCGACCGCAGCAAACTCCTGCGGACGAGGGGATTTATCGTGTATTGGCATAGGGTTATTCAGGTTGTTCGAGTGATTTGATGTAGTCGTAAATCGCCAACTGCGCCCGTACTTTGCGGCGATTGCCGCGGGGAACGTAGCGATTACTGAGTTCTTTATCGATATAACGTGCTTTGACCGTATCGCTGAACAATATGTCGATGATGTCCAGCACCCGCTGCTTCAGGCGCGGATCGAGCAGCGGTGTCGCCACTTCAATACGATAATCAATATTGCGCGTCATCCAGTCGGCGGAAGAAAGGTAGACCTTTTTATCGCCGCCATTTTCAAAAATATAAACCCGGTCATGTTCAAGGTAACGGTCAACAATACTGATGGCACGAATGTTGTCGCTAATGCCTTCCAGATTGGGGATCAGCGAACACATTCCGCGAACCAGCAGATTAACCGGTACGCCGGAGCTGGAGGCCGCATACAGACGATCAACCAGGCCTTTATCGACAAGGTTATTTAGCTTCAGGGTGATACCACTGGGCAGCCCTTGCTGCGCGTTGGCGATTTCGCGGTCTACCATTTCATATAACAGACGGCGAGAGTTTTGCGGTGACACCATTAAATAATCAAATGTCACCGGGCGGTATGGGTTTTCAATAAAGTTAAATACCCGCCGTACTTCGTTGGTGATACGCGCATCTGCGGTCAGCAACGAATAGTCAGTATAAAGACGCGCGGTTTTTTCGTTAAAGTTCCCGGTCCGATGTGTGCGTAACGGACCACTTCACCGTTTTCTTTACGTGAAATCAGGAACAGTTTGGCGTGAATTTTCAGCCCCGGCGCAGAGAAGATAACGTGCACGCCTGCTTCTGTCAGGCGCTTCGCCCAGTGAATGTTGCTTCTTCGTCGAAACGCGCCTGTAACTCAACCACCACGGTCACTTTCTTGCCGTTGTGCGCAGCGTGGATCATCGAGTCGATGATACGTGAATCTTTTGCCACACGGTAAATGTTGATTTTAATCGCCAGCACGCTCGGATCGAACGAGGCCTGACGCAGCAGTTCCAGCACATGCTCAAAGGTGTGATAAGGATAATAGAGCAACACATCGCGTTCGCGAATGGCATCAAAACCATTGCGGAACTGGGCTTTATCAAACCAAATGTGGCGTAAACGCGGCAGTGGTTTGTTCACCAGATTGGCTTTGCGACATTGGGGAAATTAATAAAGTCTTTAAAATTATGATAACGACCGCCGGGGACGATGGAGTCGTAGCGGGAAATAGTCAGTTTTTCGCGTAACACTTCAACCAGCGCATTGGGCATATCGCGCTGATAAACAAAACGCACCGGCTCAGCAGTTAAACGCTGCTTGAGACTGGAAGACATCAACTCCATCAGGCTGGCTTCCATCTCATGCACTAAATCGTATTCGGCATCGCGGGTCATCTTCATTGAATAGGCATTCAGCGCGTCATAATCAAAGAAGCCTTTGAAAATATCATCAAGCAGTAACGCAGAATGTTATCCAGAAGAATCATCGGTTTGCGTCGACGCGGCGCTTCTGGCGGTAAATTCACAAAGCGTGGCACTTTATCTGATGGGATCTCCAGCAGCGCGTAACGGATGGTATCGCCACGGATAATTTCCACCGCCAAATAGGTGTAATCATCTTTCAGGAACTGCACTAAGTCAGTGTCAGGATTGATTAAAATCGGCGTAATGTGCTGACGCAGATACTGCTTAAAATAATGACGAAGCCAGTTTTGTTGATTGACGGAGAGCTGGCGTTCATTAATCAGGAAGATCTGGTTACGCGCCATCTCCAGCAGCAGCTCGTTGTAGAGGCCGTCGAATTCCTGATCGGCTTTCAGCACCCGGGACTGAATTTTGCCAGTAAATGGCGGGAATGAGAGTTGGAGCCTTGTTCTTCGCTAATAATGATGCGTCGCTTCAGTTCAGCGAAGCGGACTTTATAGAACTCATCAAGGTTATTGGAATAGATCCCCAGGAAACGCATCCTTCAATCAGCGGGTTAGATTTGTCCGCCGCTTCCTGAAGCACGCGTTCATTGAACGATAACCAACTGAGCTCTTTTTCGATGTATAGCTTTTCCTGACCCATTACCACTTTTACTCCGTTTTATTCACGGGACACTGCCTGGATATTATGGCGAGCAATATTGCAGATGTCCAACTATGCCAGAAAAGGGGGAAAAAAACTGCTGGAGCTTGCGATTTACAGGTGAATTGAAAAACGCCAGCGGCAGAGCTGGCGCTTTAACTACGGGGCATTACTCGTCGGCAGCGTAGCCCTGCGGCGGCAGACGTTGACCATCCAGCCACGCGGCGTTTTCGTGCATTTTCAGACGACCATCGGCAAACCAGCTAATCACCAGTGGATAAATAGCGTGTTCCTGGGTTTGCACGCGGGCGGTGATGTCATCTTCCGTATCACCAGCAAATACCGGGACTTTCGCCTGTAAAATAACCGGGCCACCGTCCAGTTCATCGGTGACGAAATGCACCGATGTACCGTGCTCTTCATCGCCATTTTCCAGCGCCTGACGATGGGTGTGTAATCCGGGATATTTCGGCAGCAGAGAAGGGTGAATGTTCAGCAACGCCCGGCATAGTGGGAGACAAACGCCGGGCTGAGAATGCGCATAAAACCAGCCAGCACGACCACATCGGTGCGTACATGTCGATTTCATGAATCAACTCCCGGTCATAGGCTTCACGACTGTCAAACGCGCTGGCGATGAGCGTATGCGTTGCAATACCCGCCTGGCGGGCGCGTTCAAGGCCGAACGCGTCGGCCTTATTGCTGAAAACTGCCCGTACGGTGCCTTTAATTTTGTTGGTTTTACAGGCGTCAATAATTGCCTGTAAATTACTTCCGTTGCCGGAAATAAGCACCACAATATTCATTATTCGATAACCACGCGTTGTTCGGAATCAGAGGCTTTGATGATACCGATTTTCCACGCGTTTTCACCGTTGGCATTGAGCAGGGCGAGGGCTTTGTCCACTTCCGGAGCAGGCAGGGCAATAATCATCCCGACGCCGCAGTTGAAGGTGCGATACATTTCATGGCGTTCAACGTTACCTGCCGTTTGCAGCCAGTTGAACACTTCCGGCCACTGCCAGGAAGATTCATCAATCACTGCCTGGGTATTATCTGGCAATACGCGCGGAATGTTTTCCCAGAAGCCGCCGCCGGTCAGGTGCGCAATGGCATGCACATCGACCTTTTCAATCAACTCCAGCACTGACTTAACGTAAATGCGGGTCGTGCCAGCAGATGATCGGCTAATGGCTTACCATCAAGTTCGGTGGTTTGCGGATCACAACCGCTGACTTCAAGAATTTTGCGCACCAGCGAATAGCCGTTCGAGTGCGGACCGCTGGAACCGAGTGCAATCAGCACATCGCCGTCGCTGACTTTAGAGCCGTCGATGATTTCTGATTTTTCTACCACGCCCACGCAGAAACCCGCGACATCGTAATCCTCACCGTGATACATCCCCGGCATTTCTGCCGTTTCGCCACCCACCAGTGAACAGCCCGATTGCAGACAACCTTCCGCAATGCCGCTGATCACCGCTGAAGCGGTATCAACATCCAGTTTTCCGGTTGCGTAATAGTCGAGGAAAAACAGCGGTTCTGCACCTTGCACCACCAGGTCATTAACGCACATGGCGACCAGATCAATACCAATGGTGTCGTGACGTTTTAAGTCCATTGCCAGACGCAGCTTGGTACCTACGCCGTCAGTGCCGGAAACCAGCACGGGTTCACGATATTTTTGCGGCAATGCACACAGCGCACCGAAGCCGCCCAGACCGCCCATCACTTCCGGACGACGCGTTTTCTTCACTACGCCTTTGATTCTTCCAACCAGAGCATTACCCGCGTCAATATCAACACCGGCATCTTTGTAGCTAAGAGAGGTTTTATCGGTCACTGCTTGGGTCCCCACGCGTTACTTGCGGTAGAAAAATAAAATTCGGCGCAATTCTAACAGGGAAAGCAAACGTTTGCGAGACTGCTTTACACAACCTTTTTGCACGTCTTTTCCCCAGGCGCGCGGCGAAAGAAGACTTGTGCCAGGGCAAAGGTTAGTTTTCGGATGGAATAATCTTCTTTCATAACCATTTGAATATAAAATAACTTTATCTCAAACTGTTATCATTTTGACTAAGTCAACGAAAATAATATTGCCGCCTTGAAGAAAGGAGGTATAATCCGTCGATTTTTTTTGTGGCTGCCCCTCAAAGGAGAAAGAGTATGAAGATCGTGGAAGTCAAACACCCACTCGTCAAACACAAGCTGGGACTGATGCGTGAGCAAGATATCAGCACCAAGCGCTTTCGCGAACTCGCTTCCGAAGTGGGTAGCCTGCTGACTTACGAAGCGACCGCCGACCTCGAAACGGAAAAAGTAACTATCGAAGGCTGGAACGGCCCGGTAGAAATCGACCAGATCAAAGGTAAGAAAATTACCGTTGTGCCAATTCTGCGTGCGGGTCTTGGTATGATGGACGGTGTGCTGGAAAACGTTCCGAGCGCGCGCATCAGCGTTGTCGGTATGTACCGTAATGAAGAAACGCTGGAACCGGTACCCTACTTCCAGAAACTGGTTTCTAACATCGATGAGCGTATGGCGCTGATCGTTGACCCAATGCTGGCAACCGGTGGTTCTGTTATCGCGACCATCGACCTGCTGAAAAAAGCGGGCTGCAGCAGCATCAAAGTTCTGGTGCTGGTAGCTGCACCAGAAGGTATCGCCGCGCTGGAAAAAGCGCATCCGGACGTCGAACTGTATACTGCATCGATTGACCAGGGACTGAACGAGCACGGATACATTATTCCGGGCCTCGGCGATGCCGGTGACAAAATCTTTGGTACGAAATAAAGAATAAAAATAATTAAAGCCGACTTTAAGAGTCGGCTTTTTTTGAGTAAAGCGCCTATAACACATAATACAGAGGATAATACTATGACGCGCCGTGCTATCGGGGTGAGTGAAAGACCGCCACTTTTACAGACAATCCCGCTTAGTTTGCAACATTTGTTCGCCATGTTTGGTGCAACCGTCCTGGTGCCCGTCTTATTTCATATTAACCCGGCGACTGTACTGTTATTTAACGGTATTGGAACGCTGCTGTATCTCTTCATCTGTAAAGGGAAAATTCCGGCTTATCTTGGTTCCAGCTTTGCCTTTATTTCACCGGTATTGCTACTGTTGCCGTTGGGGTATGAAGTCGCGCTGGGCGGCTTTATTATGTGCGGCGTGCTGTTCTGCCTTGTTTCTTTTATCGTGAAGAAGCGGGGACCGGCTGGCTGGACGTGCTGTTTCCACCTGCGGCAATGGGCGCAATCGTTGCCGTTATCGGTCTGGAGCTGGCGGGCGTAGCTGCCGGTATGGCGGGTTTACTCCCGGCTGAAGGGCAAACGCCAGACTCCAAAACCATCATCATCTCTATTACCACCCTGGCGGTCACGGTTTTAGGTTCCGTGCTGTTTCGTGGTTTCCTGGCAATTATCCCGATTTTAATTGGCGTGCTGGTGGGGTACGCGCTCTCTTTCGCAATGGGAATTGTCGATACCACGCCGATTATTAATGCTCACTGGTTTGCGCTGCCAACCCTCTATACGCCGCGCTTCGAGTGGTTTGCCATTCTGACTATTCTGCCAGCGGCATTAGTGGTTATTGCCGAACACGTAGGCACCTGGTAGTAACGGCTAATATCGTCAAAAAAGATCTGCTGCGCGATCCAGGTCTGCACCGTTCGATGTTTGCTAACGGCCTGTCGACCGTGATCTCCGGCTTCTTTGGCTCTACGCCAAATACCACTTACGGAGAAAACATTGGCGTGATGGCGATCACCCGTGTTTACAGTACTTGGGTTATCGGCGGGGCGGCGATTTTCGCTATCCTGCTTTCCTGCGTCGGTAAACTGGCTGCCGCTATCCAGATGATCCCATTGCCGGTGATGGGCGGCGTTTCGCTACTGCTTTATGGTGTCATCGGTGCTTCCGGTATTCGTGTTTTGATCGAATCGAAAGTGGATTACAACAAAGCACAGAACCTGATCCTGACTTCCGTGATTTGATCATCGGCGTCAGTGGCGCGAAGGTAAACATCGGCGCGGCGGAGTTGAAAGGTATGGCGCTGGCGACCATCGTCGGTATCGGCTTAAGTTTGATCTTCAAACTGATCAGTGTGCTGCGCCTGAAGAAGTGGTGCTGGACGCAGAAGACGCGGATATAACAGACAAATAATGTACCGACCGGGCAGTGTTGCTGCCCGGTTCAAACATCATGGGATTCTGTGGTAAACTTCTCGCGATTTTGTGAAATCCTGGTTGAGGTATCTCTGAACACACCGGCACAGCTCTCTTTGCCACTTTATCTTCCTGACGACGAAACCTTTGCAAGTTTCTGGCCGGGGGATAACTCCTCTTTACTGGCCGCGCTGCAAAACGTGCTGCGTCAGGAACATAGCGGTTACATCTATCTCTGGGCACGCGAAGGCGCGGGGCGCAGCCATCTGCTGCACGCGGCTTGCGCGGAATTGTCGCAGCGTGGCGATGCGGTGGGCTATGTCCCGCTGGATAAACGCACCTGGTTTGTTCCGGAAGTGCTCGACGGTATGGAGCATTTGTCGCTGGTCTGTATCGACAACATTGAGTGTATTGCAGGCGATGAGTTGTGGGAGATGGCGATTTTCGATCTCTACAATCGAATTCTGGAATCGGGCAAAACACGGTTGTTGATCACCGGCGATCGTCCACCGCGGCAGTTGAATCTGGGATTACCGGATCTCGCGTCGCGTCTCGACTGGGGCAGATCTACAAATTGCAGCCACTTTCTGATGAAGATAAGTTGCAGGCGCTACAGTTACGCGCGCGTTTGCGTGGTTTTGAACTGCCGGAAGATGTGGGGCGTTTCTTGCTGAAGCGGCTCGACAGAGAAATGCGCACGCTATTTATGACGCTGGATCAGTTGGATCGTGCGTCGATTACCGCGCAACGTAAGCTGACCATTCCGTTTGTGAAAGAAATTCTGAAGTTGTAGATAAGGTGTTTATTGTCGGATGCGGCGCGAACGCTTTATCCGAACTACGCGAAGTTAATCCATAGTATTCGTAGGCCGGATAAGACGTGGCAAGCGTCGTATCCGACAATGTGCTTCAACTAGCGATGGAGCACATCTTAACCCACGATTTCCAGTACCTGCTCCGGTGGACGACCAATCCGCGCTTTGCCATTCGCGACCACAATCGGGCGCTCCATCAGCTTCGGATTATCCACCATTGCCTGAATCAGCGCCTCTTCGCTAAGCGAACTGTCAGCCAGGTTCAGTTCTTTATAAAGATCCTCTTTCTGGCGCATCAATTCACGGGCGCTATTCATCCCCAGCATTTTCAGCAAATCGCGCAGCGTTGCCGCATCGGCGGGTGTCTCAAGGTAGAGCACCACTTCTGGCTCCATGCCGTTTTCTTTCAGCAGGTTCAGCGTTTCCCGGCTCTTTGAACAGCGTGGGTTATGGTAGATTTTTACCTGTTTGGTCATTGTTCTTCCTTTAATGCGAATTACATCTTGGTATAAGGCTTAAAGCGTTCCTGCAGCTGGCGCAACTGGTCGATGCGCGCATCGTAACGTGCTTGTTGCAGGCTGCCTAATTTCACCTGCGAACTGGCGCTACTCAACAGCGAAATGGCCTGATCGAGTCGCCCGGCGAGCGCATAACCTTCTGCTCGCGCAGCCAGCTCCTGATCGCGGTTATTTAGCGCGGCTTCCGCCTGTGCCAGCAAATCCCAGCCGTTGCTGTCATCTTTATTATTAAAGGTGTAGCGATTCAGAATATTGGCCGCTTCTTGTGGTTGACCGCCTTGTAGATAAGCGTTCGCCAGGTTGAGCTGCAACACAGGATTGGTGCGTAAATCGCGGGCATTTTTCAGACGATTGATCGCCTCGTTGGCTTTGTTTTGCCCAAGATCGATATCGGTAGCCAGATCGAGATACCATGCGTTGCCAGGTTCTGCCGCCAGTAACGGTTGCAGCGTTTTACGCGCCTCGTCGTATTTATTGGCTTCCATCGCCTGTAAAGCACGACCATATTGTGCTGCTCGTTGCTGACGAACGTTTCCTTTCGCCCATTCATCCAGCAAATCACTGGTGAGCTGGTTACGTCCGGAATTATACATCCCCAGTGTGCGCGCTTTCGCCAGATAGAAATCTTCCGACGACTGCACCACCATCGGGCGCATCTGATTAGCACGGTTGCGGGCATCTGCCAGACGACTTTCCGGCAACGGGTGAGTCAATAAAATTTCCGGCGGGCGCGAGGAGTAACGCGCCTGATCGAGTAATTTTTCGAGGAAGGTTGGCATCGCCTGCGGATCGAATCCCGAGCGTTGCAGCACCTGAATACCAATGCGGTCCGCTTCCTGTTCATTTTGCTGGGTGAAGCTGATCATTCCCTGGCGCGTTCCCGCCAGTGTACCGGTCAGTGCCGCCATCCCCGCCTGCGGACTGGCCATCGCCAGTAAAATAGAACCTAACGCGCCGACCCAGGTCAGCGGCGCGCTGCGCTGCTGATCTTCCATCGCTCGCGCCAGGTGACGTTGGGTGACGTGGGAGATTTCGTGCGCCATAACTGAAGCCAGTTGACTTTCGTTATCGGAATAACGGAACAGGGCAGAGTGCAGCACCACGTTGCCGCCAAAGAAAGCAAAGGCGTTAATTTCGTCGTTGTTGATCAGAAAAAAATGAAACGGTGTCTTAACCGAATTGGCATGCGAAACCAGACGCATCCCCAGCGAATTAATATATTGCGTTAACAGCGGGTCATTAATTAACGGCGCGCTGCCGCGTAGCTGGCGGACATAATAGTCGCCCATCTGCATTTCCTGACCAATGGAAAGCGTGCTTCCTGCGGAGGTTCCCATATCCGGCAAGGTGTCTGCGCTGTCGGCAAACGCCGGGGCTACCTGACCAATGGTCATAGCAGCAATGAGGTTGCAACCAGGTTTTTTTTCAACTGCCTGAACATAACCTCTATCCTGTATTTCTGAAGATAGTCATTTGACCGATACTGTGAAATATCGTTCCCACCGCGCCGCCTTTGAGTGTAACGGCGAAGATTAGCCCACTCAAATGACTTTTCAGTTTCCTGAATCCGTCATAAAAGCGAAGTCTTTTTTGTGACATTTCGATACAATTGCTGATCGCAATCCCGCTCTTGAGGTTCAGGGAAGGTCTTTATGCTCGAAATGTTGATGCAATGGTATCGCCGCCGTTTTAGCGACCCGGAAGCGATTGCCTTGCTGGTTATTTTAGTTGCCGGATTTGGCATTATCTTTTTCTTTAGTGGCCTGCTTGCTCCGTTGCTGGTGGCTATTGTGCTGGCCTATTTGCTGGAATGGCCAACCGTGCGCCTGCAATCTATTGGCTGCTCCCGCCGCTGGGCGACGTCGATTGTATTGGTGGTTTTCGTCGGTATATTGCTACTGATGGCGTTCGTGGTACTGCCTATCGCCTGGCAACAGGGCATCTACTTAATCCGCGATATGCCGGGGATGCTCAATAAGCTTTCTGACTTTGCCGCCACGTTGCCGCGCCGCTATCCGGCGTTAATGGATGCGGGCATTATTGATGCAATGGCCGAAAATATGCGCAGTCGGATGCTGACCATGGGCGATTCGGTGGTGAAAATTTCCCTCGCCTCGCTGGTCGGTTTGCTGACCATAGCCGTCTATCTGGTGCTGGTGCCATTGATGGTCTTCTTCCTGCTGAAAGACAAAGAGCAGATGCTGAACGCCGTTCGTCGGGTGCTGCCGCGCAACCGTGGACTGGCAGGACAGGTGTGGAAGGAGATGAATCAACAAATCACCAACTATATCCGCGGCAAAGTGCTGGAGATGATCGTGGTGGGGATCGCCACCTGGCTGGGGTTCTTGCTCTTTGGGCTGAACTATTCGCTGCTGCTGGCGGTGCTGGTCGGCTTCTCGGTACTTATTCCGTACATTGGCGCATTTGTGGTGACCATTCCGGTGGTTGGCGTGGCGCTATTCCAGTTTGGTGCAGGCACGGAATTCTGGAGCTGCTTCGCAGTGTATCTGATTATTCAGGCGCTGGACGGCAACCTGTTAGTACCGGTGTTGTTCTCCGAAGCGGTTAACCTGCATCCGCTGGTGATTATTTTATCGGTGGTGATCTTCGGTGGTTTGTGGGGATTCTGGGGCGTATTCTTCGCCATTCCATTGGCGACCCTGATCAAAGCCGTGATCCACGCCTGGCCCGATGGGCAAATAGCGCAAGAATAATCTTCAGCCCGACGAACTGTTTCGCCGGGCTGATTTTTCAGGATTCCTGACGTAAATAAATAGCCCGATAACACATACTCACCCAGCACTGCACCGCCGATAATATTACCCAGCATCACCGGGAGCAGATTGGCGGTAATAAAATGGCTTACCGTCAGTGCCGGAAAATTGTCTGCGCTACTGTGCGCCAGTTGCCAGAAGGGGGGAGGGGCGAAATGGCGAATGGCAATGGCGAACGGAATCACAAACAAATTGGCGATACAGTGCTCAAAGCCACTGGCGACAAACAGGGTGATGGGCAAAATCATGGCGACGATTTTGTCGCATAACGAACGCCCGCAATAACTCATCCAAAGCGCCAGGCAAACCATCAGATTGCACATAATGCCGAGGCTGACAGATTCAGTAAATGTATGATGCATTTTGCCCTCGGCGCAGTGTAAAACCGCGACTCCCCACATCGCGTTTTCACTCATCACCAGCCCGGAAAACCAGATTAACAAACTGAAACAGGCAATACCTGCCAGATTACCGCAGGCCACCAGAAGTGCGTTAATCAGCCAAGTTCGCCAACTAATAACGCCCCGACTTTTTGCCATCACCGTCATTACCGACGAGGTGAACAGGCTGGTGCCGCAAACCGCCAGCAAAATAAAGCCGAGTGTAAAGCAAAGGCCGCCCACCAGATGGGTTAATGCCTGTGAAGACGGGGCATCGGCGATAACGGAAAGGTAAAAAGTAAATCCGATCGCCATAAACACGCCAGCGGACATCGCCATTAAAAAGACCGACACTTTACTGCGGGCAATTTTATGGGCGGCAATCCGTTCAGCGATTGCCGCTTTTCTGGCGATCAACTGCAAGTCGAAAGAGAGTTTGTTTCTCATGCATACTCCTGCAAAAGCAGATTACAACACCTCGCGAACCGAGATCCCCAGACGCTGCATTCGTGACAGCAGCGTGGTGCGCTTCATCCTAATCGTGTCGCCGCGCCACGGGGCCCGGCAACAATGCCATTGGTTTCTCGCAATACCTGAACAATGCGCTGACGTTCTTCTTCGTCATTCTCTGGCGTCGTCGGGTGCAGCAACTGCGCCATTGAACTGCGAAGCGCTGAATCTTCATTTAGCGTTGGCAGTAAACGGCTTTGTCGGACATTAAGATGTAAATTCAGACTGTTACCGCGAGTCAGCAGTACCGCTCGCTCAATCACGTTTTCCAGCTCGCGCACGTTGCCCGGCCAGTCCCACGACATCAACTGGCGTAGCGCCTCGGTCGGGATGGCGTCAATTGAACGATTCATATGGCGCGCCATTTTTGCGTGAAATGCTTTGCTAAAAGAGGGATATCTTCCGGACGGTCGCGTAGCGGCGGCAATTCCAGTGGGAAGACATTCAGGCGATAAAAGAGATCGCTGCGAAACTGGCGATCTTCAACCATTTGCCACAAATCACGGTTGGTGGCGGCAATGACTCTGACATTCACCGGGATCGTTCTACTCCCGCCGAGACGCTCAATCTCCCGTTCCTGCAATACGCGCAGCAGTTTAGGCTGAAGTTCTAACGGCAGATCGCCAATTTCATCGAGAAACAACGTGCCGCCATCGGCAATTTCAAAACGACCACGATGGGTATTAATCGCACCAGTAAACGCCCCTTTGTCATGACCGAATAACTCACTTTCCAGAAGACTGGCGGGGATGGCAGCGCAGTTGATTTTGACCAGCGGCTTGTCGTGTCGCGGGCTAAGTTGATGGATCGCTCTGGCGATCACCTCTTTGCCGGTTCCGGTTTCACCACAAATCAACACTGTACTGTCGCTCTTCGCCACAATATCTACCTGCTGGAGCAGGTCTTCCATTGCCTGGCTTTGATAGATAATGTCACCGACGCCCAGATTCGAAAGGAGCTGCTCGCTAAGCTGGTGGTTTTCTTGCTGCAAACTTTCCTGCAAATCGGTCATGCTACGCTAGGCATCGGCATTGCCAACGGCAATAGCGATGCGATCGGCTATGTGTTGTAGTAGCTGGCAGTTTTCCTCACTAAAGAGAGTGGAAGAGGTATGCGCCAGCAACAATGCACCCGGTGTATGGTTGCCAAAGGTAAGCGGTATCAGGAGCGCAGATTCGCAGCCGTTAGATGCAAGTAAGTGTAATAACGGGTCGCGTTGCCAGAGAAACAGATCGTCTGCACGGTGCGTCAAGGTCGGTTGTCGGGTTTGTAGCGTTTGTGTCAGCAATACACTTTCGCCAGGCATACAGCGTGCAGACACGCACAATGTGAGGCAGAAAGATCGCTGCACCACAGGCTGAACTTATCGTTCTTTCGATGATCTCCCAGTACCATACTGACTGAAGCCAGACCGAAAAAATGATGGATCTCACGGGCGACGTCAGCGATCAGATCGTCGAGATCAAGATGTGACAGCACTGCATTAGTAATATCAACCAGTACCCGATGATGATCGCGATCTTTCTCCAGCAAACGCAGCGCCACCTGCTGTTCTTCATCATTGAGCCATGATTGCAGAACCGGGGTGATTATCCGCGCCAGCCAGTTAAACAGTGTGCAATCCTGGGGAGTAAAACGGCTGCCGTGGGTACGAATAAAGCGTAGCTCCGCCATTCCACTACTGCCGAGAAGGACGGCGTGACGCGAATAATCGACCATCTCGCCCTGATACTCTGTTGTTGCCGTCACATCGCTGCCATCATCATGGTAGCGGTAATAGAAGTTGCTTTTGAGAACATGCAGTTCAATAAGTTGTACCGGGCTGAACGGCGGCGGCAGCGGATGAAGGCGCGTAATAAAGACGCCTTGCCGTGTTTCTGCGCTAACCGCTCCGCGAGCATTCCGTTTACCGCTTCAATTGTTATTCCTTGCGGCGGGGCAAACATCGCTTCGTCTGACATAGCCATCAACAGTCCTTATTAATGAGAAATCCTTCTCACGCAATTTTTCTAGCCATCAGATAGATAGCCGGTTCCAGCACAATTTCATCCAACAGATGAATGAATTGAATGCTACGCGCTTGCCACACAGACGTCGCGTCATCTGCCAGTGGCGCGAATGCCCGGGTCAACAGGGCGGTGTGGCTGGCGTCAATAACAATCTCACCAAAAGTCATCACCCCCAGCATCTTACGTCGGGCTTGCTCCTCTTCGACCAGTGCAAGCCAATCTTCGTATTCCGTCAGTGGGCAGCGGAAGGCGACATTCAGACAATCAATCACGCCAACGTGATGACCGATAGCCAGCGAGTAATACATTACCTGAGAGCTGTGTTCCGGCATCTCGTCGCTACTGGCGACAAACTTTTTTCGCAGCGTCCAGAAAACAATTTCCCCGCACTCTTCAGTCATGTAACCCCCGGAGTACGCGAAAGAGTTGCTGAACGATACTATTGAGACGTGGATCGTCGGCATCGCGCAACCAGGTGTTAACCCGATTTCCTGTAGGATCGTCGCTTAAATGGCGCAGGAGCCGATCGCAAATTTCTCGCCCCTGACGATAGCCCGCCAGCCGCCGCGCTTCTCGCTCAATGGCGATACGCTGTGATGGCGGGATCTGCGGCCACAACGGTTGCATAGTCACCCCGGTGGGATCGCGATAATCCACCGCGTGAATCTTCTGTTGCAGCAAACCGAGCGCCACGGCGAAACCGTGAATGGTGGCGGCCGGTGTTGGCGGGCAGCCGGGGATCCAAACATCAATGGGGACAATGGTGTCGCTGCCGCCCCAGACGCTGTAGAGATCGTGGAAAATACCGCCGCCGACACCGCACGCGCCGTAGGAAACACAGATTTTATGATCGGGGGCAGACTCATACGCCCGAAGTGCAGGCATACGCATCGCCCGGGTGACTGCGCCTGTAAATAACAAAATATCGGCGTGACGCGGTGATGAAATAACCTTAATGCCAAAACGTTCTGCGTCGAATACTGGTGTGATGGCGGCAAAAATTTCGATTTCACAGGCGTTGCAGCCGCCGCAATCGACGCGATAAACGTAAGCCGAGCGACGGATATCCTGTAGCAAATGCTGCTTCATCTTTTGCGTTTGCTCGTCCAGCGTGATGGGCTGGCTGACATGTTGTGTAAGCACTGGACTCATAGCTGCTCCTTAGCCACCAGCGGTACATCTGTATCGTCGTTGAGCAGCGTCGCGCGTTGTTTGCACTCCGGGCAGACGCTCGCTTGCGCCCATAACATTTCGCGGTTTTGTGGCGCATTTTGTTGCTGTGCCAACAATTCAGTAGCCAGTGCGACGGTTTTTTGCTGGGCAAACGGGCGTTCGCAACGGCTGCAACGTTGTAGATGGAACGTCGCGCGGGTATAGAGATCGGCTTTATTGGTGACGGTCAGTTCAAAGTTATTGGTAAGCTGGATGGCTCTGGTCGGGCACACTTCTTCACAACGTCCGCAGTAAATACAACGCCTCAGATAGAGCTGCCAGGTGCGCGAATTTTGCTGGTCGTCGGTCTGGATAGTCAGCGCATTTGCCGGACAAGCACAGGCGCCGCAGGCAATACATTGGCTGGGCATCAGGTCCGGTTTCCCGCGAAAGCCTGGGCTGACCTCCAGTGGCGCGAAGGGATATTTCACCGTCGCGGTTCCGGCGCGCATAATAGTTTTCAGTAACTTCAGCATCTTCTGTCCTTACTTCAGCGGCGAACGGTTACGATCAATGCCGTAGCGTTCGATCTCTTTATACGGCACGGTTTTTGACTGGCGCTTGCGCACATCTACCAGCGTCACACGGTCGGTACAGGAGTAGCAGGATCAAGGCTACCGATAATCAGCGGTGCGTCAGAAACGGTATTGCCGCGCAGCATGTAACGCAACACCGGCCAGTTGGCGTAGGTGGCGGCACGGCAGCGCCAGCGGAACAATTTTTGGTTATCACCGAGCATGCTCCAGTGCACGTCTTCACCGCGTGGCGCTTCAACAAAGCCCAGCGCGAATGCGTGAGGTTTATAGCTAAAGCCTTCGGTCAGCAGTGGGGTATCCGGCATGTTGTCGAGGGCAAATTCCAGCATTGCCAGCGAATCAAACGTCTCTTTGACACGGACCATCACGCGGGAGAAAACATCGCCGCCGGTAAAGGTAAACAGTGTTTTTGGAATATTGCCGTAGTCGGCGTAGGGGTGATCAAAGCGCAAATCACGGGCGATTTGTCGGTCGAGAATGCCAATGCCCTGAGTGCGTTGTTCCATATTCGGCGTAGCAAGCAGCATCTCTACCAGCTCCGACACGTCGGCGCGCATCTCGCGCACCAGTTTCAGCGTTTGCAGACGTTGCTCTTTGAGAATATCGCGGCGAACACCACCAATCAGATTCAGACCGTAGGTTTTACGCGACCCGATCAGCAATTCCGCCATCGTCATCGACTTTTCCCGCACGCGGAAAATTGCATAAAGCCGGTATCAAAACCAACGAAATGGCAGGAGAGGCCAAGGTTAAGCAAATGACTGTGTAGCCGTTCGACTTCCAGCAGAATCGAGCGAATAGTATGTGCTCGTTGCGGCACCTCAATCCCCAGTGCATTTTCAACCGAATTGGTATAGGCCACACTGTGGGCAAAACCGCAAATCCCACACACGCGGTCCGATAAGAAGGTCACTTCGTTGTAGCCCATCCGCGTTTCTGCCAGTTTCTCCATGCCGCGATGGACATAAAACAGGCGGTAATCAGCATCGACAATTTGCTCGCCATCCACAAACAAGCGGAAGTGACCCGGTTCATCGGAGGTGATATGCAGCGGGCCGACAGGGATCACCCGCGCATCGCTGTTGCCCTCATTGATAAACGCATACGTTTCGGAATCTGTCGTCGGTTCAGGGCGCAGTCGATAATCCATCGCATCTTTGCGCAGCGGATGCATATCTTCCGGCCAGTCATCGGGCAACACCAGGCGACGCTGATCCGGCAGGCCAACCGGAATCAGCCCGTACATATCGCGAATTTCTCGCTCGCCCCAGACCGCGGCAGGGACGCGCGGTGTGACTGACGGAAACTCCCGACTGTCGGCATCGACCAGTGCCTTCACCACGATCCAGCATTTTTCGGCCCCTTCCATTGAAAGGGCATAATAAACCGCGTAATGACCGTTAAGTGTCCGCTCGTCGTTGCCAAACAGGACTGGAAGCCAGCCATCATGTTGATAATAAAGATAATGTACAACGTCAGGCAGCAGATTGATTTTCACCGTAATGGTGACCTGTTCAGGCGTTTGTCGCTCTTCATCCAGCACCGCGCCGGGGAACTGCGTTTTCAGGCGGCGAGAATCGCTTCGCCACGATTTGACGATGAATTAACGTTCACTGTGTTTCTCCGAAACAGATGCGGTGCCTGAAGGCAAAAAATCATGCCAGGTGCTACGTTGTGCAGGCAGGTCGTGCGTCCCTGAGAGGACTATAGTGGAAGCGCCCGCCAGGATCCTGATGACAGGTTGTGGAATATGCGTTCCCATCGCCAGCATCATGACCAGCAGAATCACCATTGGCGAGGTGGTCAACCAGCCGAGATCACCCCGGTTAACGGCCTGCGGCGGTTTCGCCATTAACACCCGCGCTGCCATCCGTACCAGGCCCGCCAGCACCAGCGTTAACAGCAATAACAGCAGGACGATAATCAGCAGGTGATTACGTGCCAGTCCGGCGGTAATGGTCATAAATTCGCTAAGAAAAATGTTGAAGGGCGGCATCCCTGCCAGCGCCAGCGCACCGCCGCCAAACAGCACGGCGGTAAATGGCATGATTTTGAGCATCCCACAGACGACGTGAGATCGCGCGTGCCGTACTTGAGCAGTACATTGCCGGAACCGCAGAACAGCAGCGTTTTGCCAGACTGTGGTTTAAGATGTGCAGCAGCGCGGCAAAAATTCCCAGCGGCCCGCCAATGCCTAGCGCCACCGCGACCAGCCCCATGTTCTCCACGCTGGAGTACGCCAGCAGACGCTTAATGTCCCGCTGTACCAGAATGAAAAATGCCGCCACGGCAACCGACAACATGCCGAAGATGAGCAACAACCGGTTGGGGAAATCGCTGCCGATGGCTTGGCAAATAATGATGTAATAGCGAATCAGCACCAACAGCGCGCAGTTCAGCAATACGGCGGAGAGCAGGGCGCTGACCGGACTCGGCGCTTCACTGTGAGCATCCGGCAGCCAGGCGTGCATGGGAAATAGCCCGGTTTTGGTACCAAAGCCAATTAGCAAAAACACAAAGGCCAACAGCATTAATGTTGGGTCAAGCAAGGACGATTGCTTAAGAACCTCGCTCCAGAATATCGCCATTTCTGCCTGCGGCATAACGCTGGCGGCGTTGGCGTATACCAGCACGGTACCGAACAGACCAAAAGCGACACCAACAGTACAAATAATGATGTACTTCCATGCAGCTTCCAGCGATGAACGCTGACCGTAAATGCCTACCAGAAACGCCGAGCTTAAGGTGGTGGCTTCGATCGCCGCCCACATCACAATCAGGTTATTGCTGGTAACAACCAGCAGCATGGTGAACAAAAACAGATGGAAGAAACCGTAGTAATCGCACAGCGTAACGGGTGAAAGCTCGCCGTGTGCCACTTCATGACGCATGTAGCAACATCGAGTAAATACCGGTGAGAAAGCCAATCACACCAAGAATGGCGAGGAACAAACCGCCCAGACCATCAATATGAAGCCACAGTCCCGCAGCGAATATTTCTCCCGCATCAGCGGCAGTTTGGACCACCCACAGTGCCAGAATCAGCAGCAGTGTGATCCCTAAGCCATGTAGTACTGTCACCGTGCGAGTCGCAGAAAGTCTCCGTTTCCGGCAGGCAAAACAGAGCAGCGAAAAAAGCAGCGGCGTGAGCAGGAGTAAAGCGAACATCACAGAATAACTCATCTCATTATCCTTCAGCGCGGTCAAGTTGTTCACGTCCAGCGTGCCGTGGGTACGCCATATTTTTCTTGCCAGTAACACCATCACAATGACGGCGAAGATGGCGTCGGTAGCGATACCTATTTCCACCAGTTCCGGTGCTCGCCAGGCAAGAAGCGCCAGCACCAGATGGGAGCCGTTTTCCATCAGGCAGTAACCAAAAATTTGCCGCAGGATATTGCGCTGGCTGACAATGCACAGCAGGCCAAGCAGAAAATGACCTAACGCTACCGCCAGCGCCGGTTTCAGCCCGGTAGCCATCGGTAGCTTCACGGGCTGAACGACAAATGCGCAAAGCAGGACAATTAACGCCGCGAGCAGTGCCATCATTGCCGGACCGAATAACGCTTTTTCCGGGATGTTCTGGGGAATATTTCGTGCAGCGTAAGTCATGATTAACGGTACCAGCAGCACTTTGGTGATAAAGGCGCTGGCGGACCAGATCAGCAGTTGCTCTGCGGCGAACAGGCACGAGAGGGTGGCGAAAATAGACACCAGCACCAGTGACTGGCAGGCGTAAAATCCGCATGACAGGCGATAGCTTTTGACGCTAATCACAAACAGTGATGTCAGCATCATCAGTCCCGCCAGATTATTTACGATCATAGAACCGGTCATTCATCATCTCCTTACTGCAACCAGGTCGCGGCGATTACGCTGGAAATCAGCGACATCACAATCAGTACAATCAACACCAGGCGCATTGACCCTGGCAGCGGTGCGGCATCGGCGACGGCCTCGCTCGGTTTGCCAGGCACGACGCGACCAAACCAGCGAATAAACCAGGCGAAACTGGCGACCGATTCAATCATCAGCAGAATCATGGCGGGCAGCAGGATCCAGTACTCCACTGACAACGCAAAACCGGCAGCAAACAGCGGGAATTTACTGAAGAAGCCGTTGAACGGCGGCACGCCGGTAATCGCCAGCGCTGCCACGCAGAAACCCACGCCTGGCAACGGCAGGGTGTGCAATACGCCACGCAGACGCGGCAACAAGCGCGTGCCGCAGCTGTAACTCAGCGCACCTGCTACAAGGAAAAACAGGCTTTTAGCGAACGCGTGGTTGACGATGTAGCGATGCTGCCGTCCAGCGCCAGCCGCGAGCCGAAGATGGAGAGCGACAAACCGAAGAACATCCAGCCAAGTTGAGTGATGGTCGACCAGGCCAGCAACCGCTTCATATCCTGCTGTGGTAAATACATCAGAAATCCATAAAGAATGGTGACCAGCGCCATGACCATGCCAACGCCGCCAATCACATGCGGGATATTGCCGCCGTCGATAATGGCGCGGGCAAAAATGTAAACGCCCACTTTCACCATCGATGCGGCGTGGAGATAGGCGCTGATCGGTGTTGGCGCTTCCATTGCATCCGGTAGCCACGCTTGCATCGGTAGCTGGGCCGATTTCCCCCACGCGGCAAACAGGATCCCGCCATAAACCAGATAACGTGCGTCGCCGTGTAACTCGCTCATTGCGCTAAGCGCAAACGTTCCGGTCTGCAAAAACAGCGTGGCGGCGGCAAGATACAACCCCAACGAGCCGATATGAGTGATAAGCAACGCTTTTAGTGCCGAACGCTGCGCTTTATCGCTCTGGTAATAACTGATCAACGCCCAGGAGCAGCCGCCCGTAATTTCAAAAAACAACAACTGACCGAGCAGCGTCGAGGAGAGTACCAGTCCCGCCATCGCGCCGATAAACACCAGCAAAAATGCGTAATAACGATTCGTGCCGTTATGCGGGTGTTCGCGTTTTATCCGTCAGATAACCCGTGGAGTAGATCGTGACCAGCAAACCGAGAAACACCACCACAAACAGAATCAGCGTACTCACGCGATCAATGACCAGGCCAAACAATGCCACATCCCCCACGTGACCAACGTCAACGTGACGGCAACTTTATCGGCCTGATAAAACGCGGAGATCAGCGACAACATGCACAGCGTGGTCAGTGCGGCGAACAAAACCCCCATTCGGCGGCCCGACGTTGTGGCGAAAACGAAACGACCAGTGCGCCGATAAAAGGCAGCATTAACGTCGTCAGAGCAAGATTTTCCATATTCCGTCAGTGCTCCTTACAGACCGGTTAACCAGAAGACCCATGCAAGCGCAGCAAGGCTGAAGCCAAGCCAGGTCACATGGTGAATGAGTAAAAAACGCCCGCGTGCCAGCGTGTTTTCTGCGATTGAGGCCAGTACAAAAATCAGCAAAACCTTGAGCAGCGTAACGACAAGTGAAGTCAGCAGGCAGGCGAGAGAAAGTTCTTGCGCGCGCCCAAAGGGCAGAAACAGGGCCACAAACAGTGCTGCCATCACGACCTGTTTCAGCCCCAGCCCCCATTTCGCTAGCGCCAGCCCGGCACCGGAATATTCGGTCAGCGGGCCTTCCTGTAATTCCTGTTCTGCTTCAGCAACATCAAAGGGAATTTTTCCCATCTCAATGAAGCAGGCAAAACCACAGGCCAGTAACGCCAGTACGGTGGTTAGCGGCGAGTTCCAGCCCGTTGCCAGCGTATTGCTGATCATCTCGATATGCGTGGAACCTGCTATCAGCGCCAATACCAGTAGTGAGAGAATGAGCATGGGTTCGACCAGAATACCGAGCGTCAACTCGCGACTGGCACCGACTCCCGCAAACGGGCTTCCGGTATCCAGCCCGGAAAGAGCAAAGAAAAAACGAAACAGGGCAAGAAGATAGATAAGGGTGATCAGATCGCCGCCGCCCGCAAAAGGGGAAACGGTAATAAATAGTGGTAGGGCCATCGCCAGCACCAGCATGCTGCTGATTAATACCCACGGCATCAGGCGGAACATCAGACCTGAAGATATAGGCGCAACTTCCTGGCGTTTAAACAGTTTGTGGATATTGCGATAATCCTGCCAGATCCCCGGTCCGCGGCGGGAGTGCATTCGCGCGCGTATCTGCCGGGAAATACCCGTAAAAAGTGGGGTTAGCATCAGCAGAATCACGGCCTGTGCTAACGCAAAAATGACCAGATATCCGTCGCAAAGAGTTTGTCTCATGGTGATTTCCTTAGACGGCAATAGCGATTAGCAGCACAACCAGTGCGGCAACCACATACAGGCAATAGAGACGAAAGTCGCCGCTTTGCAGATGCTGTATTTCTTTGGCCAGCCGTTGGGTGCGCTCACGATGGGGCGGATCACCCGCTCATCCCAGAAGGTTCTGTGCTCTGAGCCCTGGCGGTGACGTGCGCAAGACCTTTATTTAGCCTCAGCGTAGGGTCGAGCTGTTGTCGTAGACGAAATCGCGCAGAAAAGACCACACGCAGCGGCTGCATCACGCCATTGCCTGACGGGGCCATCGCATTTTCCCAGCCGTAGCCGCATGCCCAGGCATCTCCTGTGCGACGAAACGCTGCGCGGCGCGAACGACACCACAGCCAGTAAAGGCCAGGCAGCAAAGGCATCGCCAGTAGTAACAGCAACAGTAATGAGGGAGTGACCCGTGTATGAAACGTGCCGGGTACAAGTGCTATTCCGCTGGCGACAGTGACGGGAGGGGTATCGGTAAAGGCATGGGCAATATGCATTATCTTCGGTGCCAGCCAACTGGCACTAAGCGCAATTAATACGCAGAGTGCCGCGAGCAGTAGCATGGCGACGATCATCGTATTTGGCACTTCCTGTGCCTCTTCAGCGTGTGTACTGCGCGGCGCACCACAGAAAGTAATACCGTACATTTTGACGAAGCACATTACTGCCAGCCCACCAGTGACTGCCAGCATCACCATAGCAATAGGACCCGCAAGTTGTAGCGCTACGGCTTCCACACGACTTAGTGAGAACAGCGACTGCCAGGTGTACCATTCGCTGATAAAACCATTCAGCGGAGGAAGGCTGATATCGCGAGGCAACCAATCAGGCATGCTGCGGCTGTCCACGGCATCCGTTTCGCCAGTGCCCCCATTTTTCCATGTCGTGGGTATGCAAACGCGAAATAATCGCGCCCGCGCCGAGAAATAGCAGCCCTTTGAACAGCGCATGGTTGAGCAGATGAAACAGTGCGCCGAGCAGTCCAACCACGGTGAGCAGCGGGTCGTGCAGTGACAGACCGACCATCGCCACACCGACTGCCAGCAAAATAATGCCGACGTTTTCGACGGTACTCCAGGCCAGCAGCCGTTTGATATCCTGTTCCGCCAGCGCATACAGCACGCCCAGGAGCGCGGAGATTGCGCCGATCGCCATCACCAGAATGCCCACCACAGCGGCAAACCCGTTTGCGCCAGCAGATCCATCGCCACTTTCAGGATGCCGAAAATACCGATTTTGACCATTACGCCAGACATCAACGCCGAAGCGTGCGATGGTGCGGCAGGGTGAGCGCGCGGCAACCAGCTGTGCAACGGCATCATCCCGGCTTTCGCGCCAAAACCGAAAAAGGCCAGCAGGAACACCGCCGACGCCAGCCCCGGAGAAAGTGAAAGCGTGCGGAAACTGGCAAAATCGAGGCTGCCGCTTTCGCGCCCCATCAGCAAGAAGGCGATCATAATCAGCACCGATCCGGCGTGGGCGATAAAAAAGTAGAGCATGCCAGCGTTGATCGACGTTTTATCCTGCCTGGCAATGACCAGAAACCAGGAAGACAGCGACATCATTTCAAACAGCACGATGAACCAAAAAGCGTTGTCCATCACCAGCAGGGCAACCATCGATGCGATGAAAAGATTCATAAAGAAGCCCATCGCCGCCGCGCCTTTGCCCTCGTATTCGCGCATATAAGTCAATGAATAGAGCGAACAAACCACCACCAGCAAGGAGATAACCAGCACCATAAATGCCGAGAGGCTATTCATTCGCAGGGTTAAATCGGCAAAGTCAAAAGGGGTGGCAAAACGGGCGACTAAAGTTACGCCTGCATGTAATTGCGTAATTCCGCTGATGATGCCAATCACGCCGCCCACCAGCGATGTGATGCCGGAAAGCTTAATAGCCAGTCTGTCCAGACCGAGTAAAAACAGCGAAGCCAGACTGGCAAACAGAAAGAGGATCAGCGACCAGGTTAATAATTGCAGGGCATCCATTAGTGTTGCTCCTGAGTAAGGGAAAGGGGATCCTCCCCGCCATTGGCAAACCAGCTTGCGGCAAGGCGCTGTTTTTCTTTCATCTGACGTTGCAGGCTATCGTCGGTAATCAGCCGTAACGCCTGATTCGGGCAAGCGCGAATGCAGGCCGGACCTTCTGGCAAGAAATTACACAGGTCGCATTTCACCGCGACGGTCTGGACACCCGGTTCCCAGCGCAGCAAAGCATGTTGGGTCGGCGCGTTTTCTTCGCCATCTTTGAGTGAGCCGTCAGCCTGAAAACATATTGCGCAGGGGCATTCACCGGACGGCTTCCTGAAGCGCTGATTGCGCCAAATGGGCAGACCACGGCGCAAAGCTTGCAGCCAATACAGAGGCTTTCGTTGAGTTGGATCGCATCATCCCTCTGGGAGATGGCATTGACCGGGCAGACCTGCAGGCAAGGGGCTTCCTCACAGTGATGACACACGACAGGGGCAGTGATTGTTGACGTCTTCGCCAGGGCCAGGCGCGGGTGTTGCTGTAAACCTTGCGTTTTATGCACGTCCGAACAGGCAGCGAGACAGGTATTACATCCTGTACACCACAGTGGTTCGGCCACCACAAAGCGGTTCATGTCGGCTCCTTGAAAATGATATGAAACATTGCATTTCATATTGCATAAAGGATGCCAGTCTGATTAATTTAATATATTCAATAAATTATGTATTAACTGGGTTCTGAACGGTACAAAAATGATGGTCATTAACGTTCAGCAAAAAATGGATTCGACACCCGTGTCGCAGGGGAAAGCGAGAATGTGATCTTGATCACGAGAAGTGAGGTGTGCTGACCGCAAGCGCAGCCAGCACGGAATGGAGCAAAGTAATCAGGCGTGTTCTTTCAGCCAGTTCAGCACAACGTCGTGGTGATTGCTGGTTTTGAAATCGTCAAAGACATGTTCGATTTTGCCATCAGCGTCAATCAGGAAGCTGATGCGATGAATACCATCGTAGGTTTTGCCCATGAAGGACTTTTCACCCCAGACGCCGAATTGTTCGCACACCTGGTGGTCCTCATCAGACAGGAGCGTAAAGTTAAGCAGCTCTTTTTCCGCAAAACGGGAGAGTTTTTCGGGTTTATCGGTGCTGATACCCAGCACATCAACGCCCGCTTTTTTCAACTCATCCATGTTATCGCGTAAGCCGCAGGCCTGTACGGTACAGCCGGGGGTCATGGCTTTCGGGTAGAAATAAACCAGAACACGCTGTCCCTGGAAGTCGGTCAAATTAACTTGTTCTCCGTCTTGATCCGGCAAGCTAAATTTCGGTGCGATATCACCGGCTTTCAGTGGATTCATTACTTAACTCCATCCTGTTCATCATGTTGGGAATAATTGACGACGTTAATACTGCCTTGTGCATTGAGTTCTGTACATAGGGCTTTGAACGCTTGCTCAATATTTGCTGCGTCCGCAGATGCGGGGCTGTGGGCGGTTATCTGAATATGCAACTGCGCAGCCCGTTCATTTTCAGCAGGTTGCGTGCGCGACACCAGCTCCGCAATGTTCATATGATGCGCGTCGAAAAGTGCTGTGAAGCGTTCAATTAAATGCGGGGAGTCTGCCACATCGACCTGAACCCAGACAGATGCTGGCATTGGCGGACGCGGACGCGCCGTCGTGCGCTTCATCACGATTAAAAGATCCAGTTCGGCACCTTTCAACGGTAACGTTGATTCAATCAGAGTGATGGCATTCCATGAACCGGAAAGCAGCATGATAAACGTGAACTCTTCTCCCAGCATCGCCAGGCGACTGTCTTCAATATTACAGCCGCAACTACTGACATGACGGGTGATGGTGTTCACAATTCCAGGGCGATCGGCACCCAACGCAGTGATCACCAGATAATGTTGCGATGACAGTGTCAAACTGGTTATTCCTTTAAGGGGTGAGTTGTTCTTAAGGAAAGCATAAAAAAAACATGCATACAACAATCAGAACGGTTCTGTCTGCTTGCTTTTAATGCCATACCAAACGTACCATTGAGACACTTGTTTGCACAGAGGATGGCCCATGTTCACGGGAAGTATTGTCGCGATTGTTACTCCGATGGATGAAAAAGGTAATGTCTGTCGGGCTAGCTTGAAAAAACTGATTGATTATCATGTCGCCAGCGGTACTTCGGCGATCGTTTCTGTTGGCACCACTGGCGAGTCCGCTACCTTAAATCATGACGAACATGCTGATGTGGTGATGATGACGCTGGAGCTGGCTGACGGGCGCATTCCGGTGATTGCCGGAACCGGCGCTAACGCTACTGCGGAAGCCATTAGCCTGACGCAGCGCTTCAATGACAGTGGTATCGTCGGCTGCCTGACGGTAACCCCTTACTACAATCGTCCGTCGCAAGAAGGTTTGTATCAGCATTTCAAAGCCATCGCTGAGCATACTGACCTGCCGCAAATTCTGTATAATGTGCCGTCCCGTACTGGCTGCGATCTGCTCCCGGAAACGGTGGGCCGTCTGGCGAAAGTAAAAAATATTATCGGAATCAAAGAGGCAACAGGGAACTTAACGCGTGTAAACCAGATCAAAGAGCTGGTTTCAGATGATTTTGTTCTGCTGAGCGGCGATGATGCGAGCGCGCTGGACTTCATGCAATTAGGCGGTCATGGGGTTATTTCCGTTACGGCTAACGTCGCAGCGCGTGATATGGCCAGATGTGCAAACTGGCAGCAGAAGGGCATTTTGCGAGGCACGCGTTATTAATCAGCGTCTGATGCCATTACACAACAAACTATTTGTCGAACCCAATCCAATCCCGGTGAAATGGGCATGTAAGGAACTGGGTCTTGTGGCGACCGATACGCTGCGCCTGCCAATGACACCAATCACCGACAGTGGTCGTGAGACGGTCAGAGCGGCGCTTAAGCATGCCGGTTTGCTGTAAAGTTTAGGGAGATTTGATGGCTTACTCTGTTCAAAAGTCGCGCCTGGCAAAGGTTGCGGGTGTTTCGCTTGTTTTATTACTCGCTGCCTGTAGTTCTGACTCACGCTATAAGCGTCAGGTCAGTGGTGATGAAGCCTACCTGGAAGCGGCACCGCTTGCGGAGCTTCATGCCCCGGCTGGAATGATTTTGCCGGTGACCTCCGGTGATTATGCAATCCCGGTGACCAACGGTAGTGGTGCTGTCGGTAAGGCGCTGGACATTCGTCCACCAGCCCAGCCGCTGGCACTGGTTTCTGGCGCGCGTACCCAGTTCACGGGCGATACCGCTTCATTGCTGGTGGAAAATGGTCGTGGCAATACTCTGTGGCCGCAGGTGGTTAGCGTGCTGCAGGCGAAAAACTACACCATCACCCAACGTGATGATGCTGGTCAGACACTGACCACCGATTGGTACAATGGAACCGTCTGGACGAAGACGAGCAGTATCGTGGTCGTTATCAAATCTCTGTTAAGCCGCAGGGTTATCAGCAGGCGGTTACGGTTAAACTGCTGAACCTGGAACAGGCGGGCAAACCGGTTGCAGACGCGGCTTCCATGCAGCGTTACAGCACGGAGATGATGAACGTTATTTCCGCCGGTCTGGATAAATCTGCCACTGACGCCGCGAACGCTGCGCAAAATCGTGCCTCCACCACTATGGACGTACAAAGTGCAGCTGATGACACCGGTTTACCAATGCTGGTCGTACGCGGGCCGTTCAATGTGGTTTGGCAACGTCTGCCAGCGGCGCTGGAAAAAGTGGGCATGAAAGTGACCGACAGCACCCGTTCGCAGGGCAACATGGCCGTAACTTATAAGCCGCTGTCTGACAGCGACTGGCAGGAACTGGCGCGAGCGATCCAGGCCTGGCATCCGGTGACTATAAACTGCAGGTTGGCGATTTAGATAACCGCAGCAGCCTACAGTTCATCGATCCGAAAGGTCATACTCTGACTCAGAGTCAGAACGACGCGCTGGTATCTGTCTTCCAGGCTGCGTTTAGCAAGTAAAAATACAGGGCTGGAATCATCCGGCCCTTTTTTCTGATATGATACGCAAACGTGTGCGTAGGCAGGAAAACGCGATTTTAGCGGTAATTCGCACGAAATTTGTTTGTCGGACGTAGTTCGAATAAGGCGTTCACACCGCATCCGACAAAACATCCGGCACACCAGACAGCAAAAGATTTTAAAACGTTAATTCACACCCAGGAGTGATAAAGATGCAAAAGCAAGCTGAGTTGTATCGTGGTAAAGCGAAAACCGTATACAGCACGGAAAACCCGGACCTGTTGGTGCTCGAATTCCGCAATGATACGTCGAGCAGGGATGCGCGCGCATTGAGCAGTTTGATCGCAAAGGTATGGTGAACAACAAGTTCAACTACTTCATCATGAGCAAACTGGCTGAAGCGGGTATCCCGACTCAAATGGAGCGTCTGCTCTCCGATACCGAATGTCTGGTGAAAAAGCTGGATATGGTGCCGGTTGAGTGTGTCGTGCGTAACCGTGCTGCTGGCTCTCTGGTGAAACGTCTTGGAATCGAAGAAGGTATTGAGCTGAACCCGCCGCTGTTCGATCTGTTCCTGAAAAACGACGCCATGCACGATCCGATGGTCAACGAATCTTACTGCGAAACCTTTGGCTGGGTGAGCAAAGAGAACCTGGCGCGTATGAAAGAGCTGACCTACAAAGCGAACGACGTGCTGAAAAAACTGTTCGATGATGCTGGTCTGATTCTGGTCGACTTCAAGCTGGAGTTTGGCCTGTACAAAGGTGAAGTCGTACTGGGCGATGAGTTCTCCCGGACGGCAGCCGCCTGTGGGACAAAGAAACACTGGAGAAAATGGACAAAGACCGTTTCCGCCAGAGCCTCGGTGGCCTGATCGAGGCCTATGAAGCCGTCGCCCGCCGCCTGGGTGTACAGCTGGACTGATTTTTCTGTTCATCATCTTGCCGTGCTGCTGGCACGGCAAGACAACCATTCTCGTAAGATGTGCATTGAACGCTCATTCCTCCGCCATTTCATCCCGCTTTCCTGTGGTAATCTTCCTCTGAACCACCTACGATCATTTCTATAATGAATATATTGTTGAGGTATCTATGCGTTGGCAAGGGCGACGTGAAAGTGACAATGTTGAAGACAGGCGCAATAGCTCCGGCGGTCCGTCAATGGGCGGTCCCGGTTTCCGTCTGCCGAGCGGTAAAGGCGGCTGATTTTACTGATAGTCGTGCTGGTTGCAGGCTACTATGGCGTTGATTTAACCGGTTGATGACCGGGCAGCCGGTTTCTCAACAGCAATCAACGCGGTCAATTAGCCAAATGAAGACGAAGCCGCAAAATTCACCTCGGTGATTCTGGCAACCACGGAAGACACCTGGGGACAACAGTTCGAGAAGATGGGTAAGACCTATCAGCAACCGAAGCTGGTCATGTACCGTGGAATGACGCGTACCGGATGCGGGGCGGGCCAGTCCATAATGGGGCCGTTCTATTGCCCGGCGGATGGCACGGTTTATATCGATCTCTCCTTCTATGATGACATGAAAGACAAACTTGGCGCGGATGGCGATTTTGCCCAGGGGTACGTTATCGCCCATGAAGTCGGTCATCATGTGCAGAAACTGTTAGGCATCGAGCCGAAAGTTCGTCAACTGCAACAAAACGCGACGCAGGCGGAAGTGAACCGCTTATCTGTGCGTATGGAACTCCAGGCCGACTGTTTTGCCGGTGTCTGGGGGCATAGTATGCAGCAGCAAGGCGTTCTGGAAACCGGCGATCTGGAAGAGGCGCTGAACGCGGCGCAGGCCATCGGCGATGACCGTTTACAACAGCAAAGTCAGGGGCGAGTAGTACCAGACAGTTTCACTCATGGCACTTCTCAGCAACGCTACAGCTGGTTTAAACGTGGTTTCGACAGCGGCGATCCGGCACAATGCAATACTTTGGTAAAAGCATTTAACTTCCGGGGCAGGGATGGCTGAACTGACTGCGTTTCACACATTAACAGCGCAAATGAAACGTGAAGGGATCCGCCGCTTGCTGGTGTTGAGCGGGGAAGAGGGTTGGTGTTTTGATCATGCGCTTAAGTTGCGTGATGCCTTACCTGGCGACTGGCTGTGGATTTCGCCGCAGCCAGATGCTGAAAACCACTGTTCTCCCTCGGCACTACAAACTTTACTTGGGCGCGAGTTCCGGCATGCGGTATTCGACGCCCGCCACGGCTTTGATGCCGCTGCCTTTGCGGCACTTAGCGGAACGTTGAAAGCGGGAAGCTGGCTGGTTTTGTTACTCCCTGTATGGGAAGAGTGGGAAAACCAACCTGATACCGACTCGCTGCGCTGGAGTGATTGCCCTGACCCTATTGCGACTGCCGCATTTTGTCCAGCATTTCAAACGTGTACTTACGGCGGATAACGACGCTATTCTCTGGCGGCAAAACCAGCCGTTCTCGTTGGCGCATTTTACTCCCCGTACTGACTGGCACACCGCGACCGGCGCACCACAACCAGAACAACAGCAACTCTTACAGCAGCTATTGACCATGCCGTCGGGCGTGGCAGCGGTAACGGCTGCGCGTGGGCGCGGTAAATCGGCGCTGGCAGGGCAACTCATTTCTCGTATTGCGGGTAGTGCGATTGTCACTGCGCCCGCAAAAGCGGCAACGGATGTACTGGCACAATTTGCGGGCGAGAAGTTTCGCTTTATTGCGCCGGATGCCTTGTTAGCCAGCGATGAGCAAGCCGACTGGCTGGTGGTCGATGAAGCCGCAGCCATACCTGCGCCGTTGTTGCATCAACTGGTATCGCGTTTTCCTCGAACGTTGTTAACCACTACGGTGCAGGGCTACGAAGGCACCGGACGTGTTTTTTGCTGAAATTTTGCGCTCGCTTTCCGCATTTACACCGTTTTGAACTGCAACAGCCGATCCGCTGGGCACAGGGATGCCCGCTGGAAAAAATGGTCAGCGAGGCACTGGTTTTTGACGATGAAAACTTCACCCATACACCACAAGGCAATATCGTCATTTCCGCATTTGAACAAACGTTATGGCGAAGCGATCCAGAAACGCCGTTAAAGGTTTATCAGTTATTGTCTGGTGCGCACTACCGGACCTCGCCGCTGGATTTACGCCGGATGATGGATGCACCAGGGCAACATTTTTTACAGGCGGCTGGCGAAAACGAGATTGCCGGGGCGTTGTGGCTGGTGGATGAGGCGGATTATCTCAACAACTCAGTCAGGCGGTATGGGCAGGTTTTCGTCGCCGCGGGGTAATCTGGTGGCCCAGTCGCTGGCGGCGCACGGTAGCAATCCACTGGCAGCGACATTGCGTGGACGGCGGGTCAGCCGGATAGCAGTTCATCCGGCGCGTCAGCGGGAAGGCACAGGGCAGCAACTTATTGCTGGTGCTTTGCAATATACGCGTGACCTCGACTATCTTTCGGTGAGTTTTGGTTACACCGGGGAGTTATGGCGTTTCTGGCACCGCTGCGGTTTTGTGCTGGTGCGAATGGGTAATCATCGTGAAGCCAGCAGCGGTTGCTATACGGCGATGGCGCTGTTACCGATGAGTGATGCGGGTAAACAGCTGGCTGAACGTGAGCATTACCGTTTACGTCGCGATGCGCAAGCTCTCGCGCAGTGGAATGGCGAAATGCTTCCTGTTGATCCACTAAACGATATCGTGCTTTCTGACGACGACTGGCTTGAACTGGCCGGTTTTGCTTTCGCTCATCGTCCGCTATTAACGTCGTTAGGTTGCTTATTGCGTCTGCTACAAACCAGTGAACTGGCATTACCGGCGCTGCGTGGGCGTTTACAGAAAAACGCCAGTGATGCGCAGTTATGTACCACACTTAAACTTTCAGGCCGTAAGATGTTACTGGTTCGCCAGCGGGAAGAGGCCGCGCAGGCGCTGTTCGCACTTAATAATGTTCGCACTGAGCGTTTGCGCGATCGCATAACGCAATGGCAATTTTTTCACTGACTCCTTCAATTTTCTCCCATGGTCATTGTGAGTCAGCGGCGTAAAATTAATGACATCAGTTAAGGAGTTCGCCATGAAACATGACCATTTTGTTGTTCAAAGCCCGGATAAACCTGCGCAACAGTTGTTACTGCTTTTCCACGGTGTCGGGGATAACCCGGTGGCAATGGGGGAAATAGGCAGCTGGTTTGCGCCGCTATTTCCTGATGCGCTGGTGGTGAGTGTCGGAGGCGCGGAGCCGAGCGGTAATCCGGCGGGGCGTCAGTGGTTTTCGGTGCAGGGTATTACGGAAGATAATCGCCAGGCGCGTGTGGATACCATCATGCCGACGTTTATTGAAACGGTGCGCTACTGGCAGAAACAGAGCGGAGTAGGGGCTAACGCCACGGCGCTCATCGGTTTCTCTCAAGGCGCGATTATGGCGCTGGAGAGCATTAAAGCCGAACCGGGCCTTGCTTCACGCGTCATTGCTTTTAACGGACGGTATGCGAGCCTGCCGGAGACTGCGTCTACAGCCACGACAATTCACCTGATTCATGGCGGTGAAGATCCGGTTATCGATCTGGCGCATGCGGTTGCGGCGCAGGAAGCGTTAATCAGTGCCGGTGGTGACGTGACGCTGGATATCGTGGAGGATTTAGGCCATGCGATCGACAATCGCAGTATGCAATTTGCCCTGGATCACTTGCGTTATACCATTCCGAAACATTATTTCGACGAAGCGCTAAGTGGCGGTAAGCCTGGCGATGATGATGTGATTGAAATGATGTAAAAGACAGATTACCTGGCTGATAAGACGCGTGAGCGTCGCATCAGCATCGTTCACCATTGCCGGATGCGGCGTTAACGCCTTATCCGGCCTACGGTTGAGCACTCAGCTTACTTCTTCGGTTGATCCTTTTTCGGCCAGTCGTCGTCATCGTCCCACTTATCGTTGAAATCACGATGCGGGGGAAGCTCCGGCTTGTTGGCGAGAAATTTCTTATGGTCGACGCGCTTGAGATCTTTAATCACGTTCAGCAGGACGCCTACCAAAAAGACAATCACCAGAATCCACCAATATTTAGCCAGCCAGTCCATGCTTATTTCCTCTTGCAGAACCACTCATCAGGCGACGAGCTGTTCCATGATACGTTGATACATACGGGCAAGTAGCTGCAGGTCGCAGCGTTCACACATTCATTAATTTTATGAATAGTGGCATTGACCGGCCCGAGTTCCACCACCTGCGCCCCCATGCGAGCAATAAAGCGCCCGTCGGACGTTCCGCCTGTGGTCAGTAGCTGCGGTTTAATTTCATTATAGTGCTCAACCGCGTTAACGACCGCATCCACCAGTTTACCGCGCGCGGTCAAAAATGGCTGCCCGGAAAGCCACCAGTCCACCGTATAACGCAGTTGATGTTTTTCAAGCAGGGCAAGCACCTGTGCTTTGATCATCTCATCAGTCAGTTCGGTGCTGAAGCGGAAGTTAAACTGCACAAACAGTTCACCCGGAATAACGTTGTTACTGCCCGTTCCCGCCTGAATATTGGCAATCTGCATACTGGTCGCCGGGAAGAATTCATTGCCCTGATCCCACTCAATAGCCACTAATTCATTAAGGAAAGGTGCTGCGCGATGTACCGGATTGTCAGCCAGATGCGGGTAGCAACATGCCCCTGAACGCCATGAATGGTGAGGTTGCAGGTTAACGATCCGCGACGACCATTTTTCACCACATCACCTACACTTCGATACTCGACGGTTCGCCGACCAGGCAGTAATCGAGACGCTCATTACGTGCCATTAACGCTTCGACGACTTTTACCGTACCGTTGTGTGCACTGGCTTCTTCATCAGAGGTGATCAGAAATGCCAGTCGCCCCGTATGGTTGGGATGTTGTGCGACAAAGCGTTCTGCCGCTACCACCATCGCCGCCAGCGAGCCTTTCATATCTGCCGCACCGCGCCCGAATAACATGCCATCACGAATGGTGGGTTCAAACGGCGGATTGATCCAACGATCGGCGTCGCCAGGCGGCACCACGTCGGTATGCCCGGCAAAGGCTAACGTTTCACCTTGCCCACGCCATGCCCAAAAATTCTGCGTATCGGCAAAGTCCATGCGTTCAACGGTAAAACCGATCGCCTGCAAACGTTCAATCAACAAAGCCTGGCATCCTGCGTCATCAGGACTCAGGGAAGGGCGGCGAATAAGCTGTTGTGTCAGCTCAATAACCGGGCACGACATAGACTACACCTCATGGAAAAATTGCTGATAACTGGAATCACTGAAACCCAGCAGCATAGGCTTACCAGGCGCGCAGAGCAATGGACGTTTGATAATTGCAGGCATTTCAGTCATTAATGCCGCCGCAGAGGCCGCATCGGTGATTTTATTGCGGGTGGTTTCGTCCAGTTTACGCCAGGTTGTACCACGGGTGTTCAGTAACGCTTCCCAGCCTAATTCGTTGATAAAACCGTTCAATAATTCGCTGTCCAGCCCATCGACGCGGTAATCATGAAAACGATAGTCGATGTTATTGGCTTCCAGCCAACGGCGAGCCTTTTTAATGGTGTCACAATTTTTGATGCCGTAAAGTGTAACCATAATGAATCCTTTTTCGATCTATGAGAATAAATACTCATTTAAGGGTGAAAACATTTTGCCTGCAAATGATTATCAGGAAATACAACATTATCGAAGTATTCAAATTAACAACTATTAAATAATATTAAACATTTTTAACGTAAACATTAAGAATATTCATCTTGTTATCTGTCTGTATTTTAACCAGAATTAAATCAGTATTAGATGCCGTATGAATATCTCGAAATGTTGCTGTGTATCACATACAAATTATCACCGCAGGACCATAGTATTTACATAAGGTTTGTCCCCCGGAGGTAGTCATCGCAGCAATCGAGTAAATTAGCTTCACCACGGTATATTGTTTCCGTAGAATACCCATAATTATAAGAGAGGTTGTTATGATTGAACGTGAACTGGGGAACTGGAAAGACTTTATCGAAGTTATGCTTCGTAAGTAATTCCTGAGACAAAGTACAAACAGCAAGAACCCGCTGAGCAGGTTCTTAATCGGAAAGTTGAAAAAGGCGACACATTAGCATGTCGCCTTTTTTATTGCTTATTCCGGGCGCGGCTTCAGCGGGAAGCGGCGGCGCACCAGTACAAAGAACAGCGGCACGAAGTAAATAGCCAGAATAGTGGCCGAAATCATCCCGCCCATTACGCCAGTACCCACCGCATGCTGACCACCGGAACCGGCACCCGTGCTGGTTGCCATTGGCAATACGCCGAAGATAAATGCCAGCGAGGTCATCAGAATCGGGCGTAAACGCTGACGGCAGGCGTGGAGCGTCGCTTCAAACAGGTCGTGGCCTTTTTGGTTCATCTCGTTAGCAAACTCGACGATCAGGATGGCGTTTTTCGCCGATAAACCAATGACCGTTAACAGGCCCACCTGGAAGTAAACGTCGTTTTCCAGCCCGCGCATCCAGGTTGCCAGCAGCGCGCCGATAACCCCCAGCGGCACGACCAGCATTACCGAGAACGGCACCGACCAGCTTTCATACAACGCCGCCAGACACAGGAATACCACCAGCAAGGAAATGGCGTACAGCGCCGGAGCTGCGCGCCGGAAAGTCGCTCCTGATACGACATCGCCGTCCACTCCAGACCAAAGCCGTTTGGCAACTGCTTCACTAACGATTCCATAATATCCATCGCCGTACCGGTACTGACCCCCGGTGCGGCTTCCCCAACAATCTCAACCGCAGAATAACCGTTATAGCGTTCCAGACGCGGCGAGCCTGTTTCCCAGCGTGAGGTCGCGAAAGCAGAGAAGGGCACCATGCCGCCATCTTTATTTCGGACATACCAGAGATTGATGTCATCTGGCAGCATGCGATACGGCGCAGCTGCCTGCACATAGACTTTCTTCACGCGACCGCGATCCATAAAGTCATTCACATAGCTCGAACCCCAGGCGGTTTGCAGTGTGTCGTTAATATCGTCGATAGCAACGCCCAGCGCCTGAGCTTTACGCTGGTCGATATCAATCTGCAACTGCGGACTGTCGTCGAGGCCGTTATGGCGCACACGGGTTAGCTCCGGGTTTTCCGCCGCCAGCGCCAGCAACTGATTACGTGCTGCCATCAGCGCATCGTGACCCGCTCCAGCGTGTCCTGCAACTCCATATCAAAACCTGCAGAACTACCAAGACCGCTAATTGCTGGCGGGCTGCTGGCGATAACGCGAGCTTCTTTAATTTGGTTAAACGCCTTCGTTGCACGCTCGATAATGGCAAACGAGGTGCCGGTCTTACTGTCGCGTTCGCTCCAGTCTTTCAGGCGGATAAACATTCGCGCCACGTTTTGCCCGTTACCCCCAGGGCCAGAACCAACGGTGGCAAACACCGACATGATGTTGTCTTTTTCATGGGTGAAGTAATATTTCTCGATTTGCTCAACGACTTTCAGGGTCTGTTGTTGGGTTGAACCGCTGGGCAATTGTACCGAGGTAGTAAACATGCCACGGTCTTCCAGCGGTAAGAACGACGTCGGCAAACGCAGGAACAGGAACACCATGCCGCCAAGCAGCAGAACATAAATCACAATCCAGCGCAGGCTACGGTGGAGAATTTTCGCCACCCCTTTTTCGTAGCGTTCGGCGTTGCGGTTAAACATCTGGTTAAACCAGGCAAAAAGCTTTTTGCCCATGATGCTCACCTTTTTTCAGTGGCTTAAGTAGCGTGGCACACAGAGCCGGAGTGAGGATCATCGCTACCAGTACTGACAGCACCATCGCCGCAACAATGGTAATAGAGAACTGGCGATAGATGGCACCGGTGGTGCCGCCGAAGAAGGCCATTGGTACAAATACCGCCGAAAGAACCATCGCAATCCCGACCAGTGCCCCCTGGATCTGCCCCATCGATTTACGTGTGGCTTCGCGAGGAGTGAGTCCTTCCTCACTCATAATACGTTCGACGTTTTCCACCACCACGATGGCGTCATCCACCAGCAGACCGATCGCCAGCACCATCGCGAACATGGTTAAGGTGTTGACGCTGTAACCGAAGGCGTAAAGTACGGAGAAGGTTCCCATCAACACCACCGGCACGGCGATAGTGGGTATCAGCGTGGCGCGGAAGTTTTGCAGGAACAGATACATAACGAGGAAAACCAGAGCGATAGCTTCCAGCAGCGTTTTCACCACGTCTTCAATGGAGGCTTTAACAAACGAGGTGGTTTCATACGCCACCTTGTATTCCAGTCCGTGCGGGAAATACTGCGCCAGCTCGTCGAGACGATTGAGCACCAGCTCCGCTGTCGCCATTTCGTTCGCGCCGGAGGCCAGTTTTACCCCCAACCCGGAGGCTGGCTTACCATTGAAGCGGCTAAGATAATCGTATTTCTCCGCCCCCATTTCGACGGTGGCGACATCGCCCAGCCTTACCTCTGAGCCGTCCTGATTCACCCGCAAGGTGATATCGCGGAACTGTTCTGGTGTTTGCAGCAGTGACTGGGCGTTAATGGTGGCGTTGAGCGCCTGCTTATCGACGGAAGGTGTACCCCCAAGTTGCCCAACCGCAATCTGCGCGTTCTGTGACTCAATGGCATCAGTGACATCTTTAGCCGTCATCTGGAAACTGTTGAGTTTCGCCGGGTCCAGCCAGATACGCATGGAATATTGCGAACCATAGGCATCGATATCCCCGACGCCATTTACGCGGCTTAACGGTCCTGAATATTACTGGCAACATAATCAGCAATATCCTGTTTATCCATCGAACCATCGGTAGAGACGAAGGCAATGGTCAGAATGTTGGTATCGCCGGTTTTACGCACCGTCACGCCTGATTTTGCACCGCCTGCGGTAACTTTCGCATGGCTGATTGCAGCTGGTTTTGTACTTGCTGCACGGCTTCGTCCGGATCGGTGCCTGCCTTAAAACTTAAAGTGACAGATGCCTGACCGGTGCCACTGCTCTGAGATGACATATACATCAGATTATCGAGGCCGGTCATATTTTGCTCGATAACCTGGGTCACGGTGTTTTCCAGCGTCTGGGCCGATGCGCCGGGATAGTTAGCGGTCACTCGCACATTTGGTGGCGCGAGATCGGGGTATTGTTCAACGGGCAATGAAAAAATCGCCAGGGTACCTGTCAGACACAACAGGATTGCCAGCACCCAGGCAAAAATGGGGCGATCAATAAAGAAATTCGCCATTAAAAGAGGACCTCGTGTTTCTGCGTATCGTTGTAGCTTGACTTGCTTCACTGTAGCGGCAAGGTACGAGCCAATCGTGGAGAAAAAAAGGAGTTAATGTAAATTATCATGCCCTTTTATACTGAACCTTAAGTGCAAGTATTCTTTGGTCAGTAGGAGGCATTACATTAACTGACTTTCCTCACCCTCCGCAGAGCGAAAGCTAATACTCACTAACGTGCCGCCGCCGGAAGGTTGTGAAAAAGTCAGCGTCCCACCCAATCTTTCCGCGCGTTCGCGCATGATATTCAGACCATAATGACCTTCGGGTTCTTTCGGTTCACCGATACCAATCCCGTTATCACGGATATAAACCGTGTGATTGCCGTCCGGCGCGGTGACGCAACTGACGGCGATTTCACTGGCGTTGGCGTGCTTCATTGCATTCAGCACGCTTCGCGAATAATTTGCAACAAATGCACCTGCATTTGCGCATCCAGCGCCAGGGTTGGCAGACGGCAGTCGAGGGTCAGTTTGGCGCTGGTTTGATTTTGTAACGTATCCAGCATTTCCCTCAACGCGGAGGGGAGATCCGCCTGCTGCAGCGTCAGGCGGAAAGTAGTCAACAGCTCGCGTAACTGCCGATAAGCATCATTCAACGCCTGGGAAAAATCGGCCATGATACTTTGTGCGGTGGCGTTATCTTCCGGTATCGAACGCTTCAGTAACGTCAACTGGATACGTAAGTAAGAAAGCACCTGAGCCAGCGAGTCGTGCAATTCGCGGGCGATGGTCGCACGTTCTTCCATCAACAATAACTGCTGAAAATGCTTCTGCGCCTGATTAAAGTACAAACCGCGTCCCAGCATCGATGAAACGCTGTTAAGCAGCGGTTCTGATGATGAAACGTGACTATTTTGCCAGTGCAGTTCACCGTAAACCGTCTCTTGCATTGTCACCGGTAAAATCTGCATCGGCAATTCCGGGTTTGGTTGCCCTTCGCTAATCCGCCAGTTTTCACCGACATTTAACTCCAGATACTCAGCCGCTTCATTGTCGTGAACAATCTGCAAAATATGGCGGAAACAATGCACATCAATCTGGCTGGTGTTCAGCGCCTGCGAACATTGATACAACACCTCCAGACGACGCTTGGCCTCGTGGAGATCGCGGGTCTTTTCTTCTACTGACGCCTCCAGCGAAAGGTACAATTTATGCAGCTCGCTCGACATCTGGTTAAAGGTTTTTGCAAGCAGACCAAGCTCATTCGGCAGACTGGTATCCAGCGGCGGCGAGTCGAACTGCCCGTGTTCAATACGTTGACTGGCGGTAACCAGCTGATTCAGCGGGGCAACCACCTGATGGCGTATACGGCGCAAAGTAAAAAAGACCAGCGTGAAAATACCGATACCGCCAGCCAGGGAAATCGCCACCACCAGCAGCATTTTGCGTTCAGCGTAGTGCTGTAAAGCCAGCACGAACAGGTCTATCTGATTAACATAATTATTAATATTGGCCTGATACCACGGCAAATCGCCCTTGCTGAGCCGATTATTCATCTCCAGCCAGTTGGCATTCAGATGCGCATAGCGAGTTTTTACTGCTTCTGGCACATACCAGACGTTGAGATTGGTTAATACCGGTGAATGCAGTGCCTGCTGAAACAACTGGCGATGTGCATTGAGTTGTGGACTGCCACTTTGCAAGTCGTAGCCCAGGCGGTAACTCTGCATACGTAGCGATCCGGCAATATTGATAGCCTCAGCGTCGCGCAAACTGCTCGCCAGAGTTAGCAGAGCGATACCCGTGGAAAGAATCGACAGCAGCACAATGTAAAAAAAAGGCCCGGGCCAGACTGGCCGAGACGGGTCGTTTAACAATCACACGCGTCTTCTCCACAAAAAATCATTAATGTTCCAGTTAGCTGAAACACAATTTAGTCAGTGATGGGATTATTTGATCTGCCACAGTTTATAGCGAAATAGTTACTTATTCTGGGCACATGAACATTGCCGATTCCCCTGTAAGTCGGGTAATAACAACACTCATATAAAGAATAAGGTTTTTACAACCAAAAAAGAAGGTCGTTATGAATCGTTTTATTATGGCCAACAGTCAGCAATGTCTGGGTTGTCATGCTTGTGAAATCGCCTGTGTCATGGCTCACAATGATGAGCAACATGTCCTGAGCCAACACCATTTTCATCCCCGAATTACGGTTATCAAACATCAACAGCAACGTAGTGCAGTGACCTGTCACCATTGTGAAGATGCGCCCTGCGCCCGTAGCTGCCCTAATGGCGCAATCAGCCACGTTGATGACAGCATTCAGGTCAATCAGCAAAAGTGTATTGGCTGTAAATCCTGCGTGGTGGCCTGTCCTTTTGGTACGATGCAAATCGTCCTGACACCCGTCGCGGCAGGAAAAGTAAAAGCCACGGCGCATAAATGCGACCTTTGTGCGGGGCGCGAAAACGGTCCTGCCTGTGTTGAGAATTGCCCGGCGGACGCGCTGCAACTGGTCACTGACGTCGCACTCTCCGGCATGGCGAAATCCCGCTGCTTGCGCACCGCGCGTCAGGAACATCAACCGTGGCATGCCAGTACCGCGGCGCAAGAAATGCCGGTAATGAGTAAAGTCGAACAAATGCAGGCAACGCCCGCGCGTGGCGAGCCGGATAAACTGGCGATTGAAGCGCGCAAAACCGGTTTTGATGAAATTTATCTGCCATTTCGCGCCGACCAGGCACAACGGGAAGCCTCGCGCTGCCTTAAGTGCGGCGAGCACAGCGTTTGTGAATGGACCTGCCCGCTGCATAACCATATACCGCAGTGGATTGAACTGGTGAAAGCCGGAAACATCGACGCCGCCGTCGAGCTTTCTCACCAGACCAACACCCTGCCGGAAATTACCGGACGCGTTTGTCCGCAAGACCGTTTGTGTGAAGGTGCCTGTACTATTCGCGATGAGCACGGCGCGGTAACTATCGGCAACATTGAACGCTACATTTCAGATCAGGCGTTGGCGAAAGGTTGGCGTCCTGACTTAAGCCATGTCACCAAAGTGGGCAAGCGGGTGGCGATTATCGGTGCAGGTCCGGCAGGGCTGGCCTGTGCGGATGTTCTGACCCGCAATGGCGTGGGGGTGACGGTGTACGATCGCCATCCAGAAATCGGTGGCTTGCTCACTTTCGGCATTCCTTCTTTCAAACTGGATAAATCCCTGCTGGCACGCCGTCGGGAAATCTTCAGCGCGATGGGGATTCACTTCGAACTCAATTGTGAAGTGGGTAAAGATGTCTCTTTGGATTCGCTTTTGGAACAATACGACGCGGTCTTCGTTGGTGTAGGCACTTACCGTTCCATGAAAGCGGGTTTACCCAATGAAGATGCGCCGGGCGTTTATGACGCGCTGCCGTTCCTCATTGCCAACACTAAACAGGTGATGGGGCTCGAAGAGCTACCGGAAGAGCCGTTTATCAATACCGCCGGACTTAACGTCGTGGTACTGGGCGGCGGCGACACCGCGATGGACTGTGTGCGTACCGCACTGCGCCACGGCGCGAGTAACGTCACCTGCGCTTATCGTCGTGATGAAGCTAACATGCCAGGCTCGAAGAAAGAAGTGAAGAACGCCCGCGAAGAGGGGGCCAACTTCGAATTTAACGTCCAGCCGGTGGCGCTTGAGCTGAATGAACAAGGTCACGTCTGCGGGATTCGTTTCCTGCGCACGCGTCTTGGCGAGCCGGATGCCCAGGGGCGTCGGCGTCCAGTGCCGGTGGAAGGCAGTGAATTTGTCATGCCAGCCGACGCGGTGATTATGGCGTTTGGCTTCAATCCACACGGGATGCCGTGGCTGGAGTCGCACGGTGTAACGGTAGATAAATGGGGCCGCATCATCGCGGATGTGGAAAGCCAGTACCGTTACCAGACCACCAATCCGAAAATCTTCGCTGGTGGTGACGCCGTGCGTGGTGCGGATCTGGTGGTTACCGCAATGGCAGAAGGACGTCATGCGGCACAGGGGATTATTGACTGGCTGGGGGTAAAATCAGTCAAATCTCACTGATAGCCTGCGCAGACAAACCCGACTTCACAGCGTAAGATAATTGTTCATTTCGCGCTGTGGAGTCGGTATGACGCAACAAATCACCCTCATTAAAGACAAAATTCTCTCCGATAACTATTTCACCCTGCACAACATTACCTACGATCTCATGCGCAAAGATGGCGAAGTTATCCGCCATAAACGTGAAGTTTACGATCGCGGTAATGGTGCGACGATCCTCCTGTACAACGCGAAGAAAAAGACCGTGGTTCTGATTCGCCAGTTCCGCGTCGCTACCTGGGTTAATGGCAATGAAAGCGGGCAACTGATTGAAACCTGCGCCGGGCTGCTGGATAACGACGAACCGGAAGTGTGCATTCGCAAAGAAGCGATTGAAGAGACGGGCTATGAAGTGGGCGAAGTGCGCAAATTATTTGAACTGTATATGTCGCCAGGCGGTGTGACTGAGCTAATCCACTTTTTTATCGCCGAATACAGTGACAATCAGCGCGCTAACGCCGGTGGCGGTGTCGAAGATGAAGATATTGAAGTGCTCGAGCTGCCGTTCAGCCAGGCGCTGGAGATGATCAAAACCGGCGAGATACGTGACGGTAAGACGGTGTTATTGCTTAACTATTTGCAAACGTCACATTTAATGGACTGAAAAATAACAATAATATTTCGTTGTTTATTATTGGCTCAATCCGACAAATCTGATTGAGCCGCGCTACCTGCGCAACGAAGATACGACTTGTGCTGTTTGTTTGAACTTCTGGGGTCGTACCGTCCATGCGCTATCGCATTTTCCTTCTCTTTTTTTTCGCTTTGTTGCCGACGTCTTTGGTGTGGGCGGCACCAGCGCAACGGGCGTTTTCCGACTGGCAGGTCACCTGTAATAACCAAAACTTCTGCGTGGCGCGCAATACGGGCGATCATAATGGACTGGTGATGACCCTGAGCCGCAGCGCCGGGGCGCATACCGATGCCGTTTTACGTATTGAGCGCGGCGGGTTGAAGTCGCCGGATGCGTCTGAAGGGGAAATTGCGCCACGGCTGCTGTTAGATGGCGAGCCGTTGGCGTTAAGTGGTGACAAGTGGCGGATTTCACCATGGTTACTAGTAACCGATGATACGGCAACCATCACCGCGTTTTTGCAGCTGATTCAGGAAGGGAAGGCAATCACCTTACGCGATGGCGATCAGACCATTTCTCTGAGTGGCTTAAAAGCAGCGTTGTTGTTTATTGATGCTCAGCAAAAGCGCGTTGGCAGTGAAACCGCGTGGATCAAGAAAGGGGACGAACCGCCGCTCAGCGTACCGCCCGCGCCTGCGCTGAAAGAGGTCGCGGTGGTTAATCCAACGCCGACGCCACTCTCACTCGAAGAACGTAACGATTTGCTGGATTATGGAAACTGGCGGATGAATGGTCTGCGCTGCTCGTTGATCCGTTACGTCGTGAGGTGAATGTCACTGTGCTGACTGATGATAAAGCGCTGATGATGATTAGCTGTGAGGCAGGGGCCTATAACACCATTGATTTGGCATGGATTGTGTCGCGTAAAAAGCCACTAGCCTCGCGCCCGGTTCGGTTGCGTTTGCCGTTCAACAACGGTCAGGAGACGAATGAACTGGAACTGATGAACGCAACATTTGATGAGAAATCGCGTGAACTGGTGACCTTAGCGAAAGGGCGCGGATTAAGCGATTGTGGCATTCAGGCGCGCTGGCGCTTTGACGGTCAGCGTTTTCGCCTGGTGCGTTATGCCGCAGAACCCACCTGCGATAACTGGCATGGGCCAGACGCCTGGCCCACGTTGTGGATCACCCGTTAAACAAAATGGCGGGGACATGTAGGCCGGATAAGACGCTGTAGGCCGGATAAGACGCGTCAGCGTCGCATCCGGCAATCAGCATCCGGCGATCACCATCAGGCACCTTTCACTCCCAGTACCTTATGCGCTTTTGCCACAATATTCTCGCGGTAAAGCCAAAGAACGGGAACAGCTTATCCGCCGGAGCAGATTCCCCGTAACCCGTCATCCCGACAATTGCCCCTTTCAGACCAACATACTTGTACCAGTAATCGGCAATACCTGCTTCCACCGCCACGCGAGCCGCAACGTTAGAAGGCAACACCGACTCCCGATATTCCTCATCCTGGGCGTCGAAAATATCGGTAGAGGGCAGGGAAACTACGCGAACATTGCGACCTTCTCCCGCTAATTTCTCTGCCGCTTGCAGGGTGATTTCCATCTCTGAACCGGTGGCAATCAAAATAATATCTGGCTTACCGCCGCTGTCTTTCAGCACATAACCGCCACGAGCAATCTCTTTAACCTGATCCGGCGTACGTTCACCTGGCCAGATTCTGCCTGGAGAGAATCAGTGCCGTCGGTCCGTTGTGGCGCTCAACCGCCAGCTTCCAGCCCACCGCCGCTTCCACCTGATCGCACGGTCGCCAGGTGCTGAAATTTGGCGTTAAGCGCAGGCTGGCCAGTTGCTCAACAGCCTGGTGCGTCGGACCATCTTCGCCCAGGCCAATTGAGTCGTGGGTATAAACCATAATCTGCCGCGCTTTCATCAGTGCCGCCATCCGCGCGGCGTTACGGGCGTATTCAACAAACATCAGGAACGTTGCGGTATACGGCACAAAGCCGCCGTGGTGCGCAATGCCGTTGGCGATAGCGGTCATGCCAAATTCACGCACCCCGTAGTGAATGTAGTTGCCCGCCGGATCTTCCTTCAGCGAAACAGAACCTTTCCAGATGGTCAGGTTGCTGGGAGCCAGATCCGCCGAACCGCCGAGCAGCTCCGGTAGCATCGGCCCGTAAGCGTTAAGCGTATTTTGCGAAGCCTTACGGGTAGCGATTTTCGCCGGATTCGCCTGTAACTCATTGATATATTTCTGAGTCGTTTTCTCCCAGTCCTTCGGTAAACCACCGCTCATCCGTCGGGTAAACTCTTCTGCCAGTTGCGGATGAGCCTTTTTATAGGCGGCAAACTTCTCATTCCAGCTCTGCTGCACTTTTTCGCCTTTTTCGCGGGCATCCCAGGCGTGATAAATCTCTTTAGGGATCTCAAATGGCGGATGGTGCCAGCAGTTTTTGCCGTGCCAGCGCCACTTCTTCTTCCCCCAGTGGTGCGCCGTGCGCCTCTTCCTTACCTGCTTTATTCGGCGAACCAAAGCCAATCACCGTACGGCAGATAATCAGCGACGGCTTATCTTTCACGCTTTGCGCTTCAAGGATCGCTTCCTTCACCGCCTGCGGATCGTGACCGTCGATTTCATGGATCACATGCCAGTGATAGGCTTCAAAACGTTTTGCCGTATCGTCGGTAAACCAGCCTTCGGTTTCTCCATCAATCGAAATACCGTTGTGATCGTAAAAACCAATCAGCTTGCCCAGTCCCAGCGTGCCCGCCAGCGAACAGACTTCGTGGGAAATACCTTCCATCAGGCAGCCGTCGCCCATAAACACATAGGTGAAGTGATCGACAATTTCATGATCCGGCTGGTTAAACTGCGCCGCCAGTGTACGCTCTGCTATCGCCAGCCCGACGGCGTTCGCCAAACCTTGTCCAAGAGGACCGGTGGTGGTTTCAACACCTGGCGTATAGCCGATTTCCGGGTGACCAGGGGTTTCGAATGCAACTGACGGAAGTTCTTCAGTTCTTCCAGTGGCAGGTCGTAACCGGTCAGATGCAGCAAACTGTAGAGCAGCATCGACGCGTGACCGTTGGAAAGAATAAAGCGGTCGCGATCATACCAGGTTGGGTCGGTAGGGTTATGTTTAAGAAAATCGTTCCACAGCACTTCGGCAATATCAGCCATGCCCATCGGCGCGCGGGATGACCAGAGTTGGCTTTTTGTACCGCATCCATACTGAGTGCGCGAATCGCATTGGCAAGGTCTTTTCGGGACATATAACACTCCGTGGCTGGTTTATAGTTTGGCGGCAAGAAGATCTTCCAGTTTGCGTTGATCAACGGCGAACAGACGAATGCCTTCAGACAGTTTTTCTACCGCCATCGCATCCTGATTGTGCTCCCAACGGAACTCCGCTTCGCTCATGGGGACTGGGCGTGGGAACGTCTGAGAAGGTGGGATTAATTTACGTACACTGGCGAAACTTTTTCCTGCAGCTCCTTCAGCAAATTCGGTGCGATAGTCAGTCGATCGCAGCCGGTTAAGGCGAGGATTTGTTCGGTGCGACGGAAGCTCGCGCCCATCACAATGGTTTCATAGTGGTGTTGCTTATAGTAGTCGTAGATATTGCGCACCGATTTAACGCCCGGATCTTCTTCCACCACATACGGGTCCATCGGCTTGCGTGCCTGATACCAGTCATAAATACGCCCGACAAACGGCGAAATCAGAAAAACGCCTGCTTCTGCACAGGCCCGTGCCTGGGCAAAAGAAAACAGCAGCGTCAGGTTGCAGTTAATACCTTCTTTTTCCAGCTCTTCTGCCGCGCGAATTCCTTCCCAGGTCGAAGCCAGCTTGATCAGAATGCGTGATTTCTCAACGCCTTGTTGCTGATACAAGTCCACCAGATGGCGCGCCTTCTCAATACTCTTTTCTTTATCAAAAGAGAGGCGTGCATCAACTTCTGTTGACACGCGACCGGGTACGATTTTGAGAATTTCAGCACCGAAATTGACCGCCAGTTTGTCACACGCTGCGACCACCTGTTGTTCCTGGGTCTTGCCATTTTTTTTACCCCAGGCGATAGCATTCGTCCTATTAAATGCTCATATTGTGATAATCCGGCAGTTGAGTAACAGCGAAGGATTGGTGGTGGCATCCTGGGGATGATAATGGCGAATGGACTCAATATCGCCGCTGTCTGCCACGACAGTGGTGAACTGTTTGATGCCGTCTAACTCGTTCATAGGAAATACTCCTTGAAAAGTAAAGTGTTAGATGAGTGCGTTAATTCACACTTCTGAGAAATTTCGCTAAACGCATCAAAAAAGCATAGCAGACAGGCATGGTATTGCTGGATTAAGCAGGTAACATCAGTGTTATAGGATTATTACCAAAACATTATATTAATGGTGAGAGTTTGGACTTGCTCAAAGTCTGTAGACTCCGGCAGGGTAATAATGTGCGCCACGTTGTGGGCAGGGGCTGTTGCCCACACACTTTATTTGTGAACGTTACGTGAAAGGAACAACCAAATGGATGACCAGTTAAAACAAAGTGCACTTGATTTCCATGAATTTCCAGTTCCAGGGAAAATCCAGGTTTCTCCAACCAAGCCTCTGGCAACGCAGCGCGATCTGGCGCTGGCCTACTCACCAGGCGTTGCCGCACCTTGTCTTGAAATCGAAAAAGACCCGTTAAAAGCCTACAAATATACCGCGCGCGGTAACCTGGTAGCGGTGATCTCTAACGGTACGGCGGTGCTGGGGTTAGGCAACATTGGCGCGCTGGCAGGCAAACCGGTGATGGAAGGCAAGGGCGTTCTGTTTAAGAAATTCGCTGGGATTGATGTATTTGACATTGAAGTTGATGAACTCGATCCGGACAAATTTATTGAAGTCGTCGCTGCGCTCGAACCGACCTTCGGCGGAATCAACCTCGAAGACATTAAAGCGCCAGAATGTTTCTATATTGAACAGAAACTGCGCGAGCGGATGAATATTCCGGTATTCCACGACGATCAGCACGGCACGGCAATCATCAGACTGCCGCCACTCTCCAACGGCTTGCGCGTGGTGGAGAAAAACATCTCCGACGTGCGGATGGTGGTTTCCGGCGCGGGTGCCGCAGCAATCGCCTGTATGAACCTGCTGGTAGCGCTGGGTCTGCAAAAACATAACATCGTGGTTTGCGATTCAAAAGGCGTTATCTATCAGGGCCGTGAGCCAAACATGGCGGAACCAAAGCCGCATATGCGGTGGTGGATGACGGCAAACGTACCCTCGATGATGTGATTGAAGGTGCGGATATTTTCCTGGGCTGTTCCGGCCCGAAAGTGCTGACCCAGGAAATGGTGAAGAAAATGGCTCGGGCACCAATGATCCTGGCGCTGGCGAATCCGGAACCGGAAATTCTGCCGCCGCTGGCGAAAGAAGTGCGTCCGGATGCCATCATCTGTACCGGCCGTTCCGACTACCCGAACCAGGTGAACAACGTCCTGTGCTTCCCGTTCATCTTCCGTGGCGCGCTGGACGTTGGCGCAACCGCCATCAACGAAGAGATGAAACTGGCGGCGGTACGTGCGATTGCAGAACTCGCCCATGCGGAACAGAGCGAAGTGGTGGCTTCAGCGTATGGCGATCAGGATCTGAGCTTTGGTCCGGAATACATCATTCCAAAACCGTTTGATCCGCGCTTGATCGTTAAGATCGCTCCTGCGGTCGCGAAAGCGGCGATGGAGTCGGGCGTGGCGACGCGTCCGATTGCTGATTTCGACGTCTACATCGACAAGCTGACTGAGTTCGTTTACAAAACCAACCTGTTTATGAAGCCGATTTTCTCCCTGGCTCGCAAAGCGCCGAAGCGCGTTGTTCTGCCGGAAGGGGAAGAGGCGCGCGTTCTGCATGCCACTCAGGAACTGGTAACGCTGGGACTGGCGAAACCGATCCTTATCGGTCGTCCGAACGTGATCGAAATGCGCATTCAGAAACTGGGCTTGCAGATCAAAGCGGGCGTTGATTTTGAGATCGTCAATAACGAATCCGATCCGCGCTTTAAAGAGTACTGGACCGAATACTTCCAGATCATGAAGCGTCGCGGCGTCACTCAGGAACAGGCGCAGCGGGCGCTGATCAGTAACCCGACAGTGATCGGCGCGATCATGGTTCAGCGTGGCGAAGCCGATGCAATGATTTGCGGTACGGTGGGTGATTATCATGAACATTTTAGCGTGGTGAAAAATGTCTTTGGTTATCGCGATGGCGTTCACACCGCAGGCGCAATGAACGCGCTGCTGCTGCCGAGTGGTAACACCTTTATTGCTGATACTTACGTCAATGACGAACCTGACGCAGAGGAGCTTGCGGAGATCACCTTGATGGCGGCAGAAACTGTCCGTCGTTTCGGTATTGAGCCGCGCGTTGCTTTGTTGTCGCACTCCAACTTTGGTTCTTCTGACTGCCCGTCGTCGAGCAAAATGCGTCAGGCGCTGGAACTGGTCAGGGAACGTGCACCAGAACTGATGATTGATGGTGAAATGCACGGCGATGCAGCGCTGGTGGAAGCGATTCGCAACGACCGTATGCCGGACAGCCCTTTGAAAGGTTCCGCCAATATTCTGGTGATGCCGAACATGGAAGCTGCCCGCATTAGTTACAACTTACTGCGTGTTTCCAGCTCGGAAGGTGTGACTGTCGGCCCGGTGCTGATGGGTGTGGCGAAACCGGTTCACGTGTTAACGCCGATCGCATCGGTACGTCGTATCGTCAACATGGTGGCGCTGGCCGTGGTTGAAGCGCAAACCCAACCGCTGTAATTCTTTTTTAACTCTCACGCTTACCCTGAATATTCAGGGTAAGCGGTCCAGCTGCAATATATTAGTAAAGCTTATTACTGAGTTTACGAATAATAAAAAAAGCGATATAAAATATCTCGATATTATTTTATTTATATTCATGCGTCGCATATGAAAGTTTATTCATAACAGTAAATATCTCTCCATTCTTAGTGATCTACCTCACCTTTTAAACGCGCTTGCCGAATTTTGTTATTTACTCTGACGAAAAATTGTCACGATACACGAAAGTTTTTCACAAGCGGCGACTCATGGATAAAGAACGCATCATTCAGGAATTTGTGCCCGGCAAACAGGTCACACTGGCGCATCTCATCGCGCATCCCGGTGAGGAACTGGCGAAGAAAATCGGCGTTCCGGATGCGGGCGCAATTGGCATTATGACGCTAACTCCCGGCGAAACGGCGATGATCGCCGGTGATTTAGCGCTGAAAGCCGCTGATGTGCATATCGGTTTTCTCGACCGCTTCAGCGGTGCATTGGTGATTTATGGCTCGGTGGGCGCAGTAGAAGAAGCGTTATCACAAACCGTCAGCGGTTTAGGTCGCTTATTAAATTATACGCTTTGTGAAATGACCAAAAGTTAATACGAGGCATTCATGAAACGAATTGCGTTTGTGGGTAGCGTCGGGGCAGGAAAAACAACGTTATTTAATGCGTTGCAGGGGAATTATACCCTCGCCAGAAAAACACAGGCCGTGGAATTTAATGATAAGGGCGATATTGATACGCCGGGTGAATATTTTAGCCATCCCCGCTGGTATCACGCCTTAATTACCACGCTACAGGATGTAGACATGCTGATCTATGTCCATGGCGCAAATGACCCGGAAAGTCGGTTGCCTGCCGGGTTACTGGATATTGGCGTCAGCAAACGGCAAATCGCCGTCATCAGTAAAACGGACATGCCAGATGCTGACGTCGCCGCAACGCGAAAGTTATTGCTTGAGACGGGTTTCGAAGAGCCGATTTTCGAGCTAAACAGCCACGACCCGCAAAGCGTGCAGCAACTGGTGGATTATCTGGCATCTCTCACCAAACAGGAGGAAGCAGGTGAAAAAACTCATCACAGCGAATGATATTCGTGAAGCACACGCGCGCGGCGAACAGGCAATGTCCGTGGTTCTGCGCGCCAGCATTATTACCCCGGAAGCCCGTGAAGTGGCGGATCTACTGGGTTTTACCATACCGAATGTGATGAATCGATCCCGGTAACGGCGTCCGTGCCCGCCAGCGTGCCAGCCGACAAAACCGAAAGCCAGCGCATCCGCGAAACCATCATTGCCCAGCTGCCGGAAGGCCAGTTTACCGAAAGCCTGGTCGCACAGCTGATGGAAAAAGTGATGAAGGAAAAACAGTCGCTGGAGCAGGGCGCAATGCAGCCGAGCTTCAAATCGGTGACCGGCAAAGGCGGCATCAAAGTGATTGATGGCAGCAGCGTCAAGTTTGGTCGTTTCGACGGCGCAGAGCCGCATTGCGTGGGCTTGACTGATCTTGTGACCGGAGACGACGGCAGCAGCATGGCCGCCGGTTTTATGCAGTGGGAGAACGCATTCTTCCCGTGGACCCTGAACTACGACGAAATCGACATGGTGCTGGAAGGGGAGCTGCATGTTCGCCACGAAGGCGAAACCATGATCGCCAAAGCGGGTGACGTGATGTTTATCCCGAAAGGCTCCAGTATCGAATTTGGTACGACATCCAGCGTGAAATTCCTGTATGTCGCCTGGCCGGCTAACTGGCAATCCCTATGAAAGATTTCATCACCGAAGCATGGCTAAGAGCGAACCATACGCTCAGCGAAGGCGCAGAGATCCATCTCCCTGCGGACAGTCGCCTGACGCCCTCTGCCCGGGAGTTACTGGAAAGCCGCCATCTGCGCATCAAGTTTATTGACGAGCAGGGCCGCCTGTTTGTTGACGATGAACAGCAGCAGCCGCAGCCCGTTCATGGGCTGACCAGTAGCGATGAACATCCGCAGGCGTGCTGCGAACTGTGCCGCCAACCGGTGGCAAAAAAGCCGGACACGCTGACTCACCTGTCGGCGGAAAAAATGGTCGCCAAAAGCGATCCGCGTCTGGGTTTTCGCGCGGTTCTCGACAGCACCATTGCGCTGGCAGTGTGGCTGCAAATTGAACTGGCGGAACCGTGGCAGCCGTGGCTTGCGGATATCCGTTCGCGTCTTGGCAACATTATGCGTGCCGATGCGCTGGGGGAACCGCTGGGCTGCCAGGCGATTGTCGGGCTTTCTGACGAAGATCTGCATCGGCTTTCTCATCAGCCGCTGCGCTATCTCGACCACGATCATCTGGTGCCGGAAGCCAGCCACGGGCGCGATGCTGCGTTGCTCAATCTGCTACGCACCAAAGTGCGGGAAACCGAAACCGTAGCGGCGCAGGTCTTTATCACCCGCAGCTTTGAAGTATTACGCCCGGACATTTTGCAGGCGCTGAACCGCCTTTCCAGCACGGTCTACGTGATGATGATCCTGAGCGTAACGAAGCAGCCGCTAACGGTGAAGCAGATCCAACAACGACTGGGGGAACGCAATGATTATTGAACGTTGTCGTGAACTGGCGTTGCGAGCGCCCGCCAGAGTGGTTTTTCCGGATGCGTTAGACCAACGTGTGCTGAAAGCCGCGCAATATTTACATCAACAAGGTCTGGCAACGCCATTCTGGTCGCCAATCCGTTTGAACTTCGTCAGTTTGCGCTCAGTCACGGCGTGGCGATGGACGGGCTACAGGTGATTGATCCGCATGGCAACCTCGCAATGCGGGAAGAATTTGCTCATCGCTGGCTGGCCCGCGCGGGCGAAAAAAACGCCGCCGGATGCGCTGGAAAAACTTACCGACCCTCTGATGTTCGCCGCAGCAATGGTCAGCGCCGGTAAAGCGGATGTCTGTATCGCGGGCAACCTCTCTTCCACGGCAAATGTGCTGCGTGCCGGATTACGCATTATCGGCTTGCAGCCAGGCTGTAAAACGCTCTCTTCCATTTTCCTGATGTTGCCACAGTACAGCGGCCCGGCGTTGGGCTTTGCCGATTGCAGCGTGGTGCCACAGCCGACGGCGGCGCAGCTGGCGGATATCGCGCTTGCCAGTGCCGAAACCTGGCGCGCCATCACCGGAGAAGAGCCGCGCGTGGCGATGCTGTCGTTTTCCAGCAATGGTAGTGCCCGTCACCCCTGTGTTGCTAACGTCCAGCAGGCGACAGAAATCGTCCGTGAGCGCGCACCAAAGCTGGTGGTGGATGGCGAGTTACAGTTTGACGCCGCTTCGTGCCGGAAGTGGCGGCGCAAAAAGCGCCTGCCAGCCCGCTACAGGGCAAGGCCAATGTGATGGTTTTTCCGTCGCTGGAAGCCGGAAATATTGGTTACAAAATCGCACAACGACTCGGCGGATATCGTGCCGTCGGGCCACTGATACAAGGACTTGCAGCGCCGATGCACGATCTCTCTCGTGGTTGTAGCGTGCAGGAAATTATCGAGCTGGCGCTGGTGGCAGCTGTGCCGCGTCAGACAGAAGTGAACCGCGAAAGCAGTTTACAAACACTGGTTGAATGAACGGTCCCGTTCTGGACCCTGATAAAGAGGAAAGCACAATGGAAGCATTAGGAATGATCGAAACCCGGGGCCTGGTTGCACTGATTGAGGCTTCTGACGCGATGGTGAAAGCTGCGCGCGTCAAGCTGGTTGGTGTTAAGCAGATTGGCGGCGGCCTGTGTACTGCCATGGTTCGTGGTGATGTTGCAGCCTGTAAAGCCGCGACCGATGCAGGTGCCGCAGCGGCACAGCGTATCGGCGAGCTGGTATCTGTACACGTTATCCCGCGTCCGCACGGCGACCTGGAAGAAGTCTTCCCGATCGGCCTGAAAGGCGATAGCAGCAACCTGTAATCACCCTGTGTGACGTCGATTCGGGCGTCACGCTCTCTCCTTTTTCATTTTACCTTCTGCGGAGGGTAGGGGGAGCTTTTACCTGAAATACGCCACGGAGGCGGGTATGAAACTGGCAGTCGTCACTGGACAAATTGTTTGTACCGTACGCCATCACGGACTGGCGCATGACAAATTGCTGATGGTGGAAATGATTGATCCACAAGGTAATCCTGACGGGCAATGCGCCGTCGCCATCGACAATATTGGCGCGGGAACCGGGGAGTGGGTGTTACTGGTGAGTGGCAGTTCCGCCCGCCAGGCGCATAAAAGCGAAACGTCACCGGTCGATCTGTGCGTGATTGGCATTGTCGATGAGGTGGTGTCTGGCGGTCAGGTAATTTTCCACAAATAAGGCAGAACATCATGAATCAACAGGATATTGAACAGGTGGTGAAAGCGGTACTGCTGAAAATGCAAAGCAGTGACACGCCGTCCGCCGCCGTTCATGAGATGGGCGTTTTCGCGTCCCTGGATGACGCCGTTGCGGCAGCCAAAGTCGCCCAGCAAGGGTTAAAAAGCGTGGCAATGCGCCAGTTAGCCATTGCTGCCATTCGTGAAGCAGGCGAAAAACACGCCAGAGATTTAGCGGAACTTGCCGTCAGTGAAACCGGCATGGGGCGCGTTGAAGATAAATTTGCAAAAAACGTCGCTCAGGCGCGCGGCACACCAGGCGTTGAGTGCCTCTCTCCGCAAGTGCTGACTGGCGACAACGGCCTGACCCTAATTGAAAACGCACCCTGGGGCGTGGTGGCTTCGGTGACGCCTTCCACTAACCCGGCGGCAACCGTAATTAACAACGCCATCAGCCTGATTGCCGCGGGCAACAGCGTCATTTTTGCCCCGCATCCGGCGGCGAAAAAAGTCTCCCAGCGGCGATTACGCTGCTCAACCAGGCGATTGTTGCCGCAGGTGGGCCGGAAAACTTACTGGTTACTGTGGCAAATCCGGATATCGAAACCGCGCAACGCTTGTTCAAGTTTCCGGGTATCGGCCTGCTGGTGGTAACCGGCGGCGAAGCGGTAGTAGAAGCGGCGCGTAAACACACCAATAAACGTCTGATTGCCGCAGGCGCTGGCAACCCGCCGGTAGTGGTGGATGAAACCGCCGACCTCGCCCGTGCCGCTCAGTCCATCGTCAAAGGCGCTTCTTTCGATAACAACATCATTTGTGCCGACGAAAAGGTACTGATTGTTGTTGATAGCGTAGCCGATGACTGATGCGTCTGATGGAAGGCCAGCACGCGGTGAAACTGACCGCAGAACAGGCGCAGCAGCTGCAACCGGTGTTGCTGAAAAATATCGACGAGCGCGGAAAAGGCACCGTCAGCCGTGACAGGGTTGGTCGCGATGCGGCGAAAATCGCGGCGGCAATCGGCCTGAACGTGCCGCAAGAAACGCGTTTGCTGTTTGTGGAAACCACTGCAGAACATCCGTTTGCCGTGACCGAACTGATGATGCCGGTGCTGCCCGTCGTGCGCGTCGCCAACGTGGCGGATGCCATTGCGCTGGCGGTGAAACTGGAAGCGGTTGCCACCACACGGCGCAATGCACTCGCGCAACATCGAAAACATGAACCAGATGGCGAATGCTATTGATACCAGCATTTTCGTTAAGAACGGACCGTGCATTGCCGGGCTGGGGCTGGGCGGGGAAGGCTGGACCACCATGACCATCACCACGCCAACCGGTGAAGGGGTAACCAGCGCGCGTACGTTTGTCCGTCTGCGTCGCTGTGTATTAGTCGATGCGTTTCGCATTGTTTAAGGAGTAACCGATGGCGCACGACGAACAATGGCTCACCCCTCGACTGCAAACGGCGGCAACGCTGTGTAACCAGACGCCTGCCGCGACGGAATCTCCGCTGTGGCTGGGGGTGGATCTGGGCACCTGCGATGTGGTGTCGATGGTTGTCGACCGCGACGGTCAGCCGGTGGCGGTATGCCTCGACTGGGCCGATGTGGTCCGCGACGGCATCGTCTGGGATTTCTTCGGCGCTGTCACCATTGTTCGTCGCCATCTCGACACGCTCGAGCAGCAATTCGGTCGCCGTTTTAGCCATGCGGCGACTTCATTTCCTCCAGGTACGGACCGCGTATTTCCATCAACGTGCTGGAGTCTGCTGGACTGGAAGTGAGCCATGTGCTGGATGAGCCAACCGCAGTTGCGGATCTGCTGCAACTGGACAACGCCGGTGTAGTGGATATCGGCGGCGGCACTACCGGCATTGCCATCGTGAAAAAGGGCAAAGTGACGTACTCGGCGGATGAAGCCACCGGCGGACATCACATCTCTCTGACTCTCGCCGGAAATCGCCGTATTTCGCTGGAAGAGGCGGAGCAGTACAAGCGCGGTCACGGTGAAGAGATTTGGCCTGCGGTGAAACCGGTGTACGAAAAAATGGCGGACATTGTCGCCCGGCATATTGAAGGGCAGGGCATTACTGATTTATGGCTGGCGGGCGGCTCCTGTATGCAACCGGGCGTGGCAGAACTGTTTCGCAAACAATTCCCGGCGTTACAGGTGCATTTACCGCAGCACAGTTTGTTTATGACCCCGCTGGCGATCGCCAGTAGTGGCGAGAGAAAGCGGAGGGGCTATATGCAAAATGAATTGCAGACCGCGCTCTTTCAGGCGTTCGATACCCTGAATCTGCAACGGGTAAAAACATTTAGCGTTCCACCGGTGACGCTTTGCGGTCCGGGCTCGGTGAGCAGTTGCGGACAGCAAGCGCAAACGCGTGGGCTGAAACATCCGTTCGTGATGGCAGACAGCTTTTTGCATCAGGCAGGGATGACCGCCGGGCTGACGCGTAGCCTGGCCGTTAAAGGTATCGCCATGACGCTCTGGCCATGTCCGGTGGGCGAACCGTGCATTACCGACGTGTGTGCAGCCGTGGCGCAGTTGCGTGAGTCAGGTTGTGACGGGGTGATCGCATTTGGCGGCGGCTCGGTGCTGGATGCGGCGAAAGCCGTGGCGTTGCTGGTGACGAACCCGGATAGCACGCTGGCAGAGATGTCAGAAACCAGCGTTCTGCAACCGCGCTTGCCGCTGATTGCCATTCCAACGACCGCCGGAACCGGCTCTGAAACCACCAATGTAACGGTGATTATCGACGCGGTGAGCGAGCGCAAGCAGGTGTTAGCCCATGCCTCGCTGATGCCGGATGTGGCGATTCTCGACGCCGCATTGACCGAAGGTGTGCCGTCGCATGTCACGGCGATGACTGGCATTGATGCGTTAACCCATGCCATTGAAGCGTACAGCGCGCTGAACGCCACACCGTTTACCGACAGTCTGGCGATTGGTGCCATTGCGATGATTGGCAAATCGCTGCCGAAAGCGGTGGGCTACGGTCATGACTTGCCGCGCGCGAGAGCATGTTGCTGGCTTCATGTATGGCGGGAATGGCGTTTTCCAGTGCGGGTCTTGGGTTGTGCCACGCGATGGCGCATCAGCGGGCGCGGCGCTGCATATTCCACACGGTCTCGCGAACGCTATGTTGCTGCCAACGGTGATGGAGTTTAACCGGATGGTTTGTCGTGAACGCTTTAGTCAGATTGGTCGGGCACTGCGAACTAAAAAATCCGACGATCGTGACGCTATTAACGCGGTAAGTGAGCTGATTGCGGAAGTTGGGATTGGTAAACGACTGGGCGATGTTGGTGCGACATCTGCGCATTACGGCGCATGGGCGCAGGCCGCGCTGGAAGATATTTGTCTGCGCAGTAACCCGCGTACCGCCAGCCTGGAGCAGATTGTCGGCCTGTACGCAGCGGCGCAATAAATGCCGGATGCGACGCTTGCCGCGTCTTATCCGGCCTACGGGATTGCACATGTAGGCGGATAAGGCGTTTACGCCGCATCCGCCAATAAATAACAACTAACAGGGAGTAAAGGCGATGGGAATTAACGAAATCATCATGTACATCATGATGTTCTTTATGCTGATAGCTGCCGTAGACAGGATCCTGTCGCAGTTCGGCGGTTCTGCTCGTTTCCTCGGTAAATTCGGTAAAAGTATCGAAGGATCCGGCGGTCAGTTCGAAGAAGGCTTTATGGCAATGGGCGCTCTGGGTCTGGCGATGGTCGGTATGACCGCGCTGGCACCGGTACTGGCTCACGTACTCGGGCCGGTAATTATCCCGGTTTACGAAATGCTCGGCGCAAACCCGTCAATGTTCGCCGGAACGCTGCTGGCGTGCGATATGGGCGGCTTCTTCCTCGCCAAAGAGCTGGCGGGCGGCGACGTAGCAGCGTGGCTATACTCTGGGTTAATTCTCGGGTCGATGATGGGGCCAACGATTGTGTTTTCCATTCCGGTGGCGCTCGGCATTATCGAACCTTCTGACCGTCGTTATCTGGCGCTCGGCGTGCTGGCGGGCATTGTGACCATTCCGATTGGCTGTATTGCTGGTGGTCTGGTTGCTATGTACTCCGGTGTGCAGATCAACGGTCAGCCGGTGGAATTCACTTTCGCCCTGATCCTGATGAACATGATCCCGGTGATCATTGTTGCGATTCTGGTGGCGCTGGGGCTGAAATTCATCCCGGAAAAAATGATCAACGGCTTCCAGATCTTCGCCAAATTCCTCGTTGCATTGATCACCCTCGGTCTTGCCGCTGCGGTAGTGAAATTCCTGCTTGGCTGGGAACTGATCCCCGGTCTGGATCCTATCTTTATGGCCCCTGGCGATAAACCCGGTGAGGTGATGCGCGCCATTGAAGTTATCGGTTCTATCTCCTGCGTTCTGTTAGGGGCGTATCCAATGGTGCTGCTGCTGACCCGCTGGTTTGAAAAACCGCTGATGAGCGTCGGTAAAGTGCTGAATATGAACAACATCGCGGCAGCCGGCATGGTGGCAACGCTTGCCAACAACATCCCGATGTTCGGCATGATGAAGCAGATGGATACCCGCGGCAAAGTCATCAACTGCGCCTTCGCCGTTTCCGCTGCTTTCGCCCTGGGCGACCACTTAGGCTTCGCCGCTGCCAACATGAATGCCATGATCTTCCGATGATTGTCGGCAAGTTGATCGGCGGCGTAACGGCGATTGGCGTGGCGATGATGCTGGTGCCAAAAGACGACGCGACCGCGGCTAAAACCGAAGCGGAGGCACAATCGTGAACACTCGCCAGCTACTGAGCGTCGGTATCGATATCGGCACCACCACCACCCAGGTGATTTTCTCCCGGCTGGAGCTGGTTAACCGTGCGGCGGTGTCGCAGGTGCCGCGCTACGAATTCATCAAACGCGAAATTAGCTGGCAAAGCCCGGTGTTCTTTACCCCTGTCGATAAACAGGGTGGTTTAAAAGAAGCGGAACTGAAATCGCTGATTTTAGAGCAATATCAGGCTGCGGGCATTGCGCCGGAAAGCGTTGATTCTGGTGCCATCATCATCACCGGTGAAAGCGCGAAAACCCGCAATGCTCGCCCGGCGGTGATGGCGCTCTCTCAGTCGCTGGGCGATTTTGTCGTCGCCAGCGCCGGGCCGCACCTCGAATCCGTGATCGCCGGTCACGGTGCCGGGGCGCAAACCCTTTCTGAACAACGGCTGTGTCGGGTACTGAATATCGACATCGGCGGTGGCACCGCGAACTACGCCCTGTTCGATGCCGGAAAAATCAGCGGCACTGCCTGCCTCAACGTCGGTGGTCGCCTGCTGGAAACCGACAGCCAGGGGCGCGTGGTTTACGCTCATAAACCGGGGCAGATGATTGTGGATGAGTGCTTCGGTGCAGGCACTGACGTCCGTTCGCTGACCGGCGCGCAGCTGGTGCAGGTTACCCGCCGGATGGCAGAACTGATTGTCGAAGTGATTGACGGAACGCTCTCGCCGCTCGCGCAGGCATTGATGCAAACCGGTTTGCTGCCCGCAGGTGTTACGCCCGAAATCATTACGCTTTCTGGCGGCGTGGGCGAATGTTATCGCCACCAGCCGCCGACCGTTCTGTTTTGCCGATATTGGCCCACTTCTGGCAACGGCGCTGCATGACCATCCGCGCTGCGTGAGATGAATGTGCAGTTTCCGGCGCAAACCGTACGCGCACGGTGATTGGCGCGGGTGCACATACCCTTTCGCTCTCTGGCAGCACAATCTGGCTTGAGGGCGTACAACTGCCGCTGCGCAATTTGCCGGTGGCGATCCCGATTGATGAAACGGATCTGGTGAGTGCCTGGCAACAGGCGCTGATTCAACTGGATCTTGATCCCAAAACTGACGCGTACGTGCTGGCGCTTCCCGCCTCGCTGCCTGTGCGTTACGCCGCGGTACTGACGGTCATCAACGCGTTGGTCGATTTCGTCGCGCGTTTTCCGAATCCGCATCCCCTGCTGGTGGTGGCCGGGCAGGACTTTGGTAAAGCTCTGGGCATGTTGTTGCGCCCACAGCTACAACAACTCCCGTTGGCAGTCATTGACGAAGTGATTGTCCGCGCGGGGGACTATATCGACATTGGTACGCCTCTTTTTGGCGGATCGGTTGTGCCGGTGACGGTGAAATCACTCGCATTTCCTTCCTGAATACGGTAGTTATCAGGTATGGTGCTTGGTGGCTGGGTGTTAGTGGGATTATATCCGGCAGTGTATCCGGTTAAGGTGATTGGTCTGGCAAGATGATTGGATGCTTTTGTGGTGAAAAATGTTTTGGTGTTTTAGCATAACCCTGAAGAAAGAATAAAAATAAAAAGGAAAAAACCAAAACCAGAAAAAGAAGAGAAACCGGAAAGAGAAGAAAAGAAGAAAATGAAAAATAAAACAAAA
>ENA-OQIG01000058-OQIG01000058.1-human-gut-metagenome-genome-assembly--contig:-NODE-58-length-63205-cov-20.075050_pt1 | contig 63205 bp, 81 predicted proteins | sample MGYA00242576_ERZ504741 | MGnify/ENA primary metagenome ERZ504741 (study PRJEB26092, sample SAMD00036436) | human gut metagenome | host: Homo sapiens | study: EMG produced TPA metagenomics assembly of... | reverse complement strand
GCGCGCGGGCGTGGCGTCCGGGCCGAGCCGGTGGGCCAGTGTCAGTCCCGCGGGTACGGGGTGGACCTCGGCGGCGGTCAGGTGCTTGCAGAGCAGTCGCGGCGTCTGTATGTCGTAGGAGGCGCCGTGGTAGTCGATGCTGACGATGATGCCGACGCATGGCGGTCCGCCATCGCGCGGCCGAACATTGCGAAGTCTCCCATGCCGTCCACTCTAGCGTTGTTTCGGTCTTTTCTCCCATGCGTTCGCCCGTGATGCCGTCATGCCTTGTCGTCCGCGGGGCCGGTGCCGGATGCCATGTGGCCTCGGGCGTGGGGCGTCGCCTTTGGCGATGTGTTCTCGCGTGTTTTTGCGGTATGCCCTTGCTGTTTCGCCGATTTGCGGGGACATACCTTATATGGTATATTTGCGGGTGTGTGGAAAGTTGAATTGGAACCCATAGCCGATTGGCTGAACACGCTCGACCATAAATCGCGGGTGCAGATACTCGCCGCCGTGTCATTGTTGGAGGAGCAGGGGCCTGACCTCAAACGTCCGATAGTCGGCAAGATAAAAGGGTCGAGCCTCATCCCCTCGATGAAGGAGCTCAGGCCCGGATCTTCCGGTAGAAGCGAGATACGCATACTGTTCGTGTTCGATCCGAAGCGGAAGGCGATCATGTTGGTGGGCGGAGACAAGCAGCGGAAATGGGACAAATGGTATCGGAAGGCCATACCTGAAGCCGAACGGCGCTATCTCGTATGGCTGGAGGAGCGGTACGGAAAGGAGACGGACCGATGAGCTACACACCGGAGCGGTTCATGGCCGACAGCGGCATCACCCGCGACGAGGTCGAGGCCGAGAAACGGCGCATGTTGGAGGAGATCCGGCTCTACGAGCTCAAGGAGCCCGCAAGGCCGAACACGTCACCCAGAAGCGATTGGCGCAGGCCCTGGGGGTCAGCCAGAAGAGGATAAGCGTCATCGAGTCGGGCGACGTGGACCATATCAAGGTGGACACGCTGAAACGCTATCTCGAAGGCATCGGCGGAACATTGCACGTCACCGCCTCCCTGCCCGGAGGCAAGGAGCTGCGGCTCGTCTGAGACCCGCATCCGGCGTCATCCCCGGTTGGTCGGCGCGCGACGGAAGATCATGAAAGTCCCCATGCCATTCCGCGCCCATGGCCCACGGCCTTGCCGAATAGGCCGCGGGTCTTTTCGCGCCTAGCCCTCGATGGCCCTCTCCACGCCGTCGGTGGCGGCGACGAGCCGGTCGAGCTCGACGTGCGTGTAGATCTCGTTCGTCGTGCTGACCTGCTGTGGCCCATGATGGCGGTGCGGGTCACGTCGTCCAGTCCGAGCCGGTTCAGGATGGTCGCGGTGGTGTGGCGGGCGGAGTGGGGTACGTACTCGTGGCCCAGGCCGACGCGGTCCAGGGCCCGGTACCAGCGCCTGCGCTCCACGCTGCCCGTCAGGGGCAGTCCCTCGTCGTCGTGGAACACGAGCCCGTCGCCGTTCACGCCGTGGCGTTCGATGTAGGCGAGCAGCTGGTCGGCGAGGGCCTCGGGCAATGGTATGGCGCGGCGGCCCTTCTCGGTCTTGGGGCGCGTGCGGTACATGCCGTTGCCGAGCGGCGTGCATTCGACGCCCTTGGGCAGTCCCTCGACCTCGCGTTTCGTCAGGTGCTGGGCCTGCCATTCGACCAGGATGATGAGCCGGCCGCCGTCGCGCCTGAGTTCGTCTTCGGTCAGGCCCAGCCGTTCGCCCTGGCGCATGCCGGTCATGAAGGCCAGCATCCACATGAGCCGCCAGGCGTCGTCGGTCTCCGCGGCGATGAGTCGGCGCCTGGTCGGGCGTCAGGGCGGCGCGTTCCTTCAACGCCACGCGGGGCGCGGTGCCTTGACGGCGGGGTTGCGTTCGATGACGCCCTCCAATACGGCGTCCTCCAGGGCCTTGTGCAGGGTGCGCCACGCGCTGCCCGCGGTGCCGGAGCTTTTGCCCTGCTCCTCCATGACGTAGCGTTCCATGCGGCGGAAGTGCGCGGGCTTGAGCTCGTCGAGCCTGACGGCGCCGATGGAGGGGACGATGTTGTTCGCGATGACGGACGCGTACGTGCCCCAGGTGCGGGGCTTGAGGCGCGGCTTGCACACGTCCGTCAGCCAGTGGTCCATCCATTCGGCCACGGTGGGCGGCCTGACGTAGCCGACGCGGTGGGTGCGGTCGAACTCGGCCAGCTTCTCCTTGAGTCGCGCCTCGGCCTGCGAGCGTGTGCGTCCGAAGCCAGACACACGGTGTCCTTGCCCGTCAGCGGGTCGGTCACCGTCGAGTACGCCCTGTAGCCCTTCGGCGTGGCCGATATGCCGCCGGTGCCGCGTGGCAGGCGCCCGCGCGTCTTGGCCGACACCCTCCCTTCCAGCTTCGCGGCGATTGACTTCAGGTCGTCGTCCATGAGTATCAGCGGTTCCATGGCGCCGGTCGAGTCGACCAACGTCAGCGTGTATCTCGGCATGTGTTCCGTTTCGTCCATGCCGTTTCGCTATGCGGCCATCCGCCAGGTGTACTTATTGGTGTACTTACGTCTGCCGGAGATAGCCGGATATAGCAGGAAAACGGCTTCCGGTTTCATCCTCGAAACGAGCCGATTTCGTTGGAAAATAGCCAAAAACGGCGGTTTTCCAACGAAGTGCGTTGGAGGTCGGGGCTACTTCCCGATCTGTTCGGACAGGTGGCGCATTTCGTCTTCCATCTTGCAAAGGACCACTCGTTCGCGGATGGCAACAAGCGCACCGCGATGTCGGTATCCCTCGCCCTCCTGGACAAGGAGGGAATCAATCTGGCCATCGACGATGACGCGGATCCTGCGGAGAACACGTTGTACAAACTGATTTCCGCACTGGTCACCGAAATTATCACGGAGGAGACATTCGCCTCGGAGTTCAGGAACGCGGGACGTGTTTCCGGACTCCGAGAGTAACTAGCGTACGTCATCCGGTTCCGACCACCGTGCCGCCGCGGCACGGTGGTCGGCCGCATCGCCCTTGAGTCCTACTGCCGACTACGTTTTTATTTCGACAGAATAGCTTAGGCCACTTATAGGTCACTTATGCGGTGGCTTTGAACGTATGACTCCCATACGAACCGTCACGGTTCGTGTGGGAGTCATACGTTATCTCGCGGCGTTTATTCGGGATTCTCCGGTAAAGCTTTAAGCTAGTCGTTTAGTTCGAGGCGTGCGGCATGGACATGCAAGTATCTTTGTGCGTCGTACGGTCACATTGTGTCGGGTGGTTCCATGATGCGTCGGCGATGCTCCTATACTCGGCCGTATGTTGTTCCAAGCTGGGTCATTGCTGCTCGTCATCATCAGCGTCTATCTACTTAAGCGCATCCATATCTTCTCTGACAAATCCTACAAAGTGGTGCAGGGGCTGGTGTTCAACCTCACCCTGCCATGCGCCATCATCATGAGTTTCGCTACGAATAAGCATCCGATGAACCTGTTGTGGCTGGTCGTGTTCGGCTTGTTCGCCTGCCTTATTCCGCTGTTCGTCGTGTATTTCGGCTCACGTGGCGACGAGCCACGCTACCGTGCCTATCAAATGCTCAACGCGTCGGGATTGAATATCGGCGCGTTTTGTCTGCCGGTGGTGCAGACTTCATGGGACCGAGCGCAGGTCTGCCGGTCATTATGCTCGATATAGGCAACGCATCATCGCCACTGCCGCATCCCTGACCATTACCCGCTCGCTGCTGCACTTGGGAAGCCCCACCAAAAACCTGCCATTGAGCCTGAAGATCAAGAATATCGCGCACGATTTCTACTCGTCCATTTCGTTCGACTGCTATATGCTCATGCTGGTGATCATGTTCGCCGGATGGAGTGTGCCGCATTGGATCGTCACGCTCATCACTCCGTTCGCCAACGCCAACGCTTTCGCAGCAATGGCCATGATCGGCCTGATGATGGAGATCCCTGACAGTCATAAGGATCGTTCGGAACTAGGCAAAGTTATCGCATGGCGATTCCTGTTCAGCATCATCATCGCATTGTCCGCATGGTTCCTGTTGCCGTTGGATGAACGTGTCCGAGAAATCATGGTACTGGCCGCATTCGCACCGGTAACGATTTTCTCCACAAAATTCACTGATTCGCTGACCGGTAACGCCAAACTCGCAGGCTTCTCGTTGACCGTCACGGCCGTTATCGGGCTGACGTTCATGACGATTCTGCACGCTGTTCTGCCGGTGGTCTGACGTTTGCCGATTCCTATGCGTTATGCGCTGCAATGACGCGTTCGATTTCGGTCAGATTAGACGCGAAATAGATACCATGCTGACGTTCTGCGGTGGAGAAGCCCGCATCGATCATGTGCTGTAGGAATGCCTTCATATCATCATAAAAGCCGTTGAGATTATAGAAGATGCAGGTTGGGTCAGTTGGTCAAGACAAATTTTCGACACCACCTCACTGATTTCCTCCAACGTTCCCGTGCCGCCAGGGAAAGCGATGAACACGTCGCCAAGCTCAATCATGCGGTCCGGCGTTCCACGATATTCGGCACGACAACCAGTTGGGTTAGGTTATGGTGTGCAACGCCTCTGTCCACAAACATCTGCGCCTCGATACCGGTCACGTCGCCGTCATGGGCGAGTACGGTGTCGGCGATCACGGCCATCAATCCTTCATCGGAGCCGCCATACACCAGCCTGTTGCCATTGTCCGCAATCCATATGCCCAATTCCTCAACGGCTTTCTTGTATATGGGATCGTTTCCCTCATGCGCACCGAGATACACGGTGATATTCATAACCATCCTTCTTTGCCGACGAATATGCTGGCGCCACAAACCAAAGTCAAAACCACGCTTTAACGCATCACCAAGCCCCCGTCGACGTGCAGTGTCTGGCCAGTGATGAATGATGCGTCATCGCTGGCCAGCATAGCCACGGCTCCGGCGATATCATCGGCGGTGGCGAGTCTGCCCAACGGGGTGGATGCGATGATACGCTCGCGTACATCCTCGGTGGTGGCACGGCTCGATTCGGTGCCAACGGTGAGCCCGGCCGCGATGGCGTTCACGGTCACGCCCCATGCCCCAGCCTCCTGCGCCAATGATCTGGTGAAACCTACCAACGCACCTTTCGCAGCGGTGTAGTCATGATACGGCACAATCGGGGAGTCGACGAGGTTACTAGAGATGTTGATAACGCGTCCTCCGGTCTGACGCCTCATCTGCGGCAGCGCTGCTTCGCAGGTGTTGTATGCGCCTTTGAGGCATCCTTCTAGCTGTGCCGCGTAATCGGACCATCCGATGGTACCGAAGGTCTTGCGATTGCGTGGGTCGAACGAATAACGGGCGAATGCGTTATTGACGAGAATGTCCAATCCGCCGAACGTTGCGACCACCGTGGATACCATGTCGTGCACCTGTCCGGCGTCGGTGACATCGGCCTTGCAGGTGATCACACGACCGGCCGCCTCACAATCGTCCATAATGCGTTGCGCACACCGCTTCGCACGCTCGTCATCGCTGACGTAGTTAATAGCCACGCATGCGCCGGCGCGAACCAGACGTAACGCGATCGCCGCGCCGATGCCGCGGCTCGCGCCAGTCACCAATGCGACACGTCCCTTCAACGGCAGAGAATCGGACTGCTGCATGGAAATTCCTTTCGTTTTTGGGTATACGTATTTCGTGGGATTGCTTGAATGTGATTATTCGACATCCATATCGAAACCATCACAGTACATATCGGTGTTACGTTCGATATCGACGGCATGCACCAGATCAAGCAGATTGAAGCCGCCGTCGTGATGCCAGCCGGATTTCGCGCGATTCATCTCGCCTACCGGGCAGATGCGGTCGATGCCGGTCTCGCCGACGCGTTGCGCCACGTCGAACAGCCGGTCCGGAGCGAGCGCCACACCGCAGGTCTGCAACCATTGCGCGTAAGGGCGCAGCGTGGGCAGCGCGTCCTCGACATGGTCCACCGCCACGATGTTGACGGTGCGGTTCAGTGGTGTGGACAGCGAGTCGGCCATGCCGATGGACGGATAGTACAGCACCGTCCAGTCGGTGCCCGAACGCGACTGCACCACGAACGGGTCGTCGGACGGCGCATCATCCGCGTTGCCGGCCGCGGCGGCCATCGGGCCGGCGCCCAGCATCAGCGCTTTCATCTGCGCGGTGGAACGCAACCGCTGAATCGCCATGGACTCCTCTTCGGACGGTGTGGAACGGGGATATTTGCGCTGCTGCCCGTCCAATTCGCTGGCAAGCAGTTCGGCGACCTGCGCCGGAGACATCGCGCCGCCACGTTCCACGAACATGGTTTGCGGCGCCAGACAGCTTTGCTGGTCGTATGTGGCCACGTCGATCGCCATACGATGCACGGTGCCGGCATACAGGTCGGCGCGAAGCGCCTCGCGGCCGATCAGCGAGAAGCCGATTTTCGCGCCGTAGCTGAGGAAAGGCTTTCCGGCACGTACGCGCGGGCGAATCGCCTCGGTGGTGTGCGACGAACCGTACGCGACCACCGCATCCGCCTCGCCAATCGCGGCATCCTCCAAATCCACGGTGCCGCCACGCCAAGCACAATCGCCAAAGCGTCCGCCATATCGGGGTCGACGCTTGCCAGGAACGGGCGAACAGCACCGGCATCAGCGGCTCGTCGAACGACGATTTGCGAGAATCGCGCTTTTCGTCAGCAGACCCATCGTCATGCTCCACACGGGAATGCCCGGCACATTGCTGGAAAACACGTGGAACGACAATTCCGGACCGTACAGCCGCGTGTATCCGCCCGAACGGTTCGGGCGATACTCGTCAAGCATCCGCGGGCAATTCAACTCGTCATCCACGAAACGCAGCAGCTCACGCCGACGGAACATGCGCATGTACCGCTTCAATTCGATACGCACCATGGACGCGTCATAGCCGGTGACCGCGGGAATGAGCCGCTCCGCAAGCCGACGTTCCGGATATTCCGGATCCGTCCACAATTCTACGGCGCGCGCGATCACGTCGACGATCCCGTCCGTGGGATACCGCGCCAGTTTCTCGGCGCGATGCCGCCGCACCGACGCCGCCAGCGCATGCACGGCATCGGCGTCGAGACGGGGGAAACGCAACGTCGCCGTGCCGCCATCGGACGCCGTGACGTTGCGTGTGTCGAAATCATGGAACTCGAAATCCCGCGGCGCGTGGAAAATGTCGACGTCGCTCATGCGTTGGCCGCCATCACCTCGTCGACGGTGATCGAACAGCCACGCGCCTCGGCGCCCTTCGCACGACCGTTCAGCACATAGCCATGTTCGGTGCGCATACCCAGATCCTCCGTCAGAATAGCCAGGCACGAATTCCAATTCGCCAGATCGTAATGCGCGATCACACCCTGCTCGCCATCGGCGACCGGCGTAAGCGAAGCCGGATCGAGGAACACCGAACGCACCCACGACGGCGTGGCTTTGAGATAATTCGACGAACCATCCGTGTAATAGGACAGGATGTTCTGATCGTAGATCTGCGAACTCAACTCCGTCATGCCATACATGTTCACGCAATGCGAGCGCTTCACGCCGAACACTCGTTCGAACGCCGCATACAGGTCGTCGACCGTCATGTCGGTGCGCGTGCTTTTGAAACCGCCCGTATCGAACACGCGGGAATCGGCGGCCAGAGCGTAGGTCTTGCCCTGCTTGTCCAGATAATCCAGCAGATACAGGTAGGCGGAGGAGGCGCCCATAAGCATCACCGGTTCGCCGTCGGCCGCGGCCTCGTCGAGGAAGCGCTCGACGCCCGTGAAATCAAGGCCATCCTCATGGAAGAAGAAGCCGCTGCCTTCGGCGCCGCACTGCTCCACGGCGCGGGTCAGATATCGGGACAGCGACGAATGCTCGTTCATGTCCCATGCGGGGGAGAGGACCGCGATGCGGATGCGCTCGCGGTCGGGCATGATGAAATGCCTGAACGGCACGATCATCGACTCGTCCCACACCTGCAGGTCGGGGTGGAAGTTGCGCCCGCGTTGACCGGGATGCGTGGTACCGCTGGTGGTGAACACCGCTTCGCAATCCTGTTCGGGCACGGAGGTGAGCGTCAGCATTTTGAAGCCGTCCACCGGCATGGGGGGAATCTGCATCCAGTTGGCGAGCGTCTGCGGCGTCACGCGTTTGGACATGCAGTAGGCGCGGTATGGGAGGTTGCGCTCGAATTGAAAGGCGAAGATATGCTTCGCCAGCGTGTCGAACGCCTCATCGGGCGCCTTGCCGCAGCCGTATTGTGCGATGAAGTCGAGCACCTCCCGTTTGATGGTTTCCTTCGTCTCGTCGATGTTCGTGGATTCCTGCGATTGCCCCATGCTCATGCCATGTCCTTTCCGTCGTATGGTTGTCGGATTATTCGGATGCTTTCGATTATTCCGCTTGTTTCGTCCGCTCGTCTGCGTGTCGTGCGATAAAGTTCGGCAGGTCGATGATGAGGCCTTGAGAATCACGACGCTGAACGCGCCGACCAGAATCGAATTCGAGAAGAACACGTGCGCTCCTCCTTCAAGACCGCTCAACGCGTTCGGCAGGGCGATGCCAAGCAGCAGGGAAAGGCCGATCACCACTTGGGTGCGGTCGTCGCTTTCCACCTTGCGCAGCGTGTTGAAGCCGGTGCTGATGAGGCTTGCGGCGGCCGGCAGGAAGATGCCGCCGATCACGGGGGATGGGATGAGCGACAGTACTGCGCCCGCCTTCGGAATGAAACCAAGCACCACGAACACCACGCCTGCGATGATCACCGGCACGCGGGTGCGGGTCTTGCCTTCGTCGGTGACTTTGAGCAGCGCGACATTCTGCGGATACGCGGTGGTGGTGAAACCGCCGATCAGCGAGGAGATCGCCGAACCGGCGGCCTCTCCGGCAAGACCGTAACGCACCTGGCGGTCCTGGAACTTCGTGCCTTGGATCTCCGTGGCCGCCTGATACACGCCGAGGGCTTCCATGATGGCCACCAGATAGGCGATGAAGAACGGTACGAAAATCGCCGCGTTGAAATCGAAACCGCCATACGGCATGAACTTGGGCAGGCCGAGCCACGGCTTGGAGGCCACCGCGGAGAAGTCGGCCATGCCGAACGCCAGAGACAGCGCGGTGCCCACGACCAGTGCGATCAGATACGACAGCGCCTTCACCATGCCCTTGCCGAACTGGGAAAGCACCACCACCAGCACGCAGGTGATGATGGAGACGGCCAGCGTCTTCGGATCGGCGAAGCCTTGTCTCCCGGCGCGCCGCCAAGGAACTCGCTCAATGTGAATCCCGACAGGAGACGCCGACGAGGAAGATGATCACGCCCGATACGATCGGGGCGAACAGGAACCGCAGCTTCTCGATCACACGCGTCAGGCACAGCACCAGGAAAATCAGCGAGCTGATGAAGATGGACGTGCCGGCCGCGGCAAGTGATCCGGCGGTGCCGGCGGCGATCATCAGCGCGTCGAACGCCGCGGAAGGACCCTGAACGATGGGCAGGCGCACCAGTTTCGTGGCCTGGATAAGCGTGACCAGGCCGGAGACGATGAAAATGGCGTTCACCATGTTCGACGACAATGCCAACGGCAGACCGATGGCGCCCGCCACGAACACCGGATCAAGCCACACGTTTGATACGAGCACATGCTGCAATCCCAGCAGGGCGTTCTTCGGCGTGACCTTCTTTTCGGCTGACGAACCGGCTTCCGCCACGCTCGTTTCGGTTTTCTTTCTGGTTGCGGCATCGCCGTGCGGCTGCGTCTGCGTCGATGGCTTTTCGTTGGCCATGGTGTCCCTTCTCGACTTCCATTGGGTATGTGCACAAGCCGAAATACAACGGAGATCGTCTCTACGGGACGCGACGCGTTTTGCCGGTACTGTTCCTACGCAAGCATTACCTTGATCAGGTCAAGGGTCCGGGCGGTCGCCCGTCTCAGCCGTATTCGGCACCCCCTGTACTTCGACGCGCCCAATCATAACGCCACCGTCCAACCGAAACAGGAAAAAATACGGCATGCGTGTCCGTTGCATGGGGACGCATGCCGTATTTCTTTTCGAGAAGCTGCCGACGCTTATCTGCGACGCCTGGTGGGAGCCAGCTCGAACACCTCGTCGGACGTCTTCGCCACTTCCGGACTGTGCGTGACGATGATGACGCAACGATGCCCATCGTGCGCCAACGTTCGGAAAATACCCATGATGTCGTCCTGGGTGGCCAGGTCGAGATTGCCGGTCGGCTCGTCAGCGACGATGATGGAAGGACCATAGCTTAACGCGCGGGCGATCGCCACACGCTGCTGTTCGCCGCCGGACAGGTGCAGAATCCGCTCGTTCGCGTATTCCTTCGGCAGATGCGCCTGTTTGAGCAATTCTTCGACGATTGCTTTCTTCGGCTTGTCGAACGATTTGCCGGACGCGTCCATCGACAGGATGATGTTCTCCGCCACCGTAAGGTTCGACAGCAGGTTGAAGCTTTGGAAGATCACGCCGATGTCATGGCTGCGAAAACGGTATCGGTCTCGTTCCGACAGGTCGGCGCCATCGACCAGCACTATGCCTTCCGTGGGGGTCGCCAGTCCCGAGATGAGCGACAGCAGCGTGGTCTTGCCCGCTCCGGACGGTCCGGTGATGGCATGCACCTTGCCGGCTTGGAAATCGTGGCTGATGTTCTTCAGCACACGCTTGCCGCCTTTGGCGTAGGCGTAGCTGACATTGTCCAGGCGCAATGTGGGCGGATTGGTCCGCTGCGATTGTGCGCCGTTGGCTTCGACGGTTTCTTTTGCGATTGCCGTATCGGCGGTATCCGCGGAATTCGTTGTCATGGGAGGTCCTTTCCAGAAAAAACGTGCGATTGGATTGTCAGGAACGGTCGGCGAGCGATTTGGAGATGATGGCATCGCCATCACTGCTCGCGTCATAGCCGAACACCTTGCCCTTCACCATCGTGAAGCTGCCATTGGAGGCGTTGGCGACGGCCTCGTTGCTGGAGAAGCCGATTAGGGAGAAATCGCCGTTGACCATGCCCGCGCCGTCTTTGCTGCCCGCGACGTCGCCCATTTGTCCGTCGGGGACGTCGGGCTGTTCATCCTGACGGTTGCCGTTATCCGTACCGGCGGTATCAGACGAATCCTTCATATTGGATGAGCCGGACGAGCTGGAGGAATCCGAACCGGACGAATCGGTGACCGGCTGGAAATCGTCAGTCGCCGCCAACCCCGTGGTCTCCATATAATATGTGGATTTCACCGCGGATGGAGCCTTCGCGTACTTCTGATAGTCGGCAAGCGAAAACTGCTTGTCGGCCAAAGCGGAACGCATGGCGTCGAAGTCAGGTTTGGCGGAAGCATCGGACGAATCGGAATCCGACTTGGACTGCTCGCGCGATTCGGAAATGAGTTTGCCGCGATCAAGGCTGATCTGCGCGGTGACGGTGGTGTTATCTAATCCGCTGCTTCTTGCGGTGGCGGCCGCCTGCCGGATGGATAGGCCGATTGTGGCGGCAGCGGCGATGATGGTCACGATGACGATGATGAGCATATTGCGTCCCTTGTTGCGGGTGACGCTTTTCCATGCGTTTTTGACGACGAACATGGCTGTTTCCTTATGTGTTTCGATAGATATGAGCGATTGATGGTTCCGCGCCGCTCGCGATCGCGTTTATGCTGATGGTAAAAGTTGTATCTGGCATACAACAGAAAGACGCTTTGTTCGCGCTGGGATGTGGCTGGATGTTTTCTGGACGCTTCGAAACATGACATGGCCGCGTCGCCAACCGCTTCGAAGGTGTTAGGCTAACGCGTATGCCTATGAAATCCGAAGTCATTGCAAACCCAAGGGCCGAACGCGTCCGCAGGGTCTCCGAACTTGCCGACAGGAAAGGCCGCAAGCGGTCCGGCAGGTTCATGGTGGAAGGACCGCAGTCGGTACGTGAACTGCTCTCCTGGCATCCCGACATCGTCGAGGATCTGTATGTGGAGGTCGTCTCCGCCGAACCGGACGCGGCTTTCATCACGCCTACCGTGGCGCAGATGGCCGGCAAGGCCATGCAGGCCGGTGCTTACGTGCATAAGGTGACGCATGCCGTCATGCAGCACATGAGCTCCGACGCGCAGGGAGTGCTCGCCGTCGCGACATGCGCGCTTTCCTCGATTCCGCCGTCATTGATGGCGATTCCGACGAACGCACGATGGTCGCCGCGTTCTGGCAGGTGCGCGATCCGGGCAACGCCGGCACCGTGATTCGTTCCGCGGATGCGGCCGGTTGCGCGGGCGTGGTGCTGGTGGACGACTGCGTGGACATCTTCAACCCGAAGGTGATTCGTTCCACTGCCGGCTCGCTGTTCCATCTGCCGGTCGTCTCCATGGGCACGGACGAGTATTTCGATTGGTGTGCGGAACGTGGACTCGCCGTGTACGCCGCCGACGTGTATGGTACCGACGCACGGCCGCCGGAACCGCTTACGGACGTGCTTGCCGTGCCGCAATCACTTGCGCAAGCCAAGACGGTGCTGTTCGGCAACGAGGCGCGCGGGCTGACCCAGGATGTGTTGGAACGCGTCGACAGAATCGTGTCGATTCCCATCTACGGCAAGGCGGAATCGCTCAATCTCGGCACCAGCGCGGCGGTGATGCTGCTGAGCTTGGCTATGTCGAGTCATGTTGAAAGAATGTGAAGTCGTAAAAACGTTGGAATTGCGCGTTTTATGCGTAAAACAAACGGTTGATAAGAAAGGTATCTCGTGGCAGAGGGTGCGGTATTCGACGCCCAAGCGGTAACCGATGCGGTTGCCGAGGGCATCGCGAAAATCGAAAACGCCTCCACAATGGAGGAATTGAAAGCCATCAAGACGCAGTACGCCGGAGCGGAATCCGCGATGACGCAGGCCAGCAAGGCCATCGGCGCGTTGCCGAAGGACCAGAAGAAAGACGCCGGTAAGCTCATGGGCAAGCTTCGCGCCGACTTCGGTCGTGCGTTCGGCACCAAGGAAAAGCAAGTCAAGGCCGAAGAAGAGGCCCGCGAGCTTGCTGCCGAAACCGTGGATATGACCTTGCCGGTCAACCGCAAGCCGCTTGGCGCCCGCCATCCGCTGCCGAAGCTGATGGAGGATGTCGAGGACTTCTTTATCTCCATGGGCTGGCAGATTTCCGACGGTCCGGAAGTGGAAACCGAATGGTATGACTTCGACGCGCTGAACTTCGGTCCGGACCATCCGGCCCGCCAGATGCAGGACACCTTCTACGTCAAGGGCAATCAGGCCAAGGACGCCGCGGGCTTCGTCGGCTCCAACATGGTGCTGCGCACCCAGACTTCGTCCGATCAGGTCCGTGGACTCATCACCCGTGGCGTGCCGCTGTACATCGCCTGCCCGGGCCGTGTGTTCCGTACCGACGAACTTGACGCCACCCACACCCCGGTGTTCCATCAGGTGGAGGCCCTCGCCGTGGACAAGCATCTGACCATGGCCGATTTGAAGGGCGTGCTCGACAAGCTTGCCGTGGCCATGTTCGGCCCGGAAGCCAAAACCCGTCTGCGTCCGAGCTACTTCCCGTTCACCGAGCCGAGCGCCGAGCTCGACCTGTGGTTCCCCGATAAGAAGGGCGGCGCCGGTTGGCTTGAATGGGGCGGCTGCGGCATGGTCAACCCGAACGTGCTGAAGTCTGCGGGCCTCGATCCTGAGGTCTACACCGGCTTCGCCTTCGGCGTCGGCGTGGAACGTACCCTGCTGCTGCGCCACGACATCAACGACATGCACGACCTGGTGGAAGGCGACGTGCGATTCAGCGAACAGTTTGTGATGGGGGAGTGATTGACCCATGCCAATGGTTGACATTGATTGGCTCAAGGACCATGTCGAGGTTCCGGAAGGCCTTACGTACGAACAGCTTGCCAAGGATCTGGTGAAGGTCGGCCTCGAAGAGGAAGAGATCCACACCTCCCAGGTCACCGGCCCGATTGTCGTCGGCTATGTGGTCGACGCCACTCCGGAACCGCAGAAGAACGGCAAGATCATCAACTGGTGTCATGTGGACGTCGGCGACGAATACAACGAGACCGATGAAAACGGCAACAAGGTGCCACGCGGCATCATCTGCGGAGCTCCGAACATGGCAGCCGGCGAGAAGGTTGTCGTGACCCTGCCGGGCGCCGTGCTGCCAGGCGATTTCAAGATCGAACCGCGCAAGACCTACGGCCACATCTCCAACGGCATGTGCGCTCCGAGCGTGAGCTTGGTCTGGGTGATAACCACGACGGCATCATCCTGCTACGCAAGTACGGCTTCACCCCGGAGGAATACGAAAAGCTCCAGCCGGGCGATGACGCCATGCATCTGCTGCACCTGGACCAGCCGCTGCTGGAAATCAACATCACCCCGGATCGCGGCTACGCGTTCTCCTACCGTGGCGTGGCCCGCGAATACCACCATTCCACTGGCGCCGTCTACACTGATCCGGCAACCGCCCTCGGCAAGAAGGCGCCCGTCACTCAGGGTCTGCCGGAAGGTGTCAAGAGCGACATCGAAGTGATCGTCGACGACAAGAATCCGATTCACGGTGTGGTCGGCTGCGATCGCTACTACGCGCGCGCCGTGCGTGGTTTCGACCCGGCAAGCCACACGCCGAACTGGATGCGCCGCCGCCTAATCCGCGCGGGCATGCGCTCCATCTCTTTGGCGGTGGACGTCACCAATTACGTGATGCTTGATCTTGGCCAGCCGATGCACGCCTACGATCTGGACAAGATTGAAGGACCGATCGTCGTGCGCCGCGCCAATGAAGGTGAGAAGCTCACCACATTGGACGGCAAGGATCATGACCTGAGCGTCGAAGACCTGCTGATCACCGACTCGCCGAACGGCGAGCGTGGCTCTCGTGTGCTTGGCATCGCCGGCGTGATGGGCGGCCTGTATGGCGAGGTCACTGCTGAAACTAAGAACATCCTGCTGGAATCCGCTCATTTCGACCAGGTGTCGATCGCGCGTTCCGCACGTCGTCACAAGATTCCGTCCGAAGCGTCCCGTCGTTTCGAGCGTGGCGTGGATGATCAGCTGCAGCCCGCTGCCGCCCAGATGGCCGCCGAGCTTCTGGTCAAGTACGGCAACGGCGAGCCGAGCGAGCACCCGACTGATTACAACACCGTCTGCAATCGTCGTCCGATTCTGTTCAAGGCGTCCGAAGTGGCCCGCGTGGCGGGACTGGACACTGACGTGAACACCATCAGCGACATTCTCACCGATATCGGCTGCACTGTGGCCGGCGGTGGCAACGGTGAGTTCTCCGTGACTCCGCCGAGCTGGCGTCCGGACCTCAACGAACCGTGCGATCTGGTGGAGGAAGTGGCCCGTCTGGTCGGCTACGATGAGATTCCGGTCACCGTGCCGCCGGCACCGGTCGAAGGCAAGGTCGGACTGACCGCCGAACAGCTGCGCAAGCGCCAGGTGGCCGACGAACTCGCCGAATACGGCATGGTGGAGACCCTGAGCTATCCGTTCGTGGGCGACGAAGACTACAAGAACTTCGCACTTGACGCCGACGCCACCAAGAAGGTCAGCGTCGAAATTGCCAACCCACTGGCCGGCGATCGCCCGTTCCTGCGTCGCGACATCATCCCGACCCTCGCGCAGACCGTGCAGCGTAACCTGCGCCGTGGCGTGGAAAACGTGTCGCTGTACGAAATCGGACACGTCTACCTGTGGGATCCGAACGCTCCGGCCATTCCGGCATTGCCGGGTGCCGTCAAGCCGACCGACGAGCAGTTGGCCGCGCTTGACGCAGGCCTGCCGGACCAGCCGATGCACGTCGCCGGCATTCTGACCGGCAACGCCGTCGACTCCGGCTGGATGGGCGATCGCCGTGCCGTGGACTGGTCCGACGCAGTTGAAGCCGTGCAGCGTATTTCCGACCGCATCGGCGCAAAGCTCACGTTGGACCAGCCGAAGGCTGAGGACGTACCCGCGCAGTGGCATCCGGGCCGTGCGGCACGTGTGATGGCAGGTGACACGTTCGTCGGCATGGTCGGCGAGCTTCACCCGCATGTCAACGAGGCGTTGGGCTTCCCGGCCCATTCCGCCGCGTTCGAACTGAACCTGACCGCGCTGTTTGCCACCTTGAGCGGCAAGCCGGTGCAGGCCAAGCCGATTTCCACCTTCCCGCCGGTCAAGCAGGATCTGGCCTTCACCGTGTCGACGGACGTCACCGCCGCCGAACTCGAGAAGACCATCGTCGAAGCCGCCGGCAACAGCTTGGAGAGCATCGACCTGTTCGACGTGTACACCGGTGATCAGCTGGGTGAGGGATTGAAGTCCCTTGCATACGCCGTCACGTTCCGCGCTGAGGACAAGACGCTGACCTCCGAGGACAGCGAAGCCATTCGCAAGCGCATCGTGGATGCGGCCGCGAAGCTGGGCGCGCAACTGCGTGCCTGACACGTCAAGTCCATCGAAGTAACCAAAAAGATAAAGAGGACGACATGAACGAACCGGAGCAGAACCAGCCGATCAACCCCGACGAAGGGCAGGAGGCGGCCGGGGCTGCTCCGGTTTCGTCGTCTTCGTCGTCTTCGTCGTCGGACCAGTCGGCACAGCCGGAATTCGGACAGTACAACCAGCCTGAATATGGCGCGATGTCCAACCAGTATCCGGCGAACTACAATCCATACATGTATGGGGCTCCCGAACAGCCCAAGCCGGCGGACGATGCACAACAAACGGCGCAGCGGCCGCAGACGAATCCGTATATGCAGAACGGGTATCCGGCGAATCCATATGATGCATCGGGACGGCAGCAATCAGGCCAGCCCAATGGCTATCAGTATGGACCAAATCAATACGGGCCAAACCAGTATGGGCCGAATCCATACCAACAGCCCGGCATATATCCCATCAACCCGAATGATCCCAGCCAGAACCCCCTGTACGGCCATTGGGATAGCTATGCGATCATCTCGTTCGTGTTCGCACTATTCCTGCCGGTACCGGTCATCCCTGCGGTGATGGGCGCCATCGCCATGTGGCGTACCAAAAAACTGCATATGAAAGGCTACGCGCTTGGCGTGGCAGCGCTGATTATCAACGTGCTGTACACCATTGCGGTGATTTGGATGACGGTTCACGGCATTTCCACAGCCGATTTGTATAACCAGATGATGCAGTACATGTTCGGTGGCAGTGGACAAAGTGGTGATTCCAGCTCGATTTCCGCCTGAAACCAATCTTTTTATGTTCGTCTGAACGGTCCCGTTATGGGCGGTGACCACTATCCGACACGATTGAACTGCATAATTATGCAATGTAGTGCATAAAGTGTATGCTGAATGTGTTTCAACGAGTCAAGGAAAAGAGACGTGACATGGCCAAATACACGGTAGCCGTGGCTGGCGCGACTGGATACGCGGGTGGTGAGGCGTTGCGCATACTCGCGGCACACCCGAATTTCGAAGTGACCTGCGTCGCCGGACATTCTTCGGTGGGGGACAAGCTTGGCAAGCATATGCCGCACATTCCGCAGTTGGCGGACCTCGTGGTCGAGGACACCACGCCGGAAGTGCTCAACGGCCATGACGTGATCATCCTGGCATTGCCGCACGGCGCTTCTGGAGCGCTGGCTTCCCAGCTTGATCCGAACGCAGTGGTGGTGGATCTGGGTGCCGATCACCGCCTTGAGGAGAAGAGCGCGTGGGACGCGTTCTACGGCGGTGACTTCTACCAGCATTGGACCTACGGCATGCCGGAACTCATCACCGGCGTCGCGGCTGACGGCTCCTACAGCCGTCAGCGTGAAGCGCTTCCCGGCGCCAAGCGCATTGCGGGACCGGGCTGCAACGTCACTGCGACCACGCTGGCTTTGCAACCGGGCATTGCGCAGGGTCTTGTCGAACCGAAAGACATTGTGGCTGATTTGGTGGTCGGTTATTCCGGCGCCGGCAAGAACCTCAAGCGCACCAATCTGCTTGCGGCTGAGGCGTTCGGCTCCGCACTGCCGTATTCGGTAGGCGGTACGCACCGCCACATTCCGGAGATCCTGCAGAACTTCGCGCACGCGGCCGGCAAGAGTGCTGCGGAGGCGGACGATTACACCCTCGCCTTCACGCCGATTCTCGCGCCGATGGCGCGTGGCATTCTCGCCACCGTTTCCGCCAAACTCACCGACAAAGCGCTTGGCATGACGGATGCGAGATCCGCCAGGTCTGGCTGGACGCATACGAAGGCCAGGATTCATGGTGGTGCTGCCTGAAGGCGTAATGCCGGCCACCGCCAACATCATCGGTTCTAACGCGGCCCACATTCAAGTGGTCGTCGACCATCATGCCGGCCGCCTGCTGGCATTCGCGGCCATCGACAACCTCAACCGAGGAACCGCCGGACAGGCCGTGCAGTCGCTGAATGTGGCATTGGGACTTCCTGAGGATGCAGGATTGACGAAGATTGGAGTGGCACCGTGAGCGTAACGTTCGCACAAGGTTTTTCCGCAGCTGGCGTGGCAGCTGGCATTTCCGCGGTCGAAGGCAAGAAGGATCTGGCTCTCGTGGTCAACAATGGACCGCTTGACGCCGCTGCCGGCGTGTTCACCTCGAACCGTTTCTGCGCGGCTCCTGTGCAGTGGTCGAGGAACATCGTATCCGAGCGCATGTGAAGGCCGTGATTCTGAACTCCGGCGGCGCCAACGCATGCACCGGCAAGCCAGGATACGAGCAGTCCAAGGCCACCGCTGAAAAGGTCGCCAGCCTCATCGGCGCCAAAGCCGAAGACGTGGCCGTATGTTCCACTGGTCTCATCGGCGAATTGCTGCCGCTCGACAACGTGCTGTCCGGCGCGGACAAGGCATTTGAAACCCTTGCCGATACCGCCGAAGCCGGAGCCGATGCGTCGCACGCCATCATGACCACCGACACCAAGCCGAAAACCGTCGAGCTGGAAGGTTCCAACGGCTTCCGTATCGGTGGCATGGTCAAGGGTTCCGGCATGATCGCCCCGCAGCTGGCCACCATGCTGTGCGTCATCACCACCGATGCCGTCGTGACCGCCGGACAGCTTCAAGCCGCCTTGAACGTCGGAGTCGAAATGTCGTTCAACCGCATCGACGTGGACGGCTGCATGTCCACCAACGACACCGTGCTGCTGCTGGCTTCCGGCGCGTCCGGCATCGAACCGGAACCGGACGAGTTCAACGAGCTCGTGGCCAAGCCACCGCCTCGCTCGCTCGCCAGATCATCGGCGACGGCGAAGGCGCAAGCCATGACATCCGTGTCAAAGTTACCGGCGCGACCACCGAAGAAGCCGCTCTGGCATGCGGCCGCGCGGTCGCAGCGTCCAATCTGCTCAAATGCGCCATCTCCGGCAACGATCCGAACTGGGGCCGTATCGTCAGCTCCCTTGGCACCGTGCCGTCCGACGTCGCACCATACGATTCCGAAAAGGTCACGGTGGACGTCAACGGCGTACGCATCTGCGAAAACGGCGGAGCCGGACGCGACCGCTCCGAAGTGGACATGACCCCACGCGAGGTGCACATCGACATCGACCTGAACGCCGGAGAAGCGGAAGCGACCGTCTGGACCGACGATCTGACCCACGAATACGTACACATCAACGCTGACTACGAAAGCTGATCGAACAGGAATGGCCAAAGAACTCAAAGGACCTGGATTCCACTTCGACGTGCACACCGACCTGCGCGCCGACCAGAAGGCGGAAGTGCTTATCGAAGCGCTGCCGTGGTTGGAGGAATTCGCCGGACAACGCATCGTCATCAAATATGGCGGCAACGCGATGATCGACGATCATCTGAAAGCCTGCTTCGCCGAAGACATGGTGTTCCTGCGCCAGGTGGGACTGCACCCGTCGTGGTGCACGGTGGCGGTCCGCAGATATCCCAAATGCTTAAGGCCCTGGGTATCAAGTCCGAATTCAAGGGCGGATTGCGTGTCACCACTCCGGAAGCCATGGATGTGGTCCGCATGGTGCTGACCGGCAAGGTGTCCCGTGAACTCGTTGGCCTGATCAACGCGCACGGTCCATTCGCGGTCGGCCTGTCCGGCGAGGACGGCGCCTGTTCTCGGCCATGCAGCGCAAACCGGTCATTGACGGCAAGCCCACCGATATCGCTTGGTCGGCGACGTGGTGAGCGTCGACGCGTCCGCCGTGGAGGATCTAATCAACGCCGGACGTATTCCGGTGGTTTCCTCCGTGGCTCCGAATGAAGACGATGCCACCGAAGTGCTCAACGTGAACGCCGACTCCGCCGCGGCCGCCCTTGCCGCGGCCCTTGGAGCCAGCAAGCTGGTCGTGTTGACCGACGTCGACGGTCTGTATGCCGATTGGCCGGACCGTGACTCCCTGATTGGCCGCATCGGCGTGGAGAATCTGCGCGATATGCTCCCCGACCTGGAAAGCGGCATGCGTCCGAAGATGGAAGCCTGCGTGCGCGCCATCGACGGAGGCGTTCCGCGGGCCCATATTATCGACGGTCGCAAACCGCATTCCATCCTGAACGAGATCTTCACCACCGACGGCATCGGCACCATGGTCGTGCCCGAGGACGGTATTGAAATGAGGAGTTCCTATGGCAACTGAACAACTGGAAACACTCGGCACTGAAGATGCCAAGTGGCTGGGAGAGTACTCCCAGGTGCATATGAACGTGTTTGGCACGCCCCTGCGCGTGATGGACCACGGTGAGGGCGCCACATCTGGGATGTCGACGGCAATGAATATCTCGATTTCCTTGCAGGCATCGCCGTCAACGCGCTCGGATACGCCCATCCGAAGTGGGTGAAGGCCGTCAGCGAACAGGCCGCCAAGGCCGCGCATGTGAGCAACTACTTCGCCACCGAACCGCAGATCAAGCTCGCCGCCAAACTCGTCAAGCTCGCGGGCGTCCGGAAGGTTCCCGCGTCTACTTCGGCAATTCCGGCGCGGAAGGTAACGAGGCGGCGCTGAAGCTCGCCAAGCTCTACGGGCGCACCCTGCCGGGCGCGTTGCCTGAGATCGGCGGCAAACCGGCACGCATCATCTCCATGACCCACGGCTTCCACGGCCGCACCATGGGCGCGCTGTCCGCAACGTGGAAGCCCGCCATCCGTGAGAAATTTGAGCCGCTGGTACCGAACATCGAATTCGTCGAAGCCGGCAACGTCGAAGCCTTGCACGACGCTTTCGCCGAAACCGGCCAAGGCAAGTACGGCAAAGGGCCGGTTGCGGCCGTCATCATGGAGCTTATCCAGGGCGAGGCCGGTGTGATGCCGCTCGGAGCGGACTATGTGAAGGCCGCCCGCAAACTATGTGACGAGCATAAGGCGCTCCTCATCATCGACGAAGTGCAGACCGGCATCGGACGCACCGGAGCATGGTTCGCCTTCCAGCGTGAGGATCTTTCCGGCGGTGTGACCCCGGACATCGTTACTTTCGCCAAGGGCGTTGGCGGTGGTTTCCCGATGGGCGGCATGATTTCCTTCGGCGCCGAACTGTCCGCGCTGTTCACCCCGGGTTCCCACGGCTCCACTTTCGCAGGCAATCCATTGGGCGCTTCGGCGGCATTGGCAACGCTGGGAGTCATCGAAGAGGACAACCTCGTGGACAACGCCGAAGAACGCGGCAAGCAGCTGCGCGACGGTATCGCCTCCTGCGGCAATCCGCTGTTCGTCTCCGTGCGTGGCCGTGGCCTGCTCGACGCCATCGAACTTGCCCACCCCTGCTCGCATGCGGCCATGAACTGGGCTTTGGAACACGGTCTCATCGTCAATGCGGTTGCTCCGAATGCGTTGCGTCTCGCCCCGCCGCTGGTCATCACTGCTCAGGACGTCGATCAAGCGGTGTCCATCCTCGCCAAGATTCCGTCCGACCTGCCTAACGACTGATCTCGGACGAACCCGAAGAATTTGAAAGGAGCCTCTATACCAATGGCAACCCCTGAACTGCGCCATATGCTGCGCGATGACGATCTGAACCACGAAGAACAGAAGCAGGTGCTGGAACTGGCCATCAAGTTCCACAAGAACCGTTTCTATCACCAGCCGTTCGCTGGCCCGCAGGGCATCGCCGTGATTTTCGACAAGCCCAGTACCCGTACCCGCTCCAGCTTCTCCATTGGCGTGGCCGAACTCGGTGGCTATCCGCTGGTCATTGACAAGTCCGGCTCCCAGCTGGGCCGTGGCGAACCGGTGGCCGACACGGCTCGCGTGCTTGACCGTATGGCCTACGGCGTGGTGTGGCGCACCTTTGGTCAGGACCGTGTTGAGGAAATGGCCAAGTACTCCACCCATCCGGTGGTGAACGCACTGACCGACGAATTCCATCCGTGCCAGATTCTTGCTGACTTCCAGACCATCGCGGAACATCGCGGCGGTGTAGACAACCTCAAGAACCAGACCATCGCCTATCTTGCGACGCGGCCAACAACATGTCCAACTCCTACCTGCTCGGCGGCGCTGTGGCGGGCATGAACGTGCGTGTGGCAGGACCGTACGGATACCTGCCGGATCCGCAGATCGTTGCCGATGCCGAAGCGATTGCCTCTGAGACCGGCGGCTCCATCCTCGTCACTACTGATCCGAATGAGGCTGTTGCCGGAGCCGATTGCGTCTTCACCGACACGTGGGTCTCCATGGGCGAGGAAGCGGAATACGCTGTCCGTTCCAAGCCGTTCTGGGATTACCAGGTGAACGCCGAACTCATGGCCAAGGCCAAGGACGACGCCATCTTCCAGCACTGCCTGCCTGCATATCGCGGCAAGGAGGTCACCGCCGAGGTTATCGATGGTCCTCAGTCCGTGGTTTGGGATGAGGCAGGCAACCGTCTGCACGCCCAGAAGGCGTTGCTGACCTGGTTGGCCGGCAAGGCCCGTGGCGATGAAAGCCTGCTGGTCTGATGACTGACCACACTCCCGCGTTGCAGCGTCCTGCCACACGAACCGCTCGACTGAGCGCCATTGAGCAGGCGCTGCTGACGCGCATCGTCACCTCGCAATCGCAACTGTCGCAGATTCTCGCCGACCAGGGCATCGAGGTGACGCAGCCACGCTGAGCCGTGATCTCGATGAGATTCACGCCACGAAGACCCGTCTTGCCGACGGAACCGTGGCCTACGCCGTCGGCAAACAGAACATTGATGAACATCCGGCTTCTAACCCGGACGCCAAAACCGAGCAGCAGATTAGCCGGGTACTGTCCGGACTGGTCACATCCGTGGCCGCGGCACGTAATCTCGTGGTCGTGCACACGCCATCCGGCGCCGCGCAATATGTGGCCAGCGTCATCGATAAGCAGCCCATCGAAGGCGTGCTTGGCACCATCGCCGGAGATGACACGGTCATGGTTATCTGCTCCGAGGATGATGTCGCCAAACGGCGTGCGCAATGGCTGCTTGATGTCGCTTCCAAAGCGTGAATAGCCATATAGTGGACACGACGCACCAAATATGCATAAATATACAGAGCTGTGCATATACTGATGAATAACGTTGGATGTTAGAAAGGGAAACCATGAGCGATCAGAATCGTCTCGTCCTGGCGTACTCCGGTGGTCTTGACACCTCCGTCGCCATTTCATATCTGAAGGAACGCACCGGCAAGGATGTTGTGGCCGTGTCCCTCGACGTCGGCCAGGGCGGCGAAAGCCTCGAAACCATCAAGCAGCGCGCGCTGGCATGCGGTGCGGTCGAAGCCTACGTGGTCGATGCCCGTGATGAATTCGCCAACGAATACTGCATGAAGGCCCTGAAGGCCAACGCCATGTACGAAGGCGTGTACCCGCTGGTCTCCGCCATCTCCCGTCCGCTGATTTCCAAGCATCTCGTCCGTGCCGCCCACCAGTTCGGCGCTGACACCATTTCCCACGGCTGCACCGGCAAGGGCAACGACCAGGTTCGTTTCGAGGTCTCCATCGCCTCCATCGACCCGACGCTGAAGGCCATCAGCCCGATTCGCGACCTGTCCCTGACCCGCGACGTCGAGATCGCCTTCGCCAAGGAACACAAGCTGCCGATCGTGCAGACCGAGAAGAGCCCGTTCTCCATCGACCAGAACGTGTGGGGCCGTGCCATCGAGACCGGTTTCCTCGAGGATCCGTGGAACGGTCCGACCAAGGATTGCTATTCCTACACCGACGATCCGGCGTTCCCACCGGTCGAGGATGAGGTCGTCATCGAATTCAAGCAGGCGTCCCGGTTAAGATCGACGGTCATGACGTCACTCCGCTGCAGGCCATCGAAGAGATGAACCGTCGTGCAGGCGCGCAGGGCATCGGCCGTATCGATTTGATTGAGGATCGTCTGGTCGGCATCAAGTCCCGCGAGCTGTACGAGGCTCCGGGTGCCGTGGCACTGATCACAGCCCACCAGGAGCTCGAGAACTGCTGCCTCGAACGCGAGCAGCACCGCATCAAGCGCGACATCGACAAGCGTTGGGCGGAACTGGTCTACGATGCGCAGTGGTTCTCCCCGGCCACTCAGTCCCTGAACGCTTCATCGAAGACACCCAGAAGTACGTCTCCGGCGAGATTCGCATGGTTCTGCACGGTGGCCGCGCCGTCGTGACCGGCCGTCGCTCCGACAGCTCGCTGTACGACTACAACCTGGCCACCTACGATTCCGGCGACAGCTTCGACCAGAAGTCCTCCAACGGCTTCATCGACATCTATGGTCTGCCGAGCCGCGTGGCCGCAGCCCGCGACGTCAAGTTCGGCAACGGCATCGAGGTTCCGGAGAACAGCGTCGAGTAAGCATCATCCGGATTCACGTTGTGAATCGTCTTGATAATGGGGGAGAGCGTACCGTCGGGACCATCCTGACTGGTAAGCTCTCCCTCAGTCATATCTGCAAGGAGATTTGGAAAAACAATGACCGAGAGCACTACTAATGGTGAGCATCTTGCCCTGTGGGGCGGCCGTTTCAAGTCTGGTCCGTCGCCGGAACTCGCACGGCTGAGCAAGTCCACCCAATTCGACTGGCGACTCGCCGATGACGATATCGCCGGTTCGCGTGCCCATGCCCGTGCATTGGCCGCGCCGGACTGCTGACCGCCGATGAGCTGCAGCGCATGGAAGACGCCCTTGACGAGCTGCAGCGCCGCGTGGATTCCGGAGCGTTCGCTCCGATCGAGGATGACGAGGACGAGGCCACTGCACTCGAACGCGGTCTACTCCAGATCGCTGGTGACGAACTCGGCGGCAAGCTCCGCGCCGGCCGTTCCCGCAACGATCAGATCGCCGCGCTCATCCGCATGTGGCTGCGCCGCCACAGCCGCATCATCGCCAAAATGCTGCTCGGTCTCGCCGCAACACTGATCGAGCAGTCCGAAAAAGCCGGTCGCACCGTCATGCCGGGACGTACGCATATGCAGCACGCCCAACCGGTTCTGCTTGCCCACCAGCTCATGACCCACGTGTGGCCGCTGCTGCGTGACGTGGAACGTCTCGCCGATTGGGATAAGCGCATCGACGCCAGCCCGTACGGCTCCGGTGCCCTCGCCGGCAACACCCTTGGACTCGAACCGGTGGCTGTGGCCCGTGAGCTGGGCTTCTCCAAGGTGACCGCCAACTCCATCGACGGCACCGCCAGCCGTGATCTGGTCGCCGAATTCGCCTTCATCGCCGCCATGACCGGTGTCGATCTGAGCCGCCTGTCCGAAGAGATCATCATCTGGAACACCCAGGAATTCGCGTTCGTGCGTCTTGATGACGCCTACTCCACCGGCTCGTCCATCATGCCGCAGAAGAAGAATCCGGACATCGCCGAACTCACTCGCGGCAAGTCCGGACGACTCATCGGCGACCTGACTGGCCTGCTCGCCACCTTGAAAGGCCTGCCGACAGCCTATGCGCGCGACCTGCAGGAAGACAAGGAAGCCGTATTCGACCAAGTGGACACGCTTGAAGTGCTGCTGCCGGCGTTCACCGGCATGGTCGCCACCATGGTCTTCGACAAGGAACGCCTCGAAGCCGAAGCCCCGACCGGTTTCGCCCTTGCCACCGACATCGCCGAATGGCTCGTCAAGAACGGTGTGCCGTTCCGTCACGCGCACGAGCTTTCCGGCGCCTGCGTCAAGATTGCCGAAGACCGTGGCCAGGAGCTGTGGGATTTGACCGACGAGGACTTCATCAACGTGTTCAAGGACTTCCTGCCGGCGGACAAGGCCCCGCAGGTGCGTGAAGTGCTGTCCACCGAAGGCTCCGTCTCCGCCCGCAACGGCAAGGGAGGCACCTCCCCGCTGCGCGTGCGCGAACAGATCGTTTCCGCCAAGACCACCATCGAGCAGCTACGCGCTTTCGCCAACTCCGTGTCTGACGGTTCCGCATACAAGTCGCCCGAATCCCTGCTCAAGTAATCCCTATCAAGCAAGGAGCAAAAAGCGGTGCTGTTGACGCGCACACAGATACGACGGCTGGTCTACGCGCACGGCCGGGAGATTCTGGAACATGACCACATGGCCATCGAAAGGGTCTGCTACCAGCATGGCGTGGTCACCACATTCGCCCATTCCATTCGTGTGGCTTGTCTGTCCGTCTGGCTGGCAGACAGACTGCACCTGTGGAATAGGGTTGATCTACATTCGTTGATTCGCGCCGCTTTGCTCCATGATTACTTCCTTTACGATTGGCATGACTGGGACAACGGCACCCATCGGCTACACGGATTCACACATGGTGAAACGGCCATGTGCAACGCCATACGGGATTTCAAACTCAACCAGATCGAACGGGACAGCATCGAACATCACATGTTCCCATTGACTCCCTATCCGCCGAAGTACATCGAAGGATACCTTGTCACCGCGGCCGACAAAATCAGCGCCACGAAGGAAACGCTCTTTTTCGATCGTTTCGACAAACCCGCATCCGGACAACCGACGGACAGGAGCTGATGGCTGTGGCGCTCACACTCGAATATTTGTTCCTTTGGTTCCTGTTGTACGCCTTTATCGGATGGGTGTACGAGTCGGTTCTCGTGTCCGTTTCGGAACGTCGATGGGTCAACCGTGGTTTCCTCAACGGGCCGTTGTGCCCAATTTACGGATGCGGCGCGGTGCTTGCGATCGTGCTGTTGCATGACTTCACGAATCCCATCGAGATTTTCCTTATCTCCTCATTCGGCGCGAGCATACTCGAATACATCACCTCTTGGGGCATGGAAAAGCTGTTCCACGCCAGATGGTGGGATTACAGCCATTACCGATTCAACATCCAAGGCCGCATCTGTCTGCTCGGCGCAATCGTATTCGGATTCGGCGGAGTATTGATCATCGATGTGGTCCAGCCGCAGGTCGAACGGCTCACCGCCATGATTCCGCTGCTTGCCGTGCACATGATATGCGCGGTCGCCGCCATCGTCGTTATCATCGACACCATCGTCACCGTGGTGGGCATCGTCGGCCTGTCCGAGCGTCTCGCCAAATTCAGCGAAGCGGTGCAGGAGCGTGCGGAGAAGGCCGGAGACTCCTGGCAGTGGGGCAAAGAGGAATTCCGGGAAAAGATGCATGATTTGTCGGAATCGTCGCAGGAACGTGTTGCCAATATGCGTCAGCTTGTCTCTTCCGCGTTGAATTGGCAGCAACGTCGTATGATCCGCTCCTTCCCACGCATGCGTTCCACGGACTCCACCAAATACAGCAAGATCATGGAAACCGTGCGTGAGATGCTGCGCCGAAAGTAAGTTTCCACCGGCCACACGTGTCGTATAGCATGTGTCCAAAAACGATTTGCCCCGCCAACCTGCGTTGCGCACGCTGACGGGCAAAATCCCTTTATGCATCACATCGGATAGGGGCTACGACACTTGCGATGTGGCCGACCCCTTGTAATCGGTGATGCCGGCACCAATGTTCGGATGCTGCGCCGAATACGCCTGGTCCACACAGTAGAACGCCAGAAGCACGACGGCCACAACGGTGAGCTTTCTTGTATCGATACGACTCAGCAAGTTGTCCAATGCAGGAGCCAGCAGATACACGATCGCCAAACCGCCCAAACCAAACGTCAGCAGACCCTCGGCACAGATACGACCATTGAGATTGAGAAAATAACCGGTGTAATCCCACCAGCGTTGTCCTCCGTGGGTCTTCTCCAGATACCAGGACGAGAAGTACTCCAACCCGCCACACAAGACCATGGCGGCCAGGAACTCGAACAAGGGCTTCTTCCTCAACTTCTTCAGCAGAATAAGGATAATCACTCCGCCGGTGCCATAGATCGGCAGCCATGGCCCATGCAGCGTGCCACGATTCACGAACGTTCCTTCGGAAATGAAGGCGAGGCTCACCTCCCATACCCATCCCACGAAACAGAAGATGAAGAACATCATGACCAGATTGACCAACGAATAGCTGCGATCGGAGCTGACGGTGCGGGATTCGCGGAACCGGAACGCCATCGGCGCCGGAGCCAGACGACCAGGATAGATAGCGCCGTCCAGAATCTCCCTGCCGGTATCGATCTGATGCAGTTGCTCGCGATACTCCTCATACTTGGTCACCGACCGCGCATGCAGGATACGCACGCCCAACCATTCGGACAGGAACCCGACGAAACCGTTCGGCTTGTCCACCGGAACAAGATTGCTGGACAACTGCTCCACCGTTTCGGCAACATCACCATAAGCGGCATGCAATGTCTCAGCGGAGGCCTTGCTGTACAGGTATTCGTCGCTGAGCAGCTCGCTTCCCTCCAATCCCGAATCCTTGGACAATCTGCGCACATGCACGTAATATTCGACGAAAAACGCCGCGTTATAGCCGTTGGAATAGAAGATGCCGCTCAAGCCGAGCGTGAACAGATTGAGCAGCCACCAGCCAAGGAACGACAGGTCGGCCACGAAACACTCCCACTTGTGACCCTTCATCATGCGCCTGGACAGGCTGATGGCCTCCCGTGCCCCGATATTCGGATTTTCGGCGACGATGTAGGGCACCATACGGTAGGAATACGGTTTGATGAACGCGCCGATGATGGTGAACGTCCACAGGAACAGGAACACGTTCTCGAGCAGCATCACCTTCGCCATCGACAACCATTTGCGCGTGGTGATCGGGTAGAGGAAACGGCTCACGGGAAGTTTGTCGTAGGTCCGCCCCTCAAGCAGCATGCGCATCATGACCACCCGGTATGTCTGCTGGACGAACAGCCATACGAAAAGGTAAACGGCCAGGGATACGACGATTGGTACGGCCACTGCGACGCCGTCATTATGCACGATGGAATTGGCCGCATCGGCCATCGACAGAATGACCGAACCCGATGAGAACGAGTTGAGCAGAGACGCGAACACGCCGCGTTTACGCCCCATCATGGCATTGGTGTCGTTTTGCACGATCTGCTCCTGATTGTGCTCCACTTGCCTGCGTGCCTGGCTTTCATCGCCGACAAGCAGGTTCTCCAACACTTTCGACACGTTGTCGGATTGCGCTGTGCCATCCTCCTGCACGGTTGCGGACGGGGAACTGGCGTTCACCGACCATGTCGACGAACTGTAGGCGACACCGAACACCGAAGCGAACAGGCAGATGACGACTATCATCCAATAGTGTCTCTTATAGGCTTTCCTTGCATTGGCCTTCATGCCTTTGCGATCCATGCAGGCCTCCCTTCTTCTCGTCAAGGAGATTCCATTTTCGATTTTAACCGGCATGTTCCGTGATCGCTTTGATAAAAACATGGAAAACGGCACACGCGGCTGTCTGTGTCTTCTGCGAAACTGTAGGGTGCGTAAAACGCGGTAATGTCCACAATTCGATAGGGAGAAAGCACAGTTATGGCTCACGTCATCGATTTCAAGGAGGCCGGTTTCGATTCCGTCCTCGATGAACTGGAATGGCGCGGGTTGATTTCCCAGTCCACTGACAGGGATCGACTCGCCGAAGCGTTGAACGGAGAGCCCATCACCTATTATTGCGGCTTCGATCCGACCGCCGCCTCCCTGCACATCGGCAACCTCGTTCAGCTCATCAACATGCGCCACCTGCAGGCCGCAGGACACCATCCGATCGCGTTGGTCGGCGGCGCCACCGGCTGATCGGAGATCCGCGCCAGTCGGGCGAACGCACGCTCAACCCGAAGGACGTCGTGGCCGGCTGGGCCGATCGTCTGAAGAAGCAGATCGGCGGCATCCTCGAGACCGAAGGCAGCAATCCGGTGCGTTTCGTGTCCAACTACGATTGGACCGCTTCGATGAACGTCATCGACTTCCTGCGTGACGTCGGCAAGAACTTCCGTATGGGCACCATGCTCGCCAAGGACACCGTGCCCGTCGCCTCAACTCCGAGGAAGGCATCTCCTTCACTGAGTTCAGCTATCAGGTGCTGCAGGGCAACGACTTCCTGCACCTGTTCGACGAGTACCATTGCGTGCTGGAGATCGGCGGCTCCGACCAGTGGGGCAACCTCACCTCCGGTCTGGATCTGATCCACAAGGTGCGCGGCGTGGACGTGAACGTGTTCACCAGCCCGATCATCACCGACGCGCAGGGCAAGAAGTTCGGCAAGTCCGAAGGCAACGCCGTCTGGTTGGATGGCACGATGCTCAGCCCCTACAAGTTCTACCAGTTCTGGTTCAACCGTCCCGACAGCGAGATGGAGAACCTGCTCAAGGCGTTCACCTTCCTGCCAAAGGCCGAAATCGAACGGCTTATCGAGGAAAGCAAGACCAATCCGGGCGCGCGTGAGGCGCAGCGCACCCTCGCATGGGAGGTCACCAGCTTCGTGCATGGCGAGGAAGCCACTCGCCAGGCCATCGAAGCTGCCGGCGCGTTGTTCGGACGTGGCGGCGATCTGGCGGACATCGATGAGTCCACGCTTGAGGCCGCTATCGACGGCATGAAGGTCGATGGGGAATTCGCCAAGGTCGCAGCCGGCGACCGTGTGGCCGAGGCTGGTATGAAGGCAGGCCTGTTCAAGTCGATTTCCGAGGCGCGCAAGACCATCAAGTCCGGTGGCGTGTACCTCAACAACACGCGCGTGGAGGATGAGGAACAGACGTTGCAGGAAGGTGACTTCCTGCATGGTCGTTTCGTGCTCATCCGCCGCGGCAAGAAGGCGCTCGGCGTCGTCGAACAGGCGTGAGACGCATAGGCAATCGTAAGTAAATAATCGCAAGTATCTCAAGACCAATAAGGAACAGCATGGCAGAAGAACAGCGCGGATCGCGCGGCAAGTCCTACGGCAACCACAAGTCCTACGGCTCGGGCAGGCCGGGTAACCGCGGTGGCAAGGGATTCAAGCCGCGCGGCAACGGCGGCAAGTCCTACGGACACAAGTCCGGCGGCTTCCACAACGATGACCGTAAGGGCGGATATCGCAAGGGCAATGGCGGCGGATACCGTCGTGGCGACCGCGATTCCCATCGCGATGGCGAAGGCGAAGGTCAGGAGCGTCGTTTCCACAACGGTCCGCGCAAGTTCAACCGCGATGGCGAGCGTCGTGACGACCGCCGCGGCGGCTATCGTGGCAATCGCGGCGACAATCCGCGCTACCAGCGTGATGGCGAGCGTTCCGGTTTCCGCCATGATGACCGTCGCGATGGCGAGCGTCGCAATTTCCGTCATGACGGTGACCGTCGTGACTTCCGCCGTGACGATGGTGAGCGTCGTGGCGGCCGCAATTTCCACAAGGACGGCGATCGCAGGGACTTCCGCCGCGATGACCGCCGCGGGGAGCGCCGTGATGGCGAGCGTCGTAATTTCCGTCGTGATGATCGTCGTGACGGCGATCGCAGGGATTTCCGCCGTGACAACCAGCGTCGTGACTTCCACAAGGATCGCGACCAGCGTCCGGAAGGCGAGGAGCGCCGCGAATTCACCCGTGAAGAGAAGATGGAGTACCGCGAGGCGAAGCGTGGTGAATACCTGTCGAAGCCACGTCGCAATTCCGACGGCACGATGAGCTTCCCGTCGCAAAACCCGTACACGCATCGTCGCCCGGGCGAGCCGAAGATGCCGAAGGGCATCGAGTGGAGCATGCTGTCCACCGATGACCGTGAGCGTCTGCGTGGCCTGTCCAAGGAACATGCGGAGAACATCGGCCTGCACATCCTCGCCGCCTACACGCTTGAGGAAAGGGATCCGGAGCTGGCGCTCGAACACGCCAAGTGGGTGGCGCATCAGGCTTCCCGTATTGATTTCGCGCGTGAGACCCTTGCGTTCGTGGCCTACCGTCAGGGCGATTACAAACTGGCCCTGCGTGAGTTCCGCACCGCGTTCCGCATGAACGGTTTCCTTGACTATCTGCCGTTCATCGCCGACTGCGAGCGTGGTATGGGCGAGCCGAAGAAGGCCATCGAAACCGCCATGAGCGATGACGCGAAGTATCTGCGCGGCGAATCCAAGGCCGAGATGTTCCTCGTGTACGCGGGCGCGCTGGGCGACCTCGAACTGTGGAATAAGGCCATTGAGATCGTGCATACGCTGGGCCGTTCCAAGGGTCTGGCCGGCGAATACCGCATGCGTGCGGTGCAGGCCGAACAGTACTTCCTCGAGCAGGCCGGACGCTCCGATGAGGCCGTGGCCCTCGACCAGCTGCTTGACAAGCTTGAGCTGCAGTACGCCGATGCCGAAGAGGACGAGACCTCCGACGATCTGGTCATCGAATACGACATGCAGGAATTGAACGACGAGCTTATGGACAAGCTCGGCATTTCCGAAGATGACGCCCAGTATGCGCCGGAAGACGAGGATGAGGACGATTCCGAGGCCGTCGACGAGAACGGCGAGACCAACGATGAGACCCAGCTTGATGCCGAAGCGGCCAAGGAAGGCGCCGAGTCCGACGACGAGCCTGCCGGTGACGGCGAAAACGCGGGCGACTCCGAAGACGACCAGACTGAGGATGAGGTCGAATCCGCAGCCGATTCCGACAACGAGTGAGGTGCGGCAAAACAATGCTGAAATCCACAACCCGTCCGCTGAGCGAAGCTACCAGCTGGCGCTGCTTGATCTTGACGGCGTGGTCTACCGCGGCAAGAATCCGGTGGAACATGCTGCAGAGAGCATCCGCAAGGCCGAAGGCTCGGCATGACGGTGGAATACACCACCAACAATTCCTCCCGACTGCAATCAGTGGTGGCCGACCAGCTTAAGGGCTTCGACCTTGACGTCGAACCATGGCAGGTCATCACCTCGTCCGTGGTGGCTGCCCGTATGGTGGCCCGTGCGGTGCCGCAAGGTGCGAAAGTGTTTGTGCTCGGAGCACAGCATCTGCGTGAGGAAGTCGCCAAGCAGGGTCTTGAAGTGGTTGATTCCGCCGAAGACAAGCCGGTCGCGGCCATCCAAGGCTGGTACCCGGACATGTCTTGGAACCAGATGGCGCAAATCGCCTACGCCGTAGAACAGGGCGCCACGTATTTCGTGACCAACCGCGACCTGACCATTCCGCGTGAGCTGGGCATCGCCCCCGGTTGCGGTTCCATGATCATGGCCGTCATCAACGCCACTGGTGTGGAACCGGTTTCGTCCGCAGGCAAGCCGGAATCCGCCATGTATGACGAAGCCCGACTGCTTGCCGCGCATGATGGTGCCGAACCAGTGGCCAAGGAAGCATGCCTCGCCATCGGTGACCGTCTCGATACCGATATCGAAGCCGGCAATCGTGGCGGCTATGATTCCCTGGCCGTGCTGACCGGCGTCACCAATCCGCATGAGCTGATGTTCGCTCCGGAGCATCTGCGTCCGACCTACATCGCCAAGGACCTGACCGGACTTAACGAGCCGGCCCCCGAAGTCGTGCATGAGGCTGGCGCTTGGAGCTGCCGCGACGTGCAGGCGTGCGTCGACGGCGATCGTCTTTACGTCACCGACATCACCAGCGTCGACGGTCTTCGTGCGGCCTGCGCCGCCATGTGGGATGCGGCGGATCGCGGACACAACGTCGACGGCATGATCGTGCCGGAATTCCGAATCGCCTGATTGCCGCACGTGCGTATGCGCAACATGAATGACGATTCCGGTGCCGTCGTCCGACTCGACATCGCGCTGGTGGAGCGTGGCGTCACGGATAGTCGCTCCAAAGCACAACGGCTGATCGAATCCGGCAAGGTCCGGGTGAACGGCACCGTCGCATCCAAAGCGTCGCTCAAAGTCACGGCCGCCGACACGCTTGATGCCGATCTGGGAGACGATTACGTCTCCCGTGGAGCCTACAAGCTGGTCGGCGCGTTCGACATGTTCTCCCAGACGGGCCTGCGTTCCGCGGAAGGATTCGATTGCCTCGACATCGGCGCGTCCACCGGCGGTTTCTGCGACGTGCTTCTGCGACGCGGTGCCGCGCATGTGATCGCGCTCGACGTGGGGCACGGCCAGCTTGATCCGCGCATCGCAGGCAACGAGCGCATCATCGAAATGAGCGGCGTCAACATCCGCGACGTCGAAGCGGATGATCTGCCGTACCGGCCAAGCATGATCGTATCCGACGTGTCATTCATCTCGTTGACATACGTGATTCCCGTCATCGCGCGCATCGCCGCGCCCGGCGCACACGTCGTGCTGCTGGTCAAACCGCAGTTCGAAGTCGGCAAAGGCAACCTCGGCAAAAACGGCATCGTGGAAAGCGAAACCTTACGCAAACAGGCGCTCGACACCGTCACCGCCTGCGCGAAAGCCAACGGGCTGGATGTACGCGCCACGGCGGTCTCACCGATCGAAGGCACGCACGGCAACATCGAGTATCTGCTGTATGCAGTGGCGTAAACCGTTCTCCGCCAATCGATAGCGTAAAAATGAAAGGCCGGCAGCCATATGAAAAATCCCATATGGACCGCCGGCCTTTTGCATGTTCCGCGGGCCTAGCCCCTCAAAAACTTGTCGATCTGATCCTGCTTGCCCATGATGATGAGCTCGTCGTTACGGTGCATAATCAACTCTTTCGAACCGTATTCGAATTCCTTGCCCGGCGATTTGACACCGACCACGGTGATGCCGAACCGTTCATGCACGCGCGCATCCTCGATGGAGTAACCGACGACATGCGGGGGAGTGTGGATCTTCACCACGCTGTACGCGCCTTCAAGCTCGATGTAGTCCAGATAGTTGCCGGACACCAAGTGCCCCACGCGCTTGCCGGCATCGGTCTCCGCGTTGATGATGTGCCGTGCGCCGATACGCTGCAGAATGCGCGCATGCTCCTTGGACACCGACTTCGCCCAAATGTCGGAGATGCCCGCGTCCAACAGATTGCCGGCGGTGATGACGGACGCTTCGACGCTGTCGCCGATGGCAACGACCGCCGTATCGAAATCGGAGGCGTTGATCTGCTCCAACGCCATCACATCGGTCATGTCGGCCTGCACGGTGGGAATCTGCGACGACCAGCGGTTCACCAGTTCGCCGTCCTTGTCGACGGCGAGCACATCCTGGCCCATCGCATCCAATGTGGTGGCTACGGAACTGCCGAAACGGCCGAGTCCTACCACAAGAACGCTTCTGGTGTTGTTAGCCATGATTGTTCGCGTACCTTTCGATGTTCTGTTCCGGATTCAAGTATAGGAAGTTGCGGGTATAGAAACCGTATCGACGAATCCGCTCAGCCGACCACGATCTGCTCGGTGGGATAGCGGACCGGCTCCACATTGCGCGGCCTGGAGATCGCGTAGGCGATGGTGAGCGGACCGAGCCTGCCGATGAACATGGTCGCGGCGAGAATGTACAGGACCGCTGGACTAGAAGCGCTGGCCACGCCGACCGAATAGCCTCCCAGACCGAACGCCGAGCAGGTGTCGAACAGCGCGTTGCTCAGCGAGCAGCCGGTGATGGCCATCAACGCCATGGACACCACGGTGACAAGCATCAGACATGACGTGGTGACGGCCACAGCGGTCATGACGGCTTGCGAATGGATACGACGATGGAACGCGTTGACGTCATGGCGTCCGGTGAACGCGGCACGGCAGGTCAACAGAATCACGGCGAATGTGGTGACGCGGATGCCTCCTGCGGTCGAAGTGCTGCCGCCGCCGATGAACATGACGATGGACAGGAACACCTTCGTCGCGTCGCTCACGCCCGGCATCCATGACAGGTCGAAGCCGGAACTGCGGGGCATGACAGCCGCCACCATCGCATGCCACAACCGCGGTTCCACACCTTCGGTGGCGAACAGCAGTTTGTTGTTCCATTCCATGAGGAGGAACCAGGTGAACGAGGCGAGCACGATGCAGAACGTGGTGGTCAGCGTGAGCTTGGTATGCAGGCTCCAACGCTTCGGCGGACGATGGTTGCGCCATGAGCGCATGAGGTTAAGCAGGACGGGAAAGCCGAGCGTGCCGCAGAACGCGCTGACGAGGATAGGCAGGCCAACAGCCCAATTGTTGACATGCAGGCCGGCGCCGTCAGGGGTGAAGCCGGCGTTGTTGTATGCCATGACCGCGAAGAACAACGATTCCCACAGCGTGTGCCGCACATTGCCATGATTGACTTTGTACAGGCCGGGGAACAGCGCCACGAACGTGATGCCTTCGATGGTGAACGCGGTGGCGATGACCACGGTGAGCACGCCCTTGATCTCGCCGAGTTTCGTGGTGCCCAGCTCGTTGGCCGTCAGCAGCTTTTGCGTGGCCTTGAGATGGTGGTTCACGGCCAAGGCGATGAGTGAAGCGAACGTCATGACACCCAAGCCGCCCATCTGCACGGAGAAGATGAGCACGGCCTGGCCGAAAGCGGACCAATGCGTCGTCGAATTGACGATGGAGATGCCACACGTCGAAATCGCGGAGATCGCGGTGAAGAACGCGGTGGCGAATGTCGTTTGCTCGCCTTTCGGCGTGGCGGTGGGCGTGAGCAGGAGCAGCGTGGACAATGCGCCCAACATCATGAAGTACAGGATGGTCAGACGTCCGGGATGTGTGGTGAGCCTGTGCATTAGGCTGCGCTTGCGCGGCTTGCGCTCCTCCGCCATGGCCTTCTCGAACGTGTTTCCGGAGAACCACCAGGCATAGCCATGTGAGGCCTCGCGATTGGAGGAGGACTCGTCGAAGACGAGGTTGGACATGCTGTTCCTCGCTCCTTGTCTGTATAAACGGTCTTCGTTTCCTTGAGCTATTGTAGACGGTAGTGTGACGAATGGGCCATGGACGTACCGTTCGACGGTTCCGCGGTGGCTCCGTGGGACTCTTCGGACGTCTGCGGCGTGTTCTGGACACCCGCTGCCGTCATTCGTTCATTTGTTCGACTACACTGGCGGGTAGTGGCACCTCGCATGGGGCGCCGTTATACGAAAGGGCTTGCGATGATCGGTACCCGACATGCGGTGGTGGTGACGCATACGCGTCTGCGTGAAAGCGGCACGGTGGTCGAAGAAGCCGTCGAGCAGTTGAGACGCGCCAATTTCGAAGTGACGATCATCGACAATATCGAAGCGCCCGAGTTCGGCAGCAGGACGCCCGCCGTGCCGAAGAACACGGAAATCGTGGTGGTGCTCGGAGGAGACGGTACCATCCTGCGCGCAGCCGAACTGGTGCATGCCACCGAAGTGCCCATTCTCGGTGTGAACCTGGGCCACGTCGGCTTTCTTGCCGAATTTGAAAGCTTCCAGATGAGCGAGGCCATCCGCCGGATCGCCGACCATGACTATTCCATCGACGAACGTATGATCGCCCACGTCGACGTATGCTGCCGGGCGCGACGGAACCCATCGAGGACTGGGCGTTGAACGACATCACGCTGGAACGCGCCGACCGTGGCAAAATGGTGGAGCTGTCCATCCGTGTCGACGACGTGGAGATGAGCTCCTTCGGTTGCGATGGCGTGATCGTATCCACGCCGACCGGTTCCACCGCCTACGCGTTTTCCGCGGGCGGGCCGATCATGTGGCCGAATGTGAAGGCATTGCAATTGGTGCCGTTGGCCGCGCACGCATTGTTCGCACGTCCGCTCATCATCGGCTCCGGCTCCACGTTCGCCATCGACATTCTTGACGATTCCACGTCCGACGGTTGGATCTGCTGCGACGGCCGCCGCCAACGCGCACTGCCGAAAGGCACACGCATCGAAGTGCGCGAATCGAAATGCACTTTGCGATTGGCGCGACTGTCCGGCGTGCCGTTCACGAACCGTCTCGTCACCAAATTCGACCTGCCCGTCGTCGGATGGCGCGAGCAGGCGCGCAAGACCGGCGGCACGCATCATGGCAATCGTTCCCGGGAACGGCAAACCGGAAAGCGGGAAGTGACAGGGCATGCTGGAAGAGCTTGAGATCCACAATCTCGGTCCGATCCGTTCCGCGCTGATCGCCCCGGCAGGCGGTATGACGGCGATCACCGGCGAAACAGGTGCCGGCAAATCGATGCTGCTCAGTGCGATCCGACTGATTTCCGGCGGTCCCTCCGACGGCGGCCGTGTTTCCGCCGGCGCTCAGGAGGCGTGGGCGCAGGGTGTGTTCGAAGTCGCCTCGTCGCCGGCCGCGGTGGCCGCGGCACGGGAAGCCGGCTTCGAACCGGAGGACGGCGAACTGTTCCTGTCGCGTAAAGTGCCCGCTTCCGGACGATCCCGCAGCATGTTGTCGGGACGTAGCGTGCCGCGTTCCGTGCTTGCTTCCGTCGCCGCCGAATTGGTGACGATCCACGGCCAGGCCGACCAGTTACGTATCGCGACCGTTTCGCGGCAGCGTGAATTCCTGGACCGCTACGCGGGGGATGAAGTGGCGTTGGCCGCCTACGGCAAGACGTGGAACGCGCTGCGCGCAATGGACGAGCGTTTGGAAAGGCTCAGCAGCCAGGAATCGTCCATGCGCCAGCAGGCGGATTACCTGCGTGAGTCAATCGAACGCATCAACCGGGTCGACCGCAGCCGGGGAGATGGACGAATTGCGCGCACGGCGGGACCGCATCGAAAACGCCGCCGAAATCGCCGAAGGCGTGACCCGCGCATTGGGTGCGTTGGACGCTTCGCAAGTGGCGGATGACGTTGAATCGGCCAGCGCCGCCGATTTGATCGACCGTGCCTCGCAGGCATTGCGCGCCATTCACGTGGAAGGCGTGTTCTCCGAACTCGCCGACCGGCTCGACTCCATCAGCACCGATTTGTCCGACGTGGTGTTCAGCCTGTCCGGCGAAGTGGACAATGAGGCGAGCGTGGAGGATCTGGATGCCATCAACGGGCGCATCCACGAGTTGGACGAGCTGACCCGCCGGTGGGGGCCGGAATTGTCCGACGTGATCACGTGGAGGGACAAGGCCGTATACGATTTGGAGGATTTGGACGCCTCGCCGGAAAAGGTCGAACAGCTGGAAGCCGAACGCGCCCAACTGCTTGAGGCTGCGAAAAAAGCCGCGCAGGCTGTGAGCAAACGGCGTAGAGCCGCGGCGAAGGAACTCGCGTCCAAAGTCACCGCGGAACTTGATTCGCTGGCCATGGGCACTTCGAAACTGGAGATCCGCGTGGCGGAACGCGAACAGTTGGACGCCACCGGAGCGGACGACATCGAATTCCTCTTCACCCCGTTTCCCGGCTCCCCGCAGCTGCCGATGGGCAAAAGCGCGTCCGGCGGCGAATTGAGCCGTCTGATGCTCGCGCTTGAACTGGTCGCCGCCGAAAAGCATGTCGTGGCCGGAGGAACCGTGCCGCCGATGACGTTCATTTTCGACGAAGTCGATGCGGGTGTGGGCGGCAAGGCGGCTGTGGAATTAGGCGCGCGATTGGCCAAGCTTGCCCAATCCGCGCAGGTGTTGGTCGTCACGCACCTACCACAGGTCGCCTCCTGGGCGGACGAACAATATGTGGTCGCCAAAGGCGAAACGGATGACGGATCAATCGCCACCACCATCAATCAAGTGCGTGGAGAGGCGCGTGTGCACGAAATCGCCCGCATGCTGTCCGGCAGCGAAAGCGAAACATCTCTGGAACATGCCGAGGAACTGCTCAAATCGTCCGTGCTTGACTGACCCGTGGCCGGCAATCGCAGGCAAGTCGCAAAATTAATCGCAAAACAGAAAATTGAAAAACACGACCATCAAAGGAGCTGACATGACGCAGGAAAACGTGAGCAACCAAGGTAAAGGTGCCATTTTCGATCTTGACGGCACGTTGCTCGACTCCATGGGCGTGTGGGACCAGGTGGATGTCGATTTTCTAGCCAAGCGTGGATTCGAAGTGCCGGACGACTACATGCAGAAGGTCGCCGCCATGCAGTTCCGGCAGATCGCCGAATACACGATCGCACGCTTCAACCTGTCGGACACTCCTGGGGAGCTGATGGAGGAGTGGGATCATATGGCGCGCGTCATGTACTCCACGGTGGTAGAAGCCAAGCCGCACGCGCGTGAATACCTGGCAATGTTGAAGGCGAGCGGGGCGAAACTGTCCGTGGCTACATCATTGCCACCGATATTGCGAGAGCCGGCTATGAGGCATGTCGGCATTTTCGATTATTTCGACGAGGTGGTCAGTGTCGACGATGCGGGCGATATCGGCAAGGACAGGCCGGACGTGTACCTGCTGGCCGCGTCGAGGCTCGGCATCGAGCCGACCGACTGCACCGTATTCGAGGATCTGCTCGTCGGCATGCGCTCGGCCAAGTCCGTCGGCATGCGAGTGTGGGCCATGCATGACGATTCGTCCGATGCCGATTGGCCGGCGATTTGCGCTCTGGCGGACGGTGTCATGTTCGACTTCCACGACGCGCCTGCCGCATTATAGGAACCGGTGTCGTACGGGGATACATGCATTTGGGGCTTTCCGTTGATTCGGAAGACCCCAAATACGTTCCATAAGAGTCTACCGGCTGGCTCGGTTCAGATGTCCTTGCTGCCGTAAATATGCAGCGATATCTTGCGGGAGAACGCCAAGGCGAGTACGTCGATGATCAAGAATGCCGCTAATGCAATGGCTTGGTGCCGGCTGATCGCCTCGGCCAGCTGTTCGACGGTCTTTCCGAATTCCGGCAATGCCTTGCGCAGCCCGATGACCGTGCCCACGATTACGCCGATGCTCAGAATAATGGCGGCCATGGCACGATAAGGGGAGAACCGGTACAGGAACGGCTGCACGATGGCGTTGAGCAGCACGAGGGTCAGCACGGTCATCGCGGCGAAACCGATCGCATTCGTCACTTTAACTGGCTCGTGTATGATGATGCCGGCGCAGGCGATACTGACGGCCACTTCCAATCCCGCCACCAGATCGCAGGCGATAAGGAATGCGAATCGTCCGAGGATCTGGTGGTTGCGGTTGATGGGCACGATGCCGTTCATCCAATGATGGTTGTTCATTTGTTCATAGGAGAACAGGGTGATATTAAGCATCAGGAAGCCGGAGGCCGCCCCGCCGATGGCGGCTCCCGCAACGCTGTCGAGGGTGGACCCTGTGGCCGCCATCAGGCATGTGAAACCTGGAACGTACGCGAAGAAGATGGCTATGTACGACCGCCCGTAGCTGATGGTGCGGTTCCAGTCCAAGGAAATCTGCCTAAGGATGGCGGTCATGGCGTCCGCGTTCGCTGTCGTGTTCATCGTACGTCTCCTTTGTTGGTATTGCCGATTGCCGTATGTTCCGCGGCATTGGTCAGTCTGATCACATCCTCAATCGAAGCATGCTGTGTCAGAAGACCGTCGGTGCCGCCGATGTGTGGGATGTCCTGCGTGCGGACCAACGCGTCGAAGCCGGTTGCGTATGTGCGGATGCCGACCATTGCCCGCTGTAGGCCATCCGTAAGCTCATCCGGACCGCCCTTGACCAGACGGAACGCGTCTTCGAACTCGTCTTTCGGCCCGCTGTAATACAGCATGCCGTGCGTGATATACGTGAGGAAATCCGCGCAACGCTCCAAATCGGCGGTGATATGCGTGGAGAAGATTACGCTGTGTTCGCCATCCGCAACATAATCGGACAGGATGTCCATGAGCTCGTCGCGGGACAGTACGTCCAGACGCTGGTCGGCTCGTCGAGAATCAGCAGTTTCGCATCGTGGCTCAACGCCACGGCGAGCATGAGCTTCATCTGCATGCCGCGCGACAGGTCCTTGATCTTTTTGTTCCGTCCGAGTCCGAACCGTCTGAGGTATGCGTCGAACAGATTGTGGTCCCACAGCGGGTACATTGGTCTGCTTGTCCGTTCCACCGCGTCGACCGTCATGTATTCGATGAAATAGCTGCTGTCGAGCACTACGCCCAGCTGCTCTTTGACCCGCTCCTCATCGGCCATCGCGTCAAGGCCGAGCACTTCGATTCGTCCCGCGTCTCGCGTGGTCATATTGAGGATCAGTTTGATCAACGTGGATTTGCCGGCGCCGTTCGGACCGACCAGACCCATGATGTAGCCGGACGGCAGGTCGAAGGTCACGTCATCTAATGTGAAGCCGGAATCATAATGCTTCGTCAATCCGGTTACGCTCAAGGCCAAGGTTGGCCGTGTCCCTTGGGGGAGTGAGGAATCGTTCATGATTGTTCCCTGTATGCTTTCTCGAACATGCCAAGCAGATCAAGCAGGCTGATGTCGGCGGCTTTGGCTCGATGGAAACTTCACGGAGCTTGTCCATGATGCGTTCGCGCGCACGTTCCTTCATGAGTTTGTTGCCTCGTTCCATCACGAACGTGCCTTTGCCCTGCACGTTCTCCACGAGCCCCTCGTCAGCCAGTTCGTTATACGCTCTGGTCACGGTGAGCACGCTGATGCGTAGTTCCTTGGCGAGCTTGCGCAGTGAGGGAAGCGCCTCGCCTGCCATAAGCTCACCCGACATGATCGCGGACCTGATTTGGTTCTTGATCTGTTCGTAAATCGGTTCTCCGGACACGGATGAGATGATCAGCTTCAATCTGTGCCTCTTTTTCTGTATGTTTCGTAGGTGATATATCTCCCAGCTGAACAGTTAGATGCAAACTGTTTAGCTGTTATATATAACAGTAACACAGAAAACCCGTACTGTTATTGCGTGTCGCATAACAGTACGGGTTCTGTTGGAATATAAGGAAATCCGCCGCTTCATGAACGTCTCTTGCGGTCGGCGATTGATGGAAGCGACATTTACTTGCGTTCGCGGATTCCCGTATGGACGGTTATGCGCGAGTCGGATGGATGATACGGCGGAAACACAGGTAGATCAGCCGCGCCAACGGCATGGTCGTCAACGTAGGCAATGTAGGGAACCGGCGATGAGTCCCACTTCAGTCATGATTGCGATTTGCTTCGCGCCGAAGGAGAGAGCGTCCCTTTTGGTGCGATCCGTCGCCTGGGTGGTGTTGCTATCTTGCTGCACGATTGTTGAGGAAACCATCTGTTATTCCATTCCCTTATAGAGTTCTTTGGCGAGATCAATCAGACCGTGAACGTCGAAATCCTCGGATCCTGCCAGCACTCCACGCGCGTGGCGGGTGGAGATCACACCGTAGGGAAGCGCGGCGCCAACGTGGTCGGAGTGATTGCCAGCAGACCACCTGGGTGGCTTTCGGTACGGCAATCGGACCGGTGACCACATGCGGGCCATCTGTATCGGGATTATGGTGACATTCTCGTGCTATGGCGATGCCGTCGTTCAACACGTCGTTTGCGGCGCGACCATCCATGAACAATCATGGGCGACTGATCAAATTCGCCGGATTGCCGGGCATGTCGAAATCTACGGTCTGCCGCCAATGATCGTGCGGGAAATCACGCCATCTAGTTTGACACCATCGAACGCACTAATGGGATTGCGTCCCAACAACGCATTCGCATCGACAACAAACTGACGGTTGGGATTTACCATTACCAGATTAGCCCTTTTGCCGGGGATGATAGCACCACCGCCTCGGGGTTTCAGTGCATATGCGGCTGGGGCTTTTCGCGCACTTTGGCGGTGAGGTAGTCCGCTTCCACCTTCCATACGGTGACGGCGTGTACCTGCTGGTTGGTGAACTCCACATGTTCCATGCCGGCCTGCTGCTTCATCAGCAGTGCGAGCCCCTGGCGCGCCTCGTCAAGATTGTCGATGATGGACGCGGTACCATTGCCAACGATCGACTTGAACGCCTCGCCCCAACTGCACAGCGTGCGCCCCTCGACCACCTCGCAGTCAGTCGCCATTTCGAATGCTACAGGAAGCGCGTTGCCCGCGGCCTTGACAGCGTCCATCTTACGTCCGGTCGCAGAACCATGGAAATACAAGGTGAGATGATTGGATTCCGTGTCGAACACGTATCCGAAATTCAACGGCACGATGGTGATGCCCTCCGCATCGGTGTACGCAAGACTCACGATCTTGCATGTTGCGATAATCGCCTCGACCTGCTGCGGATCGGCCACCTCACGGTCGGCACGCCTCATCATGCGATGCCTTCCCGCAACCGTCTGCTCATTATTGCGCCGCATTACCATGGCACGTCCCTTTCCGCTGGATACACACTAGCTTACCGGACCTATCAGCCAACGCTGTATACGCCGGAACCATCATCCCACCAAGCATGATCCACCGGCTCCGGCTGCACAAGACGTTTCGGCTCCTTCAACATTTCAATCGCCTTCAACTCCAAACGTTCACGCTCCTCAGCCAACGCATCGCCAACACGATCAAGCAAACCGCACACGCGAGCCGTGGACTGACATGTCGGAAGACGATGATTTATTGTTGGAAGTCTGAGTCTCATCGCGCTTCTCCTCTTCTCTTACGAGGCCGTGCCCCGCGCCGTTACGAGACCTTCGAAAGGCTTGTCGAAGAGACCATATTCGAAGACATCGGCACACTGCACGACCGCTATCAGGAATTCGGCATCTACCCGCTACTGACGCTGCTTGCGTCATTCGCATGAAAAAGCTGATCTATAAACAAAGCGGCATCGCATTCCAAACTAGAAAACGGAACCATCAAGCTTGTCGAGCGCCCGCAGCAAAGAATCAACATGACCCTTCGCGCGCACGTTGTACCGGGCGATACGAATCACCCCATCACCATCGATCACGAAAGTCGAACGAATTACACCTCATAGACCTTGCCGTACAATTTCTTCTCACCATACGCACCATACAAACGATGCACAGTCAGATCGGCGTCCGACAACAACGGGAACGTCAAATGATTGCGCCCGCGGAATCGGACGAGCTTGTCCAACGGATCCTTCGATACGCCGAGCACGGTAAATCCGCGGGAGCGCAGTTGTTCGAGGTTGTCTCGGAAGTCGCAGGCCTCGGTGGTGCAGCCGGGAGTCATCGCGGCAGGGTAGAAGTACAGGATGATATTCTGGCCACGCAATGCAGAGAGCGTGACGCTATCGCCGTTGTCGCTGGGAAGTGTAAAGTCCGGGGCCGTTAGTCCCGCTTCGAGTCGTATAGATGTGCGGGAGTCCTGTGCTGCCGTGGTTGCTGACGGATTGATGTCGGACATGATTATCTCCTTACTGTTCTTCGGATTTCAAGTGCCGATACCAAGCAAGAATAAACGTCATCATACCCGCCTTTGCGTGTGCACAGTTCGTTGACTCGTTGCGCGCCGCCGCGAACTGCCCAAGCAGTAGGTGTCAGACCTGTCAAGGGAACAAATCGGAAAAAGATCCTGCGCGAAGTATGGTTTGAAACGTGTCATCGTGCGCATTTTCTGGATCTGTCGGCCTTGTGCTGAGCAAAGCAGGCTGTATCTCGCCTATGTATGGCAGATTTCGGGATGTGACATGAGGCATCTCGCTTATATATGGCAGTCGGTTTCGCGAAATGAGGTTTTTCATACCCCCTACCTACTGCTTTGACGGACTGACCTGCCATACATAAGCGAAATATGGGCAAAACAGTGTTCAACAACAAAGGAAACGTCAAATGATCGCGCTCGCAGAATCGGGCATGAGTACTCTTTAGATACTCTTCGGAATTCAGAAGCCAAGTGGAAAACGAACTGTCATACAATTCCGTTTATCTCCTATGATGTTTTCCAGAACGGGGAAATTTTGGGGAAGCATGGCGCGTTGAAGAGAGGGACATCCACGTCGCACCGTACGACAACGGAGAACAAAGACGCGGCAGCGAACGTCACCGCGAAATCCATATGGTTCAAACGACAGCTCGACATGGCGGTTGCGGCGGTGGGCAGCGTCGCATTGTGCGCCACCATGGCCTTCGTCGCGGCACTCACCGGCTACGTTTCCTCAAGCGACCTAGACTCCGCAGCATACAAGATGGCGGCCTCCCAAGCTGAAATCACCGAGAGTCTCATCACTGACAGCGACGGCGTGCGGAAGGTCTACAATTCCGCTGCCATAGCGTTCCCTGACGGGCACGCCGACTCCTACCAGAAGATGCATCGCGCCGGATCCGAGGAAACCGCATGGTCGTTGCCTGGCAGCACGCCGGTCATGTTCGAGATGCCCGAGTGGACCGGCTCGGACGGCAAGCCACTCAAGGCCGGTATCGACATTTGTCGAGACGGCCACTTCTATCCGGAACTCGGTCGTTATTATGCCGCGTCCGGAGCCGAACTGTTCCTGCATCCGACGGCCACGACCGGCAACGCATGGTATCGCGAATCCCGCATGGGCAGCTATACCGACCGTGACGGTGTTTATGGTCAAATAAACGTGTACGGCGTCACCACCAAATCTGAACGGCATAAGCGTTCATATTGGACACGGACGGCGGACGGAAATGGCATCGGCGGAAGAAAAGCGCCGGTGCCGTACGGTTCCTGATAGATTCCCGAGTGCTAACAACCAACACATGGTCCTCGGGAGGAAAGGAATGACGACACCGGTGCGTATTCAACAGAGTATCAGGCAGCTCGAGACGAAAGGCCTGACGCATACGCAGATAGCTAGGGAACTGGGCGTTTCGCGGACGACCGTGGTCAAGTACGCGACCCGCGATTATTCGCCCGTTCCGCCGACCGGGGGAACTGCGAGCCGTTCCCTGGTCGCGGGCGAGTACGCGCGCAAGGCCGACGAATGGCTCGAGGCCGACCGGCGCATGCCACGCAAACAGCGGCACACCGCCCGGCGCGTACACGAGCGGCTCGTGGAGGAATGCGGCTTCGAGGGCAGTTATTCGTCGGTGCAGCGATGGGTCAAGCGCTGGCGCCAACGCCACCGCGGCGAGGCCGAGGGGTTCAGTGAGCTGGAATGGGCGCCGGGCAGCGCGCAGGTCGATTTCGGCCAGGCCCTGGCCGTGGTCGCCGGCGTGGAACGGACCGTGCATTTCCTGGTGGTCTCGTTCCCGTACTCGAACATGAGATACGTGGCCGCGCTGCCGGGAGAGACCGCGGAATGCGTGTGCCATGGTCTGAACAAGGTGTTCTCCCATGCCGGCATGTCCCCCGCGTGCTAGTGTTCGACAACGCCACCGGGGTCGGCCACCGCAGGGCCGACGGGACCGTCACCCAGACGAGGCTGTTCTCGCTGTTCTGCGCGCACTACGGCTTCGAGACGAGGTTCTGCAACCCCTATTCCGGCTGGGAGAAGGGAAGCACGGAGAACGCGGTCGGTTTCCTGCGCCGCAACCTGATGGTGCCGACGCCGTCCGCGGAGGGATGGGACCGGCTCACGGACGCGTGGTTGGAACGCTGCGACGAGATCGCGCGCGGCGTCCACTACCGCGAGGACGTGCCGATCCGGGACCTGTTCGAGACGGACCTCGACCACATGCTCCCGCTGCCGCCGTCCATGTTCGACGCGTGCGACTGGCGCGGGGTGAAGGCCGACAGGACCGGAACGGTCACGATCGACTCGAACCGCTACCTCGCGGGCCCGAAATGGCATTCCATGCGTCTCATGGCCGGCGTGCGGGCCCTGCGGGTCGAGCTGCGTTCCATGGACGGCGAGCCGATCGTCACGTTGGAGCGCAGGTGGGGGCGCAGCCCGACACCGCGATGGACCCGCTGTCGCTGCTCGCCATCATCGCACGCAAGCCGCGTTCGTGGGGCGAGAGTCCCATACGCTCCGACTTCCCGGAGGAGACGCGCGTGCTGCTCGACCGGATGGAGCCGCGCGAACGCGGCCTGCTGGTCGACGACATCCGCCACGCGGCCGTGGTGAGTGGCTTCCGTGCGGCCGTCATGGCCGTCGTCGAGATCGTCGCCGCGGGCAGAAGGCCCGACAGGGCCGCGATCGACCAGACGGCCAGGCGGATCGCGCAGGGCGACGGTCCCGAATCGAGGGCCAGGCTCGACACGTACAGCAGGTTCATGAGGGAGGACGGCGATGAGTGAGTCGACGGACGCCGCGGCGGGCGGACGCAGGGGCGGGCGGACCGTGAGCAAGTCCACCCCGGACGAGGTCATGGAGCTCGCATGCGGCTGCCGTTGACCAGGAGCGTGCTGCGTTCCGTGGTCGCGGGCGCCACGCCCGGCCAGCTCGGCGTGCTGGCCGACCTGTTCAGGGCCGAGAACGCCAGCCGGACGGAATCCAGGCGCGCCAGGCTGATCAGGAACGCGGGATTCCCGTGCGTCAAGGGCTTCGACGGATACGACTGGGGCATGGCGTCGTTCCCCGCCGACTGGGGGCGCGAGCAGCTCATGGACCTCGGTTTCGTGGACCGGGCCGAGGACCTCGTGCTCTACGGCGACGTGGGATGCGGCAAGACGCACATGGCGATCGCCACGGGCATGCTGGCGTGCGAGAGGGGCATGCCGGTGAGGTTCTTCACCGCGTCGTCGCTGGTGATGCGTTTGCGGCGGGCGAGGGACGAGAACCGGCTCGACGCGGAACTGCGCGCGATAGGCCGCGCCAGGCTGCTGGTCATCGACGAGCTGGGCTACCTGCCGATCGACATCGACGGGGCCAGGCTCCTGTTCCAGGTCGTCGCGGATTCCTACGAGAAGCGGAGCGTGGTGTTCACCACGAACCTGGAGTTCGGACGGTGGGGCGAGGTGTTCGGAGACGGCGACATGGCCGCCGCGGTCATCGACCGCATCGTGCACCACGGAAGGATCGTCAGGTTCCGTGGCGAGTCATACCGCAACAGCCACTCCCTGATGAAATAAACGAAAAGAGCGGAACCAACCCGGCCGCCGGTGACGGTGTCCATTTTGAACGCCGATGGTGTTCAGATTAACTGGTGACGACACGCAGATTTATTTGACGAAAGACAGACGGTCTTGCAGTGATCACCGACAACGTGTGGGGTCCCGACGGTATCCGCTCGACGTCGACGGCAACCCGATCTACTTCGTCGATGAGAACGGCGACACCGTTTCCTCCGGCAAGGACATTGCGGGCTACAACTACGCAGGAGTCGGATCTGACCCGTTCCGCACGTCGAGCCTCATCATCAACGCATGGAGCGGCAAGGACGGCACCCCGTTCGACTACTCCACGGGCAGCGCGCTCGACGCCAGCGGAACAGGCAAGGGCGCGTCCGACAGCGAATCGTCCGACATGACGTTCGCCGAAGGCGCCTACGATCCAGACAATCTGGAAATCCGACAGATGAACTTGTCCCGCGCAGGGTTCAGTGTCATGAACTTCAACGCTCGCCTCTACTCCAAGATGTACGATCAGCTCGCCAAACTGACCATCTCAAGATATCAGGCCATGTATGATGATCCGACCGAACTCGACAGAGCGCGCTCGAAGCTCCGATCGCGGCGGCACAGGCCAAGCTTGCCGAATTCGGCAAATACACGGACGATACGGTCGCATCTCTCACGGAAGCGTACGAGCAGGCCCTCTCGCTGTGGAACAACACCACGTTCAGCAGCGAACAGAACGGTCTTGTCTCCAATGCCGCCACGCTCCTTAACACGGCATTGAACGGTCTGAAGCTTCGGGAAACGAAGCCTGATGACCAGCCGGGCGGTGGAGAGGCCAAGCCGAATGACAAGCAGCCCTCGAAAGACAAGAATGCCAGCAAGGCCGATGGAAAACCGACTGCGGACTCGCCTCACACGGCTCCGACATCGTTCCCATTATCGCGGTCATGCTCCTCCTTGCAGGAGCCGGAACCACTGCCGGTACGTTGATACGCCGCAAGCATGTGTAGCGGTATGTTCTAGAAACCACCACCAGATAAATGTCCGGTCGAAGCACATTAGCTGCGACCGGCCATTTATCAAATGGGGTACGGTGATTAGAAGACGCTGTAGCCGCCGTCTACGCGAATGTCAGTGCCAGTAACGTACGAGGACGCGTCGCTGGCGAGGAAGAGCACCGTGCTGGCAATCTCGTCATTCGTGCCGAAACGATGCATCGGCACGACCTCGAGCATGGCGTCGTGGCCAGGCATGTCGATACGGCCATTGAAAATTCCAGACCACACGTATCCGGGGGAGATGGTGTTGGAACGGATGCCATCTTTGGCGAGCGCTGCGGCAAGGTAACGTGAGTGTTCCATGATGGCCGCTTTGGTGGCGCCATACGCGTTCACCGGCGTCGGACTTCCCATCATGTAGTTCGCGTTGTGTCCGGACAGGGAGGCTGTGAAGATCAGTGAGCCGCCATGATCGTGTTCGCGCATGATTTCATGCGCGATGCGGCCGGTACGGTAGGTGCCGTTGAGGTTGATGTTGATGGTGCGCGTCCATACTTCTTCGGTGGCGTCTTGATCGTCGCCCGGTACGTTGACTCCGGCGTTGAGGAACGCGAAGTCGACGGTTCCGAGTTGTTCTACCAATTGTGTTTTGAGTTCGGCTACTTGTTCGACGTTGGTGACGTCGCAGGTGAGCGCGATGACGTTGGTGCCGAAACGTTCGCTCATGTCTTTCGCCAGTTCGGTGAGCTTGTCTTCTTGGCTGGGCAGGTCGACTAGTGCGACGTCTGCTCCGGCTTGGGCGAGCGCGGCCGCCGCGTTGCGTCCTAGACCGCCTGCGGCTCCGGTGACGAAGCCTTTGCGGCCGCGCATTGAGAATTTGTCGAGTATCGAGTAGTTTGAATCCTCATTTGTCGAGGGGATAACGTTCGTCGAAGATTTGTTCGACGGTTTTCTCTGGATCTTCGATGATTCGTCTGCCATGTTTCACTCCTTTGCGTGATGGTGACCGCTTTTTGGATGCGGCCGCGCATCATGTTTTGCGCATCTATGGACCATGTTTGCGGTTGCCTATGCTCGTGCCTGCGGTCGTTCGGCGTCCGTGCCGAACTAATCCGAGTGTAGCAAATAAAACGATGGCGGTGCTGTCAGTATTTGTCAGGTAAAGCGTAGTGAGGAAACCGTAAGGTCAATATAAGAAGATAGTTGATGATTGAAAGGGGAGTGATGATGGAGTTGAAAATGTTTTCCAAGCCTGTGGTGTTCACGGATTTCGATGGGGTGCTCAACGCCTTTCCGGATGACAAGCTTTTGCGCAGGAGTGGCGTGAACAAAGTTATGACCTGGGCGAAGCCCGACAGTCCCTACGCGAAAATATACAATCCTGAAAAAGCGTTCCACTTGGACGGCAACGAAAAAGCCCACACGCCCGTAGGCTCATGGCGCATCCACTGGTCCAGCGAACTGTCCGACGCCATGTACGCGTTGGCAGTTGACGGCATTGTGGAATTGTGGTGGCTGTCCACCTGGCAGCCATACTGCAGTCAGATTCTCGACCCGATGCTCGGCTGGGATCCCATGCTGGTCGATGTCATCACTTGGTACGATCCTGTCACCAAATGGGGACGTGAGACAGGCAAATGGCAGACCATCCAACGACGCGTACGCATCGAATGCGAAGAGAATGAACCCGCGCCGATCGTATGGATCGACGATGATGAATGCTTCGAACAGCGCGCGCAGCTCTTGGAGGAACTCCAGCCGAAAGCGCCGGTGCTTATGGTCCGTCCGGACTATCGTATCGGCATCAGCCGTCGCCAATGGAAACTGATCGATACGTTCGTGCACCATCCCGAACAGTTCGACACGGTCACGTTCGACATGGAACCAACCTGCAGGATATACGACATCCACCACGGTTTCTAGCCTAAATGAATTACCATGGGAGGATAGTCGAGCGGAATGAAGGAAGGATGGGGTTATGGCGGAACGTATCGTGGAGCGTCTTATCCGAGAGCGTGATACTCGATATGGTGACGGCATTTACACGACTACACAAATCCAGTTCGCATGGAATTCCAATCATATGGAAGGTTCCACCCTTACTGCCAAACAGACCGCGCAGCTATTTGCCACCGGTACCTATACCACGGATGGCAGCGAACAGGTCAATCCTGACGATGCGTTGGAAACCCGTAATCATTTCGCTGCGTTCCGTTGGATTCTCGACCATGCTGATGAGCCGGTGGACCGGGATATGGTCTGTCACCTGCATGCCATTCTCAAGCAGGGCACCAGACAGGTCTCCGACTCGCTTTTCAACGTGGGCGGCTACAAGACTCGGCCGAACTTATTGGCAATCCTGTCACTCCGACAAGGACTGCGCTGCCGCAGGATGTTCCCGAATTTATGGACAGGCTGTTTGATATGTGCACGAAACTTGAGGATGAACCGTATCAGATCGCCCGTGTCCATTGGACGTTTGAGAAGATTCACCCATTTTCGGACGGCAACGGTCGAATCGGACGGCTTATCATGTTCAAGGAGCTTTTGCGTATCGATGCGTTGCCTGTCCTTGTCCATGACGCGTATCGTGCGGAGTACGTCAATGGCATCAGCAAGTTTCCGGACGAGCCAGGATGGCTGGTTGATACGCTTCTATCGAACGGGACCTTTACCGGTCGCATGTTCTGAAAACGGATGCCGAGGCATTGCGTTACACGTACCATGACCAATGGAATATGGCTGAGCATCGGGTGGAACGAGATGAGGATCTGGAATTCGCCAAGCTCATCGACACGAAGGCCCAGCCGTTGTTCGATGAGGAGTATCAGCAGCGCGAACGGCTCCTATGGGGCGAATAGCGGTCCGACTGTGTTGTTGTGGTGGTTCCTCCTTCCAAACGTGACATGAACCGAATGTGCATTGAGATGTGCAATTTGTGCACATTGCGGTCGCCGGCCGTTCACCTTGGTGTAAAAAGGAATCAGCCTTCGGACTTTAGCATGAGATGCAATGGCGCGTATTGAATGCGCGCATACGAGGAAGTGAGCTGCATACATGCGTGTATTCGACTTCGATGGAACCATCTATGACGGAGAAAGCCTGTTCGACCTGTACCTGTTTTCGGCCAAATACAATCCGAAGGTATTGCGGTACATCGCCCCGGTACTGCGCTATGCCATCAAATACAAGCTCGGACGAGCCACGTTCGATCAAATGGAATACGGTGTGGGCAAGCTATGCCACGGATATTTAAGCGAACTGGCCGAATCATTGGAATTCGAAGAATTGGTCAACGCCTTCTGGGATCAGAACATGAAGCGCATCAAACCCTGGTATGAGCCACGCGAAGACGATGTGATCCTCACCGCCTCGTTCGACATCACCGTGGGCGAGGCCTGCCGCAGGCTTGGCGTGCAACATTTGGTCTCGTCCACCATCGACGGCAACACGTTGAACGTAAACTACCTCAACTTCAACACCAACAAGCCCAAACGATTCCGCGAACTCTACGGAGACAACGTTCGAGTGGACGAATTCTACACAGACAGCCGATTCGACCAGCCCATGATCGACATGGCCCGACGTGCCTACATGGTCAAAGGCAACAAAATCCACCAAGTCAAATAGCCGGAAAGGCTGGAACGGAATACGGCGGCAAGGGCCGATCTTGACATCTCCCTTCGGCATGGACGCCTTGCACGAGCCAGGATGGGCGTCGGTCGGTCATATTGCCGTATATGGAAAATACGACCGACCGCAAAAACAGTTAGAACGACACGCGCTTGGAATGGTTTACGGCAGAAACCTCGCACACGATGCCAACAACTACCGCGAAACACGCTTCACACACAACAAATAAATCAACCAAGCAACAGGCATCGCCAACATAAACACCGGATAAAACCACACAGCAGACAAACGCCCATACACCAAACCACCCACAAACGGACCAACCGACATACCCAAATCAATACCCGCATAATACGTACTATTCGCAATACCACTGCGCTCGCGGCCTGCGATTACCACGGCCTGCGCCTGCGTGACTGAACTCATCAGACCGTAGCCGACAGCGGTGAAAATCGCAGCCAACAACAGCATCCAATCATTGAACAGGAACGTCATGCATGCGAGCATCGCCAGCATGCCCAACGAGCAGACCGTCAGCCAGAAACGGAAGCCCTTGCTGTCGAACAGGTCGCGCAAGCCCAGTCGCAACACCAATAATGCGACCGCGTAAAACATGAAAAACAGGTCGGACGATACCGGCAGATGACGAGACTGAACATAATTCACGATGAAGGACTGATTTGCGAAATACGCTATCGCAAACATCATGAACGTCAGCGACAACGGCACCACACGCGGTTCCAGAATCGAACGGATCGAAAAACGATGCTTTTTGGTTGCGCTAGCAGAACCGTCAATGTCTACGGCAGTGGAGGGATTCTCCGTTATGGAAGTCTGCTTTTTGCGTACCGGTTGTCCGCCATTCTTCACCATCAGTGTGGCGATCAGCATGATCACCGCCAGCACCAGCGAACTCAAAAACGTCAGACGATAACCGATGTATTTTTGCGCGCGAATACCCAATGCCGGTCCGACCGCCATAGCCAGCGCGTTCATCGTGCCATACAATCCCATGCCGGCACCCATATGCCGGATCGGCAGCAAAAGCGACATCACGTGCCAGGCAGACCGAGCAGCATGCGAAACCAACGCCGTTGATCACGCGAGCCATGATGAGCATGATGGGGGAGTTTGCGAAATAGTACAGCAGTCCGGCGGCGAAATAGAGCACCGTGCCAACCGCCACAAGCGTGCGCTTGCTGGTTTTGTCGGAAAGATTGCCTGCGATAGGGCGGCAGAACAGTGAGATGAAACTCATCGAACCGGCCACCGCACCCATCAGCATGCCGTCCGCGCCCAACGATTCCGCATATCCGGCAACGATCGGATTGGCAAGCATATTGCTCGACATGAAACAGAACGTCGCAAGCATGACCAACGCCATATCACGGGTGATGAGACGATCATGCTTACGCCGGGGCTGTTCGGGCTGGTTCGATTGTTGTGCCGGTTGCTTCTGTCGTACCGATTCAGATGCGGGTATCGTTGGTGCTGTCATGCTCGTTCGCCTCCGAGCATGCAACTGTAGCAGCCTTGACGAAAAACGGCCGTCCACATATTGCGGACGGCCGATGGAGATGGCTTTAACGATGTGAAAGTATGCTTCGCTTACAGAGTTTTTACAGAGCTTTGGCGGCCTGCTCGACAAAACCTTCCATACCGTCGATGTCAACGACATGGTCGAAACGCACGTCGGCGGTCTCAAGACCGCGCAGCGCGGCCGGAGCGGTGGTGCCGGTGGCCTTGGCAAGCACGTCCATGCATTCGAAATCGGTGCCGGACGCGTCAAGACCCAGAGATTCGTTGACTACGCGCGGGAACTTGTACGGGCTGGCGGTGGACAGCAGCACGCGCGGCGTGAGCGGATCGCGCGGCATCTGCTGCATGACGTAGTAGCCGCATGCGGTGTGCGGGTCGATCACGTAATGGTTCTTGTTCCAGCAGTCCGCGATCATCTCGCGCACCTGGTTCTCATCGGCCCAACCGGTGCCGAAGATGGAACGAATCTTCTTCATCATCGGCTCGGGAACCTCGTAGGCGCCCCACTGGCTCAGATCGTTCATCAGCATGGAGATCAGGCGTGTGTCCTTGTCGGACATGTAATACAGCATGCGCTCCAGGTTCGATGAGATGAGGATATCCATCGACGGGGAAATGGTCTGGAAGAACGGACGCTGACGGTTGTACGTGCCGGAAGTCAGGAAGTCGAACAACACGTTGTTCTTGTCGGACGCCACCACAAGATGCTTGACCGGCAGGCCCAGCAGCTTCGCGTAATAGCCGGCGAGGATGTCGCCGAAATTACCCGTCGGCACAACGAACTCGACCTCGTCGCCCACATTGATGACCTGGCGTTCCAGCAGCTGCGCGTACGCGGAGAAGTAATAGACGACCTGCGGCACCAGACGGCCCACATTGATGGAATTCGCGGAGGAAAGCACCACATGCGAATCATCGGCGAGACGTTCGGCAAGCTCCTTGTCGCCGAAGATGCGCTTGACGGCGGACTGCGCGTCATCGAAATTGCCCTTGACCGCGCACACGTTCACATTGGAGCCGGACTGCGTGGTCATCTGCAGCTCCTGCACCTGGCTGACCTTGCCTTCCGGATAGAACACGGTGATGCCGGTGCCCGCGGCGTCCGCGAAACCAGCCAACGCGGCCTTGCCGGTGTCGCCGGACGTGGCGGTGACGATCATGATCTTCTCATCCGCGTCGCCATCCGCCGGAGTGGTGCGCGCCATGAAACGCGGCAGAATCTGCAGCGCCACATCTTTGAACGCGGAAGTCGGACCGTTGAACAGTTCCATCACATAGTCATCGCCGAGCGGCTTGACCGGAGTGATCTTCTCGTCGGACCACTGCGGGCCGTACGCCTCGTCGATGCACTCCTTGAGCTCGGCCTCGGTGTAGTCCGGCAGCAGCACGGACAGCACATCGAACGCGATCTGCTGGTAGGACTTGCCGGCCAAGGAAGCGATATCCACATGGGTCTCACCCAAGGAGTCGGTCACGAACAGGCCGCCATCATCGGCGATGCCCTTGCGGATGGCCTGCTTGGAGGTAAGCGAATCGGTGGTGCTGCGTGTGCTGTGGAACGTGGTCACTTGATTTCCTTAGCAATAGAACGGACAGATTACGTCAAACGTGCTTCTCAGTGTACCGGCACAGGTGGGAAGAACGTCGCCTCGCGTCCGTGGAATGGGACGCCGACCCCATACGATTGCCGACGGAAGGTCCTGCTTTTCCACGTGGCACCGCGATCGTGCCGTCCATGTCTTCACGCGCAGGCGGTGCCATATTTCCCACATGTTTCGAAACCCTGTTTTCCTCCGATCGTTTTCACACGTACACTGCTCTGTAACCCGCGGTACAGCGGATGATCATTCCGAAGTCAAGGAGGGCTTCATGACTGCATCACCTCTTGCGCAAACACCGAACGACATGTTCAACGCGCCCATCGCCGAAGCGGATCCGGAAATCGCCGAAATCCTCGACGCCGAACTATCCAGCAGCAAAACGGACTCGAAATGATCGCATCCGAGAATTTCGTGCCACGCGCCGTCCTACAGGCACAAGGCTCCGTACTGACCAACAAATACGCCGAAGCTATCCGGGACGCCGCTACTACGGCGGCTGCGAGCAGGTGGACAAAATCGAAACCATCGCCCGCGAACGCGCCAAAAGCCTATTCGGCGCCGAATACGCCAACGTACAGCCGCACTCCGGCGCACAGGCCAACGCAGCCGTCTACCAGGCGCTCGTCAAACCCGGCGACACGGTCCTCGGCCTCGCCCTCGACCACGGCGGCCACCTCACCCATGGCATGAAAATCAACTTCTCCGGCCGCTTCTACCACGCCGAAGCCTACGGCGTGAATCCCGAAACCTTCCGCATCGACCCGGAAATCATCCGCCAGCGTGCGCTCGAAACCCATCCCGCCATGATCATCGCGGATGGAGCGCCTACCCGCGCATCGAAGACTTCAAAGCCATGAAGGAGATCGCCGACGAGGTCGGCGCCAAATTCTGGGTGGACATGGCCCACTTCGCCGGCCTCATAGCCGCCGGACTGCATCCAAGCCCCGTCCCATACGCCGACGTCGTATCCTCCACCGCACACAAAACCCTCGGCGGCCCACGCTCCGGCTTCATCCTCGCCAAGCAGGAATACGCCAAGAAACTCAACTCCGCCGTATTCCCCGGCCAGCAAGGCGGCCCGCTCATGCACGTCATCGCCGGCAAGGCCGTCGCCTTCAAAGTCGCCGCCACCCCGGAATTCAAAGACCGCATGCAACGCACCCTCGACGGCGCCAAGATCCTTGCCGAACGCCTCATGGCCGACGACGTCAAAAACAACGGCATCAGCGTCCTGACCGGCGGCACCGACGTGCACCTGGTCATGGTCGACCTACGCAACAGCGAAATGGACGGCAAACAAGGCGAAGACCTGCTCGCACAATGCGGCATCACCATCAACCGCAACACCGTCCCGTTCGACCCACGCCCCGCATCCGTGGCCTCCGGCCTGCGCATCGGCACCAGCGCACTCGCCACCCGCGGCTTCGGACCCAAGGAATACGAGGAAGTCGCCGACATCATCGGCACCGCTCTCGCCGCAGGACAGGACGCCGACGTCGACGCGCTCAAGGCGCGCGTCGACAAGCTTGCCGAAGACTTCCCGCTTTACCCGGGACTCGACCAAATCCACTGATCACCAGCCTCGACTGACGAAATCGCGCCCCGCCGCGCAACCAACGACCCGAAAATGGCCGTCATTGCCCAGCGAGGCGTGATTTCGCGCTATTCTAAGAGACTATGACGAATCCACAGAACCAAGCACCGCCATGAACGCCGACGTGTTCGAAGCAGTATGCGCCATGGGCGACGCAGCCCGCACCGCGCAATCGCAACTTGCCCAGCAAACACCGAAGCCAAAAACCAACTGCTCAACGCCATCGCCGACGCACTCGACCAGCATGCGGACGACATCGCCGCAGCCAACACGCTCGACATGAACCAAGCCGAAACCGACGGCATGGACGCCGGCAAACTCGACCGACTCAAATTCGACCAGCAGCGCATCGCCGCCGCCGCGCAAGGCGTACGCCACGTGGCATCCCTACCAGACCCCATCGGCGAAATCGTACGCGGATACCATCTGGAAAACGGCCTACGCCTGCAGCAGGTACGCGTCCCCATCGGCGTGCTCGGCATGATCTACGAAGCGCGCCCCAACGTCACCGTCGACGTGGCCTCCCTATGCATCAAATCCGGCAACGCCGTCCTGCTGCGCGGCGGACACGCGGCCGAACACACCAACGCGGCAACACTCGCCGTCATCGCCGACGTACTCACCAAACACGGATACGACCACAACATGATCGCCACCGTAGACCAATACGGACGCGACGGCGCCACCGCCATGATGGAAGCACGCGGCCACATCGACGTGCTCATCCCACGCGGGGGAGCAGGACTCATCCAAGCCGTGGTACGCAACTCCAAAGTCCCCGTCATCGAAACCGGAGCCGGCAACGTGCACATCTACGTCGACCGCACCGGCAACCCCGACAAAGCCATCCCCATCCTCATCAACGCCAAAACCCAACGCGTCGGCGTATGCAACGCCACCGAAAAACTCCTCGTCCACAAAGACATCGCCGAAAGCTTCCTACCGAAAGCCGCGGCAGCGCTCGCCGCAGCGGGAGTCGAAATGCATGCCGACGAACGCGCGTATGGCATCATCGAACATGCCGGAATCGCAAATGCGCAACTCGTGCATGCCACCGACGAGGATTGGGACACCGAATATCTGGCACTCAAAATCGGCATCAAGGTGGTCGACTCGCTTGACGAGGCCATCGCGCATATCAACCGCCACTCCACCGGGCACACCGAATCCATCATCGCCGAAGACTATTCGGCCATCGAGGAATTCACCGCCCGCATCGACTCGGCGGTGGTGATGGTCAACGCCTCCACACGTTTCACCGATGGCGGCGTGTTCGGATTCGGCGCGGAACTTGGCATCTCCACACAGAAGATGCATGCGCGCGGTCCGATGGGGCTGCGCGAGATGACCACGACCAAATGGATTGGCTACGGAACAGGACAGGTGAGAGAATGAGCGACGAAGTCATGCAGGACAATATGCAGCACACCATGCAGGACAACAAGAACCCATGGAACGCGGACTTGACCGACCCAATGCTCAGATTGCGATTGGCGTCCGAACGATTGAGCATCGTGCGGTATGTGTTCCTTGTGCAGGTCGAAGACGGTATCGCGTCAGCGGACGAACGCGCCTCGCTCGAATACGCCGACGCGGTGCTGATCGGCTGGCCCGAAACCGACGCTTCGGACGTCATCACTCCCGATGCCGCCCAGCTTGACGATATCGACGAGCAGATGCGGGTCATGGAACAGCACATCGCCAAGTTCAGCGCGATGGAACGAGACCATGACATCGTCGGCATGACCGACACGCTGATTCGTGTCACCGAGCGCGTTGCCGGAATCCGCAGTATATACCAGCCGGATTTCCCGCTGCCGACATTCGCCGAGATTCGACGTGTGGTGCAGGACGAGTGGGATGAGGATATGGACAAGATCGATCCCGACAACGCCTCACCGACCGCGGACAGCATCGAGCAGGAAACCGCCGACGCGGACAAAGAGCAGCAGGCCGAGAAACAGGCCGAACAGCAGGCCGATGGCGCGCAAAAGAGCGGAGCGTCCGCATGACCGGACCAAAACGCATGCGGCCGGAATCTGCGGAGGCCGATCCCGAACTGACCGTCAGCTACGTGGTCGAGCCGGAACGACGCATGTCGGAACTATCCGTAGACCGGCCGCAATCAGCCGTGACCACCGGACGCAGGTCCGCACGAGGCAACTGGCACAACCGGTTGCGCATCGGCATCATGGGCGGCACTTTCGATCCGATCCATAACGGCCATTTGGTCGCAGCCTCCGAAGTGTCCTGGGTGTACGACCTCGACGAGGTGATCTTCGTGCCGACCGGACGGCCGGTGTTCAAGTTGGACAAGAAAGTCACCAATGCGGAGGACCGGTACCTTATGACGGTCATCGCCACCGCGTCGAACCCGAAATTCACCGTGTCGCGCGTGGACATCGACCGTCCCGGCGTCACCTACACCATCGACACCCTGCGTGACATCCGCGCCCAGTATCCCGATGCGGAACTGTTCTTCATCACCGGCGCCGACGCCGTGGCGGAGATCATGCAATGGAAGGACGCCAACAAGATGTGGGAGCTGGCGCATTTCGTGGCCGTGACACGTCCCGGCTATTCCTCGCCGGACGGCGTGAAATTACCTGAAGGCAAGGTGGATACGCTGGAGATTCCCGCTTTGGCGATTTCCTCCACGGATGTGCGTCGCCGCGCCGAACATGGCGAACCCGTCTGGTATCTCGTACCCGATGGCGTGGTGCAATACATCGGCAAACACGGCCTATACCGATAGAAGATGGATGGGGCCGTCCGCATGGCCCCCCGAACACACGGGGTCGGTGAGGTCTGCGCGGCCGGTTAGTATGGGTCACATCCACTTCGCTAGAACAGACGTTTGGAGACACGGTGAGCGCAATCCTTGAAGGAAAGCCGGATAAGAACCTTATCCTTGTCACAGGCAGAGCACACCCGAAGCTGGCGGCGGAAGTCGCCGAACAGCTCGGCATTGATGTTCTGGAAACCACAGCATACGATTTTGCGAACGGCGAAATGTACGTGCGCTACACCGAATCCGTGCGAGGCGCGGACGTGTTCGTACTGCAGAGCCATTCCAATCCGGTCAACCAGGCCATCATGGAACAGCTCATCATGATTGATGCGTTGAAGCGTGCTTCCGCGCGTTCCATCACCGCGGTTTGCCCGCTGCTGGGCTATTCCCGTCAGGATAAGAAGCACCGCGGCCGCGAGCCCATCTCCTGCCGTCTGGTGTTTGACCTGCTCAAGACCGCAGGCGCCGACCGCATCATGAGCGTCGATCTGCATGCGGCGCAGTCGCAAGGCTTCTTTGACGGCCCGGTCGATCATCTCATCGCCATGCCGGTGCTGGTCGATTACATCCGTGACCGTTTCTCCAACCAACTTGACAACGTCGCCGTCGTCTCCCCGGACGCCGGTCGTATCCGTGTTGCCGAACAGTGGGCGCAGCGCCTCGGCGGCGGTCCGCTCGCCTTCGTGCACAAGACCCGCGACATCACCCGCCCGAACCAGGCGGTCGCCAACCGTGTGGTCGGCGACGTCGCAGGCAAGGACTGCGTGCTTGTCGACGACCTGATTGACACCGCGGGCACCATCGCCGGCGCATGCAACGTGCTTAAGGATGCCGGAGCCAAGTCGGTGACCGTCGTCGCCACGCATGGCGTGCTGTCCGGCCCGGCCGTGGACCGACTGAAGAACTGCGGGGCACGCGAGGTCGTGCTCACCGATACCGTGCCGATTCCGGAAGAAAAGCGTTGGGACGGTCTGACTGTTCTGTCAATCGCGCCGTTGCTGGCAAGTGCCATCCGCGCCGTATTCGAAGACGGTTCCGTCGCCGAACTGTTCGACACGTATCCGGAACATCACGGCCAGGGCTTCCTGTTCGCCTGATTTTCTAGGAAACTCGGATACTTCTGACACTTCAGATATTTCGAGGTTTTACGTTATACGGGTTCCGGTTCATTCGGAACCGTTTTCTTTATGCTTTTCGCTGCATTGCACGCTGACGGTTGCGCGGGTGGGGGTGTTTCCGCCATGCCGTACGGGCCGATCCGACTTGTTCGAATGGTAATGCGTGCGGAACGTCATGATGCCCCCGCATCTTAAAAAATAATCGTCAGGCCGGCATCAGACCTGTACGCCTGCGAGCTTCAGGAACTTCTTGTCGGACTGGATGCCTTGAGTCAGGAACTCGCCGTCCTTGAACAGCGCGTAGGTCGTGACCGGAGCTGGCGTATTCTGGGCCTGCTCACGGCTGATGATGTGAATGGTTTTTAATGGAATGCTGTGCTCTTCCGCCACCGCTTCCACGCGTGGCACCCAGTAGTGGGTGAACGGACACTGGTCCGTGTAATAGAGAACGAATCCATCACCATCCGCCGTGGGATATTTGGCGCATTCTTTGAATTGCGGAGGCTCCGTGTCCGAACCGAACGGCAGGTACATGAGCATGATTCCGCATGATGACGTGTCCGCAACCATGAAACCCTTGTGCGCAAGGTATTTCGCGTCGGAGAGGAATTCGCGCTTGCGTCCTTCGGCAGACAAAATACACAATCCCTTCCGTCCCTGCTCCTTCGCATCCCTCACGCACCCCCGTAACAGGTCGTTGGAATATCCGTGCCCTTTCATGGAGCCGGCGACCCATAGACAGTCGATGTAAAGATACCCATCCGCTTGGATAGGAACCCACGCGTTCTCCGCGGGGATATATTCGATGAAGCATTTTCCGCGTTCTACGCTGCGGTAGAAGATCAATCCTTCGTCGAATCGACGTTTGAGCCACTCCTTTTTCGCAAGGGCCTGTTTGCCGGACATGGCGCAGCAGACGTGCTCTGCATCGATGTTGTCCCTGGTAATTCGAATGTATTCCATTCGGGACCTCCTTGTCTTGCGCGGTTCGGTAGTGCCCGAAAAGTTGCGCACTTTGGATCATGGCCGTCCATGGAGCGATGATCAGTTCGCTTCCACGAGGTTGTCATCGAACCGGGACATGTCGAGGTAGCGGCGGGTCGACCATTCGTTCGCG
>ENA-OQIG01000057-OQIG01000057.1-human-gut-metagenome-genome-assembly--contig:-NODE-57-length-63638-cov-3.244131_pt1 | contig 63638 bp, 66 predicted proteins | sample MGYA00242576_ERZ504741 | MGnify/ENA primary metagenome ERZ504741 (study PRJEB26092, sample SAMD00036436) | human gut metagenome | host: Homo sapiens | study: EMG produced TPA metagenomics assembly of... | reverse complement strand
GGGGGCTATATGCCATGCTCGCTACCGGTGAGTGGACTATGACAAACAATAATCTGAATTATAAAGAGTATGCCAAACTGGCAGGTGGATTTTATCCTTCCAAGTTTAATGCCGATAAATGGTGGAGGCTATTAAAGCTTCGGGAGCCAAATATATCTGTTTTACTAGCCGTCATCACGAAGGTTTTTCTATGTTCGATACTAAGTATTCGGATTATAACGTAGTCAAAGCCACCCCTTTTAAAAGAGATATTGTGAAAGAACTGGCAGCTGCCTGTGCCAAGCAGGGAATCAAGCTTCATTTTTATTATTCTCATCTTGACTGGGCGCGTGAGGACTATCCCTGGGGACGTACAGGACAGGGGACGGGACGTCGAACTCGAAAGGGGATTGGAAAAGCTATTATCAATTCATGAATAACCAGTTGACGGAGTTACTGACGAATTATGGTCCGGTAGGTGCCATCTGGTTTGACGGATGGTGGGATCAACCTAAATCTTTTAACTGGGAATTACCGGAGCAGTATGCTTTGATTCATAAACTCCAACCGGGCTGCCTGGTGGGTAACAATCATCATCAGACGCCTTTTGATGGAGAAGATATTCAGATTTTCGAACGCGATCTGCCGGGTGAGAATGCTTCGGGACTTTCTGGACAGGAGGTGAGTCGCTTGCCGTTGGAAACTTGCGAAACAATGAATGGTATGTGGGGATATAAGATTACCGACCAGAATTATAAATCTACAAAGACATTGATTCACTATCTGGTGAAGGCAGCCGGTAAGAATGCCAATCTTTTGATGAATATCGGTCCTCAACCTGATGGGGAACTTCCTGCGGTAGCTGTGCAACGCTTGGCAGAGATGGGAGAGTGGATGAAACAATATGGCGAAACGATCTATGGAACACGAAGCGGCATAGTTGCTCCGCATGATTGGGGAGTGACCACACAAAAAGGAAATAAACTCTATGTACATATCCTCGACCTGAAAGATGCAGCTTTGTTCCTGCCATTGACAGGCAAGAAGGTTAAGAAAGCAGTCTTGTTTAAAGATCAGTCTCCGGTTCGTTTCACAAAGACGAAAGCCGGTGTTTTGCTCGAATTCGCCGAGGTACCGAAAGATATTGACTATGTAGTAGAACTGACAATTGACTAATTTTTAGCTAATTCTTCATAAAAGCAAGGGGAAACTATTCTGACATTGAACGTTTCCCCTTATTTTTGGCAAACAATTTGTTTATAGATATATAGAGTAATAATTAAAATTGAAAAGTATATGATGTCTTATTGGGTATTATTTATAGGAATCGCTGTTGTCAGTTGGTTGGTACAGATGAATTTGCAAAACAAATTCAAGAAGTACTCTAAGATTCCTACAGGAAACGGAATGACAGGACGCGACGTTGCTTTGAAGATGTTGCATGACAATGGTATTTATGATGTGCAGGTTACACATACGCCGGGACGATTGACCGACCACTACAATCCTACTAACAAAACAGTGAATTTGAGTGAAGGCGTGTATGAAAGTAACAGCATTATGGCGGCTGCCGTAGCGGCCCATGAATGTGGACACGCTGTGCAGCATGCACGTATGTACGCTCCGTTGAAGATGCGTAGTGCGCTGGTTCCGGTTGTGAACTTTGCTTCTTCCATTATGACGTGGGTATTGTTGGGTGGTATCTTGCTGATAAACTCTTTCCCGCAGTTATTGTTGGCAGGTATTATCCTGTTTGCTATGACTACACTGTTCAGCTTTATCACGCTGCCGGTGGAAATCAATGCAAGTAAACGTGCATTGGTATGGTTGAGTTCATCCGGCATTACTAATTCGTACAATCATGCACAGGCAGAAGACGCTCTTCGTTCAGCTGCTTATACGTATGTAGTTGCTGCATTAGGTTCATTAGCAACATTGGTTTACTACATCATGATCTTCATGGGTAGAAGAGACTAAGAAATGAAAAAGGGAAAAGGCAGGTTTGCCAGCTTCTTTCTATAGAATAAAAAGGGATCCTCCGCAGTCTTTCCGAAGACTATGGAGGATTTTTTCAAATATATGTAAGCATTGCTCGGAAATTTGCAGTAAATTTGCACCATTAAAATTATAAACAGTAATATTATGGCAGCAAAACCAAGTATTCCTAAAGGAACTCGTGACTTTTCGCCGGTAGAAATGGCGAAGCGTAATTATATATTCAATACGATTCGTGACGTATATCATTTGTATGGATTCCAGCAGATAGAGACTCCGTCTATGGAGATGCTTTCTACACTGATGGGAAAGTACGGCGATGAAGGGGATAAACTACTCTTTAAGATTCAAAATTCAGGAGATTACTTTTCCGGGATTACTGACGAAGAATTGTTAAGCCGTAATGCTGTCAAACTGGCAAGCAAATTTTGTGAGAAAGGTTTGCGTTATGACTTGACAGTACCTTTTGCTCGCTACGTCGTGATGCATCGTGATGAGATCACTTTCCCGTTCAAGCGCTATCAGATTCAACCGGTATGGCGTGCTGACCGTCCGCAAAAAGGACGTTATCGCGAATTTTATCAATGTGATGCTGACGTTGTAGGAAGCGATTCATTACTGAACGAAGTGGAATTGATGCAGATTGTCGATACTGTTTTCAGTCGTTTTAATATTCGTGTATGTATTAAGATAAACAACCGTAAGATTCTTTCCGGTATCGCTGAAATTATAGGTGAATCGGATAAAATCGTCGATATTACTGTAGCGATTGATAAACTGGATAAAATAGGTTTGGATAATGTAAATGCCGAACTGAAAGAGAAGGGAATCAGTGATGAGCTATTGCCAAGTTGCAGCCAATCATTCTCCTTAGCGGTACGAATGCGGAAAAGTTGGCAACATTGAAGAATGTATTATCGGCCAGTGAAGTAGGATTGAAAGGAGTGGAAGAAAGTGAATTTATCCTGAATACATTGGAAACAATGGGCTTGAAGAATGAAATCGAGCTTGACCTGACATTGGCTCGCGGACTGAATTACTATACAGGTGCTATCTTTGAAGTGAAAGCGTTGGATGTGCAGATTGGTAGTATCACAGGTGGTGGTCGCTATGATAATCTGACCGGAGTATTTGGTATGGCAGGAGTGTCGGGAGTGGGTATCTCTTTTGGTGCAGACCGTATCTTCGATGTATTGAACCAACTTGAACTTTATCCGAAAGAAGCTGTGAATGGAACAGAACTTCTATTCATCAACTTCGGTGAAAAGGAAGCTGCATTCTCTATGGGAATTCTGTCGAAAGTGCGTGCTGCCGGTATCCGTGCCGAGATTTTCCCGGATGCAGCCAAGATGAAGAAACAGATGAGTTATGCCAATACAAAGAATATTCCGTTTGTAGCTATTGTCGGCGAGAATGAAATGAACGAAGCAAAGCCATGTTGAAGAATATGGAGACAGGGGAACAAAATCTTGTTTCGGCAGAAGAACTGATTGCTGTAGTGAAGAAATAAGCAGAGATATTAGAACTCTCTATATAAAGAGGCCGCTTTAACATAAAAATGAAGTGAACCCTCGAAGTCAGATAAAAGACTTTGGGGGTTCACTTTAAAATTAAAAGAGAGTCGACTTCTTTTTTAATATTTTATTTGATCTAGTATTCCATTGAGGAAAGCAATCGCTACTCCATAATTCGTCATGGGAATGTGTTGCTCCCGAGCACGTTCGATGCGGCTAAGTACGTATTTACGATTGAACATACATGCTCCGCAATGGATTACCAAAGAGTAAGGAGTCAGATCCTGTGGAAAGTCAGTTCCGGCTACCATATCAATTTGCAGATTCTCTCCAATTCGTTTCCGTAACAAACGGGGGAGTTTCACTCTTCCTATATCTTCGGAAAGAGGAGCGTGCGTACAAGCCTCCGCTATCAGTACACGCGACGATTCCGTCAGTCTTTCAATGGTAGCTGCACTTTCTACATAATAATGAATATCACCCTTGTATCCTGCGAAAAGCACAGAGAAAGAGGTTAGTTCACTTTCCTTTGGCTTCTGTTCATAAATCGTTTTGAAGACCTGCGAATCGGTGATGATTAATTTCGGAGGGCGGGCAAGAGCTTGCAAGGTTGCCGGAAACTTGTCAGTGGTGCAAGTCACTACGAGACATTTTTTGTCCAACAATTCACGGATAGTCTGCACTTGTGGTAAAATCAGTCTGCCTTTTGGAGCTTGAATATCCTGCGGCATAACCAGAAGTACAAGGTCGTTTTCTGTCACAAGTTCCCCGGTGATACTCTGTTGACCGAAGTCCGAGGGTAGCTTTTCGAGAATGGCTTGCCGGATCTGTTCAATTCCTGTCTTTTCTTTGGCGCTGATAAGTAACGGGCGTATTTTACATTCTTCCTCAATATACGTGGCTAAGCTATCACTGTTCTCTCGTATATCTATTTTATTCAGTACCGGAATGACAGGGATATTCTTCTCTTTCAATAGTGCCAGCATCTCTTTTTCATGAGAAAAGGTAGTATCTCCACATAGCAGCAATGCAATATCTGTTTTCTCAATAGCCTTTAAAGTCCGGCTGATACGCAGCTCTCCAAGTTCTCCCTCATCATCGAACCCCGGAGTATCTATAAACAAACACGGACCAATACCTTGAATTTCCATAGCTTTGGATACAAGGTCGGTAGTCGTTCCCGGAGTATCTGAAACGAGGGCGGTATCCTGTCCTGTCAATGCATTGATAAGAGAAGATTTACCACTGTTTCGTCTACCGAAAAGGGCGATATGAAGTCTGTTGGCATTTGGAGTATCTGTCAGGCTCATAATTACTAATTTTTCAATTTGTTAATTCATGCGCAGCTAATTAGCACATTGATATATTGGCACATTGGCGTATGATTTAAAATCTAAAATCTCTTTGCCCTGCGGCTATGGCTTTGAGGTTCCGGATAGCTATTTCCCTGATTTTAGGGTTAGGGATTCGGTCTGTTTCTTTTAGAATCAATTCTAATCCTTTCTGGCGGGTATCTTCGGAAGCATAATCTTCCAGATACTCTTTCAGAGTCATCAGGGCATTCGGTCCGCAACAGTTGGCTATCTGACCGGATTTCACTAATGACATGAAACGGTCGCCTGTCCGTCCTTCCCGGTAACAAGCAGTACAGAAGCTGGGGATATATCCGAGTTCGAGCAACCAGTTGACCACTTCGTCTAATGTCCGGGTATCGCTTACGTCAAATTGCGCGGAATTATGATCGGGTAATTCCGTTTCAGCATATCCGCCTACACTGGTACGTGAGCCGCCGCTGATTTGTGAGATACCCAATTCGAGTACCTTCTTGCGTGATTCTTGTGATTCACGTGTGGAAATAATCATTCCAGTATAAGGAACGGCAATTCGGATAACAGCTACAATCTTACTGAATATCTCATCGGAAATTGAATTCGGAAAATCTCCGGCATTAATGTCATCCGCCGAACAGATACGCGGCACACTGATTGTATGGGGACCTACACCGAATTTGGCTTCCAGATGTTCGGCATGCATTAACAATCCGATAAAATCATACCGATAAGTATTCAAACCGAAAAGCACACCAATACCTACATCATCGATTCCCCCTTCCATGGCACGGTCCATTGCTTCGGTGTGATAGGCATAATTGCTTTTCGGACCGGTGGGATGAAGTGCTTCGTAGTTGTTCTTGTGATAAGTCTCCTGGAATAAGATATACGTACCGATACCCGCTTCTTTTAATTGGCGATAATTTTCTACTGTAGTAGCTGCGATATTTACGTTTACCCGGCGGATTGCTCCATTTTTATGTTTGATACTGTAAATCGTCTGAATAGATTCAAGAATGTATTCTATCGGATTTAGTGACGGATGCTCACCCGCTTCAAGAGCGAGCCGCTTATGTCCCATGTCCTGCAAAGCAATCACTTCCCTGCGAATTTCCTCCTGCGTCAGTTTCTTGCGTGCAATCGTCTTGTTTTTAGCATGATACGGACAATATACGCAACCATTTACGCAATAGTTCGACAAATAAAGCGGTGCGAACATGACGATACGGTTGCCATAAAACTTCTGTTTGATTTCTTTGGCGAGATGAAAGATACGTTCTATCAGGTCAGGTTGGTTACATTCCAGCAGAATAGCCGCTTCCCGGTGCGTCAGTCCCTTGCACAAAGCCGCTTTTTCAATCAGTTGTTCAATCAGGACACGGTTATCCTTATTGTTCTGCGCATATTCCAGCGTATCCAGAATCTCCTCATGATGGATAAACTCTTCTGCTTTTGATGAATCTTTTTGGTATATCATATATTCTCTGTAGTGTACTTAAAGTCGCCTCTTTCGGTAGAAATCTCGTAGCCGATGGTCTTCAATTGTTTTTGTAAGGCAGCCAGCCCTTCGGCAGATTCCGCTCCGAGTGAAGCTTTGTCATTATATAATTCATATTTTCTCCGTTCCTCTCGAGGAGACAAGTTAGGCATAACCACATTCGCACCTGCTAAAATACCCCGTTCCCTGCCATCAGGAATGAGAGTGGCAAGAGCTGTTGTTGCCGGAATCAATGCGGACGGATGCATCAGGCGGAAAATGGATAATAGAAGAATCGTCTGTTCCGCCGTTCCGCTGGGATATTCGGCAAAAGGTGTATCATGATGGGGCAGGAAAGGCCCGATGCCAATCATTTCCGGGCGTAGCTTTTCTATAAACAATAGATCCTCAATGATATGCTCTACTGTTTGTCCCGGACTGCCGACCATAATTCCGGTTCCTGTCTGATAACCGATCTCTTTCAAATCCGCTAAACATTGCAGGCGTCGTTTGCCGGACATTTCCGCTGGATGCAGTTGCCGGTAATGCAACTCATTATAAGTTTCGTGACGTAACAGATAACGGTTGGCTCCGGCACGGAAGAAACGTTCGTATGCCTCACGTGATTTTTCACCGAGCGACAGCGTAATAGCACAATCCGGATAATCCTGCCTGATACGGGCGACAGTCATTTCTATCCGATCGTCTGTCAGTGCAGGATCTTCTCCTCCTTGCAGCACAAAAGTGCGGAAGCCCAATTCATATCCTTGCCGGCAACAGTCCAGTATACTCTCCCGGCTTAACCGGTAACGTTCGATATTCGGATTCCCTTTTCGGATACCACAGTAATAACAGTTGTTCCGGCAGCAGTTACTGATTTCAATCAGTCCGCGGATATAAATCTTATTTCCGAAGTGGAGGAGTGCGACTTCCTGCGCCTGTTTATTGATGTAACGCAGAATTTCTGCGTCACATCCGGTCAACAGTTGCCGGAACTCTTCCGGTGTCAGTGTTCTTTCCTGTCGTAGTTTATCGATCCATTGTTTCATAGCTCTCTTTCCGTTTGAGCAGCTCTTGTGCCAGTTGGCGACGTCCCGAAACAATGTCGTTATGCGTACTCGGTCCGGTGATACATCCTCCTTCGCATGCCATCACTTCAATAAACTGTCCGGCAGCCTTTCCTGTTTTGGCGCAGGCACGCAGCAGAGCGATATTCTTTTTATTGATGTCCGACACTTGTATCGCATTGATTTTCTCCGCTTCTTCTTTCAGATAAGCTTTGACAGCTCCCATCACACCACCTGCCTGTGCAAATCCGTGTGCTTCGCGAACGGAAGTATGTAATACGGAGAACTCCTGCATTTGTTCCAGCTGAATACCCAGCCCGTCAAGAATCGAACCGATTTCTTCGAACGTCAGAATATAATCCACGGCTTCATCGCGGCGTACTTCTTTTCGTTTTGCCACACAAGGACCGACAAATACAATCTTAGCATCTGGATGCTTCTCTTTGGCAATCCGTGCAGCGTAGTACATCGGTGATCCGGTGGTAGAAACATAAGGTTTCATATCCGGAATATGTTTCTCTACTAACTCGATATAAGAAGGACAACAGGAAGTAGTCATAAACTTCTGTCCCTCTTCCAGTTTCTCCAACAATTCGTGGGCTTCATTACTAGTGGTTGACATGGCGCCTTCGGCCACTTCGATCACATCGGTAAATCCTATTTCCTTGAAAGCACCGTACACTTGTCCGATAGAAGTCTTAAACTGTCCCAAAATAGACGGGGCGATGATGGCTACCATCTTTTCCCCTTTACGGATGCGTTGCAATACATCGAACGTTTGCGAGATTTCGAAGATAGCCCCGAACGGACAAGCATTCATGCATTTTCCACAGTAGATACACTTGCTTTCATCAATGTGCTCTATGCCGTGTTCATCTTTGCTGATAGCTTTTACCGGACAAGACTCTTCACAAGGTACGGGAATATATACAATAGCGTGATAAGGACAACTCTTGTGACAAATACCGCAACTGACACATGTGTCATGGTCAATCATTGCCTGACCGTTTTTCTTGAAACGTATCGCATCTTTAGGGCAGTTCATGTAACAACTACGTGCCACGCATCCGCGACAAAGGTTGGTTATTTCATAATTGATCTGTACACAGGAAGAACAGGCCTCGTCGATGACGCACATGATATTTTCCTTGTCTGGTTCGGGACGACTCAATGCCAATCGTGCATATTCGGAAAGTGGGGTAACTTCGTCGTGTTCGTCTGTCATATCCAGTCCCATCAGGGGAAAAGTCTTGTATCTCCACACTGCGCGTTCTTTATGTACGCAACACCGTCCTAGGGGTTTCGATTTTCGTGGACTCAACTCAATCGGAAGCCGGTCTATCTTTTCCACTAATTCGTCGTTTTTCCAGAGTCTAACAAGGTCTGCCAGCAGTTTATGCCGGACAATCATAATATTATTCGTAAATGCCATATTGTAATAAAGAGGTTGTTAGTTAGTTGGTGCAAAGATACGAACAGAATTTCAATATTTAAGTTTTTTGAAACATTCTTGTAACTTTTTTGTAGCCCTCGCGTGTTATCTTTGTAGTGGACAAAAAATAAGAGGAGGCAGAGTTATGAATAGCAGTATTTTTGAACAGCGCAGTCGTTTTGCCATGATTGGTGCATTGATGGTTATTATCAGCTGATGTTTTTATTCTACATGGGAAGTTCTTTGGTAAGCTCTACCAAAAATACTTGGAGCAGATACATGAGATAGAGATCACTTGTATCGACACAGACGAATAAAAACAAGCAACCGAAAGGTAGGATAATCCGGAGGAATTCGTATTTTTGCCGGGAGAAAAACAAATCTTATGGAAGAGAAGAATAAAGCCTGGAAAACGGTAAGTAGCAAATATCTATTTCGCCGTCCATGGCTGACTGTGCGTTGCGAAGATATGTTACTTCCCAATGGGAATCATATCCCCGAGTATTATATCCTTGAGTATCCCGACTGGGTAAATACCATTGCCATTACCAAAGATGGTCAATTCGTTTTTGTCCGCCAGTACCGTCCGGGAATCGAACGAACTTGTTATGAACTCTGTGCCGGTGTCTGCGAGAAGGAAGATGCTTCGCCGTTGGTGTCCGCCCAGCGTGAATTGTGGGAAGAAACGGGCTACGGAAAAGGAAACTGGCAAGAGTATATGGTGATTTCCGCTAATCCGAGCACTCATACCAATCTGACTTACTGCTTTCTTGCCACAGACGTGGAACTGATAGACCATCAGCATCTGGAAGCTACTGAAGATATCACCGTCCATCTGCTCACATTGGAAGAGGTGAGAAGTCTGCTCGATAAGAACGAAATTATGCAAGCGCTGAATGCTGCTCCATTATGGAAATATATCGCAAATCTGTAATTGTGTTTGGAATTCTGTAGAGAAACAATAACTTTGGAGAAAATTTAAATCATCTTATTATGAAAACAGTTTTATGGAGTATGCTTTGTTTGTTTCTCTCCGGATGGGGAAGTATGCAAGCGGTATTAGCACAGGACTTGAAAGAGATGGAAAAGAACTTGTCCGCCATCAACGAGGAATTGAGTCAAAAGACAAAAGAATATAGTTGGCAGCTTGCAGCTGCTTACGCAGATTATTGTGAAGCAAACAATAAATATATAAGTTGGAATGATTTGCCTTATCTGCAACAGGTTGTCGAATATGAGCGTCCTGCTTCTTTGGAGACTTATCGTCTGGAACATAAAGCCAGTAAAGAGGAACTGGATAAGTTTTTAAATACATACAAAGAATATAAAGATCTGGTGAAGAAGCAAAAGGAAGCGGTAACCAAGGAAGAGAAAGATGCTGTATCAACAGCCTTTTCCGCATTCTGGAAAAAGTTGAGAAGTGAAGAGAATGCTTATAAAGATTTGTACTATGCCGAACGAAAGGCTGTCTGCAAATATAGATCGGAAGCTTTGCGATATGCGATTGCCTATTATAAAGAAAAGAAGCAGGAGATTCCGACTTCTTATATAAAATATACTGAACGGTCTTATTTATTGCAGAAAGGTTCTGCCTTGGAGTTATTACAAAAAGAAATAAGTGCATTGGAAAGTGTACAGAGAGAGATAATTCAGAATATAACGAGGGCAAAGTATGGGTTGAGTGAAACCGGAGAAAATAAAAGAAAGAAGATATTTGATTGATAAGAGATCATCTGGGATAAAGAAATCCCTTTTTATAATTGGAGGTCTGGACTGAAGAGTTCGGACCTCTTTGTTTTCTCTCTCAAGTACGTATAGGTAAGTTTCTTTTCATCCTATGCCAACTTCTTTTGCATAGGGAGAAAACTTGTTTAGAGTATAAGATAAACTATAACCACAAGTTCTGATTATATAACTGAAACTTTTGATTACATAACTGAAAGTTGCAGTTTTATAACCGGAACTTGCAGTTATAGTTTGGGATAAGGGAAAAGCAACTTTTCCCAAGGAAGAAAGTAAGTTTCCTCCTTATAGAGAATATGTTTTCTAACCATATTTCATAAGATAGATAATAAGAATCAGGGAATGGCGATGCTGATTTGTTCAACGGTTATTCCAATACAAAAATAATAGTTTCATTTACGGGGGCCCAGTCATAGATAAACTTGGCATGGGAAGTTGCATTCCGCACGCACATGTGTGAGCGTGGAGTAGTTCCCAACGACGGACTATATTCTATCTGCGTCTTGCGGGGAGCATTGACCGGTACTCCGTGAATATAGGCCCCGTCCGTGAAACGACTCGCATAAGGAGCATAACCTCCCGTTTCTTTCGAGCCGTCTTTTAGAAATACCATTTTCACTTTCTTTTCTTGTAAAACAAACATTCCTAAAGGAGTTTCCTGTGCATACGGGGGCAGATGACGTCCCGTAGTGGAAGGATTCATACTGCGAACCACCCATTGCCCTTTTCCGCTACGTTCAAGAGAAGCGATATTCTGATTGTGGCGGTCTACGAAAACAGCTTTGTTAAAAACAATCGTATCTCCGATTACTTTGACATATTTTTTAGGAATCATCCATTCATCTCCGGTAAACATTGGCTCTGCTTTTATGAATTTCTCTCCATCTTCGATAAAACGGGTTAATTCCCCATCCTGTCCGTAACGTTCGGGTACTAATGTGTCAGTCAATAGATAAAGCGGAACGGATTGGTAACGTTCTATGCCAAGAGTATCTGCCACTCGTCCGTAAGCGTTTCTTTTGAAACTTCTCACAAGTGGTGCTTCTCCATTTCTGTTTTTGTAATTCTGGAGAATGGCCCAGGTGGAAGGCTGCAACTGTATATTTTCGAGTAATGCCAGCCGTTCTTTGATTTTATCCCACTGAAACTGCCGGGTAGTGTCTTTATAAGGATAGGTATCTTCCAATGTGTATTGGTCATACAATAAATCTTTGGAGATTTCTATCTGCTCTGCCGTGAGTTTTTTATTAACAGGTTTAACCTCGGGTTGAACTATTGTATCCTGTGACAGCGAGTCTGTTTGTTGTTCGTGTACAGGAGAAATCTCTCCTGTACGCGAAGTGCAGGAGTAGAAGACGCAAGAGGCGATGATGAGGCCGGATGCTATTCCATTCATATTATTTATACAGTGCATTTGATGGTTCGTTTACGAATATACGTCATTATAAGGAATAATCCTTTTGTTTTGTTTAAAAAGTAGGTGACAAATATACTTTTTTGCCATACAATGCAAGTTGTCAGTCATTTTGTCAGTCTATTTCTGACAAAGAATCATTTATTTACTTTGGCACGCTTTTCGCAATAACTTTAGCGTTCCGCCTGAAAAATGGCGGGTAACATCTACTATTAAATGTATAACTAAAATATAACAAGTAACTATGAACATTAAACCATTAGCAGACAGAGTGCTTATCCTCCCTGCACCTGCAGAAGAAAAAACAATTGGTGGTATCATTATCCCTGATACAGCAAAAGAAAAACCTTTGAAGGGTGAAGTTGTGGCAATAGGTCACGGTACGAAAGACGAAGAAATGGTATTGAAAGTAGGCGATACAGTTCTTTATGGTAAATATGCCGGAACAGAACTTGACGTTGAAGGTACTAAATATCTGATTATGCGTCAGAGCGATGTTCTCGCTGTTTTGGGTTAATTAATAATAGTAAATAGTAAATCTTTAAATAGTAAATAAAGAGATGGCAAAAGAAATATTATTCAATATCGATGCCCGTGACCAATTGAAAAAAGGTGTCGATGCTTTGGCAAATGCAGTAAAAGTAACTCTGGGCCCGAAAGGACGTAACGTTATCATTGAGAAGAAATTCGGTGCTCCGCACATCACAAAAGACGGTGTGACAGTAGCAAAAGAAATCGAATTGGCAGATGCTTACCAGAACACTGGTGCACAGTTGGTAAAAGAAGTTGCTTCTAAGACAGGTGACGATGCCGGTGACGGTACAACTACTGCAACCGTTCTTGCACAAGCTATCGTAGCTGAAGGTTTGAAGAACGTAACTGCCGGTGCTAGCCCGATGGATATCAAACGTGGTATCGACAAGGCCGTTGCCAAAGTGGTAGAATCAATCAAGGATCAGGCTGAAACTGTAGGTGACAACTATGACAAGATCGAACAGGTTGCCACTGTATCTGCAAACAATGATCCGGTAATCGGTAAATTGATTGCTGACGCTATGCGTAAAGTTTCTAAAGACGGTGTGATTACTATCGAAGAAGCAAAAGGAACAGACACTACTATCGGTGTAGTAGAAGGTATGCAGTTCGACCGTGGTTATTTGTCTGCTTACTTCGTGACAAATACGGAAAAGATGGAATGTGAGATGGAGAAACCTTACATCCTGATCTATGACAAGAAGATTTCTAACCTGAAAGATTTCTTGCCTATCCTCGAACCTGCTGTACAGACTGGTCGTCCTCTGTTGGTAATTGCAGAAGATGTAGATAGCGAAGCGTTGACTACATTGGTAGTAAACCGTCTGCGTTCTCAATTGAAGATCTGTGCTGTGAAAGCTCCGGGCTTCGGTGACCGTCGTAAAGAAATGCTGGAAGATATCGCTATCCTGACAGGTGGTGTTGTTATCAGCGAAGAAAAAGGTTTGAAACTGGAACAGGCTACCATCGAAATGTTGGGTACTGCTGACAAAGTTACAGTTACTAAAGACTATACAACTGTTGTAAACGGTGCAGGTAACAAAGATAGCATCAAGGAACGTTGCGAACAGATCAAAGCACAAATTGTAGCAACTAAGTCTGACTATGACCGTGAGAAATTGCAGGAACGTCTGGCTAAATTGTCAGGTGGTGTAGCTGTTCTCTATGTAGGTGCTGCTTCTGAAGTAGAAATGAAAGAAAAGAAAGACCGTGTGGACGATGCTTTGCGTGCAACTCGTGCTGCTATCGAAGAAGGTATCATCCCGGGTGGTGGTGTAGCTTATATCCGTGCTATTGATTCTTTGGAAGGAATGAAGGGTGATAATGCCGATGAAACAACTGGTATTGGTATCATCAAACGCGCCATCGAAGAACGCTTCGCGAGATTGTGCTAACGCTGGTAAAGAAGGTGCAGTAGTTGTTCAGAAAGTACGTGAAGGTAAAGGTGATTTCGGTTACAATGCCCGCACGGACGTTTACGAAAACTTGCACGCTGCCGGTGTAGTAGATCCTGCTAAGGTTGCTCGTGTAGCTTTGGAAAATGCAGCTTCTATCGCTGGTATGTTCCTGACTACTGAATGTGTAATTGTAGAAAAGAAGGAAGATAAGCCAGAAATGCCGATGGGCGCTCCCGGAATGGGAGGCATGGGCGGAATGATGTAATTCCGGCTTTCGCTGAATGAATATGAAAACGAGGGTGTCCGAAAAGGGTACCCTCGTTCTTTTTATTATCAATCTATTCTGCAAATTGATCTTTTCAAAACATCCTTGCTTTATATTTTGTTTGGTCAACGTATTCTTAGTAATGAGAATACTTCGTATATTTAGAATCAAATTTATTAATAAAAGTGAGATGTTGAAAGTATTAACATTTATGAAGCAGGTAGCTAACGGGCTACAGGTGGAGGGAAACTTCGGTACTGCGCACGTCTATCGTAGCAGTCTGAATGCCATCATTGCTTATAGTGGGAAAGTGGACTTCACCTTTGATGAAGTGAGTCCGGAGTGGTTAAAGGGATTTGAAGTATATCTTCGCAGTCGTGGTTGCAGTTGGAACACCGTTTCCACTTATTTGCGCACGTTTCGTGCGGTTTACAATCGTGCCGTTGATCTTCGGAAAGCTTCTTATGTACCTCATCTGTTCCGTTCTGTTTATACCGGTACTCGTGCCGACCATAAACGTGCATTGGGCGATGAAGATATGAAAAAGGTATTTGCAAAATTGTCTCGTACGTCCGGTGTGCCATTAGCGGTATATCAGGCGCAAGAGTTATTTATTCTGATGTTTTCGCTTCGTGGTATGCCATTTGTGGATCTCGCTTATTTGCGTAAGAGTGATTTGCGTGATAACGTAATAACGTATCGCAGACGTAAGACAGGACGGCCATTGTCAGTGACATTGACTCCCGAAGCGATGATCCTGGTGAAGAAGTATATGAATCGTGATCCTTCTTCTCCTTATTTGTTTCCATTGTTGAAAAGCCGTGAAGGAACCAAAGAGGCGTATCGCGAATATCAGTTGGCATTGCGCAGCTTTAACCAACAGTTGATGTTGCTAGGTGAATTATTGGGATTATCCGATAAGTTGAGCTCGTACACCGCCCGCCATACCTGGGCTACGACAGCTTATTATTGTGAAATCCATCCGGGCATTATTTCCGAAGCGATGGGACATTCGTCTATCACTGTGACAGAGACTTATCTGAAACCTTTCCGGAGTAAGAAAATTGATGAAGCAAATAAACAAGTTCTTGACTTCGTGAAACGCTCTGTTGTAGGTGTAAGCGCTTGAAAATTATTCTGTTACTTTGTAGGTAACGGGAATGAATATCGGTGCAAATATGAGCATATTTCTTAAAACAACCAAACGAAATCATACATTTTTTCTAATAAACTACTCAAAACAGGAATTAACCAAATAAAACACGCGGATTCTTTGTATTAGGGCTTTGTTAACTTCTAAATTTTTGCAAAAGATCTCCTTCCCTCTACTGCCTTTCAGAAGCAGGGGTAAAAAAGTTTCATTGCATATCGTATTATTTTCAGTATTGACTACTCCCGAAGAGCAGGCGCAAAGGTTTCTCCGTTACCTACAAAGTAACGGGCAGTCTATTATTGAAACTTAGTGTTTAATAATATATTATTAATGTAATTTTTAAGTAGTTATGAAAAGAAAATTTGTAAAAGTGATGTTCTTCGGGGCGCTGGCACTTTCTACTGTCACCTATGTAGGCTGTAAAGACTACGATGATGACATCGACAATCTGCAAACACAGATTGACGCAAACAAAGCTAGTATAGCCGAGTTGCAGAATTTTGTGAAAGAAGGTAAATGGGTTACCAATGTTGAACAAATTACCGATGGATTTAAGATAACTTTTAATGATAATAAAAGTTATTCTATTACAAGCGGTAAGGATGCTACACCAACGACTATTAAGATTGATCCGGTAACAAAGAACTGGATTGTCAATGATAATGATCTTGGTATTTGTGCAGAAGGAAAGAAAGGTGCTGATGGCAAACCGGCGCTGCAGGATCTCCGGGTGGTAAAGGAGAAGACGGATATGCACCTCAAATTTCAGAAAATGGATTCTGGATGGTTTGGGATGCTGAAACTAAAAAACCTGTAGAGACAAAAATTAAAGCTGCTACTGATATTTATGTAGCTGCTGATGCTAGTAATCCATTGGTTTGGATATTGAATATTTTCAATAAGGAGACTAAAGAATGGGAAACGGTTTCTATGCCGAAATCGGCTCGTATCACTAGTATGAGTGTGCTTGGTATAAAAGGCGATGGTTCTGTTGATGTTGGTTCTACAGAGGCTGAAACTACTTTATATTATAGCATAGCTGGCAAAGATATTGTGTTTAATGGAAACAAAACTTTCAAGAAGAAAGGGGATTTGCTTGTTGCTAGAGGTGGCAGCAAGATTCATGCATTGATTAATCCTGTAAACTTGAAAGCAGCAGATATTCAAGCTTATGAAATAGGCTTGACGGACTCTAAGGGTAATACTAATTTTGCTGTTGCAAATATAGCAGATAATTTTAGTATAGATGCTTTGACTCGTGCAGCGGATCCGGAAAAAGAGCCTACAGCAAATAAAGGTGTATACGATTTGACTCTGAAGTTTGTAGACGGATTGACTAAGGACGAATTGACAGCTTTGGAAAGTGCTGAAACTGCTTATGCGCTTACAACAAAAGATGCATGGGGTAATGAAATCATTTCCCAGTATGGTGTGAAAATTAAGGCTAGCAGCCAAAATATACCGGATGTTAATTTTACTGCTCCTGAACCTATGCCTTACCAAACTACCTATAATTTGGATGAATTGTTTGGTAGTGAATTGGATAAGGTGGTAGCTTATTATTATGAGGTAACTGATGAAGAAGCTAAAAAAGCTGATGCAAAATTTGATAAAGAGAAGAATACAATTCTAGCAAATAAGGAGGGTCAGGTGAAAGTTAAGATTCACTGTCTTCTTGTTGATGGAAGTACTCAAGATCCTGAAGTTGAATTGACGTTTACTTATGTGTCTAAGAAAGCTGAAATCAAAGATATGACTTGGGTCGTAGATGCTAGCAATAAGACAGCTACTTCTGAAATAGTAGGTCCTTCAGTAGATGAGATTAAAGGACAAATTAAACTGTCAGACCCAATAGTTGCGACTATTGCTTATACTGATGATAAGGCAATGATCAATGGAAAGGTGGTTCAGTCTTATATGGATGGTAGTATTCAGTTAAAATTGGTAGGTCTGGATAAAGACGGAAAGCCTGTATCAGGAACAAGTGAAGCTGATATAGCTAAAATTACTAAATTTGTAATCCAAGCTACATTTGACGAAGAAAATGTGGCTGCCGTATCTCATACTGCTACAGTTAAATTCAAAAATAAGGATTCCCAAGCAGGTTTGGGTAATGACTTTTTGTATGAAACTACATTCAAGATTACTGTAGATCAGCAGAATGATAAATTGTTCACATTTAAACGTGCAACTGCTTACTTTGATGGTGATAATGCCAAGGCTTATGGTACAGTACCGACTACTGCAGTTCTTGCTGCTACTGCTGATACAAAGATTGGCTTCGATCTTTACACCCTATATAAAGAAGGTTCTATATCAGCGGATAAACAGAATACTATTACATTCACTGAAGAGAAACCTTCTAGAGTGGTAAGTGGTAAAAAGCAGTTTGCTCCTGCATGGTTGGATGAGACTCTCCCACAACCAACAAAGAATTCAAAAATTAAAGTTTTCCCTTATGTTTCTAAGCCAGCAACTGATGAAAATTGGGGTGGTGCTTATACTGGTCGTTATATTACTGTGTCTTATGCACCATTCGGAAATTCTCGTTTGAAAGCTATTACTGATAGATTCAATTTGACAATACTATCAGAAATCTTTGAAGGTACTTTCGAATATACCAAAGAAGTAGATAAGAAAATTATAGGAACAGAAGCAAATCCGTTCATAATCGAAGGAAATACTGTAGAAATATCAGCTAAAGATTTCAAGAGAATAGATGCTCGTGGTAATTCCTATGAATTCAGCGATAACAGAATAGAGTCTGTTTCAGTTGTATTAGCAGATGATGACGCTACAACTTATTTGGCGAAGAACGATGGTAATCTTACTGATGATCCAAAGAAAGTTGTTATATCTAAGAAGGAGGGTGCCGTAATCCTAACTCCTCCTACTTGTAAAGTAAATGTTAATATTCTTGATAAGTGGGGCAGAACTAAATCTGTATCAATCTACGTAAAAGTAAATAAGTAATCAGGATTAAAGGATTTGTAATTGAGGGCATCCTAATTCTTCTTAGACTTAAGATGCCTTCTCTTTACAAGTTGTAATATAGGATAATAAATCCTTTAAAAAGAAATATGCTAAGAGATAGACTGAAAATTATGCTTGTGAAGTATGTTTTCTCAAATGTTTGTCTCTTGGAAGGGATACCTCCCTTATTTCCCACAGGTATCCCTTTTTTTGTCTCATTACATCTTCTTATTTGCACTAGAACCAATTTGCTAGTCCCTTATTTCCCTATAGATTAAGGAGATGTTTTGAGAGTATAGAAAGCCCGGGCTTGTGAAAGTCCGGGCTTTTCGTGCTCTTTTGTCTTTGGAACATCTTAGCTATTTCCTTTGTTTGTTCATGCGGGGTATTTCCATTGATGGGATAATACTCGTATATTTATCGTCTAAATTATTAATAAATTATGAGATGTTGAAAGTACTAGCATTTATGAAGCAGGTAGCCACTGGGTTACAGATGGAGGGAAACTTTGGGACTGCACATGTCTATCGTAGTAGTCTGAATGCCATCATTGCTTATCGTGGGAAAAATGATTTTGTTTTTAGTGAGGTGACTTCGGAGTGGTTGAAAGGGTTCGAAGTATATCTTCGCAGTCGTGGATGTAGTTGGAACACCGTTTCCACCTATTTACGGACCTTTCGTGCGGTTTACAATCGTGCGGTCGATCTTCAGAAGGCTCCTTATGTTCCTCATTTATTTCGTTCTGTTTATACCGGAACGCGGGCTGACCATAAACGTGCGTTGGGTGATGACGATATGAAGAAGGTGTTTACTAAATTATCTCGTGCATCGGGTGTACCATTAGCGGTATATCAGGCGCAGGAGCTATTCATCCTGATGTTTTCGCTTCGTGGTATGCCGTTTGTCGATCTTGCTTATTTGCGTAAGAGTGATTTGCGCGGTAATGTAATAACGTATCGCAGACGTAAAACCGGGCGACCATTGTCGGTGACATTGACTCCGGAAGCAATGGCTTTGGTAAAGAAATACATGAATCGTGATTCTTCTTCTCCTTATTTATTTCCATTGTTGAGAAGTCGGGAAGGAACTAAAGAAGCCTATCGCGAATATCAGCTTGCATTACGTAGTTTTAACCAACAGCTGATGTTATTGGGTGAATTGCTCGGATTGGGAGATAAACTTAGTTCATACACTGCCCGTCATACCTGGGCTACGACGGCTTATTATTGTGAAATCCATCCGGGTATTATTTCCGAAGCGATGGGACATTCGTCTATCACCGTCACTGAAACTTATCTGAAGCCTTTCAGGAATAAGAAAATTGATGAAGCAAATAAGCAAGTTCTTGATTTTGTGAAGCGTTCAGTGATAGGTGTAAGTGCTTGAAAATTATTCTGTTACTCTGTAGGTAACGGGAATGAATATCGGTGCAAATATGAGCATATTTCTTAAAACAACCAAACGAAATCACACATTTTTTCTAATAAAGCATTCAAAAGTAGAACTAGGACAAATAAAACACGCGGATTCTTTGTATTAGGGCTTTGTTAACTTCTAAATTTTGCAAAAGATTTCCTTCCCTCTACTGCCTTTCAGAAGCAGGGGTAAAAAAATTTCATCACATTTGGTATCATTTTTCAGTATCGACTACTCCAAGAAGAGCAGGCACAAAGTTTCTCTGTTACCTACAGAGTAACGGGTTGTGCTATTATTGAAACTTAGTGTTTAATAATATATTATTAATGTAATTTTTAAGTAGTTATGAAAAGAAAATTTGTAAAAGTGATGTTCTTCGGGGCGTTGGCGCTTTCTACTGTCACCTATGTAGGTTGTAAGGACTATGATGATGACATAAAAAGTGTACAGGAACAAATTGACCAGATCAAGTCAAACAATCCTGTAAGCGTGGGAGACATGCAAACTGCCATTAATGTGGCTAAAAGTGCTTTGGAAAGTCAGTTGGCTGATTTAAAGACAAAATTGGAGAATAAGGATTCTCAAATTAAAGATTTGGGTCTGAAAATTACTGATTTGGAGGACAAATTGTCAAAGACTGCTGATAAGGCAACGGTCGACCAGCTGACAAAAGACTTGGCAACAGCTAAGAATGATTTAGAAGCACTGAAGAAACTTCAAAAGTCTGATATTGATGGTTTGACAGCAAGAATTGTAAAGCTGGAAGCCTTAAAGAGGAATTGGATGGTTTAAAAGTCAATTTCGCTACAAAAGAAGAGCTGAAGAACTACGTTGAATCTGCAAAACTGTCAGGACTTATCAGTGATGAAATTGCCACAGCTTTGGGAGAAGATGGGGAGATTGCCGCTGCAATAAATGATGCTATTCAAACAAAGGTTCTTGCAGACTTTGGCAGTATGAAGGAAGTTGCTGCTCTTGCCGGAGAGGATGCAACTGTAGCAGATGTTATTAAAGAATTGTATGCTGCTATTAATGCTGATAAAACTGGTATCCTTGCTAAACTGACTGCGCTGGAAGACTATCAAACAGCATTGGAAGATAAAGCGGTAGAAAATGGTTTCGAGAGTGTAGAAGCCGTTATTGCAGAGGTGAAATCTCTTAAAACGACTCTTTCCGGTCTTTATGCAAGCGCAGAATTCAGTGAAAAAGTCAAGGCGATTGTTTCAGCAGAACTGACGACTGTAAATAGCCGTATAGATACGTTAGAAGATGACCTTGCAAAACTGGGTGTTGCTATTAAAGGTATGATTCAGAGTGTAGTATATATTCCTACAAGCATAGATCGTAGCGTAGATTTCTATACTTTGTATGCTAAGAAAACTTCAGCCTCATCTTCTTATGTTGTTGCAGCGAAGAGTGCAGATGCAAAAGAATTGCAATTCCGTATTTCTCCGGCTTCTGCTGCTATGACATTGGAGGATTTCAATAAAACTACGAAATCAAGTTAAATGCTGAAGAACGTAACTGGACTCGTGCTGCTGAACCGTTTGCCGTAGAAGTGAAGAACTGTGAAGCTGGTGTTCTTACAGTATCATTAACAACTTCAAGCGAAAAGAGCCATGCGATATCTTTGAATATTGTAAGTACAAAAGATGCGGAAGGTAAAGAAGGATTGACTCCGACAAATGTTAATTCTGATTATATCGCAGTGATACAGTCTAGTTATTATCTGAAGACTGCTTATTATGAGGTAGCAACAGAGAAAGCAGGCGAGATTATCTATGATGCTCCCCAACCGGTTGATTATTCAGGAGTTGGAACTTTGACGGTTTCATATACAACAACTGCAAGTGGAAGCACAGCATTTACAAAAACATTAGAAGAACTGAATGTAGAGAATATCTTTGCGACGACTTATAGCTTGACTGGAACAGATGCAAATCTATTTGAAGTTTCTACTGCAGGTAGCGTTAGTCTAAAAACATCCGGTCTGATTGCTTCTTTGGATAAAACTGCTAATGTTATGGCTAAAGTAACGGCTCCAGGTTTCTATTTGGAAACTAGTTCTGATAATCCTAAAAAGTTAGGAACTGTAAAAGTAACACGTACTATTGATGAACTTACACATGCGTATGCTTTGGTAGAACGTGACTGGACTAATGAAACAGCAGTTGCTGCAGAGGAGAGAGTAGTTCTAAATGTTGCTGACATTTATAACGATCCGGCTGTGAATATCCGCCCATCAGCTTATGAAAGTTTGAGTTTGGTTGAACTTCTTCCTACAACAGGTATACGCTTAGAAAATGGTGCAAATAATGCCTTGACTTTAATCATTCCTAAAAATACAGCTGCTGGTGATTATACCGCAACAGCTAAGTTCGAAGGAGATGGCTATACGCTTGTTGTAAATGTTCCAGTTAAGATTAAGCCTATCACTTTGGCTAAATTGGCTAGAGTGTCGGAAATGTGGTCTTCAGATCAAACTCGTACAGGCTTTACTCCGACAAAAGATTCTGAGACAGCGGCTACTGCTATTACTTCCGAATTTAAGCTTGCTACTATATTCTCCAACTTTGATGCTGTTAAAGCTGCTGTTTTGGCTAAAGGTGGTACTTTCGTAATTACTACTAACATTACGGAAAATAGCATTGCTGGCGTTAGCTATGATGAAAACGAGGCTAAGTTTACGTTTGATAAAGATCTCTATACTGGTAAGATGACTGTTGGTGGTAAGACTGTACCTGCTGTAGTTAAGTTTACTATTAAAGCTAGCTATAATGGTAAAGTTGAGGATACGATTGAAGGTATTGTTGAAGTGAAAGATATTAGTGGAACTTGGGTTGCTCCGACTGCAACGACTCTTTCTTTATCTGATAAGTCTGTAGAATATAATGTTTCAACAGGTTTTGCTTGGAATGATTTGGCAGGTAAGACTATGTGGAAGGATGGTGCTGTGGTAGCAGGAACAGGAAGCAATGGATTTGCAAATTCAGTTACTAATCCTCTTGATATCTATGGTCTGGCAGCTCCTGTTTTTGAATTCAAAGAAGCAGCTGCGTCAACTTATCTGTCTCTTGATGATGCTACAGGAAAGGTGACCTTTACAGCAGAAGGTAAATCTCACCATTTCTACGAAGCTGTAACTTATACTGTAGAAGTAAAAGCTACATCTAAGTGGGGTACAATTAAGAATTATGAAGGAAAGAATACAATTACAGTAACTATTCCGGCAGAATAAGAAGAAAAATTGGAGAGTTGCTTCAAACCTCTTAATGCTTTATATAAGCAAAGGATTGTATTACAGTTGAAACTACTCCAAATTCAGAATAATAAAACCCTTCTTCACCTTGTGTGAAGAATACGCCGAGAAGAAACAGAGTGAAGGATTTGGCTTGTGAAAGTCAATCCTTCCAATTCTGTTCTTCTTATAGAAAGGGATACCTCCCTTATTTCCCACAGGTATTCCCTTTTTTTTATTTCATAACATCTCCTTATTTGCACTAGAAACCAATTTGCTAGTCCCTTATTTCCCTATAGATTAAGGAGATGTTTTGAGAATATAGAAAGCCCGGGCTTGCGAAAGTACGGGCTTTTTCATTATTATTTATTTATCGGATTGAATATAATGGAAGTTCTCGTCATACAGTCCTACGAGCAGGCTTTGGCCTTTACCATCCACTTTCAGCCCGCCATATACGGCTTTTTGATAAAGAGTATCTTGTCCCTCTTCAAAGAAGAAAGACTCGGCACCGAGGAAGATCCGGTGACGTACTATTTTATATTTGATGACTAGCTCATTGTCGTTTACAGGCTCTAAAGCGTTTTGCAGCCGCACTATTTTCCTACTTGATTACTGTCAATTTGAAGTATGGCATAACCGCGTATGGCAGTTTGTTGGTCTAGCAGATCTGATGAAGCTTCTTTGTAGCTAAGCCTCATATAGTCTCCTTGCATAAGAGAGCGGGGATCGACGGGAGCTAGCTGTAACAAAATCAACTGTCCGTCTTTCAAAGTTTGCTCTTTTTTATAAACCGACCAGTTGAAATATCCCAGTAGCAGTATCAGGTTTGCAATAATCAATATTCGGCTATACTTTTTCATGTCTTGTTCTTTTTTGAGTGAAGAAATACCAGGCTGTAATACATGCAATTCCGATGAAGAAAAGTGTCATGGATTTGGTGAGCAGGCTTAAATTCAGATCATAATAGTATTTGGAAACGGCATAGATAAAAAGAAGAAGCGAGGCAGCACACTCCGCTTTGTAGCCATAATGGAAACATATTAGAATCAGCAACAAACTGCCGGATAAATAAGGAGCAAACACGTAGGCAGACAGATAACAATACAAAGAATATAGATACCAATCTGGTTCACCGGATGATCCACTTTCATGACCTGCATGATTCGTTGAACCATTATAAGAATACCGATCCATATACAAACAGACAGTATGCAGGATACAAGCCAGCTATTTGTTTCTGATATCAGATAATTGATTGATAATCCTCCCAGTGAGACGATACCGGATATGAATAATCCGAAATGAAATGGTTTGTATTTGGAAAAGTAATTCTCTGTTCCTATACATTCAAACAACTTAGTTTCAAAGATGTTGGCAAATAAAAATAGTGCAAGGATAGGAACTACAGCTATTTGCAAGGGATAAAACGAAGAAAAGACATGGGCGGCTTCTCCGAAGAAAGATATATTAAACAGAATGACTGAAAGAAAGGGGAGGATAAACCCTCTTGATAACAAGAATGTGAGAATACTGATTCCCATAAGTGTAGTGAAGAGGATATTAATGCTGGCATTTATACCAAAACCAATCAATACACACCCGGCTATGTATAAAGTGATGTTCATTGCATCCAGAAAAGACCGAATCACCATGCGGCTGATTGTTAGGGTAGTGAGAATTAATATACTTCCTACAATCAGGCAAGAAATATCGGAGCGGAGGATTCTGGCAAGTGCCAGAAATCCCAGAAAGAAAATAGCCGTCAGGATTCCTCCGATAATAGATACGGCTTGAATGGTGAGGTTATGCTTCTGTGCCATACCATTGCTTTTTTAGATGAAGAATGATGTAAATGAGTAAAGTTGTTCCGGTGATGACAATAACCCCTCCGTAGAAGAATATCTGAACATCCCTAAGACCGCTTTGTGATATGAATGTAGTCAATAGAATCATTAACGCAGCAAACGGAATGATAGCCAGATAGAACAGGCTTTTTACTTTCCATCCATACCAAAGTCCCGCAGAGAATAAAAGGAGGTGCTTATGAGAGGAACAGACAATATGGCATTCTCTTCGCAGATTGCCATCATTAACAGAAAACTGGTATGTATAATAGTAGCCAGTGAAAGAAGACTGACAAACCAGCGATTGTTTCTGTCCAAATGACCTTTTACACTCATCCATTCCGTGATGATCGTTGTTAAGCACATATCCAGGTTACTGCATTGGCCAGCAAAGTCATTTCCCAGGAGTTGGCACTGGCAATCTGTATATTGTACAACCATATCGTAGTACAAAGTAATCCGATGAACGTCAGCCATAACGGAGCGAAACGGATAGCAACCGCCCAGAGAATAGTGAAGAGAGTCCATCCCAGGAAAAGATCGTAAGCATCGGCTCCCGTTTGGTAGATTTGTCCGAAGACAGCGAAAAGCGTGCCTATCAGGAATGTAGCTTCGGTCAGGAGAATTTGTTTGACGAGCTTATTCCAATGCGTGAATGTAGCGAGCAGGACAGAAGCTACTAATAACACTTCTACTATTCCTAACTTTGCAAATTTGGGTAATTCCTCCCAGTTGTAGCAAAGAAGAAGATAATTCCTGCCACTGTAAAACCAACGCCCACTGCCAATAAAAAAATAGAAAGGAATTGATTCCATTGTTTTTTATCTGCGTACAGCGCTTGTCGGGATAAAGGCGAAGAGTCGGTCTTTTCCATGTGTTTTTGCTTTTTGATGATTACAAACATAAGAAAATAAAATGATTATCACCTCAAGATAGACTATAAAAAGGTATGACTTACCTTATTAAAATTGACAATAATAGTAGGTCATACCTTGAGAGAGGTTATGAAAATATTCAAAATAGAATAACTTAAAATACCTCCCGTATATGCTTAAAGTTAGAATTGATCGTATCAATTACTTCTTGTGAACGACCGTTGATTAACAACTTATACATTGATTGTGCAAAGCCCACCATTTGACCGAATTCAATTTTGGGAGGCATGGCCAGTGCGTTCGGATCAGTCATGATATTAACAAGTACCGGACCGTCCAACTCAAATGCATTCAGTAAGGTAGTCAACACTTCTTCCGGATCACTGACATTAAATCCGGTCATTCCCATTGCTTCGGCCACTTGAGCAAAGTCTGGATTCAACATATTTGTCTGCCAGTCCGGCAATCCGTCCACTTCCATTTCCAACTTCACCATTCCCAATGAACGGTTGTTGAATACGATAATTTTAATTGGTAACTTATATTGTACAACGGTTTCCAAGTCTCCTAAAGTCATAGACAAGCCACCATCTCCGCAAAGCGCCACTACCTGGCGATCCGGATAAGCTAGTGCGGCACCGATGGCTTGCGGCAAAGCATTTGCCATAGAACCATGATTGAAAGAACCCAGCATGTGGCGTTTGCCTGTCGCTTGCAGATAACGTGCTCCCCACACACAAGTCATTCCCGTATCTACTGTGAACACAGCATCGTCCGAACTTAGTTTGTCTATTTCGGACATCACATATTCGGGATGAATCTTATTTACGTCGCCTTTATCTTCCGTGTAAGCAGCCAGATCCTTCTTTACGCCTTCATATCTTTTGAGTTGTTTCAACAGGAACGAATCATCTGTCTTCGGATTCAGCATACGCAATAGACTTTGGATGCTCAGTTTAACATCACCGCAAAGTCCGATATCCACCTTTGCACGACGTCCCAGACGTTCGGGCTTTATATCAATCTGTGCTATCTTGATGTCATCCGGCAGGAAAGCGGAATAAGGAAAGTCGGTGCCGAGCATGAGAAGCACTTCGGCTTCATGCATACTGTAATAGCCCGACGGCATTCCCAACAATCCGGTCATACCCACTTCATACGGATTTTCATATTGCACCTCCATCTTTCCTTTGAAGTATATACCACCGGAGCATTCAGCTTCTCGGAAAGAGCAATCACTTCCTCGTGAGCTCCCCGGCAACCGATGCCGCAGAAAAGAGTGATACGCGTATGTTTGTTTAACATGTCAGCTAATTGAGCCAGATCTTCTTCCGACGGACAAACTTCCGGTGGGGCAGGATAGTTGATAACCGACGAGTCGACAGCAACGGCAGAAGCCTTTGCCAAGTCACCCGGAAGCCCGATAACGGACACCCCTTTGCGGGTGACAGCCGTTTGTATGGCCGACTGGAGCATACGTGGAAATTGTGTGGGAGTAGTGGCTACTTCATTATAATAACTGCAATCGTTAAAAAGTTTGATGGTATTCGTCTCCTGAAAATATTCCGTACCGAACTCTCCGGTGGGAATTGTAGAGGCGATGGCGATTACCGGTGCGCCGGACCGGTGTGCGTCATACAAGCCGTTAATCAGATGAACATGTCCCGGCCCGCTACTTCCCGCGCAGCATCCCGGGCGACCGGTCAGTTGTGCTTCTGCCGCAGCGGCATACGCCCCTGTTTCTTCGTGGCGCACATGTATCCATTTTATTTGATCGTTTTTTCTGACTGCTTCGTTTACTTCATTCAGACTGTCGCCTGTTACGGCGTAGATGCGTTCAACTCCGGATTTTACCAGAGTATCTATCAACTGTTCTGCTATTTTTTTTGCCATAGCTGTAATTGGTTTAGGATTGATTTTTATGTAATAACAGATGGCTGCAAAGAAAAGTTCTGATTTAACATATGCTAATAACGCCTTTGTGTCGGGACACATCACCACTTTTATGTTAAAATTAATTCTGTAACAACTTTTTAGTAAAGATGTATAAACAATTGCAATATCCTTTTGTTATCTTTATAGGCGAAATCTTAACCTAATGTATTAAACCTCTTAATTACTCTAGAAAAATGAACAGAAATGAAATCGGTGTGAATGCCGGTAAGGTTTGGCAACTGCTTAGTAATAATGAGAAGTGGAGCTATGGACTTTTGAAGAGAAAATCCGGGCTGAAAGATAAAGAGCTGGGTGCCGCTTTGGGGTGGTTGTCAAGAGAGAGCAAAATAGAGTTCGATCAGTGCGATGAAGAGCTTTATGTATATCTCTGTGTGAATGTTTATATTGGCTGAAAGAGTTTGACGCTTTAACGAGAACAGAAGAATCTCCAGAGGAATGACAGCATAGTCAGCACTTCGGAGATTCTTTGTTTTTTTATCCTTTTTCTGCTTTATGTTTCTTCCTTTCAATGGATTTCCGGAAATAATTCTGTTACTTTGCATCACGAATTAAAATGTAAGAAACAATGAGAAGTTTTGCCTCCGACAATAATTCCGGTGTGCATCCGTTGGTAATGGAAGCATTGAACCGGGCTAATATAGACCATTCTTTAGGATATGGCGATGATAAATGGACAGAAGAAGCCGTAGCGAAAATAAAGGAAACCTTTACGCCCAACTGTGTCCCCTTGTTTGTATTTAACGGAACAGGTAGCAACGTGGTAGCATTGCAGCTGATGACCCGTCCGTATCATTCCATCTTTTGTGCGGAAACGGCTCATATCTATGTAGATGAATGCGGCTCTCCTGTGAAAATGACAGGTTGTCAGATTCACCCGATTGCCACTCCTGACGGTAAACTTACCCCGGAATTGATGCAACCTTATCTGCATGGTTTCGGCGATCAGCACCATTCACAACCCAGAGCCCTCTACATCTCCCAATGTACCGAACTTGGCACCATCTATACTCTCGAAGAGTTAAAACGTCTGACTGACTTTGCCCATCTGAATGGTATGTATGTACACATGGACGGAGCCAGAATAGCCAATGCCTGTGCCGCTTTGAATCTTTCCTTAAAGGAACTGACAGTAGACTGCGGAGTCGATATTCTTAGTTTTGGCGGAACGAAGAACGGACTGATGATGGGAGAGTGCGTGATTGTATTTAATAAAGACCTGCAACCGGAAGCCCGCTTCATCCGTAAGCAATCCGCCCAGCTCGCTTCGAAGATGCGTTACCTCTCTTGCCAGTTTACGGCATACCTCACAGATAACCTCTGGCTGAAGAATGCCAACCATGCCAATGCAATGGCTGCCAAACTTTACACTGAATTGAAGAAACTGCCCGAAGTAACTTTCACTCAAAAAGCCGAAAGTAACCAGTTATTCCTCACCATGCCCCGCCCGGTTATCGACCGCATGCTGGAGTCTTATTTCTTTTATTTCTGGAACGAAGAGAGGAATGAAATCCGTCTGGTAACTTCTTTTGATACGACAGAAGAAGATGTAGACGAGTTTATAAGACTTTTAAAACGTTAAAAAGGAAATCCGGAACAACAAAAGCGCCTGAATATCTGTTTTTATAGGAAGTTTGAAACTAACTTTGTCCGCAAAGTTTTCTACTTCTTATGATTATGAATACTAGACAGAACAGGCTAATCATATTCGCGCTTTTGTTGTTGACACAAACCCCGTTGGCGCACAGCTGCATTCTACTAAAATTGAACTGCCGGAGGATTCTATATCTGCAACCATGGAAGATTCCATTCCGGCAAAGCGCAGTTTCTTTAAAAAAAGTTTCTTGATTACTTCAATGACGCCAATAAGGAAAAAAAGAATAAAAAAGTTTGATTTCAGTGTGATAGGCGGCCCACATTATTCCAGTGACACCAAGTTCGGACTCGGACTGGTGGCAGCCGGACTATATCGAACCGATCGGATTGATACGCTTCTTCCTCCCTCCAATGTCTCTCTTTACGGAGATGTGTCGACTGTCGGCTTCTATCTGTTGGGAGTCCGCGGAAATCATCTGTTTCCAAAAGATAAATACCGCTTGAATTACAATCTCTATTTCTATTCTTTTCCCAGTCTGTATTGGGGACGGGATATGACAATGGAGCGAACTCTGATAACGAAAGCGATTATAAACGTTTTCAGGCACAGGTGAAAGTCGATTTTATGTTTCGGCTGGCAAAGAACTTCTACATCGGCCCGATGGCCGTATTCGATTATATCGACGGACGGAACTTTGAGAAACCGGAACTATGGGAAGGAATGGCCGCGCGAACCACTAATACCAGCCTGGGACTTTCCCTCCTTTACGATTCACGTGATTTCCTGACAAATGCATATCATGGCTATTATTTGCGGATAGACCAGCGGTTCAGTCCGGCTTTTCTCGGCAATAAATATGCGTTTAGCAGTACAGAACTGACTACCAGTTATTATCAGCCGGTATGGAAAGGTGGAGTGCTGGCAGGGCAATTCCACACATTGCTTACCTATGGCGATACCCCTTGGGGATTGATGGCAACATTGGGAAGTTCTTACTCCATGCGCGGATATTACGAAGGACGCTATCGGGACAAGGGAGCAATGGACGCGCAAATAGAACTCCGGCAACACGTCTGGAAACGGAATGGAGTAGCTGTATGGGTAGGAGCGGGAACGATTTTTCCACGACTTTCCGAGTTCACCCCGAAACACATTCTGCCTAATTATGGCTTCGGGTATCGTTGGGAATTTAAGAAGAGAGTAAATGTACGTTTGGATTTAGGGTTTGGCAAACACCAGACCGGATTTATTTTTAACATCAATGAAGCTTTTTAAAAATATAAAGAATTGGTTGGAAAATCAGGAACATCTGTTTTATCTGTTCCTGTTTATCTTGATAGTACCTAATATGGTACTCTGTTTTACAGAACCTTTACCATTTATGGCAAAAGTCGCCAATGTGTTGTTACCTTTCGGTTGCTATTACCTGTTGATGACTTTGTCGAGGAATTGCGGCAAGATGCTGTGGATTTTATTCCTGTTCCTGTTCTTCGGAGCCTTTCAGATCGTGTTGCTTTATTTATTCGGCCAGTCCATTATCGCTGTCGATATGTTTTTGAATCTGGTCACCACCAATTCGAGTGAGGCATTGGAACTGCTCGATAATCTCACACCTGCCATTATTGCTGTAATCATACTCTATGTACCTGCTGATATTAGGGACGATTTCAATTATACGTAAACGGAAACTTACGGTAGAGTTCATTCGCAGGGAACGGAAGAGAGCCTTCCTGGTCTTTGGAATCTCCCTCCTTAGTCTTGTCGGAGCCTATGTGCAGGATTCGGGATATGAGTTGAAATCTGATTTATACCCGCTAAACGTATGCTACAACGTAGGTCTTGCCTTTCAAAGAACAGCTCTGACACAGGATTACCACCGTACATCCAAAGACTTTACTTTCCATGCCCGGCCTACTCATCCGGAGGGAAAACGGGAAGTATATGTAATGGTCATAGGAGAAACCTCTCGTGCCCTAAACTGGCAATTGTATGGTTACGAACGTGAAACGAACCCGCTCTTATCCCGCAAACGGGTCTGATTGCTTTCCCAAAAGTGTTGACAGAGTCGAATACGACACATAAAAGTGTCCCCATGCTGATGTCGGGTGCTACTGCCTGCAACTACGACTCTATCTACCATCAAAAAGGAATCATCACCGCTTTCAAAGAGGCAGGATTCCGGACGGCTTTTTTCTCCAACCAACGTTACAACCATTCATTTATCGACTTCTTCGGAATGGAAGCCGATACGTATGATTTTATAAAAGAAGATTCGGTCAGTTCTACCTATAATCCTTCTGACGACGAACTTCTGAAATTGGTGGAGGAGGAACTGGCGAAAGGTGCAACGAAACAATTCATCGTACTTCACACCTACGGTTCCCACTTTAACTATCGCGAACGTTACCCGTCGGAAGATGCTTTCTTTACGCCCGATTATCCGATGGAAGCAGAGAGAAAATACCGGGATAACCTGGTGAATGCCTATGACAACTCTATTCGTTACACGGATGATTTTCTGTCACGACTTATCCGTATGTTGGAAAAACAGCAGGTAGATGCCGCCATGCTCTACACTTCCGATCATGGAGAGGACATTTTCGACGATTCCCGTCATCTGTTCCTCCACGCTTCTCCCGTACCTTCTTATTATCAGCTTCATGTGCCATTCCTGATTTGGATGTCCGATGACTACCGCGAAACGTATCCCGAACGTTGGAATACCGCTATTGAAAATAAGGATAAGAATGTTTCTTCCAGCAGCTCTTTCTTCCCGACCATGCTGTCTTTAGGCGGAATAGAACTCCTTACCGGGATGATTCGCAGGCTGTGACGGCTTCGCACTACGTCCTGAAACCGAGGGTTTATCTGAACGATCACAATGATCCCCGTCCGTTGGATGATTTGGGCATGAAGAAGCAAGACTTCCAGATGCTGGAAAAGAGGAATATCAAGTATTAAGTATTAGGTATTAATCCTTGTTAATTTTTGCATCCAAAAATGGGATTGGCGTGTTATTTGCCGTATGATGTATGAACGATTAAATTCATAAAACATGGCCTATATAGATTATTACAAGATTCTTGGAGTAGACAAAAGTGCTTCTCAGGATGATATCAAAAAGCTTTTCGTAAGTTGCCCGGAAATATCACCCTGATTTGAATCCTAATGACCCTAGTGCAAAGGATAAATTTCAGGAAATCAACGAAGCCAATGAAGTACTGAGTGACCCCGAGAAACGTAAAAAGTATGATGAGTACGGAGAACATTGGAAGCATGCCGATGAATTCGAAGCGCAGAAACGTGCACAGCAACAAGCCGGAGGCTTTGGCGGTGCAGGAGGTTTCGGCGGATTCGGCGGCGCGGGTCAGGGTTTCTCCGACGGTAACGGAACCTATTGGTATAGTTCCGATGGAGAAGGATTTTCCGGTGGCAACGCTAGTGGATTTTCCGATTTCTTCGAATCAATGTTCGGACATCGGGGAGGAAGAGGACAAGGTTCTGCGGGATTCCGCGGACAGGACTTTAATGCCGAACTTCATCTTTCCCTTCGTGATGCTGCTCAAACGCATAAGCAGATATTGACTGTAAATGGTAAACAGGTACGTATCACTATCCCTGCCGGTGTAGCCGACGGACAGGTTATTAAACTGAAAGGCTACGGAGCCGAAGGTGTCAACGGAGGACCTGCGGGCGACTTGTACATTACGTTCGTTATAGCCGAAGACCCGGTGTTCAAACGCCTGGGCGACGATCTGTACATAGATGTGGAGGTAGATCTTTACTCTGCCGTATTGGGAGGCGAGAAAGTAGTCGACACGCTGGACGGTAAAGTGAAACTGAAGATAAAACCGGAAACGCAGAACGGTACGAAAGTCCGTCTGAAAGGTAAAGGATTCCCGGTTTATAAGAAGGAAGGACAATTCGGTGACTTGATTGTGACCTATTCTGTCAAGATTCCTACGAACTTGACCGACAAACAGAAAGAGTTGTTCCGTCAATTACAGAGTATGAACTAAAATGAATGAGTACTATGCAGACCGAATTAATAATTGTCAGTGAATACTGTCACAAATGTCATATTGAGCCTTCATTCATCGAAATGTTGGAAGAGGGCGGTTTGATTAACGTGCATACCGAAGGCGGTGAACATTATCTGCTTTTGTCGGAACTCCCGAACGTGGAACGTTATAGCAGAATGTACTATGACTTATCCATCAACATGGAAGGTATCGATGCCATTCATCATTTGCTGGAAAGGATGGAAGATATGAGGCACGAAATGCGTTCGCTTCGCAAACAACTTTTGCTGTACCGGGAACGGGAAATAGAAGATATGGACTGGTAAAAAAATAGAGCCTCTGTTTGATTCGAACAGAGGCTCTATTTATAGTAAACGGAGGCTCTGATTCATTCAATCAGAGCCTCCGTTTTTTCAGGATGTTTATGCCGTTATTTTTATAATACAATATACGTGCAAATCTCTTCCAGATAGCGTGCGTCGATAGTGTCGAAGCTATCCAATGTATCACTGTCGATATCCAGCACCCCGGCAACTTTCCCCTGCTTGAGGATCGGTACTACTATTTCCGATTTCGAGTCCGAACTACAGGCTATGTGTCCGGGAAACTGCTCTACATCAGGAACAATCAGTGTACGGGCTTCTTTCCAAGCGGTTCCGCAAACTCCTCTGCCAAAGCGGATGCGAGTGCAGGCAATGGGGCCTTGAAACGGACCCAGTACGAGTTCTTCCTCTTTCACAAGGTAAAAGCCTACCCAGAAGAAACCGAAAGTCTGCTTTAAGGCTGCTGCCATGTTGGCAAGATTGGCAATGAGATCTGCTTCCGTACTTACCAAAGCATGCAGTTGCGGAAGTAACTCCCGATACTTTTCTTCCTTGCTTCCTGTGTGGATGATTAAATTTTCTGCCATCTCTTTACTATTTGATTTGGTTCAGAATGCTCGGATCTTTTATCTTATCGTCTTCTGCAAAGAAGATAATCTTAGTCAGTATCTCGGCAGTCTTCGGATCTTCATCTACGAAAGGCAGGAACAGGCGTCCGCGATTTTGCGAATGTACCGGAAGAACGGTTATCTGTGCACCACCTTCCTGATGGATCACACCGCTGCCAGATGAATATTGTACTTACCCAGTTTACCTTCGATGTGAGCAAAACTTCCTTTTATTGTCACGTTCTTGAAATGAAACAACGGCATCGTCAGTTCCACCAGTACGCTGCGCATCTCGATGGTAGAGTGGCTGGTTTCCGGGTCAACGCTTCCGGCATGGGCTACGCTTACTGCCAGGTCTACGTCTCTCATTACTTCGGAGAAGATGACAGGAGGAATCTCCGAGATTTTCATTAACTTGTAGTCTTTGCGGTTGTGGAAGCAGACATATTCTAATGTCGGAGCTTCGATGTCGGCAGGAGAGAACCAGTCTGCCATCGCATAGATGGTGGCGATGATGTTCTCTTTGTAATAGATCTTTTGGAGACCGTCTTCATAGTCGGCTACCCAGCGACGGCCTTTCAGTACGGCAACCGTTTTCTGCGGTTGGATCTGGTTGCCGGCATAGCGGCGGGATTGAGTGGCTTCTATTTCTTCCGGAGTCGGAACGTAAAGTTCGCGGAATACCTGTTTGAAAGGTTGGCGGATTGATTTATCGAACAGGAATTTTTGATAAGCATGCCAGTCTCCGCTTGTATACAGGTCTGTGGGGTGCGCGATGCGTAACTCGTCTTTCGGTTTTAACGGGAGGCAAACGGCATTTACTGTAATCAGCAATCCATCGGTGTAGAAGCCCGTCTGTCCGTTGCAGATGAAGACGAGATGTTTCAGTAATGGCCAGATAACAGGATTCTGCATCAGCTTGCGCAATTCGTTTTCTTCAAAATGAGTGCAGTCTTCCATCGCCTGTTCCAGCATGATGCGCGAACGGGTGTACTGGTCTTTCAGCTTTTTGTGTACTGCTTTCAGTTCTTCTATATACGGATGCTTTTTCAGCTTGGCAGGCATGCTGTTGAGCTCTTTGCCGTCTTTGATTTGCTTAATCTCCGATTTACCTTCCTCGTTGATTTGTACATACACTTCTACGCCGTCTATCTCTTTGGGGGACAGGTAGGGAAGAAGTTCTTTAATCAGTTCGGTTTCCATGCTCCAGGTCAGGCGGGTAACGTCTCCGTAACCGGAGTTGCGTGCCAGGTTTTGCAGAGCGATGTTTACCGCTTTCTTTTCGCTTTCCTGTCTTTGAGCACCGAATTCCTTGCTCTCTTTCAGGAACTTTTGCAGGTATTGATAACGATCCAGCAGTTCTTTATCCGGCTTCCGTCCCAATGGGATGAGGCCGTAGCTCATCAATAAGTCTTTGTTGCGCTTGGCTATTATTTCTTTCTTTATATCTGCCGCCTTCACTGCACCGTTGGTAGCATCGGCAAACTTACGGGCACGGGTATGGCTGTTGCTGCATGAAATATATTTGGCGGCATTGTAGACCACTTCGAAGCGTTGCTTGCCAATTGTCTTAAATGCATCTTTGAACCAGTCGATGTCAAAAGCACCTTCCCGCAGGTCATCTACGTCGATGGGGGTGTAGCGGGCGATAATCGCTTTCTTCTTGTCGTCACACGTTTCATTGGTGTGGGCGTGGAAATAATAGGCTGCACTTGTCAGTCCTTTCCAGCTATTGCCTTTTCAGTCAGTTCAATCCATTGTGGGGCGAACATGGCGGCTTCTACCAGTCGCTCGTCGCTGATTTCGGCTTGTTTCGCCAGTTTCTTCAGATTCTCGCTGGTGTCCGTAGGCAGGGGATGACAAGCATGGAGCAGACTGCTCAATACACCCCGTTTGGTGCTGCCCCAGTTGTAACTGTCACGTATGAAAGTATCTTTGCCGAATGCTTGCAGAATACGGATAAATGTTTCAGCTCCATAGACGTAGCTTAGTTCTTCTGCAAGGGAGGTGACTTGTGTCTCGGAGTCTCCACGTTTTAATTCAATTTCAAGAATCCGTCTACCACCTTTTGGACGAGGGAACGGAAGAGGGAGAAGTCGATGTTTTTGATATCGGCGTATCTTTCTTTTTCCTTGTTGAAACGAACGTTGTCGTTCAATACCATAGTGATTGCTTTGATCTGGCTGGGAGAGCTGATGCGTCCCATCATTCACGGTATACTTCCTCTGTCGGGATGATTCCCATCATCCAGGCACGGGCGAAGTCTGTGGCATGAAGATAAGAGTCTGTTTCCTCTAGTTCGGGGGTGTGCTCCATGTAGTTGGTGAGCTTATAAAGCTGATAGCGCACTGTGAAGTAACGGATAAATAGATCATCATTCATGGGCTTTTGAGGCATTTCGAGCCAGAAGTTCACGAATTTGTTGTTATGTATCGGATAAACGACCTGTTTTTCTCCGTATTCCAGTTTGTCCCGAAGCCATGCATGCTTACTGGTGTACTGGCGGAAGATGTTTTTGGTATTTAGCAAAGGCAATAGTTGGAGCAGCATATTGACGGCCAGTCGTTGATAGACGGCTTCATCTTTGTATTCGTATGCCAGTGCTTCGATGATGTCACTCATCTGTTCATAGTACGGCATCTTGCGGAGGTCTTTTTGCAATCCGCGGTAAGTGATGCCGGCATACATCCGGTTGACAAGCGGCTCAAAAGTATTACTTGATTTCTGGTCTGCCTTGATGTCTTCTTCATCTTCCTCGTCGGAGTCGTCTTCGTCTTTAGCGGTACCTGTCGATGCAAGCATGAAACTCATCATCAGCAATTTGTCGTAGCTTCCTATTTCTTCTTCGTAGAAGGCTTTCCACAATTCCGGGAATCCGAGTCCGCTCAATCCTCCGTAGTTGCTCCAGTTTATCAGGACACTGTTACCTACCAGACGTGCTTCTCCGTAACCATTTTTGAATTCTTCATTCTTGTAGGTTTCGATGTATTTGCTTAGTTTTTTGAAAACGAGTTTGGCCCTTCCAAAGCAGATGAATTCGAATGCTTTTTTAACGTTGAATCCTTTGTCCTGGGTAATTTCCGGCAGACTGACTTCAAGAGACGGATCGTACAGACCGAAACCGTTATCTTTGGTATAATGTTGTGTGACGCTCTCTTCTGTTCCATCGCCAATCAGAGATTCTATCAATACTTTTTCTTTCGGGTTCGGCTTCTGAATCTCTTTAACTGTCGGGATCAATTCCTGATAGATATCTTGCAAGAATTCTACATTGTGTATGGTCTTCATCATGTCCAATCCTGCCAGGCGGCGTTCGGCAACCTTGTCTGTTAGCAAGCGGCGGATGCTGTCGGCTAGCTGTTCTTTGGGCTGTTTCATCAGCAGATTGATAGCATGGATACGCATTTCGCTGTATTTGAAGCGCAGTAACTCTTCTACTTTCTGGTTTTGTTCGGGCGATAAGGTCATCTCGGACAATGCTTTATATGCTTCTTCACGCACATCTTGCGAACGGTCTCCCAGTGATTGCAGTACATATTCTTCCTGTAGCGGACTGGTCGGTGGAGCTAATACAACACCGATATAGCCTGCCCGCATATAAGTATCCAGAGAGGCAGATAGCTGCAAAGATCGTCTTTCAATGCAGAATTATTAGTCATCCAGGTGATATATGCCATTCTGAGAACGATTTCCGAACGGGTGAGTTCTGTGCTTTCCCAAGGGAATACATAAGGAGAATAAATCTCTTTGGCAGAGATGGACTGATAGATTTGCTTCAGATATTCATAATGGCGGACCGCCTCTTCTTTGCTATCAAAATAGTCGTGGAGTGACGGGGCGTCTTTGTGCCTCCATACCGGCTAAGATAGAGACCGGACAGATACAACGGTAAGATAGCCGCCACCACCGACGGTTCCTTATACCATCTTTCAAAGGCATTTTTACTGATGCGGTGGTTCATGCCGGAGTATTGCGTACAGCGTAAGAAATAAAGTAATGTCTGTACCTGGTATTTAGCACCTTTCTTGATAATTTCCGGTACGAGCGTCTGAATCTCTTCCGTATTATAGAATCCGATGCTCCATAAAGCCAGATAGAGTTCGACTGTATCTTTGCTTTGAAGAGCACTGTGTGCTTGTTTCCGGTCGTTCAGAAAACGATGGATCAGTTCTACATATTTATTGGTGATACGTTCGCTGCTGTCTTGTTCTCCGATACCCGTACTGACTGCAATACCGCGTTTCACGGAAGCAAATCGTTGCAGGCCGTTGTCGCAGATGACCGAGAAAAGATGGAGATAACTTTCGGGACAACCTTCGTCCATCGTTTCCACGATAGCTTGGCGGAGACCCTCCTGTAACTTGGCTGCCAGAAGTAACTTCCCTTCCAGTTCCAGCAAGGGGCGGTATCCACTTACTGCGATAGCCTGGAGATGTCCCTGGTTGAGGCGGTTGGCGTTATTCTCACTGGTCAGCACATTGTTGAGGTATTCAATGACAGTCTGGTTGCCTTCTGCTATTTGGGCGGCCATCCAGTTTTGGCAGTTCATCGAATCCTTGTATGCTTCTATTTCTTCCGGAGTGTTTCCTCCGTTCAGTATGGCTTGAACCGTAAATCCGGTGGCGCGCAGTTTCAGAAACTGGGTCAGTGCATCTATAACGTGGCCGATATGCAGAAGAGGATTTGCCGACCGTTGTGACCGGCGCGAGTATCCGTGAGTGTACGGGCACCGTGCTTTGAGCTTCAGATAGGTGTGGAACAGGTGGGCGTACTCGTCTCCCAATAGATAGCGGAGTAGCTTGTTCAATTTACCATCGAAAAGATTGGCAACGCTTTTAATCTTCTCTTCTTGGATAATATAGATGATGCAAGGCTCTAATTTATCGCTGTATGCACCATACCGGGTATCCATGTTGAAGTATTGCATAAATACATCCAACAGTGCCATTGTCTCTTTGTCTAAACTGGTTCTCTTTTTCGTTAACCTTTCCAGGTACGGAGCAATCCGTTTATTTAATGCGTCATTGTAAATCAGTCTCATGATTCTTTTCGTTTTAAATGTGTTTTATAGGATAATGATTACCATAATCTTCCCGACAGCATAGCGAGCCGGATGAAGGTTAAGGTAGATTCTTCTTTAAGTTGGATGGGAGAGGATAGGTCTCCGGTTTCCGTATCATCCATGAAGATACGGAAAATTCCGTCCTCATAGGATTGCAAAGCATTGGTGATGGCTTCGACTTCTGCGGCAGGTTTGCCATTATAGTTTACTGCAAACCCTACTTTGCCGGAAGCTGTTTTATTTTCCACTTCTTCCTGTGTGAGGTATTTCAGCACTTCGCTCTGTTGCAAGCGTTCATTGTATTCGCAGACTTGCCAACTGACGATGGCTTCGATCAACCCCTGTACACTTGACAGGCGGAACAGGAAAATCGATAGGAATCTTTTCGATACTGCACTTTCGCTTTCCTAACTGTTTGATTTGGATATATACTCTCATATTCTCTTTATTGGGTGATCTGGATACTTGATGTAATGGCATTCAGATCGGTTTCAGCTTCTTCGTCATAGACAAGCATGACAATAGCAAAAGATCGTTTCTTGCTCTCTTGAAAGTAATGCAACGCTATTTGTTTTACATCCTCTCCCGGTTCATCAGGAGCCCCGATGTGCAGGGGATTCGTGATCTTTGTCATGGGGAGTCCGTTGATGTTGACATTGCTTAGTTGGTAATCTTCTGACGGTTCCCCTTGTGCATTTCTTGGGAGAGTGAGTGATAACTCTTTCATGTGTTCAAACTCCTTCTGCGTGTCGTAGGTGAGGGCGGTAATCGTTAATTGATTCCCTCCGTTGACCAGCATGAGTAATGGAGGTTCCGCACCGTCAATAATTCCTTTTGCTCCTGCTATTTTTATCCAGTTGGTAGGATACTGGCAACTGAATTTGGTGGCTGCATCATAATAAGATAGCCACGTATCGTCATTGCCGACAGGCGTATATGCCGGAACTTTCCTGCTGGAAAGATTGTCCGTAGCATTCACAGCGGAATGATTACTGTTCTCGTTTTCCTCTTCCAGTTCACCATTCAGATAGGCTTCCACAATGCCGCTTTCCCATTCATTGCGTATCTCCGGGTAAAGAGGAGGAACGTTTTTGCACAGGATCATGAAGCTGAACAGGAATATACAGAATATACCAAGCTCCCCGATGATGGAGACAGTCCGCTGTGCATCGGGTTTCTCGAACTTGTAGCCGACCACGTATATAATTCCCAGAACAAACCCGCTTAACAACCCGCCAATATGGGCGGCATTATCAATGCCGGCTTTCATCCCGTAAACCAGATTATACCCCACAAAAATGAGGATGCTGGTTAACAATGCCTTTCGTTGTTCTTTGGCGATGCGATGAAAGAGGAGGAATGCAAGGAATATACCGTAAAGTCCGAAGATAGATCCGGAAGCTCCGGTGCTGATTGTCTCACCGTGCATATACAGGCTGAATGCAGCCGAACATAATCCGGTTAGCAGGTATGAAACGAACATACGGCGTCCTCCTATCAGTCTTCCAACAGAAGTCCTACATACATGAAAGCATACATGTTCATCAGGAGATGGAAAGCTCCGATATGTATGAAGTTGCAAGTCACTGTGCGCCACCAGTCACCGGTCAGAGTCAGCGGTCCGAAGTCGGCTCCCCATTTCAGTAGTGACAGAGTGGAAGGAGACATAATACCCACTCCGGAAGCAATCATTACAATGAATACAAGAATATTGATGTCTATCAGGATGGGAGTTGCTATAAATCCTTTGCGGGGAATGAAGAAAGACAGGAAAGAGTTCCTCTTCTTTTCTTCCTCTATGTAGGCTTTTTCTTCTTCTGTGAGCGGGCGGTTGAACTCTTCTTCGAAATCTTTGGCCCTTTGGGCTAGTTCTTCCGGAGTGAGTGAGGCTTTTATTTCTTCCATTGTTTCCCGTAACTTCTGGATATTTTTTCTGTTCTTTCCATAATCAACAAATTGTACGGAAGAAGACTGACTGCGAACGGATACTTCCCCGTCACTTCCCTTTTCTATGGTAAAGGTTATTGCCTCTCCATGGGAGCGTATACTGAACGGGACTTCAAACCGGATTCCTTCCGGAGTTACTTCCTCGATATTCCACTCAAGTTTTTGAGAGGCTTCGAGAGCCAATATAAGGATTTCCGTGTTTGATAAACCTGGCAAATACAGTTTGTCATTATATGAAGGTTTGAGTGCCATATTTCTATCTCTATCTACATTCATCAATTAAAAAATTAACTTATCTCACTGACAAATGTATAGAATAATAATGGAAAATAATAGAATATGACAAATAAAAAAAGCATCCATTTCGTAAGAAAGGATGCTTTATCAGATTTAGTCGATTATTTGTTACTTTTTGTAGAACGCCAAATCTTCTTTGTCGAAGTTTTCGATGAAATTTGTATGCTTTTCTACTTCCGCTTCTGCATAGTTCAAATATACGTGTGCAGATTTGGAGAACAGTTCAGAAGACTTGCTGGCATCTTGAATTAGTAAGTGACACATGATAATATCAGCAGCCATTTCCACCAGTTTGCGAGCGGTGAAGTCAAGCAATTCCTGATCCTGTACTTCTTTCACAGCGTTGGTACTTGCTTCAAATTTGTCAGCCATCTTCTTCAGGCGAGACATCAGCGGTTCCATTTCCGGTGAACAAGGAATGGCCTCAAACTCGCGGATAGTAGCGATGTAAGAACCATTAGTCACGTAACGGATAGCGGCTACAGTCTGCAACTGGGTAGTTCCTTCGTAGATGCTGGTGATACGTGCGTCGCGATAGATGCGTTGGCAAGCATATTCCATCATGAATCCTGAACCACCGTGAATCTGGATACAGTCATAAGCGTTCTGGTTAGCATATTCAGAGTTCATACCCTTAGCCAGCGGAGTAAAGCTGTCTGCTAGTTTGGCGTATTTTTTCTGTTCCTGACGTTCTTCCGGAGTCAGTTTACGTTCGCGGGAAATATCATCCAATGCTTTGTAAATGTCTACGTAGCGAGCTGTTTGATACAGCAAAGCACGTCCGGCATCCAACTTACCTTTCATGATAGCTAGCATATCGTATACTGCCGGGAATTCGATGATTGCTTTACCGAATTGCTTACGGTCTTTAGCATAAGCAATCCCTCATTGTAAGCAGCTTGGCTCAATCCTACAGACTGCGCAGCAATACCCAGACGGGCACCGTTCATTAAAGCCATAACGTATTTAATCAAACCGAGTTTGCGGTCACCGCAAAGTTCAGCTTTTGCATTCTTGTACACCAGTTCGCAAGTAGGAGAACCGTGGATACCGAGTTTGTTTTCGATACGACGTACGTTCACACCACCCTCATTCTTGTCATAGATGAACATAGAAAGACCACGACCGTCTCTTGTACCTTCTTCCGAACGAGCCAATACCAAGTGAAGATTAGCATCACCGTTTGTAATAAAACGTTTTACACCGTTCAGCAACCAGCAACCGTCTTTTTCGCTATAAGTTGCTTTCAGCATAACTGCCTGTAAGTCGGAACCTGCATCCGGTTCGGTCAAGTCCATAGACATCGTTTCACCTTGGCATACGCGAGGAATGAAACGGCTGTGTTGGTCAGCGTTACCGAATTCATACAGTGTTTCAATACAGTCCTGCAAAGACCAGATATTTCCGAAACCGGCGTCGGCAGCAGCCACGATTTCTGCACACATGGTGTACGGAGTGATCGGGAAGTTCAAACCGCCGAATCTGCGTGGCATGGTCATACCGTTCAGGCCGGCTTTCACCATAGCGTCTAGGTTCTGTTTGGTTCCGGAAGCATATTCTACGCGACCGTTAGCACAGTGAGGACCTTCTTCGTCTACACCTTCTGCGTTAGCAGCAATGATTTCTCCTGTGATTTCTCCTGTAATCTCCAATACTTTGTCGTAAGAGTCTACAGCATCTTCGAAGTCCAGCGGAGCGTAGTCGAATTCATCTTTATCTCTGTAATTGCGTTCTTTGAGTTCGCAAATACGTTTCATCATCGGATTGTTCAAGTGAAACTTGAGTTCCGGTATGTCTGTATAATAATTAGCCATCTTTCCTTACTTGCTATTTTGTTTATAATACTTAATCATCTTCGGCACAACTTCTTCGATACTTCCGTTGATTACGTAATCGGCAATCGTATTGATCGGAGCATCCGGATCGTTGTTAATGGAGATGATGATACCACTTTCCTGCATACCGGCGATATGCTGAATCTGTCCGGAGATACCGCAAGCGATGTAGAGTTTTGGACGAACCGTAACACCAGTCTGACCGATCTGACGATCATGGTCTGCGAAACCAGCGTCAACAGCAGCACGGCTGGCACCTACTTCTGCGTGAAGTTCTTTAGCGAGGTCGAACAATAGGTTGAAGTTTTCTTTCGAACCTACACCGTAACCACCGGCTATGATGATCGGAGAACCTTTCAGGTTGTTCTTTGCCTTTTCTACATGGCGTTCGATGACTTTCACTACATAGTCCGTGTCGGCTACATACTTTTTCACGTCGTGACGGATTACTTCTCCCTGATAAGTCGGAGAGAGGATTTCTTTCTTCATCACACCTTCGCGAACGGTTGCCATCTGCGGGCGGTGTTCCGGGTTCACAATCGTAGCAACGATGTTACCACCGAATGCCGGACGGATTTGATATAACAGGTTCTTATAAGTCTTACCTTCTTTTTTGTCTTCGTGGTCACCGATTTCAAGTGAAGTACAGTCGGCAGTCAATCCGCTGGTCAGAGCAGAAGAAACGCGCGGACCGAGGTCACGACCGATAACGGTAGCACCCATCAAACAGATTTGCGGTTGCTCTTCTTTGAAGAGGTTCACCAGGATAGCTGTGTGAGGAAGTGATGTATAAGGGTAAAGGCCTTCACCGTCGAAAACGTGAAGTTTATCTACTCCGTAAGGAAGGATTTGTTTTTCAATATCTTTGAGGCCGCTTCCGGCAACTACAGCTTCGAGCTGACAGTTCAACTGGTTGGCTAACGAACGACCTTTGGTCAGAAGTTCGAGGCTAACGTCTGCAACGTTACCTTCTTCTATTTCGCAATATACAAATAAGTTATTCATGATTATCCGATGGTGTGGTTAGCTAATAGTTCAACAATCAGGTCTTCCACGTCACGGTCGCTGCCGCTGATGGTTTTGCTCTCTTTAGCCTGGAACACGATGTTCTGGATGGCTTTCACTTTTGTCGGCGAACCGGACAGACCGCATTGTGCAAGGTCACCGTTTACGTCGGCTACACTCCATTCTACCAGATTCAAATAATCACGCTTGTCATACAAATCGGTATAATCAAGGTTACCTTGTTGTTTTTCGGTAACTGTTTTGGCGTGTTTGTATTTCTGAACCAGTTTCGCATTGCGCGGACGGCAAGGAGCGGCAGAACCGTTTACGGTAATCACGATAGGCAGCGGACCCTCTACAGTTTCTACACCACCGTCGATATGACGTTTCACCTTGATTTTACCATCGCCCACTTCCAGAATTTCTTCTGCGTATGTGATTTGCGTCAATCCTAGCTTCTCTGCTACCTGCGGACCTACTTGCGCCGTGTCACCGTCGATAGCCTGACGACCACCAATGATAATGTCGCAATCACCGATTTTGCGGATGGCAGTAGCCAGTGCGTAAGACGTAGCCAGTGTATCTGCACCAGCGAAAGCACGGTCGGTCAGCAAGTAACCGTTATCTGCGCCACGGAAAAGTCCTTCACGAATAATGTCGGCTGCCCGTCCCGGTCCCATGGTCAGGATGGTTACGGTAGAGCCTGGATGAGCATCTTTCAGTCGAAGAGCTTGCTCGAGAGCATTCAGGTCTTCGGGGTTGAAGATAGCGGGAAGTGCCGCGCGGTTAATCGTCCCGTCGGCTTTCATGGCATCTTTCCCAACATTACGTGTGTCAGGAACTTGTTTTGCCAATACAACAATTTTCAAACTCATGCTATAAATTTTAGTATTAGTATTTCTACAAGTTAGCAGCCAGTAGTCAAGTAGTAATATCTTGCTATCCAACTATCCGGTTAACTATCAGCGTGCAAATTACTCAAACGCTTGGTTCTGACAAGAAATCCGAGTAAAAAATGCACAGGTTTAAGATTTTTGAGCAAAAGAGGAGGGTTTTTATAGATTTAATTCAGGGTTGACAAAGCGTTTATGGGCAGTCTGCCGGATTGTCCAGCAGACTGTTGATGAATTCCGGATTATTTGATAAGTTCGTAATAATGTGCATTCGTGAAATTATCATTCTTGAAAATAGCCTTTTGCATAATTCCTACTTTCGTGAATCCCACTTTCTCTAATACCCGCATGGATGGGGAGTTATGCTCAAATACGACTGCGAATACACGTACCTTATCAGTGTGTTCGAAATAATAGTTGATGGCTTCTTTCAGGGCGTCAGTAACGATTCCCTGGTTCCAGAAAGGTTCTCCAATCCAGTAGCCTACTTCTGTACTAAAACGTTCTACATCCGTAGCGGGTACAAAACCGATACTTCCAACTGCTTCTCCGTTTACCTCAATGCAGAAATCTTGAATGTTTTCTTTCGCTTGTACCATAGAGAGAAAAACGTTAGCATCTTCCTGACTATAAGGATAGGGGAGACCGTCACGACAGTTATCCCAAATATTCTTGTTATTGAGATATTGCTAATGATGCTACATCTTCGGTTTGCCAGGTACGGAGAGTATAGTTTTTCTTCTGCACAATAATTCCTGTTTTTTGTACCATATCATCTATTATTGTATCCCAATTTCAGCTAACCCCATCGGTTCACCGTCATGTATCATCCGTGTTGCTTTCAACTGAATGTAGCGAGCCTTGACCGGAGTAAAGTAAACCGATTGCAAAATCGGATTGCTCTTTATATTGGAAAATTCATCTTTGGCTACTACCTGGTTGACCGCATTACTGTCCGTACCTACAGATATTTCGTAGGCCGCGATCACCCTTTATTATATTCACTTTGGTCGGGGAGATAGTGGAATGAGGTAATCGTTCGTTCTTCTCCCAAGTCAATCAATAGTGTATTTCCATTGATGAAACAGGTGGTCTGGTCGTTTTTATCCATGCCTTTCTGTGCTTCCTCTACATCTACTCCAACAAGAGTGAACGGGTAACTTTTCAGTTCTGCAGCTTTCGCTGTGTATGTATCCGAAGTCTCTCCTGCATAATATGCTTCAATGTTATTAATACAGAGACAAGCCCGTGAATCCGTGAAGCGGACACGAATCTTATCCGTAGTGATTGTTTCGAAACGAAGGAGCCGTTTATATCCGATAGTGGTAGTCTCCTCATTGAGCTTTACTGGGAGCCATTCGCCTGCCTGGTTATATTCTACAACGAATGATTTGACACGTTGTCCGAGAGGAATATATTCCTGCAACATCATACGGTTGATCTTCTCTGCCTGAGGTAAATCGAATTCGATAGTGGCTGAAGTGACATCATCATTGGTAGCCCAATAAGTATCATAATCACCGTCGGTCACAGCTTTGGCGGAGAATGTTCTTCCACGTTCGTCCGATGCTTTGGGAGAGAGTCCCGCCAGCAGATTGTGTGCCAGTTGTTTTTGTACATTCTGGTGGAAGTTTACGGCATTGGCAGAGTCAGTAGGGTGAATCAATCCGTCACGGTCTACCGGGAAGTTTAATAATAGCGTTGCGTTATGTCCTACGCTGCGGTAATATAAATCAGTCAGTTCGTCTACTGTTTTCACACGGTCGTCTTCTTCCGGATGATAAAACCATCCCGGACGGATGGAAACATCACACTCGGCAGCTACCCATTGGTTACCATCGGCATGACCATATTGCAGTTCACGATACTTGGGATAGCCCGGATAAACTTCTCCTGCACGAAGAAAAGACCAGTTAGTAGCTCCGGCAAATCCGTGTTCGTTGCCTACCCAACGACAGCCCGGACCTCCATCCGAGAAGATAACAGCTTGTGGCTGTAACTCATCAATCATCTTGTAAGCTCGCGGATAGTTATAATAAGTCTTGCGGTCGATTGTACGGCTGTCTTTTGCTCCGCCATACCAGCCGTCTCCACCGTTGGCACCATCAAACCAGATTTCAAATACGTCACCGTAGTTGCTCAGCAGTTCGTTGAGTTGTTTATAGAAGTATTCTACATATTCGGGAGAACCATAATTGGCCTGATGCCTGTCCCAGGGCGAGAGATAGACTGCGAATTTAATGCCATACTTTTTGCAGGCATCCGACAGTTCGCGGACAATGTCTCCTTTTCCGTCTTTGTACGGAGTGTTGCGGATACAGTACTCTGTCAGTTGCGTAGGCCACAGACAGAATCCATCGTGATGTTTCGCTGTCAGGATCACTCCTTTCATGCCGGATTTGACAAATGTCTGTACCCATTGCTCACAGTCCAGACGGGTAGGGTTGAATGTTTTAGGATCGGAGTCTCCATATCCCCATTCACGGTCGTTGAATGTGTTAAGTCCGAAGTGTACAAACGCATACGTTTCCATTTTTTGCCATTCCACCTGTTTGGCTTCGGGAATGGGTAAGATAGCTTCCGGTGCTTTTACCGAATTACAGGCACTTAGTAGAAAAAGACCTGTTGCGAAGATAAGAAAGTGTTTTTTCATGGGGGTGTTTATTAGTTAATAATTGAATGTAAGAATCATCTACAATGTAATTCCAACTACAAAATAAAGTTGCTCTTCATAAGGGTTGGCTATTAGCTTTCCGAAGATGGGTAAAGAGAAATTGGACGTTATTTTAATATCTTTTGTTGCAGATAATCCGATATTGACTACATTGAATTTGTCGGAGTACATACTTTCCCAAGGAGTGAAACCTGCTTCGATATTCATATTTACATCCTTCACGCTGAACGGGTAACTCAACTCGCAGTAACTGGACCAGGCACGTTTCCCGTTTTCCCGGTAATCGTTTCCGGCAAAGGTAGTGTACCAACTTACTGACAATGGGAACTTTTCGCTATGCATATAGCCGGCTCCTACCTCGAAAGTGTGCCCGGTAGAGTGCGAACTGTAATTGAAGTATTTAAAAGGTTCCTCTTCTGTCTGGGTAAAATAGTTATTGGCGTAAAGAGTCAGGTTTTTGTATTCGTACTCTAGTGATAAATCTATTTCATTGTTTTTTTCGCGAATTCGGTAGAACCCCATGCGTAAACGGTCAGTCCTTTCCAGTTGAGGCCGAGTGAAGGCTGCACACTTGCATTGCCGCTATCCATACCGCGCCAAATATAACTGCTTACAAAATCAGCAGTTACAAAAACTTCTTGTGCCTGTGCAAAGGCCGTACAAAACAGGATGGCAATAAGTAGGATTTGTTTTTTCATTTTATCGGTTATTTCTTCTCGTTTTCGGGGGGTAAAGATACGCAATATATAGATAAATGATGACAGATGAGGAGAAAAAAGAAAACGGCTGCATTGAGCAGCCGTTTCTTAAGTAATTGTGAATCTTGAAAGTTAGTTAGAAAGTGACGTCCATTTTCAGTACGAAAGTACGTGGAGCGGCAACTGCCATTGGGCGGTTGCTGTATTCTTTATTCAACAGGTTATTCACCATAAACTGGAAAGCTACTTCTTTTGTGGCTTTTACTCCGAAGCGCACGTCAACAGTGGCATAGTCCGTATTATGTTTTTTCCAGTAAGTAGCCAGTGTCTCTCCTTTTGAATAACCGAAAAGGATGCCACGTACATAATCCATCAGGTCTTTCTGCTGTTTCTCGCGTTCGTCCAACATCAGATAGTCAACTGCCAGAATTTTGCTCTTCCATGCTACATTGGCACCGACATTGATACGTTTCCACTGGAAATCTACCGTAGCTTTAAAACTGTGCTTCGGGCGATATTTAAGGTACTTACCTGTGTTCGATTTCTCTTTCATCTGAAGAGGATCGGTATAAAGCCCCTCTACTGCATTACGTTCCTGATAGTCAGCATCGCGTGGCTCCGTGTATACATATCCCAAGTTATAGAACAACTTCGTATTCTTATTGAAATTATACACGCCGTTCGTTGAAATTTCTACTCCGTAAATCTGGGCTTTCGATACATTGTGGAACTGGGCTCCGATGCCGAAACCTTTGCCATCTGTCAGCATCTGAAATGCATCGCCTATGCTATTAATCATTGTGTAATTGGCATTGTTGAACAGTCCGAACTGGAATTCAACCATGTCTTTATACTGTGTATAGAATCCTGCAACATCCACAAAACCCTGGAAATTGCCGACCTTATATCCTTGCTTAATTCCTAATTCCGCATTAAATCCTTTCTCCGGTTTGATGTCCAGATTAGGATAGACGCCAACCCCACCAATATCCTTGCGCAGGTATTTTTCATTGATAGACGGATTACGGTAACCCTGTCCGAAGCTGGCACGGATAAAACTGTAATCAGCCAGCTGATAATTTAACCCTGCACGGAAGACCGGACGGAACGGAACCTTGGTTCCGAAAATTTTGGTTTCGGCTTCACGGTGATGATTATTCACCCGATAATATTCGGCACGTACACCGGCAGACACATTCAAACGATCCCAAAAGCGCTGATCGTACTGAAGGAAAGCAGCTACATTATCACTTTTGTATACCTCATCCATTACAGCGGAGTCATAGCGGATATGTTCCAGGGTTACTCCGGTAGTGATTTGTGCACCACCTTCCCATTTCTTATTGACTGGTAGTCGAGATAGTAATCGAAGTTCTTATCAGTCTGTGTTTTGGGAGTGTTTCGTGACGGATTGATAACATTTGATAACCACGGAATCAGATCACTCGGTAACTGTCCGTTCGCAAGTCCTCCCAAGTCACTCGGCACTCCGTTGTCCATTACCCAGGAGATCAGATCGCAATAATCGGCAGTCGTCGCATTCGGGAAAATATTGCCTAATGAGGTGAACACTCCGTTCATGGCATCTTCCAGATTACCGTTGACAAGTCCGGAACCGATACCTACCAATGCAGGATAGAGTGAACTGTAATCGCCACCGGCTATATTCTGTATCGTTTTGGCATCAGTTCCCATATTTCCCAGAATATCAGTGATGGAAGTTCCTTGGGTAGGGCGTACGATATTGTCGGCGCTGTAATAGAAACGTCCTTTAATCTTATGTGACGTACCGTTTTCCGGATTCACATAGTTGATGAACGGATCGATATGGAAATTATTCTCTTCACGTCCCATGTTGGTGAAAGGAGACGGTTTGTACACTTCCGTTGGTGAACGCCAGATGAAGAAGTCGCCGTATTGATTGGAAAGGAAATCGACATTGAAACCATAGTTCAACAGTTTCATTCCCATATCGGGCTGATGATAAGTGAGGCTCCCTCCCATACGGAAACGTTTGTTGTATCCCTGTTGGCGGTATCCTTCATCAGTGAAAAGATTGATTCCTCCGCTGACATCGAAATTACCGATACGGCGGGAATGGGAGAGGTCGAATCCTTCGTAAATAGGATTCCGTATACCGCTAAGAAGACTTCCGCGCAGGATCGGTTTAACAGAATATTTATCATCTTTCCAGAAACTCTTGTCGCTCCATTGGTATTCGTCGTTTTCCGCATCACCATATACACCGATATAGGCGCTGAATCGTGTTTTCGGTGTCAGTCCCGGACGTGCGGTACGGATATTGATAATACCATTCAAAGCTGATGAGCCATATAGTACGGAAGATGCTCCTTTAATCACTTCCACCTGTTCTACGTTCTCTAAAGGAACAGTGTTCCAGTTGATTTCTCCTGTTTTCGGATTCAGTGTGCTCATTCCGTCCACAAGAATTTGGCTGCGTGCACCTACTCCGTAAGTCCATCCGCTACCTCCGCGCATAGAAGGTTGTTTGTCTACAATGTCTACACCGGGAAGTGTGCGGAGAGTGGAAGAAATATCCGTGGGTGCCTGACGGGCAATATCTCCGGATTTAACAACGTCCATGGAGACAGTGACATCACTCAACTTCTGTTCAAAGCGTCCGGCACTGACTACGACTTCTTCCAGCAGCTTGGTGCTTTCTTTCATGTAAACGTCTTTGGTGACTACTTCACGCTTGTTGATAACGATGGGCATCAAGACATCATCATAGCCAACATAGCTGAATACAAGGTCAACTCCACCTTCGGGAAGTTTGATTTCATATTCTCCGTTAATGTTAGATACTACTCCCTGATTACCATGAAGTTTGTAGGTGACGGTGGCTCCGACCAATGGCTCATTGGTCTTGGCATCATATATATGTCCTTTCAGGGTTTGGGCAAAGATGCTTCCGAAACCGGTAAGGCATAACAGGATTGTTAGGATATATAATTTCTTCATTGTTTTTTGTTTTATTTATTTGGAACAATTTCCAAACCAAATTCTATTTTTTCAGGTGATAGAAAAGCGTCTGATATACCGTTCAAAAATATAGAGATGATTCCTCCCAGTGATTGCATATCTTCTGGAAGCAGACTGACTATTAGCGGACTAAGATCTGGTAGTAATTTGGCTATGGGAGTAAAACCTTCTTTGTCTAAGTAAATAAAAGTATGTCCATCTTTTGAAATAACTTGCATCGGGATTCCGGTAGTTAACCAATTGAAAATAGCTTTGAAAGAAGTGTCATTGACATTGAGCAGGAATCCAAGTGTTTCATTTTTTAGACTTTGATTGAGCGTGGTTAGCAATTCTTTCACTTTCATAGCATCCATTTGGGATATAGCTTCAATGATAGCATTGGTTATATTGACATCCATATATTGATTGCCGCTGGATATTGAGGCAATAATATTAGCTAAGTTTAATTTTAATATTAACTTACCGTCTTTTTGGAACCAATTAGCAAATCCTTTTGGAGATGGAATATAATTACGGTTAACAATGTTAGGAGTAATCATATCCTGTGTTAATGGATTTTCTAGAAATCCAAAAATGATATCCATGTCTACTCCTGTCAATGGTTCATTTGAATAAGAAGCCGTTACATTCCCGTCCGCTCCTAAAGTAATTTTCTTGTAGAACTTGTGGCAAAATATAACTTAATATGTTTTGAATGGCACTACCCCATGTTTGAGTTTGTGGCTCCACTTTCTGAAGCTTCTATGTCTGCATAAAAATAGCATGATGCATTTAGTACTTGTCCGTCAACATCTTGCCATGTATATTCTTCTCCCCACATGTCTCCAACTACAATCGTTTTGATGCCATTAATAACTGTGGGTAGTTTATAAGTATTTGCCCATAATTCTGCATTGCCCATTTTGATATTGGATATATTTAATGTTAACTGTCCTTTTATTACGCGTCCTTCGTATCTAAAAGAGCTTAAAGTCTCATTTCCCATACTATTTCCTGAAAAAGAATATCCTTGCCCATCTCCAGAAAGGGGGATAGACATAATTTTTACTTCTTTTTCTCCTGGTAAAATATCATATAAGTTAATAATAGCGGTTTCTCCTGTTACAGTGCCAAAGTCTACTGATTTTCCGATCATTGTTTCACCATTATAGGTAAGAATTAGATTCGGATTGGGGTTTGATAGTTTATTTGAATAATTGGCTGTTACATCTATAGGCTCTGGTCCGTAGTGATCATTATCACAAGAAGTTAAAAATGCAGACGCTACGGCAAGGCAGCTTATTAATAGGATAGATATTTTTTTCATTGTTTTTTTATATTAGATAATTAAAATGAATTATTTCTTAGCTGTGAGGTCAATACCGATTTCCATTTTATCGAAAAGGGCTGCAACTTCAATTAAATTTGTTTCCAGCAAACTACCGATGATGCTGATGAACGGCATGAGAGTTTCTTTGTTGAAATAGATATAAGTATGTTCTTTTGTTGAGTTGATGCCCATTGGTATTCCGTCTTTCATCCATGTGAGCAGAGTTGCAAAAGTATCATCATCCAATTGAAGAATATAGGTGATTATTTCATTGTTTAAAATCATATTGATGGCACTTAACGTTAATTTTAAACGTGCCGGGTCAGATTTTAGAAGTGCTTCACTGATTCCTGCGATAAGCTGATAGTCAATTTGCTTTCCGTTGTTTTGTGCTATGAGAGACACAATGGCAGGGATATTTAGTTGTACGACAAATGCTTTGTTGCCTGTTTGATTCCAGTAGGCCAATCCTTTGGGAGATGACTCATAAGTGCGTTTGTTGATCAGACTTTTGAATTCAGCGTCAGTTTTGCCCGAATTGGCAACTTCCATAATTTCATTCATGTCTACAGGGCTCGTAGTATAGCTGGCAGTGACAATTCCATTTTTCTCAAATGTAATATCCTTCAATACATAAGGAAAAATCACATCTAATATATTAGTTGCCATTTGCTGTATTTGTAAAATCACCGGCTGGAGAGATTCTCCTCCTGCTTTTGTAGTAATATTCACGTAGCTGGCTCCGCTATTACGGATGATACTTTCTCCATCTGTTGTGTGGGAGTATGCAGGAAATGTATATGTGTTTGCAATGGAGTTGGCATAAGCCATTGTTACGTTCAGTGATAGTTGCATGTTTTTCGGAGTTATTATTCCTTCATATTTCACCGTAGCTCCTCCCATTGTGATATTGGTCCCGCTGAAAGTATAATATCCTTTCTTTTCATTCTCATAAAGTTGGATGCGACTGATAGGAGTTTCCTTTTCTCCCGGGATTATATTATTCAGCGTCAGTGTTCCCGTTTCGCTATCTTCTGTCTTGAAGCTGACAGTTTTTCCAATTAATTTCTCTCCGCTGTAGGTTAGGTCTAGCGTATATGGTTTAATATACGAGCCATATTCCTGACTAATTTCTCCTGGCCAAAATAGCTTGTCATTGTAAGTTTCTTCGCATGATGTAAAGAAAAATACTGCGCAAGCGACATAAGATAGTTTTCGTAAGTTTCTCATTTTGCTTTTTGTTTTTATTGCGTATTTAATAAAACTTTGCAAAGTTCGACTAACAATTCTTTATTGTCAAGGTCTGTTTTTTTATTTTAATGTTCTATTTTTAATCGTATGCGGTAAAAGTACCTAAAATGAAAAAATAAATGTGTTCTATTTTTAATATCGATTGTTCTTCTTTTAAGAATGGCTGTAAAAAGAGAATGAAGAGGTCTCTAAAAAAGCAAATGGTTTTCCTCCTATTTTTCACAGGTGAGAAACCGTTCATTTTTTTTCTTCTCTATTTCTGACTCTTGCGGAAAGTTTAGAATGTAATATTCATCTTTACAACTTTCAATAAATACTTCCGTAAAAAAGTGAAGAGGAATCCGCTGGAATATTACAAGAAATAAATCTATGTTTGCTTAAAATAGGGTTATACATAAAAATAGGATGTTTTATACATTTTCTTTGCTTTAATTAGAACCTATATGAGGATAGCAAATAAATAGGAGCTTAAATGTCTTTTTGGATTCTCCCAAAAGACAGTGATTTGATAGTAAATCCTTGCTGTTTGTATTTGTTTGCTACCAGATTCGAAATAAATCAATATTTTTTTTCTGATGTTATAGCTATTTGTTATATTGAAAATTAACGAAGTTAGAAGTGACATAGCTTGGAAACGACTCTTATTTCAATCAACGCCTCCTTCCTCACCGATGAACGGTAGCTTGGTCGGTGAGCAAGGAGGCGTTCCTCACCGACCAAGGATACCTTGCATTTAAAGAACGGACGTTTCATACAATGAAAAACGGTCTGTTTACCCTTTATTTATGCATAATAAGGGGCGTGATATGCATATTCTTGCACTAGATTATGCATTTTATTTTCTATTTGATTCGATTCATAGCCACTGTTGAATAATAGAATCTTAAGAATAGAACAGAACAGTTTATTGCTGTAATACAGTCGATTCACCGATAAGAATCCCCCGTTCATTGATTTTTTTTCCTTTTTCTGCTTCTCTGTCATACATTTGTTACAGTATTGTAACACTTGCTACTCTAATCCCTTATGAATATGAACGAGGCATGTAATGTAACCACCGCACTTTCCGCTTTCTCCTCCATTTCTTTGGAAGAGATGAGTACCATCCGTTTGATGAACCGTACGGACACGAAGTATATCGTTTCGCTCTCTGCCTGATGGACGTATTACAACGGGCGAGTAATTGTTATCGTGTGCAAGAGGTGCAGGGGGAGCGAAATATAGCTTATCACACTACCTATCTCGACACTCCCGATTACGCCATGTATCTGGCTCATCAAAACGGAAGAGTGATCCGTGAGAAGATCCGTGTAAGGACATATGTCTCTTCCGGTCTGACTTTTCTGGAAGTGAAGAAAAAGATATTCTCCGGTTTCGATGCTTCTCTGGAAGGTGAATTTCGTACAAGGGACGGATTGCAGACGGTGGAATGCTGGTCGGGTTCGGCAGGTGTTTCCTATAAGATGTTTCGTTGGCTGAAAGCGTCTGCAGGATATTCATTTAAGTTTTAATAGATAAAACAAGAAATTATGAAAAGGATTGTGTTGTTTTGGATACCGCTTTTATTGCTGTTGTTGGTGAACTGTACGACGGAATCATTCGATTTCGGCGATCAGGAAGGAATATTGGTCGGAGGTTCGGGAGGTGGAGGAAGCAGTCAGCCCAACCCGACGATTCCCGAGGGATCGGAAGATTTATTGGGATTTACAATCGCTTTTGATGAAAGTGATAAAACGGCGTATGGAAGCATGTCGGAAACGGTTACTTCCGATGATGATTTTATAGAGAACTCCCAATTCGCCTCTGTGGTGACGATTATCTATAATGGAACGACTGCTGCGGTAAGCAATGGTGTTTCAGGAGTGGAAGTGTCTTCCAATGGGGCGCATGTCGTGGTTAATTCTACAGTCAGCGGAGTAGAATATGTGTTGAGCGGGACTACTACGAATGGCTCGTTCAAGGTATATAGCGAAAAGAAATTCAAATTATCACTGGCAGGGGTGTCTATACTCAATCCGGTAGTGCTGCCATTAATATCCAGTCTTCCAAACGTGTGTTTGTGGTATGCGCGGATGAAACAACGAATGTGTTGACAGATGGGTCTTCTTATACGGCAACTACTGATGGAGAGGATATGAAAGCCTGTCTGTTCAGTGAGGGGCAACTCATTTTCAGTGGAGGCGGTTCACTCACAGTTACCGGAAATTATAAACATGCCATCACAAGCGATGATTATGTGCGTTTCCGTAGCGGGTGTAATATTACGGTAGCTTCGGCCAAAAAAGACGGAATCCATACTAATGAATCTGTGATTATCGGCGGCGGAATACTGAATATATCTTCTGACGGCGATGCTATTCAGTGTGAAGAGGGAGGAATTACGATGACCGGAGGATTTGCCAAACTCTCCTACAACGGACAATAAAGCGCATGGGTTGAAATCTTGTCTGGATGTGGTAATCAGTGGCGGTGCTATTCAGCACAAGTGGCGGGAGCAGCCTCCAAAGGAATATCCTGTGATGGTAACCTGACCATCTCCGGAGGAAAGCTGACTGCATTCACTTCTCAAACCGCACTTTATGAAGACAATGATTTGAGTTCGTGTGCAGGAATTAAATGTGACGGAAATATCCTGATTACAGGAGGGGAGATCGCCATACAGAGTACAGGTGGAGCCGGTAAAGGTATCAACTGTGACGGTTCGATTACCATCAATGACGGCACGGTGAAAGTGATAACTACCGGTACGCAGTGTGTGTATGGCAAGCTCGACTCGTCGGCAAAAGGAATCAAAGCGAACGGTGCGTTGACAATCAATGGAGGAACGGTGCTTGTGAAGGCTACCGGTGGGGAAGGTAGTGAGGGTATCGAGAGTAAAAGTGTGTTGACTGTCAATGAGGGTACAGTTGCCGCGCTTTGTTACGATGACTGTATGAATGCAAGTAACAGCATTGTTCTTAATGGTGGCAATATTTATTGTTATAGTTCCGGAAATGACGGCATTGACTCTAATGGTACGTTGACCATTACGGGGGGAGTGATCGTATCGTCGGGTACTACTTCTCCCGAAGACGGATTCGATTGCGATCAGAATACCTTTAAGATTACCGGGGGGATTGTTCTGGGTATTGGAGGAGGAACAAGTACACCTACATCAAGTGTATGTACGCAACGCACTGTGATCTATGGCGGTTCGGGAAGTAACGGAGAAATACTGAATATCCAGTCGGCCGACGGAACCAGCGTACTGACCTATCAGATTCCCCGTGCTTATTCTCAAATGACGGTATTATTCAGTAGTCCGAATCTGACCTCGGGCGGTAGTTATACTATCTCAAAAGGAGGAACGGTTTCCGGTGGTTCCGAGTTCTTCGGGTTATATTCGGGAGCCACTTATTCCGGTGGCACACAGACGGCAACATTTACTGCCAGTTCGATGGTGACACAAATCGGCAGCACTTCCGGCGGTGGCCAGCCCGGTGGTGGAGGCGGTGGACATGGACCTGGTGGATGGGGATGGTAAACAGCAGTTTACCGTCGAAATCCGTTCTTTGGTCGATTCTATTTGTGATAAAACAGGTTCGGTTTTATCTTTGTTTCGATAATCAGAAGCAATGAGGCATGAAAAGACTGCGTAAACAACACGTGCTGGAGCAGAGTATTTACGGAGCTATCTGGATCGTAATATTTCTTCTTCCGCTGATAGGCGGATACTTTGCCATGAGTGGAGGACTTGAACGGGAGGAAACCCGTATGGTGATCCGCGAATCATGGTTGAGTATCCTTCCTTTTTTCGTGCTTTTCCTGTTGAATAATTATGGGCTGGTTCCCTATTTTCTTTTTAAGAAAAGGTACTGGCAATATACTGTTTCGTTGATTTTTGTAATAGGAATGATTTGTTGGCTTTCTCCGTTTCCTTCTGCCAATCATTTCCCCAAAGATTTCAAGCGAGGAGAGTTGCCTCTCCGTATGAAGGAGAACCGGAGGGACCAGATTATTAAGACGAGAGAAAAGGCGAGGGAGGAAGGGGATGTGCATTGGCATGAATCCAATCCCGAACAACGTCCTAGGGGAATGGGAGATCCAAATGGTCCCGGAAGATTTCCAAAACCGACTCCTTTTCCTTATCCTCCTTTTGTGCTCCGCTATCTTATTCATTTCATCATTGCCTTTTTGATGGTAGGGTTCAATATCGCCATCAAACTTTTCTTTAAATCTTTCCGTGATGAAGAAATGCTGAAGGAACTGGAACATCAACGTTTGCAGTCGGAACTGCAGTATTTGAAATATCAGATTAATCCTCATTTCTTCATGAATACGCTCAATAATATTCATGCGTTGGTGGATATTGATACGGGGAAAGCGAAAAGTACGATTGTGGAACTCTCTAACTGATGCGTTATGTGCTTTATGAAGCGAGTAATAAAACGATTTTGCTTTCACGTGAGGTTCAGTTTCTTAAAAATTACATTGCCCTGATGAGTTTGCGCTATACCAACAAAGTATCTATTCAGATGGATTTTCCGGCCGAAGTGCCCGAAGTGCAGATTCCTCCTTTGCTTTTTGTCTCTTTTGTGGAAAATGCTTTTAAGCATGGAGTCAGTTATCGGAGCGAGTCTTTTATTCATGTCTTGATACAGTTGGATGAGGGCAACCGGCTTTCATTCCGTTGTTCCAACAGCAATAATGGTTCGGCTGACGAACAGCATCATGGCATCGGACTCGAGAATATCCGTAAGCGGTTGAGGCTTTTATTTGGCAATGATTATACGCTTTCCATTACCGAAGAGGAACATAAATTTGATGTCTTACTTATTATACCTTTATTAGAATGAAATGTATAGCAATAGATGATGAGCCGTTAGCATTGACGCAGTTGTCGGATTATATATCCCAGATACCTTTTTTGTCTTTGGTAAAGTCATGCCAGGATGCGTTCGAGGCAATGAAGATATTGTCCGAAGAGGAGGTTGATTTGATCTTTGTGGATATTAATATGCCCGATTTGAACGGATTGGATTTCATACGTTCTTTGGTGAACCGTCCGTTGGTGATTTTCACTACTGCTTATTCTGAATATGCGGTAGAGGGTTTCAAACTGGATGCCGTAGATTATCTGCTGAAACCGTTTGAGTTCCAGGATTTATTGAAAGCGGCGGATAAAGCCGCAGGCAATTTGAATATCGTTTGTTGGAACAACAGGGTGAAATAGGAAATGCTTCGCAGATAAAAGGAGATTCATTATTCGTGAAGAGCGATTACAGAGTGGTTCGCATCGATGTGAAGAATATCCGCTATATTGAGGGGATGAGTGAGTATGTGCGTATCTTTGTGGAAGGAGAGGACAAGCCTGTAATAACGCTTGCCAGCCTCCAGAAAATGGAAGAACGGCTTCCCACGCATTTCATGCGGGTCCACCGTTCTTATATTGTCAATCTTCGCAAGATTACCGAAGTTTCCCGTCTTCGCATTATCTTTGATAAGAATACTTATATTCCTGTCAGTGATAATTATAAGGAGAAATTTACGGAATACATTGGGAAATTAAGCCTTTCTTAAATAATTATTTAATTCCCAGTTTTTTGGCAATTTCTTTAGGAAGTGCATCTTTATACACCAGGATATTCATTGTCTTGTAGCAACGAATGCTTTGGAAGCATACCAGATACCATCATATTTGCCTGATTTACCCCAAGAGTTTTTCACCATGAAGTATTCTTTTCCGTTCTGGTCTTTAGCGATGCCGTAGATTACCATTCCGTGGTCGTCTGTTGTTTCCCAGTTGTCAAAAGCAACTTGACGCATTTCCTGGGTAATATCCTTTTCAGGGAAAGGTTTGGTGAATAGTTCTCTGCGTTTGTCGGCGGCAGTCAATCCTGTCCAACGGGCCATGTCTGAACCGGACAGTTCAGATTCTTTGGCTGCATCTGGCATTACGGCGATACCGTCACGTGAAAATCCTTGTTCGCTGACATCGCTACCCCATGCAAAGGTATAGCCTTTCTTTACAGCATTGTCCATAACAGCCATCAGTCTTCGATAGGCAGGTTGTAAGACAGACCATTACGCCAGTTATCCTGAATTTCGATGGCGAATTGAGAATAGAACGGATGGTGTGTATAAGAAGTCAGTGATACATAGTCGTTATAGTTCAATCCCAGTGATTCGGCAAAAGTCTTCGGAGTATATTCTTTGCCTTTGTAGGTGAACTTCTCCGGACATGCTCCTAGGTAAGTGTCATAAATGGCACTTAGTCCGTTTTTCCATACCGGAGTCAGTTTGCTTAATTTACCTTTTGCAATCGCATTGATATAACCGGAAGCAACAGCATCCAGCTCATTATGTACCGGCAGCGTATCACCATACATAATACCCGGCATCACTTCTTGCGGAACGATACCATAATTCTTGATGCAATACATTACATCATAAAAACTTCCACCCGGAGAGAAAGAACTGTCACCGTGATAACGTACATAGTTTACTCCGCGATCCTGCATCGTTTTGTGTACAACAAACATTTCAGACAGGTCGTATTCACCTTTACCTAACGAAGTAGTTCTGATTCAACAAATCCGAGAGTTGAGAAACTCCAGCAAGTACTCGAACGATTTTGGTTCTTGATAGAAGTTATCGGATTTTCTTTCACTGTCGTGAAAACAAAACCTTCTTCAGGTTTTGCATCTTGTGCCATAACACTTAGGCTGAACAGGCCTAAAGCAGCAATAAGGATTGTCTTTTTCATTCCTATGAAATTAATATTAAATTGTTTTGGCTACAAATATAGGAAAGTTTCACCACAGAGTAACACAGAGTTTCACAAAGTTTTCTCTTTTTTCAAATGGACAGCTATCTTAATGACTTCCGTTTAATGACATTTTATTGTATCTTGGCGCGGTAAGTTCGCTCGGAGAAAGTAATATTCAGGAACAGGGAAAGGCTGTTTTCTTTTTGCATGCCGTTAGGAATTTTCATCTGGCCTTTATATTTCAATCCGATAGAAAGGACGTTGTTATTGCGCAATCCGAAGTTAAGTCCGGTACTGACGTAATATTCGGTTGCCTTTTTCTTTTGAATGACGATATAGGAATTATTAATACCTGTTCCCAATAGGATGCTGACCGGATTACGATAGACATTGCCCAATGTATATCTTCCACCGACTGATAACCGGTGTTGATTCTCAAAACTGACATTGGATTGGGAAGATTGCATCCGGCTCCAGTCCACATATTTGTAGTCGATGGTTGCCATCCAACGTAGAGTGTTGTAGGAAGCTCCGAGCCCAAAGAATTGAGGAAGACATTGGCGATAGCGTTTCAGGCTTTTTTCAATATCATCTCCTCCCGAACTGCTACTAACGTATAAGTTATTATCCTGCTTAAAATCCTGCGAGTAACCATATACGGCACCGGCAACGAAAGAACGTTCGCGGTCTATAGCCCATTTATACTGTACACCGAAATCCGCATAAAAAGTATGTTTGTAGGAGCTGGTTTCTTCTGTGGCAGTACCTTGCGTCTCCGTTTGTGTGATGGTCCCCGTCACATAAGAAAGATTGGTGCCGACAGAAAATCTTTTTCCGAAAAGGTAAGCCGTGCTGATACCCATCTTGGAAAGTCCTCCTTCACCCTGAAAGAGAGAAGAGATAGTACCTCCATTGGTGCCTGCCACTTCTTCATCCAGCGTGATGGCATATCCCACACTGCTGACGGGAGCCATGAAAATTGCTCCATACCAGCGTGGCATAATCCGGCAGCCGATACTTAGGTTATTCAGATTTCCGGTGACGGAACGGTTACTTGCTCCTCGTTGTGAATAAATCTGGTATGCTCCCATGATACCGGCATCGATCTGGAAGCGTTGTTCGGTCAACTCTGTGAGTGAAGCCGGATTGGCATTGTTAAGGAAATTATTTCCTCGCAATGCAATGCCTGTGCCGCCCAGTCCGGCATATTGCCCGCCTTCCCCGGTAGAAAGTTCTCCCAGTCCGAACATGGAAGTAGGGGAGTTCGTTGTATTTTGTGCAATAACTATAGAGACAGGAGTATAGAATGCCAGAAGGCAAAACAAAATCTTTTTCATTGTTGATAAGTTTTGTAAAGTATGATAAGTTTGGTATTCTTTTTATTGGCGGTATGTTCTCCGTCGCCGAAAATAACGCCTTGAAGTGTGGTATAGAACAAGTTGTCCGGAAGAAATAATTGTAGTTTCTGACGATCATATCCGGTAGTTCCCAGGTTTGTTTGCAGGAAAGAGGTGATGTCAAAAGAGTAATAAGTCTCCTCATAAGACATCTCGTCGACTACTAGATTTCCGCTTTGTACGGAACTCCCGGTGAGGTCGGTGATTACACTTTGCGTCACATTTTCATTGTTGGCGGTGTAGAGAGCCAGGCTTTTGGGCAACGGGTACATGCCGTCATAAGTTCCTTTTACCGGATATAACTGTAACGTTGCGCTCTCGATAGTCACAAGCTCTCCTTTTTCGCAGAGATTATTTAAATGTGGGAAGTCGATGGTGACATACATACCTGTCATTCCCTGCAGGTAGACCTGATGCTCGCTTTTTCCGGAAGAGTATTCATTGCCGTCCCCACTTTGCAGGTTGGCTATCGGGATGTTTGAGCGGTCTTGTTCTATTTTGTTGTAAGTCAGTGTGCTGCTTGTATTGAAAACCAGTGTTTTTTCGTTCAGTGTTTCCGTAATCTGGTGATAGTAGACCGTGATGCACATACTGGAGTCGTTGACTTGAAATCCGCTGATACAAGCGTCATTTGCATCGGGTATAAAAGCAATTCCCTTGAAATAATCATGGAAGAAATCCTGAGATTGTACCCATCGGCCATCATTCAGCATCAAGTTGAACCATTCTTCTCCCCATGCATCCGGCAATCGTATTTCCAGTTCTTCGCTCGGTGAGCCCGGAGTAGGACGAAAGTCGAAAGATGCCAGTGGAGTTTCGTTGTAATAGGCAGTAGTAGTGTTGTATAGGTACCCTCTATCGTCCAGTTCTATATTCTTTGTCAGTTCATGCAGATGAATGCGTTGGGTTTTTAGTGTATCTCCCAGGTAATTGCCCGAAGAATACAGGCGTATGGTGATCGAGTCGAACTCATATTGGATGTTTTCATCAAAAGAATAGGAAGGTACTTCATACTCTGCGTAAAAAGAGGCGGTAATTTTCCCCCATAAGTTGTCGTCACGGTATCCTATCTGGCAAACCGTATCTCCCGAAGTGGCTATGGAGTCGCTTAATACTGTACTAAGTAATACCGTACAAGTGTCCATCTGTTCGTTGAGAAATGAACTTTGTACCCATTTCGCTCCTATGGACGATGAATGGTTCTTCGTCAAATTTGGTGGTACTTCTTCTATTGTGAATAATAATCTTCGCTCTCAGTAGTTTAATTCCTGCCCTATTGTACATCTGTCTTTTTACCGCTTTAATTTTATTCACTGTCCCCTCCAGTAATCCGTTACTGAAGGGGATATCAATAGCTGCCTGTACT
>ENA-OQIG01000056-OQIG01000056.1-human-gut-metagenome-genome-assembly--contig:-NODE-56-length-63789-cov-4.464940_pt1 | contig 63789 bp, 79 predicted proteins | sample MGYA00242576_ERZ504741 | MGnify/ENA primary metagenome ERZ504741 (study PRJEB26092, sample SAMD00036436) | human gut metagenome | host: Homo sapiens | study: EMG produced TPA metagenomics assembly of... | reverse complement strand
TGAGCAGTCATCACTGTCTGAGCGCAGCGAGTTGAGTTATCTGCGAATGCTTTAGCGATTCCGGGCTTAGCTTTCTTAAGTCCCGAAACCGAGCCGACAGGATGATCTGACCGGACTTGGCGTACCTTATCCCCCGAAACCGCCCCAACAGGATGATCTGACGGACTTGGCGTACCTTATCCCCCGAAACCGCCCCAACAGGAATGATCTGACGGACTTGGCGTACCTCTTTATGAAACCTTATACTCTTTCATAGCCTTGTCTAATACATTTTCCAAAATCGAAATATAATCTGTCCCAAGACTTCTTGCCTTCTCAATCGTATCCAACGAGACATAAAGCGTAATTGCCTCTTTTTATATGGCTTTTCTATTCTCGCCTGTCTAAAAGCATCTTCCATTTCCTTAGTCAACTCAGGAGAATCACTATCAAATACAATAGGTACATTTTTAGCTTGTTCAAGCATTTGCTTTTCTCTTTCGTCAAGCTGTGTATTTTCCCTCAATTCAAATGTCACCATAATATATCCTCCTCTCCTTATTTGTTGCTAATCTTGCAGAAATCATTCGTATTCTAGAATCACGTTCTGTGTATACCACAAACAATATTTCACCAATAGAACCTATAGTTACAAAACGATCTTCATCTATACTATGTGTTTTATCGTATATTTCTATACGATTCTCATCCAAAAAGACTTTAGAAGCTATTTTAAAAGAAATTCCATGCTTTCGCATATTTATCTCCTCTTTATCCTCATCCCATTCAAAAATCAGAGACATATCCAGTTCCTCTTAAAGACTATTGATGATTTACTCTTATATCTTATCATCCCTCAGATTATGCTTCAATAAAAGAATTATAAGTATTTAAGAAATTTTTTATAAACTTTTATCGTATATACTCTTTAACTTCATACAACGACCTCAATATTTTCTCTGCCAACACCCTCATCTCCTCCGTCGGTTCCATCAGATCCGGCACCATAATAGGATGCATCCCTGCTGCATGTGCTGCCCTGATCCCATTATAAGAATCTTCTATCACATAACAATTTTCCGGTTTTGATTCCAGTCGTCTGCAAGCCTCCAGAAAAATATCCGGTTCCGGCTTACTCCGTTCCACCATATCTCCCCCGATAATCTGATCAAAATATCCCAGCAGCCCGCCATCTGAAATCTCCGAACGCACCAGTGCCTCCCGGTAGAACTGGCAAGCCCAATCTTAAATCCCCTCATCTTCAGATATTTCAAAAGCTCCTCAACCCCCGGCTTCTTTGCAGTTTACCTCCGGAAGCATGACTGAAAAACACCTCTGCCATCTCCGCTTTATATTCCTCATACGGAAAATCTTCACCATAATGCTTCAGAAAAACCCCTTTACTCACAACACTGTTTGTTCCCAGACACTCATGACATGCCGCCTCAACTCCTGCGATTCCATGACGTTCTGCCACTTCTTTCCACGCTTGAAGCACAAGAATCTCCGAATCAAAAATCACTCCATCCATATCAAATATCACTGTATCAATCCCACTCGCCATAACTTTTGATCCTTTCCTCTTTCTCTCTGTCAGCAGACTTTCTCAGGCAAAAATATCTTTGACGACAGTCTGATCGACTTATTCAAACCATATATAAGCCAGTAGTCTGACAATCTATTTTTTCATAATATAACCAATCGCATCACGAATCTGCGACACATAAACCAAGTTGATTCCTTCCACTTTTCCAACAGAAGACCTACACACTTCCGGAAGCACAACTGTTCCAAATCCCAGTTTTTTCGCCTCCTGCACACGCTGGCCTGCCATATTCACTGCGCGGATTTCACCACTCAGACCAACCTCGCCAAATACCATCACATTATCAGGAATCACAATATCCTTCGCACTGGAAACAATCGCCAGACAGATCCCAAGGTCAATTGCCGGCTCTGTCATCTTCATTCCCCCTGCAATATTGACATAAGCATCCGATGCAGCCAGACGGAGTCCTACTTCTTCTCAAGCACAGCCATAAGGAGATTCACTCTGTTAAAATCAGTTCCCACCGCTGTCCGCCTCGGAATACCGAAATTACTCTGGCACACAAGTGCCTGGATTTCAACCAGAATCGGCCGGGTTCCTTCCATAGAACACGCCACAACAGAACCCGACGCATCCTCCGGTCTGCCATTCAGCATATATTCCGACGGATTCTTCACCTCCTCAAGACCTGTATTACACATTTCAAAAACACCAATCTCATTCGTAGATCCAAAACGATTCTTCACCGCACGCAGGATACGATAAGAAGCATGCCGGTCGCCTTCAAAATAAAGCACCGTATCCACCATATGTTCCAGAACCCTCGGACCTGCCACATTTCCTTCTTTCGTCACATGACCTACAATAAAAATGGACACTCCCATCCCCTTTGCGATCTGCATAAGGATATTGGTAGATTCTCTCACCTGAGAGACACTTCCCGGTGCCGAACTTACATCTTCGTGAAACATAGTCTGAATGGAGTCGATCACAACCACATCCGGTTTTCTGCGCTCGATCACCTCACGTATCACTTCCAGGTTCGTCTCACATAAAAGCTGCATCTTATCCGTAAACTGCCCGATACGATTAGCTCTCAGCTTAATTTGTCTCAGAGATTCCTCGCCTGAAATATAAAGAACCGAAACCTGCTTCTCTGCCAGATTCCTGCACACCTGTAAAAGCAGCGTTGATTTTCCGATTCCCGGATCTCCTCCCACTAAAACAAGGGAGCCGGGGACGATACCGCCGCCCAGCACCCTGTCAAGTTCACCAATCTGAGTTGTCTGCCGTTCATCTTCTGACAGGCTGATGTCTTTAAGGATCACCGGTTCCTGCCTTTTTTCTGATGATTTCATTGCTCCAGAAGAGGATGGCTTCTTTGTGGAAACTGTCTCTTCCACAAAGGTGTTCCAGGACTTGCATCCCGGGCACTGCCCCATCCATTTTGCGGATTCATATCCGCACTCCTGGCAAAAATATACCGTCTTTTTATTTTTCAGCATTTTACAATCTTTACTTCTACTCTTGCAGCATTGCCAAGTTCCACGCTAAAGGAAAGTTTACCGCCCAAGTTTGTTTTCATCTTACCTGTGCTTGCCTGCTCAATAAATACTTCATATTCTGTATCCGGCTCCATCTCCACTGTGATCTGTGCATCTTCCGGTCCCTCTACATGGAAATCCATCTGAGCTTCACTCTGTGTAAGATTAAATACTGCTGTTCCCGGAACTGATTCGTAAACGAACATTCCGTTTCTCTCGAGCTTGGTAATCTCCTTAAAAGTTTTTACTTTATACATATCGCCCTGATGCTGATAGTCTGATAATTTAGACTTCTGTGCAAGCTCATAGTCACCAAAGCTGATTGCTCCATTCTCTTCTGTACGGATTAATTCTTTTACTACTGCCATTTCCTATGTCCTCCTAAGACTCTTTTGTTTGCCGCTCCACCGGTTCATCTGCCGATGCCGTACAGTTTTCACTATCTCTGTACTTTTCCGACATTTTATGTGCTTATTATATAATACATTCACTTTTTTGACCAGTATCTCACTGATTTTTTTATACTAATTTCACAATTTCTGTGAATCATGTGAGTCCTCTGCTTTAATTGTAAATATCTGTCTACTCAGAGATTTCTACTGTTTTTTCACTTCAAATGCAATCTCGTTTTTATAAAGTTTCACCTGTACACTATCTCCACGTTTTACTCTGCCTTCCAGAATCTCGTTTGCAAGCGCATCTTCTATCTTACTCTGAATTGCACGACGCAGCGGTCTGGCACCATATTTATTATCAGAACCTTTTTCTGCAATAAAATCTTTCACAGCATTTGTCACTGTAAGATGAATTTCCATCTGTTCTGCACATCGTTTCTCCAGTGTTTTAAGAAGCAATGTCACAATTTTCCGGATATCTTCTTTATTCAGCACATGGAACACCATGATATCGTCAATTCGGTTCAGGAACTCCGGTTTGAAAATCCGGCGCACTTCTTCCATCACACCGCCTTTCATTCGTTCATAGTCTTTCTTCTCATCATTATCAGACATGAATCCCAGACGTTTCGGTTCCATGATCGCCTGTGCCCCTGCGTTGGAAGTCATAATAATAATCGTCTGTTTGAAGTCGACTTTTCTTCCCTGTGCATCTGTAATATGACCGTCATCCAGCACCTGTAAAAGTATATTAAACACATCCGGATGTGCCTTCTCAATCTCATCAAAAAGCAATACACTGTACGGATTTCTGCGGACCTTCTCACTGAGCTGGCCGCCTTCTTCATATCCTACATATCCCGGAGGAGAACCGATCAGCTTGGAGACACTGTGTTTCTCCATATATTCGGACATATCTACACGAATCATCGCCTGTTCACTTCCAAAGACAGCTTCTGCCAGAGCCTTGGAAAGTTCTGTCTTACCAACACCTGTAGGTCCAAGGAAAAGGAAAGAACCAATGGGACGGTTCGGATCTTTAAGTCCTACTCTTCCCCGTTTCACTGCCTGCGCAACAGCTTTCACTGCCTCATTCTGTCCGATCACACGTTTATGAAGTTCTTTCTCCAGACGAGCAAGACGTTTGGTTTCTCCCTCTGTCAGTTTCTGAAGAGGAATCTTTGTCCAGTCAGAAATCGTCTCTGCAACAGCAGCTTCATCTACAACAAGTTTCTTCCTCTTATTTCTACGTTCAGTCTTAATGCGGATTTTCTCCATTTCGGCTTCCACTTCATTTTGGCGTACCTGTGCTTTTTTTGCGCGTTCAATATCTGCAGTCTTAACTGCCTGTTCTTTCTCCTCACGAAGTTCATTCAGTTCCAGTTCATATTGTTCCATTTCAGGTGCTGACTGATAACCCGCAAGCTGAACCTTTGATGCTGCTTCATCAATAATATCAATTGCCTTATCCGGAAGGAAACGGTCATTGATATATCTTTGTGACATTTTTACTGCTGCCTCAAGTGCCTCATCTTCAATCTTTACCCCATGATGTTTCTCATAATATGGACGCAGACCTTTAAGGATCTCAACAGTCTCCTCTGAAGATGGTTCTTCCACTGTCACAGGCTGGAATCTTCGTTCCAGTGCTGCGTCTTTTTCAATATATTTACGGTATTCCTCCAGAGTAGTCGCGCCGATAAGCTGAATCTCACCTCTGGAAAGAGAAGGTTTCAGGATATTAGAAGCATCCAGTGCTCCCTCCGCTCCACCTGCTCCGATGATGGTATGGATTTCATCAATGAACAGCAGAATTCCCTGATGTTCTTTTACTTCCTGGAGCACATTCTTAATGCGTTCCTCAAATTCACCTCTGTATTTGCTTCCCGCAACCATGCCGGAAAGATCTAACACAACAAGACGCTTATCCTTCACTGTATCCGGAACCATTCCCATAACGATGCGCTGTGCAAGTCCCTCTACAATGGCAGTCTTACCTACTCCGGGTTCCCCTGTCAGACACGGATTATTCTTCGTACGTCTGCTCAGAATCTGAATCAGTCTGGTAATTTCTTTATCACGCCCTATCACAGGATCCAGTTTTCCCTCTGCTGCAAGCTGTGTCAGGTCACGACTGTACTGATCCAGCGTAGGGGTACTGGTCACTTTTTTGTTTCCCGCATTCCTTGCGTACTGAAATTCCTCTGCAATGGTATCATTGTCAAATCCCATAGCTGTCAGGATAGCCGCAAACAACTTCTGGATATTTACTCCCATTGTAAAAAGCAGTCTGGTTGCTACGCAGTCTGTCTCTTTCAGAAGCGAAAGCAACAGGTGCTCTGTTCCGCAAAGACATTCCATATTCTCAGCATCTTCCTTCGCCTGTTCAATGATCCTTCTTGCTCTCGGGCTGTACTGGGGATCTTTTGTTTCTGCTGCCGCAGTATTGCCCTGAACCGGTGTAACCAGGCTGCTGATAAGTTCCCTGAGTTTTTCTTCTTCTACGTTAAATTCCTGCAGCACTTTTCCCGCAGTACCTTCAGGTTCTTTCAAAAGACCTGCAAGAAGATGCTCTGTTCCGATATATCCATGTCCACAGGTTTTCGCAGTTGTCTTTGCCAATTTGAGGGCATTCTCTGCCTGTCTGGTAAATTGTCTCTCCATGTCCTCTCCTATCTGTTTTCATCATATTCGTCAAAAATCTCATCAATAAGCTGATGTACTTCCTCTCTGCTTACGCTCTTGCAACATCCTTTCGCAAGCGCCACCATGAGATTCTGTTTCAGTTCTTCCAATGCTTTCCGTTTATTTACATCAATAGAAATCACTGCACCACGTCTGCGGTCGATAGTGACAAATCCCTCCTGTCGCAACAGTGAATATGCTTTATTTACTGTATGCATATTTATCCCAACTGTATCTGCAAGCTGTCTCACTGATGGCAGTGTATCTCCCTCCTGCAGTCTTGACGTAGCAATCCCCATGATGATCTGATTGGTCAGCTGGATGTAAATGGCTTCATCACTGCTGAAATCTATTTCTATCATCATACGTTTTCTTCTCCTTTTTGTGTTACACATATCCTAGCACAAACCAACATTTTTTGCAACAGAAAGACGTATTGCTGTATTATTTTTCAAAACAAAAAGGGGTGTACAGCCATGTTCTCACACAGCATGCACACCCTTTATCTTCTTTCTGTCAACTGAATTTCATCTACATGACTTGATTATTTTAAGCCAATGATCTTATTGAGCTGTTCTCTGTTCAGAACAAGGTTAAAGCCTAATGGATTAACTGCATAAGCCATTGCCTTATCGATTAACAGCTCCGGAAGTTTTGCAAACGGTACTTTCGCAATACGCAGCTTCTGACCTTTTGTAAACTTCTCAAGTTCCATAACGTCTGTAAATACAGGCTGGAGAATTTCTTCTTTTTATTTTTGAGATACGGAATATTGATCTTCTTAGGATCTTCAGGATCTACATTCATAGCAACCAGATATTCTGATTTCTTCAGGTTTACGATCAGTCTTCCTCAAGCTCACGAAGATTTCCATGCTGATCCTTCTCTACCGGACGGCGGAGTTCCTGCATAAAGTAAATGCCGGAAAGCTCCAGTGTAGGATTCAGAAGCGGTCTCTTAGCCGGCTCAATCTTGCTCATATCTGCCTGTTTTGCAACATCCGGAAGATCAATCTCAATTTTATCTTCACCGTCTACCCATACAACAGTATTAACACCAATGGCATAAAAAGTACCATATAATCTTGGATAATCTTTCTTGGAAAATCTCATTCCCATAAGAAGAATTTTATCTTCAATCATCTTTTTGCCGAATTCCTTGATTTCCTCTTCTGTGGAAAAATCCATGCCTGGTCATTATAAGTCTCTTCGTCACATTTCACATATGGCAGTTTGGTAGCCTGTGAGTATGCAACAAATACTGTCTCTCTGTTCTGTAATTCCTTGATTGCTTCTTCTTTGCTGATTCCCATTATTTTATCCTCTCTGTCTCATTTCTTTTATGATCTTTTTCATTTCCTTATCAACACGATAAGACTCTGTGATCTTCTGTAGTGATTTCTTATATGTAAATTCATCCAGTTTGTGACCGTCCTGCAAATATGTCAGCATCTCATCCGGAAATGCCGCAAAATATACAGATACTGCCCACGCCACTGCCATCTTTGCATAATATCCCTGCTGAGTGATACTCTCCAGACGTCTGATACTCTCTTTCAAATATTCACGCTTCACAAAATGTCCCAGAAGCATGACTGCCGCAAATCTTGCTTCGTATTCTTTATTCGAAGTAAAATACGTTTCAATAAAATCCCAGTATTCTGCCTGGTATTTATCTGCATCTTTTAATGTACTGCAAAAGCAATCGCATACTGCCCAGTTATTAATGTCCGGCACAAATTTTGCCACATATGTTAAGCGTTCTTTGCATTCCATCTTTGCATAAGCACTCACCAATCCGCGAAGCATCGTTTCTTCATACCACTGATCATCTGCCTGTTCAAACCATTCCTGCCAGTCCATACCAGAAAGCTGCTTTGCAAATTTTCGCAACACCGGAAGTCTGATTCCCATAACATTATCCACACCCGGCAGAAGATTGCTGTGAAAATCCCGATAACCGGTATCTTCATTCTCCTGCAGAAACTGGCGCACCATATGTGTCGTCACCTGAATCTCTTTCTGACTTTTCCTGTTCATAATATTTCTCCCATTACTGTGCATATGCTGAACAGTAACTTTCTCCTTGCTGTTTCTGCTACGTTACAATTCATCTCAATCTGTAACTTTGCTTTACAGCACTTTTCTATTTTATAACAGATTGCATGAAAAGTAAAGGAAATCGCTCGTATTATTTATGCAAAATAATTTATGTGGATTCTATCATTCTTTCAAAAAATATTACATCGAGATCATTTTGGACAGAAGAAGTATCTGCCAACTATAAAACAGGAGACAAGAATGGGACTTTTATCCCAGCCTTGTCTCCTGTTTATTTTTAAACATCAATATTTTTTATGCTTCATCAATTGCTTTTCCAATATCATGGCGCATATATTTATTTGCGAATGTAATCCACTCTGTAGCTTCATATGCATTCTTTCTTGCTTCTTTTAAATCTTTGCCTGTCGCAGTAATTCCCAGAACACGGCCACCATTAGTAACAATCTGACCGTCTTTCAGTTTGGTTCCTGCGTGGAAGCAGTAATATCCGTCTTTGCCTTTGAAATTTTCAAAGCCGTACATTGGGATACCTTTTTCATATTTTACAGGATATCCATCACTTGCAAGTACTACGCACACTGCTGCATTATCCTCGAACTGAAGGTCTACCTGGTCCAGTGTTCCATTTACGCAAGCTTCCATTACTTCAATGATATCATTCTTCATACGTGGCAGGACTACCTGTGCTTCCGGATCTCCGAAGCGTGCATTATATTCCAATACCTTCGGGCCATCTGCGGTAAGCATAAGACCAAAGAAAATGATTCCCTTAAACGGGCGTCCTTCTGCAGCCATTGCGTCCACTGTCGGCTGATATACATATTTCCTGCAGAATTCATCTACCTCTTCTGTGTAGAATGGACTCGGGGAGAAAGTTCCCATTCCGCCCGTATTCAATCCCTGATCACCGTCCTGAGCGCGTTTATGATCCTGTGCGGATGTCATTGTACGGATAGTTTTTCCATCTACAAATGATAACACAGAGACTTCACGTCCTGTCATAAATTCTTCGATGACCATGGTATTTCCGGCATTTCCAAATTTCTTATCTTCCATGATCTCTTTTACGCCATCTTCTGCCTCTTTCAGATCCTGACAGATCAGTACTCCCTTGCCGAGTGCAAGACCATCAGCCTTCAGGACAATTGGAAATCTGGCTTCTGTGCGGAGATATTCCAGTGCTTTCTCAGGATCATCAAAATTCTCATATGCCGCTGTGGGAATATTGTATTTTTTCATCAGATCTTTTGAGAACGCTTTGGAGCCTTCAAGGATAGCTGCATTCTTTCTCGGGCCAAAGACTTTCAGACCACGTGCTTCAAATACATCTACCACACCGCCAACCAGAGGATCATCCATACCGATAATGGTAAGATCGATTGCTTTCTCCTGAGCAAAATCAGCAAGTTTCTCAAACTCCATAGCACCGATATCTACACATTCTGCAAGTTCTGCAATCCCTGCATTTCCAGGTGCACAATAAATTTTATCCACTTTCGGACTCTTTGAAACACTCCATGCAATGGCATGTTCTCTTCCACCGCTGCCTACGATCAAGACTTTCATTTTATTTTTGCTCCTTTATCTACTCTTCTGTATCAAATTCCTCTGTTTCTACTCTTCCATCCACACTTTCACTTTGTCATTGGCAATAAGATTGATAGCTTTCGGAAGAATCTTCCACTCCGCTTTCTCCATAACACGTCTCTGAAGAACTTCCGGGGTATCATCAGATTTAATCTTTACGGCCTTCTGAAGAATGATCGGACCTGTATCTGTACCTGTGTCAACAAAATGTACGGTCGCACCTGTCACACGTACGCCTCTTTCCAGAGCTTTCTCATGTACATGCAATCCATAATAGCCCACTCCACAGAAAGACGGAATCAGTGACGGGTGAATATTGATGATCTTATTTGGATACGCTTCCACGATCATTGGAGGAATAGCCACAAGAAATCCCGCCAGAACGATAAGCTCTACGCCACTTTCTTTCAGCTTCGCAAGAAGTGCCCTGTGAAATTCTTCTCTGTTCTCAAACTGTTTTGGGGAAATACATACAGCTTCTATGTTGTGATTCTTTGCTCTCTCCAGCGCATAAGCCTTCGGATTATTGCTGATAACCAGAGAAACTTCTGCATTTGTAATCTTTCCACAGTCAATGGCATCCAGGATAGCCTGCAGATTCGTGCCGCCTCCTGAAACCAGTACACCGACTTTTAACATAAAGTCACTCCCTTTTCACCATCTTCGATACGTCCTACTACGTACGGAGTGTCACCTGCTGCTTTGATTGCTTCCATTGTTTTGTCCACATCTGCTGCATCTACAGCAAGGATCATTCCAAGTCCCATGTTATAAGTATTATACATCATCTGTTCATCAATATTGCCTTTTTCAGCAAGAAGTTTGAAGATTGGAAGTACCGGATAGCTGTTCTTTTCCACAACTGCACGTGTTCCCTCTTTAAGCATACGCGGAATATTTTCATAAAAACCGCCGCCTGTGATATGACTGCATGCGTGCACGCGAACTCCGGCATTTTTAATGCTCTTTAATGCTTTTACATAGATTCTGGTTGGTGCCAGAAGTGCTTCACCAAGTGTTGTTCCAAGTTCTTCATAATAAGTATCAAGAGATTCCTTTGTCATATCAAAAACTTTACGGACAAGAGAAAATCCGTTACTGTGAACACCTGTGGATGCCATACCGATCAGAACATCTCCTGCTTTCAGTTCTTCACCTGTGATCATCTCTTTTTATCGCAGACACCTACTGCGAAACCAGCCAGGTCATATTCGTCTTCCGGCATCAGTCCGGATGCTCTGCTGTCTCACCGCCGATCAGAGCTGCATCTGACTGCACACAGCCTTCTGCAACGCCGCCTACGATAGCTGCGATCTTTTCCGGATAATTCTTACCACATGCAATATAATCAAGGAAGAATAATGGTTCTCCGCCTGCACATGCAATATCATTGACACACATAGCAACTGCATCAATGCCAATGGTGTCATGCTTGTCCATAACCATAGCAAGTTTTACTTTAGTTCCACATCCGTCTGTACCTGATAATAATACCGGTTCTTCCATTTCTTTGATCTTAGCAAGAGAAAAGGCACCGGAAAATCCTCCCAGTCCTCCCAGCACTTCTTCACGCATGGTTCTCTTTACATGCTCTTTCATCAGCTCTACTGATTTATATCCTGCTTCAATATCTACTCCAGCGGTCTTGTAATCCATGATAATCCTCCGTTTTTATCCCTGATCCTGTTTATGGACCTGAGTTATCTTAGTAATTTTTATATCCGACTTCCTGTAATCTTGCGTCTTTTGCTTCCACCTGTTCTTTTAATTCCTGCTGTAAGCCTTTAATTTTGCAAGAAGTTCCTCATCTGATGTTGCAAGTATCTTAGCTGCCAGAAGTCCTGCGTTTGCGCCTCCGTTGATAGCGACTGTTGCAACCGGGATTCCTGACGGCATCTGTACGATAGAATAAAGGGAATCTCTTCCTCCCAGAGAAGTGGTGTGCATAGGAATTCCGATAACCGGCATCGGGAAGATTGCTGCGCACATTCCCGGCAGATGAGCTGCCATTCCTGCACCTGCAATGATTACTTTAAAGCCTTTTTCCTCTGCTGTTTTTGCATATTCAAAAAAGACATCCGGTTCCCTGTGTGCGGAAATGATCTTTATCTCGTAATCAATTCCCAGTTTCTCCAGAATGTCTGCTGCTTTGCTCATGATCGGCATATCTGAGTCGCTGCCCATCACAATTCCTACTTTTGCCATGATTATTCTCCTTTTCTTCTCAAGTATTCTCAGACAGACCAGATTTTATCTGTCCGGGACTTTGTTTTTATTTTATTGATAAAAAAAGTACGGTCAGAAAAGATTTTATCAAAACCCTCTCTAACCGTAGATTCTACTAAGATTCCCTTTTTCTGTCAATAAAATTAATGCAAAGAAATATTTTAACGAACTAATAAATTTTTTTGTATTCCGGAATTAATGAGAAAATGCCGTTATTCCCCAAACGGCTCGTTCAGAGCTTCCGTACCCGGAAGGACAAATCTTCCATCTTCAATAATGGAAATCATATCCCCCTCATCATCAATCGTACGGATGCTTCCCAGTTCGTCATATGGAATCGTGACATCTGTGTGACATCCATAATAAGCAAGGCTGACGTCTTCTTTTCGCATCTCGGAAATTTCATTGTCTCTTGCGATGATCTCTTTACCATCGGATTATAGACCGGAGTATCTTCTGACCAACTGTAACAGGTATCACCAACCGCAAAATGCGGTCCCATTTTCTCCGCGATCAGAATCGGAAGTTTGTCTGCGATATTATATTTCTGCGCTGCCACATAAGCTGTTGTATTAGTTCCGATTGCAAATTCTCCCATTGCAAGTTTCGGATGATGGAACAGAATATTATCTTCAATATATTTACGGTTCTCTTCCTCTGTCTCAAAATTAGAACAGCTGTAATCGATCACCTGTCCACAGTCAAACACAAGCTTCAGGTCACAAAACTGCAGTCCGTTAAGATATACTTTTGAAACATGAAGCATTCCGCCTGTTCCCGCAAGTACCGGTGAAGTAAATACTTCACCCAGAGGAATGTTTACATCTGCCACACAGTTCTCAAAATTTGTCTGTGTTTTCGCATCTGTTAATGTATGAAGATGAATGAGCAGATCTGTCTCATTTTCTCCCTTTCCCTTGATTTCCACCCATTCACAGGTATCAAGCGTATCTATGATCGTCTGCTGGATCTTTTGATATTTCTTATAATCCAATGTATTGATCTTAACGATCTCGCGGAAAATTTCCGGGAAATCCTCTCCAATCTCAGGTATCGGATAAGCAATGATCGTAAAACTTCTTTCCTCACCTTTGATATAACGGTTTGTAATCTGACCGGATTCATTGTCCAGTTCCAGCTGAAGCTTCTGCTGTGCTTCTGTAAACGCCCAGCTTTCCGGTTTACTTACCGGTGAAAACGGCTTCTCTCCAAATGTCTCGATCACAGCCGGTCCGCCATGTACATCTGCCAGATCTGCATATTCATCATAAGAAGTCTGCATGGCACGAAGTTTACGCTTTACAAAATCCGAATCCAGAAACAGCGCACTGTCCTGTCTGTGGTCATAATCAAACTGCGGATTTGCAATTCCTCCTGTAAATCCATTTCTGAACTGATTCCGTCTGTTCACCGCATGAAGTGCATGGCGGTAAATAACCGTCTGCAGCCCCATCTCCCGGAATTGAAGAACAGCCGCTTTTACCATACGCTCAAAGCCAAGATGATAACGTATATTAACCGTTTTCTTCTTTGTAATATCTTTTCTTCCTGTGATAAATCCCATCCGATAGCCTTCTGTATAAGTACGTGCCATCTCATCAATTTCCCTCTGGGAAAGTGAATTCATAAATTCTGCTGTTTTCAGTTCATTTTCCGATACATATTCGCCGGACTGATACAGATAACTCAGATTGCTCAGATCAGAATCCATGATCATTTCAACCACAAAATTATTCTCAGGATCAATCGCCTCTCTGATCCGATTTTCCACCATATCCTGGCAGTAGTCATTCACATAGGAAATGAGAATTTCTTTCACCTGTTTCTCAGCAGGAATTTCTTCCTGCGTAAATGCAGAATAGATTTCCAGAAACAATTCAAGTACAACCGTAAGATCCCATGCTTTTTTTTCAAACGCATAAGCAATCGTGCCATGAAGTTCTGTATAAAGAAAGGTAAATACTTTTCCGTATTCTCCCAGCATTTTCTGTGCATATGCAGGATTTCCATAAGAATTTTCATAATTTTCGGGCAGAATATCCTGATATAATTCATGATTCTGTTCCTGAAGTTCTTCAAGATTTTTCCCCGCAATTCCATGGTCCATCACATGAATCACCTGCTGTAAAAACATTGCTTCTTTTGTAAAAAAATCGCAGTACGGTTCTTCTGCCATTTTCTCGTCCGGTATCTGAGCGATTCTTTCTTTCGCCAGTTCATACCGTTCCATAACCCATTCGTCCAAACTATATTTCTCCTTTTTCTATCAGACTTCCCTGTTAATCAGCCGGAAATTCCCATCAGAAAGATTCCCAGCCATCCGATCATTATGATTCCGTTTGCAATAGAGCCGATCATACCTGCTTTGTGTGTCCGGTTTTCTTCTGAAAAGCTTTTCAGTCCCATCGCAAATCCATATACAGACAGAAGCATTGCGCAAAGACTGATCCCGCCTACAATATATCCGTATTGTCCCTGCAAAAAAAATGCCAGCAAAACTGCAGTCACAAATAAAACCAGTGAAACAGCCGCCAGCACTGCTGACAGTTTTCCCTGCTGTGCCTCTCTTTTCTTTGCAAACGCATATCTATATCTTTTTGCCATAAATTTTTCTCCTCAGGTGATCGCAGATAACAAAAAGCAGATATCCAAGAGCCGCCCCTGCTGTATTCAATATCATATCATCTACGTCAAAGCACCCAACCTTTGTAATAAGCTGGATGACCTCTACCGTAACACTAAGCCCAAATCCTGCCAGTACGATCAGCCATCCGCTTCTCATTTTGTCCAGAATAACCGGCAGTATAAATCCAAATGGAAGAAAACCAATTACATTTCCAAAAAGATTTGTAACTACCGCCATAAGTCCAAGCTGTTTCCTGTATACCCAGAAACGCCTTATCTCAACAAACGGTATCAGATTATATCTGTACTGTCTTTCTTCCATTGCTGCTCTTCCGTATTCTTCTGAAAAGAACAGAAAATAAATCAGTGCCAGAACATACAGGATAAACAAAATGGTTCCCAGTGTCCGTATGATATGCTTCGTTTCTTTTTTCAATGTTTTCTCCTGTTTCTGAAGCCTTTTATATCAATATCTCTGATTTCTTTTTCAGCAGTCTTGCACCGTTTACGATCATCATGATCCCTGTTACGATTCCCGTTGCCAGTACAATGATCCCGACTGTCAGACTGCAGGCTCCTGTGAAGACATGGTTTTATAAATTTTTTCGTTCATAATCGTCCTCATCAGTATCATGATCTGCTTTCGCAGATCATGATATCTTATTTATAAATCGCTGTTACCTGTATTTGCTTATTTTGCACCGTACTGCTCATAATATGCGTCGATTGCGGCTTTCAATGTATCGTCAATGATTACTTTTCCTTTATATTCTTTATTATAAAGATGTTCAATGACCTCTTTCATTGTAACAATCGCATTTGTTTCAAACCCATAAAGGTCATGGACTTCGTCAAGGGCACACTTCACACCGCCTTTTCCGACTTCCATGCGGTCCAGAGAAACCATAAGACCGACGATTTCCACATCAGCCGCACCTTTTACCTTCGGTACTGTCTCTTCCATGGATTTACCGGATGTTGTTACATCTTCGATCATCACTACACGATCGCCGTCTTTTAATTTACTTCCGAGGAAGCTTCCCTTATCTGCACCATGGTCTTTTTCTTCCTTACGGTCTGAACAGTAGCGGATTTCTTTTCCATATAATTCGCTGAATGCAATTGCAGTTACAACACTTAACGGGATTCCCTTATATGCAGGTCCGAAAAGCACATCGAAATCATCGCCATATTTATCATGAATGGCATGTGCGTAGTACTCACCCAGTTTCTTTAACTGAGAACCTGTCACATATCCGCCTGCATTCATAAAAAACGGGGACTTTCTTCCGCTTTTAAGGGTGAATTCTCCGAATTTCAGAACTTCACTGTCTACCATAAATTCAATAAATTCCTGTTTATACTGTTCCATCTTATGTTATGCCTCCTGTATCTGTTTTATTTTACAATACCAACCATCTCTTTTACGGAATTGAATCCATTCTTCTTCATGTACGCTTCAATTCCATCGATCACGTCCAGTGTCACTGCCGGATTGTGGAAATTTGCCGTACCCACAGATACTGCGCTGGCTCCTGCAAGAATAAATTCAATTGCATCCTCTGCGCAGGAAATTCCGCCCATTCCGATGATCGGGATATTGACTGCCTGTGCAACCTGATAAACCATACGGACAGCAATCGGTTTCACGATCGGTCCGGAAACACCACCGGTTTTATTTGCAAGCGCAAAAGTCTTCCTGTTGATATCAATCTTCATTCCTGTCAGTGTATTGATCAGGGATACCGCATCTGCACCGCCTGCTTGTGCACCTTTTGCAATCTCTGTGATATCTGTGACATTCGGTGTTAACTTCATGATCACAGGCTGTTTTGCAATCTTTTTGATCTGAGCGGTAAGTTCCTCTACATGATGTGCATCCTGACCAAATGCAAGGAATCCTGCGTTTACATTCGGGCAGGAAATATTAATCTCCATCATATCAATTGGCTGATCTGCCAAACGTTCCACCACTGCCAGATATTCTTCCGGCGCATGACCGCATACATTTACAATGATCTTTGTATCATACTGTTTCAAAAAAGGAATATCCCTCTCACAGAAAAGATCGATACCAGGATTCTGCAGACCAATCGCATTCATCATGCCTCCGTAAACTTCAGCCACACGCGGAGTCGGATTTCCGGCCCACGGGACATTGGCTACGCCCTTGGTTGTCACTGCTCCCAGCTTATTAATATCTACATAATCAGCAAATTCTGCTCCTGAACCAAAGGTTCCGGATGCCACTGTTACCGGATTTTTCCACTCTACGCCGGCAATATTTACACTCATATCCATCAGATTTCCACCTCCGTAGAAAGAAATACCGGGCCATCCTTGCAGATTCTCTTATTATTCACATTGCTATGTGCATCTTTTTCTCTGGATTTGCACACACAGGCAAGGCAGGCACCGATTCCGCATGCCATACGTTCCTCCAGGGAAATATAACATTCAATCCCATTTTCTTCGGCATATTTCTTGATTGCACGAAGCATCGGAGTTGGTCCGCAGGCATAGATCACGTCCGCTTCCAGAGCATTCTCTCTGATAGCATCCATAACATTGCCTTTTGTTCCCACACTGCCATCCTCTGTGGCAATATAAAGTGTTCCCGCCGCCTCAAATTCCTCTCTGAGGAACGTATGACAGTCCCTGTATCCTGCAATGATCTGTTTTTTCTCACATTTCATCTGCTTTGCAAGTTCCAGGATCGGAGGAACACCGATTCCACCACCCATAAGGAAAACTTTTTTCCCCTCAGCCTTCTCTACAGGAAAACCATTTCCCAGAGGTCCCAGTACCGGAATGGTATCTCCGGCTTTCATCTGTGAAAATTCATCGGTTCCGGTTCCCTGTCCGGTCACTCTGTAAACCAGATGAAGACGGCCATTTTCTTTGTCAATCTCACAAAGACTGATCGGTCTGGGAAGAATTTTGGATTTATCATTTGTATAAAGAGATACAAACTGTCCCGGTTTCGCATCTGCTGCGATTCTGTCAGTCTGGATCCACATACTGTAAATGCCTGCACCAATGCTCTCCTGACTTACAACAGTGCAGATTTCTCTTGTCTTTTCGCTCATTTCATGCCTCCTAGCGATTGTTTAAAGCAGTACTGATGTCTTCGATCATATCTTTTACCGCCTGGCGGGATGCATCTGCATAATTTAATTCACCAAAGGAAGCATATTTTTCCTGTTTGTAAGCTGCAATGATTCCTCTGGAAGAGTTGACGATCGCACCAAGTCCGTCTTCATTAAAGAAATGAACAAGATCGGCACCTTTTCCGCCCTGTGCACCATATCCCGGTACCAGGATGAAGGTTTTCGGCATGATCTTACGGAGAGTTTTTCCCATTTCCGGATAGGTTGCACCTACTACAGCACCTACATAGCTGTATTCATTTCCCATATGTGATTCTCCCCACTGGGCAACCTTCTCTCCAACCCACTCATAAAGCGGACGTCCGTCAATGATTCTGTCCTGAAACTCTCCGCTGGACGGATTGGATGTTTTTACGAGTACAAAAAGCCCTTTGTTCTCTTCTTTACATACATCGATAAACGGGTTGACACTGTCAGATCCCATATATGGATTGATTGTCGCAAAATCTTCGTCAAAACCTGCGATCCTGTTACTTCCCACCTGAACTTTACCCAGATGTCCGACCGCATATGCAGCAGATGTGGAACCAATGTCACCTCGTTTGATATCTCCAATAACTACCAGACCTTTTTCTTTGCAATAATCAATGGTGTTCTTATATGCCATTAAGCCCGGAATACCAAACTGCTCATACATTGCGATCTGTGGTTTCACTGCTGGGATCAGATCGCTGATCGCATCAACGATTCCTTTATTATACTGCCAGATAGCTTCTGCTGCTCCCTCTAATGTTTCCCCCAGTTCAGAAAAAGCTTTCTTCTGAATATGCTGCGGGATATAGTTGAGCATCGGATCCAGTCCTACTACGATAGGAGCGTTTGTTTTTTTAATGTTTTCAATAAGTTTGTTGATCATGAGTCTTTCCTCCTGAATATTGATATGGTATTTTTATGCATTCTGGTATACAACTTTTCCATCACAGATTGTATAGAGAATTTTTCCCTTTACTTTCCATCCGTCAAATGGTGTGTTGCGTCCTTTGGAAGCAAATTCATTTTTATCTATTTTATATTCGTGATCAATGTCTGCAATGACAATGTCTGCCGGATGTCCCTTCTGAAGTGTACCTCTGTCACTTCCCAGAATCTGTGCTGGGTTCCAGCTCATTTTCTCAATAAGCTGTGAGATTGTAAGAATTCCAGTTTCTACAAGTGCAGTATAAGACAATGCAAAGCTTGTCTCAATTCCCACAATGCCAAAAGCCGCATTCCGGATAGAGCCTGTCTTCTCCGGCACTGCATGAGGTGCATGATCTGTACTGATCACTTTAAAGGAACCATCCTTCAGTCCTCGGATCAGTGCATCTACATCTTTCTTCGTACGAAGAGGAGGGTTCATCTTATAGTTTGGATCATCACATTTAATATCATCGGAAGTGAGGATAAAATGATGCGGGCAAACCTCTGCTGTGATATTGTCCAATCCCTCTTCCTTCACAATCTCCATCATCTTCGCAACACCTTCTGTGGAACAATGGCACAGATGCAGTCTTGCCCCTGTCTCTCTGGCAAGAAGAATATCTCTCGCTGCGATCACATCCTCAACTGCATTGCAGATACCTGGCAGACCAAGTCTCCGCGCATTCTCATCCTCATTCATACATCCATCACCGCGCAGATCAATATCCTCACAGTGAGCAAAGATCGGAACATTGAATTTCTCTGCCACTTCCATAGCTTCTTTGCAAAGTCTGGTATTCATAACAGATTTGCCATCTTCAGATAATGCCGGGATTCCCGCTTTTACCATTCCTTCGATATCAGAAAGTTCCTGTCCCTTCTCCCCCTGCGTAATGGCACCTGCCTGGAGCACATGAATGCCGGCAAGCTGTTTTGCCTTATTATGCACATAATTTACACGATCCGGACTGTCAATTACCGGTGTTGTATTCGGCATTGCAACAACCGTTGTCACACCACCTCTTGCAGCAGCCCGGGAACCTGTCTCTATATCCTCTTTCTGTGTCTGTCCCGGATCTCTGAAATGAACGTGAAGATCGATCAGTCCCGGCATTACCAGACATCCCTTCGCATCTATTACTCTGTCGTTTTTATCTTTTATTTTAAGTTTCTCACCGATCTCGGTGATCATGCCATCTTCCAGATAAATATCGCCTTTTTTATCAGTGTCAGTAGCCGCATCTACGATACGTCCTCCCTGAATCAGAATACCCATGCAATTCTCTCCCTTCGTTGTCGTTTGACAATAACTTTCTGATATACATAATACACGAAACTTCTTCTTTTATAAAGCCTTTTTTTACTGATGTGCAGTCTTTTTTGCTTGACAATTCAAAATGCGGGAGATATAATCAGTTCATATCTGGATTATTTAATGTATAGTCACTGGTTTTAGAGATTATATAACAGTATATAATCTGTAAAATCTGGTGATTTTTTTATTTGCCAGAAACTATATAATTTTTTTACTTTTTATGGAGGTAACAACATGAACAAGGGAACTGTAAAATGGTTCAACGCAGAAAAAGGTTACGGATTTATCACTGGTGAAGACGGTGCAGACGTATTTGTACATTTCTCCGCTATCAATGGTGAAGGATTCAAATCCCTTGAAGAAGGACAGGCTGTAACATACGACTTAACAGAAGGCGCTCGTGGTATGCAGGCTGCAAACGTTACAAAATTATAATTTATAATTTTTGTTAACGCGAGAGGATTGAATTCCGCACTTTTCTATACGGATTAAACCTCAAAAAATCCCCGGATCATCCGGGGATTTTTTATTGCTTTTCTTCTGTGAATCCATCAGAGATTCAATTTCTATTTAACATCTGCGCTGTCTGCATCCGTTGTTGAATCTGCTGTTTCTGCAGCTTTATCGTCTGCTACATTTGTATCATCTGCTTCTTCAGATTTATCTGCGGTTTCCGTTTCAGAATCATCTGCGGTTGTGTCTGCTGCATCAGCATCTTCACTGTCTGTATCAGTGGAAGCTGTTGTATCTTCTTCCTCCGCTGTATCTGCATCAGTGCTGTCTGTACCATCGGATGCATCTGTTGACAGATTCGAAATGTAATTGTCAAGTGCAGTAGTATCCATTACTGTATTCTGAACCACATTCTCTTTGGCTCCTGTCACTTTTACATATGCAGAATAACCAATCCATGCAACAATCACAACACAAATGAATGCCCAGGCAAACATTTCCAGTCCAAAAAGTACTTTTTCTTTTCTGTCTGCTTTGTTATGCAGTCCTTTTCTGGCCTTATAAGCATCGACTTTCTTCTGGCTCATGATAGATCTCCTTTGCATCAATATTTCGTATTTTCTGATTATAGCACACTTTACTGCAAAAGAAAACAATTAGTTTATACTGCAACGATCACTCCGCCATCATTTGCATACATAGAACTTACACCCGCTGTATCAAGGACTACAATCTTTGCAAGTTTCATTCTCTCTTCAAAGGCCTCTTTGAGCACCTGTGCTCTTGCCGGACAATTGCAGTGACTGATGGCAAGAACCTTCTCCGCACTGTCCGGGGTTTTCTCGATTACCTGCTCTACAAGCTTGATCAGAGCACGATTCATGCCTCTTGCCTGATCCAGCTGGCAGATATTTCCATCATCCGTAGAACCCATGACCGGTTTGATTTTCAATGCACTGGCCACTAACGCTTTTACTTTGCTGAGACGGCCGTTCTTTCTCAAAGTATCAAGATTCTCAAGTACAAAAAAAGTATGCTGCCCTTCAATATAATGTTCCACAGTTGAAACAACTTCTTCAAAACTCATCCCTGCTTCTTCGCATTCCTGTATCTTCATTCCGATCAGGCTTTCCCCGATGGATGCGGAACGCGAATTGAACACATGTATTTTTTTATCCGGATGATCTTCCATAATAAGATCTCTGCCAAGTAACGCACTGTTATAGGAACCACTCAGCTCAGAAGACAAAGTCACTGCATAAATATGCTCAGCCTCGCAGTCATATGCTCTCATATATCTCTCAGGTGACGGGCAGGCTGATTTCGGACATTCCGGGCAGGCTGCCACTTTATCAATAAACTCTGCCTGATCAAATGTTTCATCATCTATGATCTGTTCAGCTCCTACCATCAGAGTCAGTGGAATGGATTCAAAACATTCATCTTTCTTCCATTCGTCCAAAAGTTCTCCACAACTATCTATGATAATCTTATATCTCAATTATATCGTCCTCTTTTCCATTATATGTAGTATTCAATACCAGATATATCTTATCACACCGCTTTACATTTGAAAAGACTTTTTAATAAAAACACTGTTCTTTTTTTCAAAAGTGCTTTATAATAAAAAGACGCTTCCCGCAAAGTGCAGGAAGCGCTGCCTGATCCACAAAATATGTTCAGAAATATGCAGCAATCCAGAAGTCTTTTTTTAATTCTGAACAGCTGTAAATCATGTTATCAGAGAGGTGTTGTATGCTTGCTTTAAAAATTACTGATGTAAAAGATTTTATGAATAAACTCCTGATCGGTGAGGTATTTGACCGTTTTTCTCTTGTCGAGGCATCTGTGACAACCTTCAACACTTTTACCATAAACGGAAAACTTCATTACGATTTCTTTGATACTGACACAAAGGCTGCTTTTGAGGAGAATTCCACAGAATATTCCCTGTGGCATGATGTAAAACCTTATTGTTTTTCTATCATACGCGGCAGACGCACACCTTTGAATTTCAGGATCGTATTTGAACTTTCTCATAATCAGACACAGTCGTTGTTAAAAAATGAACAGCATATTGCAGATATTCCTGTGCAAAGCTTTTATCTGAATATCCGGTACAAGAACCAGTCCCTTTTATGTACAACAGGTGTTTCTTATACTTCATTCAGTCCGGATAAACGTCTGGAACATCTCTGGGATGATTCCATGACTGTTTTTCTCTCCAGTCATCACATTCCCTGTGAGAAATTATGAGTAGATTCTGTTATCAGTCTTTATCCGAATAACGCAGATAATAGACCAGAATATCTATAAACTCACTGTTCGTCGGTTTATCTGCCATTGTACACCCTGCCATTTCTTCCAGTGTATCCTTATGATTCATCCAACATAAGTTTACCAGTGTTCTTATGTTGTGTTCTACATTAGACGGCGTTGATTTATATTTTCTTGCAATGACCGGATAAATATCTTTGGTGACTTTTACCGGTCGCTCATAAATTTTCTGTGCCATTTCTACTGCATCCACAACATAATAATATCCTTTATACTTTGATGTTGCACCCAATTTTCTAATAACTCCATAAACTGCACTCATACATCGTTCCTCCTGTAACTTCCATAATCTGTGTTTTTACAGATTTGGATATCTCATTTATTTACACACATTTCTCTATAAGTAAATGAAAGTCACGATATTGGCTGCCCGGAAGCACCATTGCAGTCACTATTCTCTGTAACCCGTTATATTTTCTGCGGATTCGGCATATTCATTAAAATATCGGCAACTTAATAATAGGAATTCATAAGACATTTGTCAATACCAATGTAATTGTTTTCCACAAAAATAAGGAGCAAAAGTTATTCTCTGCTCCTTATTTGATATTCTGCTATTCTGACAGGCGTATCTGTCCTCTCATTGATCTGCCGACAAATTGCCTGCTTTCTATCTTATTTTGCAACCATCAGCAAAATTTCATTGCTTCTCTGAACAAATCTGGTCATTTCGTCCGGTGAAAGCTGTTTATGGCTCATCATCGCAAGGTCATACAACTGTTCACAGATAAGCGGAGCCTTGTCAGATTCCTGATTCTCTGCCAGATATTTAACCAATGGATGATTCGCATTCAGAACCAGTGTTTCCTGTCCGCCAAACATATTCGGATCCATTCCATACATATTATACATCTTCATCATATCCTGCATACGGCGGCTCTCTTCGGAAAGAGTCATCATTGCTGATACATTTTCATTTTTCAGATTCTCAACATGTACTTCCAGTTTATCTTTATTAAGGCTCTTGCGGAAAAGTTCTGTCAGTGCTTTGACAGTTTCTTCATCGGCAGTACCCTCACCCTTCATTTCTTCGGTCAGATCCGCATCAATACGCTTAAACTGTACTTCCTGATGTTTCTGCTCAAGACTGGAAATAAATGCACTGTCAATATTATGCTTCAGGATAACGGCATCTTTTCCTGCTTCCTTAAACATATTGATATACTGACTCTGCTGAACTTCATCAGTTACATAGAAAATTACTGTCTTCTCAGGTTCTTTCGCTTCCGCATTGTCTTTGTTTTCAGACTCTGCTGCATCTTCTTTCTTTTCTTCTGTCTGAGCCTCAGTTTTCTTCTGTTTCTTTTTTATTCTCTTCAATGCAGTCCTTTAATGTGAGATATTTGCCATCAAGATTCTTAAAGAGTACATAATCTCCCATTTTCTCTGCAAACTTAGCATCTTTAATACAGCCATATTTAATAAACGGCTGATATCATCCAGTATTTCTCATAAGATTCTCTGTCAGTCTTGCACATTCCGGTAAGCTTATCTGCCACTTTTTTGGAAATGTATTCAGAAATCTTCTGTACAAATCCGTCATTCTGCAATGCACTTCGTGACACGTTCAATGGAAGATCCGGACAATCGATCACACCTTTCAGAAGAAGCAGGAATTCAGGAATTACTTCCTTGATATTATCTGCGATAAATACCTGATTGTTATAAAGTTTGATCGTTCCTTCAATGGAATCATACTCTGTATTGATTTTCGGGAAGTACAGGATACCTTTTAAATTAAACGGATAATCCATATTCAGATGTATCCAGAATAACGGTTCCTTATAATCCATAAATACCTTGCGGTAAAATTCCTTGTATTCATCATCTGTACATTCATTCGGATGCTTCATCCAGAGCGGATTAATATCACTGATAGAAACCGGACGTTTATTGATCTTTACTTTATCCTTTGCAGGAGAAATTTCAACAACTTCCTTTTCACCTTTATCATTTTCTTTTTCTTCTGTCTTTGCTTCCTCATGAATATGTTCAACAACTACATCATCGTCTCTTAACTCAGATTCATCAATTGTCTCATATTCCTGAGGTGCATTTGCTTTGGAAAGGTAAATATGAACCGGCATGAAGGAACAGTATTTCTCAAGAATCTCACGCATACGGTACTCATTTGCAAATTCCAGGCAGTCTTCATTCAGGAACAGGGTGATTTCTGTACCAATCGTATTCTTGTTACCTTCCTGGATATCATATTCTGTTCCGCCATCGCAGGACCAGTGTACAGGCTGTGCACCTTCTGTATAGGAAAGTGTATCAATATGCACTTCATCCGCCACCATAAATGCAGAATAAAATCCAAGTCCAAAATGACCGATCATCTGATCATCTGTAGTTTTGTCTTTATATTTCTCAAGAAACTGAGTTGCACCTGAAAAAGCAATCTGGGTAATGTATTTCTCTACTTCATCAGCAGTCATGCCAATACCATTATCGATGAATTTCAGAGTTTTCTCATCAGGATTAACAATTACCTGAATCTCCGGTTTGTATCCTTCCGGAAAAGTATATTCTCCCATTACTTCCAGTTTTTTCAGTTTAGTGATCGCATCGCATCCGTTGGAGACCAGCTCTCTTACAAAAATATCATGATCGGAATATAACCATTTCTTGATGATTGGGAAAATATTTTCACTGTTGATTGATAAATTTCCATGTTTTACAGCCATGCTGTCCACACTCCTTTTTGTTTTTAATCATTTGCCGCAACTTTATCTGTCAATATACTGCATTCTTATCTGCTCTGCCTCCTGAGCCAAAACTATCCTCTCCTGTTTATCCTTTGAAATAGCTTTTGACTCCTGTAAGTTGCTTCTCTGAAAGATATAGTAATACCATTTATTCCAAAAGTCAAGAAAAAATTAGCACTCACTAAAAATGAGTGCTAATAATTTTATATTTTACATATTCCCCTGTATTTTTTTCTTCAGATAACTCTTATTTCTTTCGTCTTTTGTATACCACAACTCCCACAATACATCCTGCTGCAATCGCCAGAATAATCACAAACGGTGTGATATTAGTCGTATCTCCTGTCTTTACCGCTGATTTCGCAGTTGCTCCATTCGGCTGCGGAGTCGGAGTTGCGGTTACAGTCTGTGCCTGTGTAATACTGAAATTCACCTGTTTAGTATCCTGCTCCCCTGTATTCTCCCATTCACTTCCATTATACTTCTGACGGTCAAATGTAACTGTCAATGTGTAGGTTCCGGCCTTCGTAATTCCAAATGCAGCAGTATAAGGTGCACTGCTCCAGCTATTTGTATTGATCACTTTCCAGTTATACGGTACATAGCGGACATCTCCCTTTCCCGGACTTTCATTGTCCATACCCGCTCCGACTGCTGTAAATGTAATCTTTGACTGTGTTGTGTATCCATCTGAACTGATTCCTGTAATCTTATTATCTGCCGGATCTGCAATTTTCGCCTTGCGGGTAGCTTTAACCGTAAACTGAACTTTCACTTCTGCACTGATCTGCTGTTCATTATCAATCACAACTGACTCTGTATAGGAGCCGGCCTTTAAACCCGCCTTCGGGCGGATTTTAAATGTACAGCTCTCCCCCGGTGCAAGCTCTGTGCTGAAAGTTTCCCGATTTTAAAGTTTTTACCTGACGGTGCATTTAAAGTTACATTTGCATTCCCCTCATTCGTCACTGTAACTTTCTGCGCTTCTGGTGCCTCACTATATCCTTCTTTTGCTTTTCCAAAATTCAGTTCTTCCGGTGTTACGGATAATTTATAAATCTTTTTCACTTCCGAAACAGTCGCAGAAGCTTTGATCGTTGTTAATACATCTTCCTGTCCTTCCGAACTGGTCTGGGCTATCTGAATACTGTCCAGATAATTGCCGACTTTCAGACCGGTCACCGGTACTGCTGTAAATGCAGCAGAATCTCCCGGCTCCAGCACTGATGCCGAAAGTTCCCCAATATCAAAATACTCTGCATATGGCTGCATCAGCGAAACAGTTGTATTTCCTGTATTGGTAAGTGTAATGGTCGTCGCTTCAGGAGTATCATAACCTTCCTTCAGATCATCATAACTGAAAGATTCCGGATCTGCCTGAACTGCTGTGATCTGTTCCTGTTCTGCCTCTTTTACAGATACTTCCGCAGTTACCTGCGCTGCTACTTCCGAATCCTCTTCACTTTCAAATATCAGGGTATCACTGTAATCCCCCTTCGTCAGACCGGTTTTTGGCTGTACCATGAACATAAGAGAATCACCTTTTGCAATCTGTATTCCTGATACAGCTTCACTTCCATCTTCGTTCATCACCTCAAAATAATCTGATTTCGGTATCTTTAAAGTGACAGTTCCATCCCCTGTATTTGTTACGGTTACGGACAGTGTCTCATTGGCCTGTGTATAATTTTCTTCGATATCGCTGAAATTAAGACTTCCTGTATTTACATCAAGAGACTGTGCCTCAAGAGATGCATCTGCATTGTCACCTGCCGATGGAGCCTCGCTGTCATCCGGCGTCTCTGTCGGTTCTGCAGAAGGCTCATCCGAAGGCTTCAGATCTTCGTCATCTGATGAATCATCCTCACCTTCAACTGCAATCTTCGCTTCAAAAGAAACCTCAATACCTTCTTCCGTCCGGTATGTGATCATATCATCATATTCACCCGGTTCCAGCCCTTCCCTCGGCTGTATCCATACGCTTACAGATTCACCTGCACTCAGCGGTTCTGTAATATCCTGAACCATAAAATGTTCCGGACTGATCTCCTGAAAATTCAAGCTCTCATTTCCGGTGTTCGTAATCTGCACATACTGTGCTTCCACATCCTCAAGATCACTCTTTACTGTTCCAAAATCACAGATCTGATCTTCGCTGTCCTCTACAGTGGCAGTCGCTTCGTAAGTCTTTTGATCTTTCTCTGATCCATCTGTCTGCACATTTCCGTTCTCATCCACCTGCAGCTGATCTTCTGTATAAATTTTCATCTGGGAATCATCAGTACCTTCTGTTGTTTCCTCCGGCTGACCTTCTGTGTTCTGAGATCCATCTTCCTGTTCATTTCCTGCATCCTGCTGTACATCTTCTGTTCTATCTGTATCCTGATTTTCAGAATCCTGACTGCCTTCTGCATTATCTGCCGTTTCTTCCAGCTGTGCATTCTCTGTTCCATCTGCCGTTTCTGTCTGCTGTGTATCCTCTGCTTCCTGTTCCACTGCTTTCGCCTCTTCTTCAGTTGCAGCTACCTCTAACGTCTTTGCAGTAAGAGTACCTGTCAGTCCGCTTCCATCTACAGGGGTCAGATCAAGCACCAGTCTGCATCCCAGATCATCCTGAGTGATCGTATAGGTCTTCTCAGTACCTACCTGTGTTAACTCCTTCTCCCCGGTCTGTCTTGACCAGGAAAAAGTAAAATCTTCATCCGTAACCTCTTCCGGTGTAACCTTTGCATAATCTGCACTCAACGCTACGCCTACAGCTGCAAGTCCCTTAATCTTAAGCTTACCGCCCAATTCTCCTGACGGAGCTGCCGCAAAAACCATGGATGGAATCATTGAAATAACCATCATCACAGTCATTACAACTGCAAGAAATCTCTTTCTCTCCATCTGTAGTCCTCCTTTTCATTTATAATAAAATTTGTAATTATTCAGCAGCCACTCTGAAGGTACTGAATAATTACAGTTCTGTGATGCTTCTGTGTCTGTCTGCCCTTTTCATTCCCATCACAGACCACAACATCGTTTTTTCTCTGTATAAAAGCATTATAGCATCACATTTCCGGAAATGTAATCTGTATTTTCTCCCTTAAAACAACTTCAGCCCCTGAGTATCAGAGTTCAATTTTCTCCAATATTCAGGGACCGAACTGTGTTTTACAGTTATTTCTCCGATATATCACGTGATATTCATAATTTGACCGAACAGTTTTTATCCTTCTACTATCAGATATTTTCCATCCGGCAGAGCAAATACTTCACTTGCATCTTCCAGTTCTTCATCTGACATTCCTTCCACATCAGCGCCTGACTCTTCCAGATATTCTCTCACTTCTTCAATAGAATCCACAACCTGCGCCATGCAATCCTCAAGGAATGCTTCCGCTGCTTCATATGATTCTGCTACCGCCTGTGGAAAAAGCTGCTCCTGATTTTCAAGAAACGTATTAATACATTCTTCTGTAAACAATTTAAATAACCTCCTCAATCTTTCCCTTTGCCCTGATCAGCTTCTCAAGGACCGGTTCAACCTGTTTCGTCATATAGGACGTAGCTGCCCGTACCCCCTCCTTGGAATGCTCCATGGCAAAGCCATATTTTACCGCTTTAAGCATCTCTATATCATTATATTCGTCTCCGAACGCAATACATTCTTCCGGCGAAATATGATATCTTTTCTGATATTCTCTAATTCCTTTTGCCTTGTTTGTTCCAAAAGGAATAAAATCAATCCACTCATTTCCCGAAGTGACAACAACACATTCTTTTCCAAATCTGTCCATCCAGTATTTCACAGATTCTTCTGTAAGGCCGGCCGGTTCAAACACAGCCAGCTTCATGATAGGAGCCGTCATCTCTTCCATGCTGTTTACAAATCTGCATTCATTTTTTACTTCATATAACATATGGTCATGAAATCTCTTTGTCTTCGGCATCAGGTAGTGGTAATCCTTTGCAGAACAGGTAAACTCGGCATCCTTCTTTTCCAGGATTGCAGAAATAATCTCCCCTGCCAGCTTTCTGTCAAAAGAATCCTGATACAGTACCTCTCCATGATCCACTGCCAGTGCACCATTCTCCGAAATATAGGAAATCTCTGAAGCAACAGGCGCAAACAGCTTTGTCATATTCGGATATTGTCTTCCACTGGCTGCCACAAACATAATCCCCAGTTCCTCTAACTGCCTGATCAGCGAAAAAATTTCTTCAGGCAGAGACTGTGCCTTATGTAAAAGTAACGTCCCATCCAGATCACTTGCAACCAGCTTAATCATTTCCATGTTCCTCGCAAATCTTTACCAGATCTGTCGGTTTCTCAGCGACAAGATCTGCTCCATTCTCATTCAGTTCTTTTCGGTCACGAAAGCCCCATAGCGCACCTACTGTATACATTCCTGCTGCTTTACCGGTCTTCATATCTGTACTTGTATCTCCCACATACATGCATTCTTCCGGTTTTACACCAAATTTTTCCGCAACCATAAGCGGACCATCAGGTGCCGGTTTCCTGCGGATTGCTTCACTCTGACCGACTACCATATCAAATTCCCCGTCAAAAAGCTGCGCAATTACTTTCACAGCTGCAGGATGAGGTTTATTTGAACAAACTGCCAGCTTCATTCCATGTTCCTTCAATTTCTTTAAGGTTTCCGGTATGCCCTTATAGGGAACTACTTTATACATCGGATCTGCTTCAAACATTTCCCGGTAAAGCTTCTGTCCCTCATCATAATGCGCAAGTTCCGGATCCCCCGCATCCTTAAGTGCGCGGCGGATCAGCATATTTGCCCCTTCTCCGCTGTAATATCTGAAATTATCCACCGGAAGTGTTTTCAACCCGAATTTTTCCATAATAATATTAGTCACATAAGCCATGGAATCCAGCGTATCAGCAGTGTTCCATCCAAATCAAATATACATGCTTTAATCATCTTTTGTCATCCTCTTAAGTTAATTCCTGATTTCTTCATTTCATAAAATAATCTGGCAACCGGGAGTCCTACCACATTATTGTAATCTCCGCTGATCCCCTTTACATAAATTCCGAAAAGTCCCTGGATGCCATAGCTTCCAGCCTTATCCATAGGCTCTCCTGTAGCAACATACTCTCTGATCTCCTCATCTGAAACCGGATAAAAAGTCACATCTGTACTTTCATAAAAAGTATGTTCTGTCCAGACTTTTTCTTTCTTTTCCCATACAGAAACGCCGGTATATACCTGATGAGTATTTGCCTGAAGTTTCTTTAATGTATTCACTGCATCCTCTGTATCATAAGGTTTGCCAAGGATCACATTCTCAAACACTACCACTGTGTCAGATCCGATCACAATTGTTCCGTCGGCACTATCTTTCATAGTGCGGATAACAGAAGCTGCTTTATCCGAAGCCAGCTGTTTTACTGCCTCTCCCGGATTGTCTGAGATACGATTCTCATCACCTGATGCAGGCAGCACTTCAAAATCCACGCCAGCCCGTTCCAACAGTTCTTTTCGTCTGGGTGAAGCAGATGCCAAAATAATTTTTCTCATAATAACCTCTTCTTTCCTGTCATAGTATACCTTGTATCTTTTTGGTATGCAACTGCTTTCATTAACTCTTTCCATAAAATTTCGCTTTTCTTTTTATCTGAAAAGTATTAAAATAACAATAACCTATAGCTGAATAAAATGGTGTCAGGAGTAAAAGATATTTTTATCCTGACTCGCTGTCAAAAATAGGAGAATATCAGAAAGGAGTTTATGATTATCATGGCTAAAATTAATAAATACTGGGGATATGTTGCAATAGGTGCCCTTACAGCAGCTGCTGCCGGTGCTGTAGCTGCCCTTATTGCCAAAAAAGGATCCTGTAAAGAGGATTTTGATTTTGAAGATGACTTTGATGATTTCGATCTGACTGATGAAAAGGAAACTGCTAAGGAAGATCAGGAACCTGCCGAAGATTTCCAGTCTTGGGAACATACAGGCGAACAGTCTGCAACAGATGACACCGAAAGCGAAGAAGCTGAAGAAGCTGCTGATACAGATGATTCTGAGAAGTCTTCCGATAAAGCTGCTGAAGTTGAGATTAAAGATGCAGAAGAGGAAGAAGATGCCGATGAACCTGAGACTTTTGAAGAGACTATGGACGCTGCATCTGAATCTGAAGAATAAACGTTACCGTTCACAGTAACGTAACCAAAAAGGAATGTTACTTCACGATTATACAATCGTAAAAGCAACATTCCCTTTTTATTCTGATTATATTACTATCTCAGTCTCATTATGCTTTCGGAAGTTTAAATGAGCTCTTCAGAGACACGATACGGTTGAATACCGGTGCACCCTCTTTAGAATCATGGATATCTGCACAGAAAAATCCTGTTCTTACGAACTGGAAACTGTCATAGCCTTTTGCTTCCATAAGTGCTGGTTCTACATATGCAGTAACTTTTGTCAGAGAGTTCGGATTTACGTTCAGAGAACCATCCTCTTTATTATATACGCCTTTTTCCTCATCTACAATATTCTCATAGAGACGTACTTCTGCTTTTCCTGCCTGGCTTGCTTCTACCCAGTGAATGGTTCCTTTTACTTTTCTGCCATCCGGCGCATTGCCACCCTTTGTTGCAGGATCATAAGTACAGTGTACAACACGTACAGTTCCATCTTCATCAGCTTCATATCCTGTACAGGTTACAAAATATGCGTTCATAAGACGAACCTCTGTGCCCGGGAACATTCTCTTATATTTCTTAGGCGGATCTACCATGAAGTCTTCTCTCTCAATATAGAGTTCTCTGCCAAACGGTATTTTACGGGTTCCCAGTTTTTCATTCTCCATATTGTTCGGAGCTTCCAGATATTCTACTTCGCCTTCCGGATAATTATCGATCACAAGCTTGATCGGATCAAGAACAGCCATCAGACGTGGACGTTTCAGTTTCAGATCCTCACGGATGCAGTATTCAAGCATTGCATAGTCAACAGAGCTGTTTGCTTTGGATACACCGCAGAGTTCTACAAACATTTTGATGGATTCCGGTGTAAATCCACGGCGGCGCAGTGCTGCGATGGAAACCAGACGCGGATCATCCATCCGTCTACGATGCCTTCCTCTACCAATTTCTTGATATAACGTTTACCTGTAACTACATTTGTCAGATACAGTTTTGCAAACTCAATCTGCTTCGGCGGCTGTGGGTATTCCAATTCTTTTACAACCCAGTCATACAGTGGTCTGTGATCCTCAAACTCCAGAGTACAGATGGAATGTGTGATTCCCTCAATCGCATCCTCGATGGGATGGGCGAAATCATACATTGGATAAATGCACCATGTATCACCTGTTCTGTGGTGAGTCATATGAGCAACACGATAGATAACCGGGTCGCGCATATTCATGTTTGGAGATGCCATATCGATCTTGGCACGAAGCACTTTCTCTCCGTCTGCATATTTGCCTTCTTTCATCTCTTCAAAAAGCTGCAGGTTCTCTTCTACGCTTCTGTTTCTGTATGGACTTTCTTTACCCGGCTCTGTAAGAGTTCCACGATATTCACGGATCTGATCCGCTGTCAGGTCACATACATAGGCTTTGCCTTTCTGGATCAGCTTTACAGCAGCTTCATACATCTGTCCGAAATAGTCAGATGCAAAAAACAGTCTGTCTTCCCAGTCTGCACCAAGCCATTTGATATCTGCCTTGATGGATTCTACAAACTCACTCTTTTCTTTGGTCGGGTTTGTATCATCAAACGCATGTTGAACTTGCCGTTATATTCCTGTGCAAGACCATAGTTTAAAAGAATAGATTTCGCATGACCGATATGAAGATATCCATTCGGTTCCGGCGGGAAACGCGTATGCACGGTGTCATAAACACCCTCTGCTAAATCTTTATCAATGATATTCTCAATAAAATTTTTGGAAACTGTTTCGTTCTCCATCTTTTTCCCTCCTGTTGTCGTATTTTATACTGTTTTTTCACACATCTATATATAAAAAATACAACTGAATATTTTTTATGTCGAATGAATTTATATTATCATTGGAAATTCCATCTGTCAACCGTTTACACAACAGTGACAGGCCTTATATTTCTCAGACGTTACTGTTCACTCCGTTCACAGTAACGTAGCCAAAATTCATTCCAGTTTGCCTGCGGCAATGGAATTTTGGCTTGTATGTCTCGGGATTTTGGCATATTCATGCCAAACACCTCGCGGGACAGTGGTGTGTGAACAGTAACTTTTTATTTGTTTCAGAATGTTTCAGAATCACTTGCATATTGATTTCCTGATCTGCATATGCTATAATGCCAGTAGGCGAAAAGAAATAGCAAGTCCATGTAGACAAAAAGAATGAAGCCCTCAGTAGTGCGAATACTGGGGGCTTCTTCTTATTTTTATGGCAGACAAGAAACTGCCAGGTTAGTGTTGCCCTACTTATCTCCGTCTAACCATTTGCAAACATAATAGGCGGCTATGCTTGCCATAAAGGAGACAAGAAAAGAAATAGCAAGATTCTCCATATAGACTTCACCTCCTCCCGTTGCCGGGTATCGGTTGGACAACACTGTAAGTATAACATATCTCTTGTCATTCTGGAAGTACAAACAGTTCTTAAAAGTACATCAAAAAACATCAAAACTTCTGTTCTGATTACTTTTGAGTTACTGAAGTTCAAGAAATCCTTTATTTTTAAGCAATAAAAAAAGCTGATGACGGGAATTGAACCCGTACTCATTACCCCTAGAATGCCGTAAAATCAAGGCTTTTCAGACTTTTAGTTTGAGTAACTTTGAGTAACACTTACTCAAAACTACTATATTTAATAAGAAAGGAAATTCAGTGCATCCGCTATTTCCAGTTATAATATAAGCTCATTCTGTGAGTGGATTTATATTATCATTGGAATTTCTGGGAGGGTAAAATTTTCTCCTCCTTTTACTATGTCCCCCCTGTCTTTCAAACTTCACTTGTAACCCAGTGCTTGAACTCTTTTGCTGATGGAAGTTTGCTGCTGAGGATGAGAGAGTAGAGACCGGATTCGTTGATAATGGTCATTTGCTGTGTTCCGGAAGGTGTTGCCATTTTAGCAACACCTCTATCTTCATTCTCAATCTTCTTTGAAATTGCACTTCTAGGATCAGAATAACCTAGAGCTTCTGCTACATCTTTACCTACAAACCACACTTCGTTATCAATTTCTACTGTTCTGACAGTGCCAAATTGTGGGTGAGTGAACACTGTTGGGGGTTCTGTTGGCGTAGACGCTTCTGAAAGATGAGCCGTCCGGGAGACGTGCCATCATTATGCGCCTTCTTCCAACGATGTCTATTTGTGACACACCCTCATTCGTCACGAAGGAAAAATGCTTATTCCATTCTCCCGCCGGGCGAGAGGGATAGAATCAACTTTGTGAAATACTGCTGACTTTATTCGAGTATATCTCTCAGAAATCAATCTCTGTTTCCAGAGGAACACTTTCCCAGCCATGCCAGAAAAATAAATCCTCTGGCTGTATACTCAATCAGACCTACTATTTCACTTGTAACGTCACCTTTATATAGTAGGATTTTTTCTGCTTTGCTATTGTAATCATTCCTTTCTTTAACTTATGCGAGCCATGAGGGTCTTATAGTTTTCTCTCACTCGCTTCGCTCATTCGTTCAACTTCGAATAATATTTTTTCTACTTAATAAAAAAGGTACAAATATTTTTTATATATAAAGATATATGTACAATTTTTATTTTGGTGGAAACTTTTCACCAACAAAAACAATCAACGTCTGAACGCAAAATTTTTCAGAAGCAGCTGCTTTAGGCGAGGCGCTTAACCGCCGAGTGTAGAAAGTAGCGCTGAAAAAACTTTCATGTGTTCAGACCTCAGGCTTCGCCTTCCGTCTACCGACTTAAAATACTGGTGTTTTTTCCGTTGACAGATTCTTCAATATATGAGAACATATCTTCATAAAATATATCTCTAGCAAGGAAACATCCCTACACTCGTTTTTGAGATGTCGTCTAGTACATTCGACAATGTTTCATTGCAAAACTAGCAGTAGCCAAGGATGTATACCTACTAGGGACAATAAACCTATCAACTGAGCCATTTTTGAAAAATAAGGCATAAACCAAGGGGATAGTTTACTCTTTTTTATTTTTTTCAGACTCATCTGCATATTGATTTCATGATCTGCATATGCTATAATGCCAGTAGGCAAAAGGTATTAAAGTGTTTATAACAAAAAGAATGAAAGCCTTGGAGCGGCAACTCCTTGGGCTTTCTTCTTATTTTATTACAGTGGATAAGAAACCACTAGGCTATTTGTTGTCCCTGTCGTGTCTGTCTAACCATTTGCAGATGAGATGGCAAGTCACACCTGCCGCAACAGTGACGATAAAGGTAATTAAAGTGTTTATAACGCTCACCTCCTCCCGTTGCCGGGTATCGGTTGGACAACACTGTAAGTATATCATATCTCTTGTCATTCTGGAAGTACAAACAGTTCTTAAAAGTTTATAAAATAATACTGGGTTTATTCGAGTATATCATCCTAAAATCATCTGCTCTGTTCCAGACAAGTATTTTATCACTGAACCTTGCAGACTGCTTCTCTGCTCTGTATACTCAAATAAACCAGTATTTTAAGGGTAACTTTATCTTCTCAACATCAGTTAAATAGATTAATTTAATATAATTTTCTTTCTGTATCTATTGAGTATATTTTTCATTGTTCTACCTCTGGTTCAATTACAAATTTAAAGTTTTCAGCATCCGCGCTCAAGGTGTATTTAATATCATCCTTAGTTGTTGATGCATTTCCGCCCTCATCTATTAACCCCTGTAATATTTCCACTGCTTCTGTGTTTTCATCATCATCACGAATTTTTTGTGTAATGATTACTGATGGAAACGTAAACTCAGTAACGTTTGTTCCAGATACTTCTATCTTTTGAAATGTATCTTCTGTTTCATTTTCATAAACAGTAACTAGCGCAACTTCATCAGTATCACCTGTTCCAACTAGAATAATATACATAGTTGCATCATCTTCCCAAGGTGTTTCAGAGATAACTTCAGCCGTACAATTCTCCTTTTTATAAGATATTTTAATTTCATCCTTTATAAACTCAGCAAATTTTTCTGAATCACGCCATATTTTTTCATCTTCTGTCTTTTCAACAGACGCGGCTCGTACATCTACAGTATTAAATGTACTTGTTATGTTCATGCCAGTTCCAAGTACGAACACTAACATAATAGAAACTATTATTTTTTTTATCTTTTTCATTGGTTTTCTCCTCATCATTATTTAATCATATCCATTAGTTTCTTTGCGTCCAGCTTTGTAGAATCTTCCTTATCCCAAAACTGAATATACGCCATATTTCCTTGTGGGCGTGCCGGGTCTTCATCATAAAGGGTTCCGTCTATGCAGGCAAATTTTGTTCTGTCTATTCCTCCCACTTCATTAGTATAAGAACAATCAAACATGAATATTTTCTCTCCGAGATAAGTATTTTCTGCATATTCCGCCTTATTTATTGTCAACCCAGAAGGGTCATTTACTTTATCCAAAATCAATTGCAACTGATCTACAGCTTCTTCATAAAGAGAATCATTTGCTGTCGTATTATTTGAACTTGATTCCGTATCACTTTCATTTGTTTGTGTTTCTGTTGTTTCCGCTGGCGCAGATGCCGCAGTATCCAACTGCTTGTGTTCTTCATCTGGTTCAATAGTAAATGTCATATATAAACCGTCATTATCGAATGTAAAATCCAATCCGTATTCTGTAATAGTGCCATGTGGGTTTAAATCCATTAGTCTCTTTAATAAGTCCGTATCTGTTCTTTTTTCTGATGTTACTGTAGCAATTACAATTGTAGCAGGATAACCTAAAGCTGAACCTGAATCAGATGAAATTTCACATTTTCCAAAGGAACCATCTTCCCTTACATCATATAATTTTATTGTTCCTTTTCCATCATTGTTTGAAAATGAAATAGTATCCGTTGTAGTTCCATCCTCTGATGTGCTTTCATCTGTAACTTCCATTTCGTATTTTCCGCCATCTAACTTTCTATATTCTGTTTTATCATTAAAGCGTATTCAGCCGGATACCAATAAAATCTGCCTCCAATATATCTGTTGCTACTCATTACCTCATATCTATCAGCCAATTCCGTACTGTCTTTATATCCCTCTATAGTTCTGAGCAATTCAGCCGCTTTATCATATTTATATACTTTTTTAGCATAATCAAGTGCTTTTTCATATACTTCTTCATCACTCATTCCTGAAGTATCTGTAGTTGATGTTTCAGCAAATGTGACAGCAGGTGTAGTTATTTCTAAAATCCCACAAACACCAAGTAATCCTATTACTTTTAAAATTCTTTTTTTCATCATAAAACCATTCTCCTTTTCTTATATGTTTTTACGCATCCCTTTTCTTATGGTTGTCCTCCTTTTTATAATATTATAGTTATTTTCCTGACTATAGTCAACAATATAACTATCATTTATCCTTATTTTATCTTACTGAAAGGGGAACTAACGTTGATAGAATACAGTCCGTTCTGGAATACTCTTAAAAATTCAACTGAATCAACTTATACGCTGATTACTCAGTATCATGTTTCCAGTGCTACTATTGACAAGTTACGCAAGAATAAACCTATGAACACTACAACGTTAAATGACCTCTGTCGTATCTTCGACTGCCAGATACAGGACATCTGTCAGTACACTCCCTCAAACAAAGACCAACACTTGTAAGTCTGCATTGCAGACTTTTTTCTTGCCTTGTAAAGTTCCATAACTTTTAAGTATTGACACTTGTTGCAATACAACGTAAAATAGCAGTATACAGAGGTGTCATAACTTAGTGTCGCTAACGAAAGGGGAAAATGAACATGATTTACGGATATTGTAGAGTATCAACCAAGGGGCAAGCCAAAGACGGAAATTCTCTTGATGCTCAGGAACAGGAAATTCTTTCAAGGTACAGTGATGCTCATATTTACAAGGAAGCATACACAGGAACTACTACTGACAGACCTGTATTCAATGAAGTTATCCAACAAATGCAGGAAAATGATCTTCTAGTAGTAAGTAACTGGACAGGCTTGCAAGGAACACAGAAGAAGGAATCAAGATAGTAAAGAATCTGTTTCTAAAAAAGTGTTCTGTCCATGTTCTCAACGTTGGCTTGCTGGAAGATACAGCTATGGGACAGTTCTTCATAACTACTCTCCTAGCAGTAGCAGAACTTGAAAGGAATCAGATTATTGAACGCTGTCAGACTGGAAAAGCCATTGCACGACAAAACCCGGATTTCACCGAAGGCAGACCAAAAAAGTACTCCCGGCAGCAGGTGCAACACGCTTTAGACCTGTTAGAATCTCATTCCTATAAACAAGTCGAACAAATGACAGGAATCAGCAAATCAACGCTTATCAGAGCCAAGAAAGCCCTCAAATGAGAGGGCTTTTCAACTCAGCAATCATACAAGCTGTACCCTGCGGTACATTCCTTGAAAATTCTTCTGCATCTTCATAATTTCCGAAATGTCTTTCATTAATGATCTGAGACTCAAAAGCATCAATCTTTACGACAATCACTGTATAATATTTCATATGTAATCTTCCTCCAGTTTATAGTTATAGTTGTCTCATTATAAACAACGGTCATTTCATACTCATTGCACGTACAGTTCTCTGTTACGTCTAACTTCATATTGTTATCACCAAACTCAAGAACTACTGAATCTTCACCTTTATAGATGTTTTCTATCACAGTAGTAAAAGTACAGTTTAAACCTACACTTTTAATTGTTACACTTACTCTTTTTTCAATAGACCATAATTCATACAGTTTTTCTAACATATGTATCTCCTATTCTTCGATAAATAAACAGTGCATCATTTGTAAGCAACTTCTGACCCCGGCTTTAAAAGCATTTGCTTCTACTGTAGAAGAAAGTTCAAAAATTGTATCTTCTGTAGGATTCTGAATAGCTTTTTTCATGGCTTCTATCACCTCCGACTCATGTCCAGAGTTGCACCAATTATCAAAGAGCAAATAAATAATATCTTCTTTCATTTCATGATTCCTCCTGTATTATCAAGCTGATTCCAGAGCTGTACTGCTGTCTTGAAGCCAACATCAAATGCCTGACGTTCATTGTTCTCACAGTAAGCCCTGATTTCCTGCTGTTCCTCTGCTGTCAGCTTCTCAATAGCTTCTGGCAATCCTGCTGTACACCTGTTTCCTGTCCATAAGCTGAACAGTACTTGCAACACATCCATAGCCTCACCCCCTTAATATCCAATGGATTATCATTGCCAGCGGCGGCACTGTCAGAATCATAAACATTGATACTCCGTAAAGCACCTGTGCCAGCTTGTGTTTAATATATTTTCTCAGTTGTCGTTTGAACAGCTCTAGCCACTGTTCATAAGTCATTAATCTATTCATAGGCTATTCGTCACCCCTTTATCTCTGTAAGCCCTGTTATCACATCATCATAACGGCTGTCTGTATTCTGAGAATCAAATGTAATAATTACAGGTGTACCGTCTGCCAGTTCTGCATCATAGCCCCACTCTTCACCTTCAGAATCAACTACTGACTGAATATCAGAATAATAAATACCTGTATAAAGATAGGTTGTCTCTGCTATGGGAGCAGTTACAGCCAGTGCTGAAAGAATAGCTTTAATCATTGCATATTTAATCATGTTCTCACCTTTCTCCGGTTGACCTCCACCGGAAGGATAAGCAGTTTATTTAACGTATAATCTTCTGTACTGGCTGATTCTCTGATACTCTGCAAGGCTTCCTAAGTCTGCTTCAAGTCTTTTTGTATCTACTGTCCTTCTTTCACAGGTGGAAAGTTTGATTGTAAAATCATTGCCTGTCTCTATCAGCTTTTCATTAGCATCCATATAGCCGATAATTTCATATTCAAGGCTTTTAACCTCTGCATCAATCTGTTCTTTCATGGCTTTCATGCTTCTGTAATCTGCTACGACTTTTTCTAATTCGTTCATTGTTCTACACATATATTTTTCCTCCTGATTTGTTGCAACCCTTCAAGCATCTTCCTGACTATTGTTACTGTACTGTTCACTCACAGGTATATGGCTTGAAGTTTGTGGACGCTTTCGGCTGTTCCGGTTGCTTCTGTGTTGTTTTTGTTTATGCTATTATAATACACTTGTTTTAGGTGTATGTCTATTGACAAAGCCCACAAATTATACACCTATTTTTTGTGTATGTTATACACTTTTAATAAGTGTATATTATTTTCGCAAAACACTTGTTCTAAGTGTATGAATATGATAAGATATTTATAGTAAATAAACAGGGAGGGAAATTACTATGTTAAAGTATAAAATAGATGTATTGGAAGAATTAAAAGGAAAAGGCTAACACTTCCTATAAATTAAGAAAAGATAAAATCATGGGAGAAGCCCAGATACAAAAAATCCGTCAAGGCGAGATTGCCAGCAAGGAAACTCTTAATACTATTTGTAAGCTGTTGCAGATACAGCCGGGTGATCTGTTGGAATACATTGATGATTAATCATTCAATAAATGCACTTATTTAAAGTGTATAATATGCACTGTTTTTAAGTGCATCTTTTGTCTATTCCGTCAATTGATATGCACTTGTTTAAAGTGTATAATATGAGTATCAAATAAAGAAAGAAGGTACTCATATGAAGAAACTTACAAACTATCAGAGAACGGCACAGTACTTAAACAAAGTATTCAAACTTATCAATGAAGAATACTTCAACAATGAACTGGAAGTACCAACAATAACTATTCAAAGTACTGTAGGTGCTTACGGTCATGTATCAGTCAACAAAGTATGGCACAATGATACAGTAGCAACACACGAACTTAATCTATCTGCTGATTATCTCAACAGACCGATTGAAAATATAGTTGCTACACTGATACATGAAGGTTGTCACTTGTACGCATTACAGAACAACATTAAAGACACTTCTAACAGGGGTATCTACCATAACAAGAGATTTAAAGCATTAGCTGAAGAAAGAGGTTTACAGATCAGCAGGCACGAAACTTATGGCTGGACAATCACAGAGCCTACAGAAAAGACATTAGACTTTTGCATTATAAATCAGTTGGAAGATATACAGATTGTCAGGCAGACAGCTTACAGTATAGGAATCTCTGGCGGCAAAGCTGGCTCAGGTTCAACTCCTGTTGCAAGACCAAAGAAGCCCAGCAGTACAAGAAAATATATCTGCCCTTGCTGCGGAAATTCTTTCAGAGCCACAAAAACATTAAGGGTACTCTGTATGGATTGCAATGTTCAGTTTGAGGAGGTACGGTAGTATGTTTTTAACAGCAGTTATTCTTATATTATTTTTCAGTCTGTCAGATTTAGCAAAATGGATGAATCAGAACGGGGCTACAGATAAAGAAAAGTTCTTTGTTGTTGGCGGTATATTTGTTCTTATAGTAGTAATCGTTAATCTACTTGCCATTGCAGGCGCGTCATAAGAGAGGTGGACAACCTCTCTTTTTTTGCATCAAACCAGGGGTACTTATGCCCTGAGAGGGTTTATAAATTTGGAAAAACTGTGTATGCTGATCTGTTTCGATACCGAGTCCAAAAATAAGTCGATAAAACTATATTATATTTCTATGCTTTTCTACTCTAAATTCATTTTTTCTTTTATACTCTACGTTTCCAGATTCTCGGTTCCGTCTGCATAAGTTAGATACGTTAAACTTATGTGAATTCTTTATCTGTACTATTTTTATCATTTTCGAACATTTAATTTTTTTAATTTTTCAATTTTGTTGACTTTCGTATTTCAAAGTGTTACAATGTGAAATAATAAAATATTTCTAAGCAAAATCCAGTCCATTTCGGACAAGATTATCCAACTACAGTTGAATATAAAAACTCCAAGGCAGGGATATTTCTGTCTCTTCCTTGTTCTATATATATTATAATCATTATAACAGAAGGGATGTGGTCACAATGATTGTCTATAGCAGTCTCCCAAACACTATCACGCAGTACTAAAGAAAGTAGGTTTATAGAAAATGAATGTAAACAAAAGAAACAATTATCAACTCACTGGGAGCATTCACACGCTGTCACTTATCAGTCTGCCAGTAACAGACATAGATGAAAGTATATCCCCCTGTTTTGACACTCTGTCCAGCAGAGAAAACTTATCCTACAGCAAAATAAACGCCAACAAGCTAGTAGGTGACTTATTCTCCTATGATGAGTTTAAAACAGCTTTTGACACGATTCTGGGCGGTGCTGGCATAGAATCATACAGTCTTAGCCGCTTCGATATGAGATTCGATTCGTTTGACCCGGAACACTACAGGGATTATGCCAAACTTAACAGATACCTCATCTCTGCCCTTGCAGTAACCTATAATGTCCAAAACTGCTACGACAGCAGGAATCTGTTCTCTCAGAAGCAAGTATCTGTAGCAATCAAGAATAAACGCTTCGAGTGTGAAAACTACGACAAGGAAGCAGAAAGCGGCGGCAGAGACCCGGCATATGCAAGGTTGGAGCTGAGAAGTAAGTGCCTGACAAGTAATGACATTGAAAAGCAGTTTCATGGTTGGTACACACGTCTGGACAAGGCACTAAAGAACCTTGATAAAGTGCATCAAAGATACAATGATGAGCTGGAAAGGATATACAAGGAAGAAAAAGATGCTTTTCCAGTGAAGTTCAGAAGTCTTACTGATTTCCTTATACAGTATCAGAACTGCATCTTCTGTAAAGCCCAGATGGTTGACCTGCTGTCAAGGTTTGATGAAGTAAAGAATCCTGAAACCAGAGCCAAGAATCACAAGAAAAGATACGGCATTGAGTATTTCAGCAAGATGGATGTAGAGTACGCTGTTGCAGAGATTAAAAGAGCAGCCGAAAAATTCTTTAAGGGTACAGAAATGAACCTTTTTGAAAAAAGTTGAACCTCCACTTTTAATAAATATAGCTTCAAAAACTAATGATTAAGATGTCGTCCTGATGTCTTAATATGTTAGACATTATACTTACTATACTAATACTAAGAAAGGAATGATTCTTATTATGAAAAAGAATGATTATATCTACAATGGTAGTGCATTGTACAGAATCTCTAAGATAGAGAACAACCTAGTCAAGGTAGTACCTACTTCCAGAAAGATGACCTGTTCTCTTGCTTCCAGAACCTATCATCAGTCACAGCTTGAAGATTTGGGCTACAAGATAAGAGGTGATCTGCTATGATGAAGAAGCCTACTACCAAAAAACTCCCGGAGAAGCAGGTTGCGAGAACAGTTACAGCTAAAGGCAAGCCGTTTATGAAACTCTTCTCTGATGAAAAATTCTACCAATATCCAAGATACACCAACGTCTTTGTTTCTCAGTACGGAAACGTCATTTCTACTACAGGAACAGTTCCGCATCTGTTAACACCTCAGCTTGCACCCAACAACTACTTATACGTATCTCCTTGTAAAAAAGGAAAGAAGAAAAAATTTTACATTCACAGACTGGTAGCAGAGGTTTGGTGTCAGAAACCAGACTTTGAAATTCCAAACTGTCCTCTCCAAGTTCATCACAAATTAAAAGTACTCAGGAACTCAACGATAGACGTTAACTTTGCTATGAACTTAGAGTATTTGTACAGGCCGCATCACAAGGCTATAGAACACATAAAGAGTTATCAAGTGCAAAGACTAACAGGAAAATGGTTTTATCTCCCAGATGTTCACGCAATAGCAGAATACTATAATACTTCTACTTATTCCATCTATCAACTTCTTACTCGTTCCCCTAAAGAAATCAAAGGTAACTATGAAATTTATGAATCAGACAATATCAAAATCAAAGTAGGAAAGGAAAAATAACTATGACATTTTATACAATAACAGAATTACAGGAACTATTAAAACTCAATCCGAAACAGGCAAAAGCATTAATGCACACAGATGGTTTTCCAAGCATCAAAATCGGCAGAGAATACCGAGTAGAAGAAGATATGCTACGCCAGTGGCTTAATGATACCAAAGAGTTTCCGCTTGATTATTCCAAATGTTAAGGAGGTTCCTATGGATTATGAATTACATTTAGCAGGCTTAGAAATAGAAATCACAAGAGACTGCAATCTTAACTGCCCTCATTGTATGCGCTACGAGCCAGATGAGCCAATGGATGCCTACAGGGGTACAGTTATAGCCCCTGAGGTTATAGATGCCTTATTTGACCGCTACAGACACATAGAACTCCTATTATTGACAGGTGGCGAGCCTATGTTACATCCCGAGATGATTACTTATATAGTCGATAAGATTATAGAAAAGCAAGTCTACGTGGAACAGATACAGGTTATCACTAACGGTACAATAGCGAGTGAAGAAGCTGTCACAGCATTAAATAAGGCATACAAATATATCACTGAGAACTGTGTTGACTGGGAGTACCCGGTTCATATAGGAATCAGCACAGACTACCATGATAACCAAAGTTCGATACAAACTGTATACAACTTCTATAAACAACAATGTAAGTTTGATGTCAGGTTCCATGCAGATGATTTGCCTGACGGAAAACACTGGTCATTCATATACGCTGGCAGAGCAAAGACTACACCCAGTATAGTAACCAGACCTAAAATTATTCCTCATAAGATTTGCACATCAGCAGATGGAAAAGTTTTATGTATGCTGGGCTTAACTCTCACAGGAAACTTTACTCTGACTACTCAACATTCATTCCAAGACACAGATAGTCCAGAAAATATCCTCTGTCCTGTAGACGGAAATCTCTTACTTGCGATCATGCAATGGAACTACGAACATCCTCTGAATTGTAAAGAAGCCAAATATAAAGCATGGTCACAGCACACGTTTGATACAGGCAAATATTACGGTGAAAAAGCCACATCTCATGATTATGACTTCTGTAAAGAATCCCTTGAATACTACAACGATACAGAACTCTACAGAAAAGAAGTCCACAAACAGTTTCCTGCACTGTACCCGGATGATATAGAAAATATCTCTAATATGTCAGAAGAACAATCTTATCTCTGCTGCCAAATTCAAGCTACACTTCTACAGAGGACACGTTCCTCTAAACCTATTGATACATCTTGTTGGTGTACCTGTCCTAAGAAAGAATCACAAAATTAAAACTACACTTTTAAAACTACAGGCGAGGGCTGTTTTCAGTCCTTGCCCTTACAAAGGAGAAATTAATATAGATACTACAATTTCATTTATTTCATTTCAATATCTGCTAAAAAATGGTATAATAGATACAGCGGATGTGCTGGAAAAAGCACAAGAAATGAAAAAACAAGAATTAATAAATATGAACCCATGGGAAATGTATCAGGGAAAAGATTCCTGCTGGTACGTGTACCTCCCGTCTGAAAATGACCCTCAAAGGAGAGGAAAAAGAGTCAAGAGAAAAGATAAGAAAGATTTAGAGAATTTCTTAGCTGATTACTGGAAAGAGAAATCTTTCAATCCTACTGTCGAAGAAGTTTTTAATGAATGGAATGACCGAAGATGTGATTTAGGCAATATAGCCCAGTCAACTCATGAAAGAAATCAGCAGACATTCAACAGACACTACACCGACTTCGGAAAAAGAAAGATTAAATCTTTGGAGCCGCGCGATATTCAAGACTTTCTTGAAAGTGAAATCGGACAAAAAGAACTGACTTCCAAGGCATTCTCAAATCTGAAATCTATTACTGTTGGATTTCTAAAGTATGCCAAAAGAGAACAGTATATTTCTTTCAATGTCAAAGAGACAGTGGATGATCTGGACGTGAGAGACAGCACCTTCAAAAAGACTGTCAAGGAAGATTATGAAGAAGTATTTGACGAACTGGAACTTCCGAAGTTTACAAAATATCTTGCTGAGAATGCTGATATTGTGAACCTGGGAATCATGCTCATGTTAGTAACAGGCATTCGTGTCGGTGAGCTGGCGGCGTTAAAATGGGATGACTATGACGGAAACGGCTTGAAGATTCGCAGAACAGAAACCAGATACCAAGTGGAAAAAGGACAGAATGCCTACGAGATTAAAGATTTTCCGAAAACGGCAGCAGGTGCAAGATATGTTATTATTCCTGAGGATTGTTTGTGGATAATGAAGAAACTCAAAGCTATGAATCCCTTTACAGAATTTATCTTTATGAAAAAGGGCAAGCGTCTGAATACTGTATCATTCAGAAACAGGCAGTATAGAATCTGCAAGAAAATTGGATGCTATCCAAAATCACCTCACAAGCTGAGAAAAACTTATGCTTCTCTTCTCTCTGATTACAACGTAGACCCTAAAATGACAATCGAACAGATGGGACATACAAATATTTCCTGTACACAAGGACATTATTTCAGAAACAGAAAGAGTCTCAGTACAAAAACTGCAATTCTGAGCAGTATCCCGGAACTGCAAATTGCACAAAAAAAATAATCAGAACCTATGTCCTGATTATCTTGAGTAACTTTTTGAGTAACTTTGATTTACTGGCACCTCACAAACCCAGTAAATAAGCTATTCTTAGCAAGCTGATGACGGGAATTGAACCCGTGACCCCTTCCTTACCAAGGAAGTGCTCTACCTCTGAGCCACATCAGCATTGTGTCGGATTTACCGCTCACATTTAAATATACTACCAGAACTTGTTTATATTGTCAATCCCTATTTTTAACTTTTTGATTTTTATTTTTGGGTTTTATACAGATATCTTTCTATTTTTGATATTGCTCCAACTGCTCTCTGATCTTGGTTCGGATACGCTGTAATGCATTATCTATGGATTTGGGTGTTTTTCCCATGATCCAGGCAATCTCTCCGTATCCGTTTCCTGCCAGATAATATTCAAGAACCTGGTTCTCCATTGGACTTAACGTTGCTGTTATCTCCTGCTCCAGATTCTGGACATTCTCTTGGTCAATAATGATAGACTCCGGGTTCTCTCCCCAGTTATCTCCAAGATGTTCTTCATTTTCCCCATCCTGTTCGCTGAGGGAAATATAGGAATTCAGCGGCTGGTGCTTCTGCCTGTTGGAACTCTGGATGGCATTGTAGATCTGTCTGTCCACACATATACTGGCAAAGGTCTGGAATGCAGCATCCCTGTCCGGCTGGTAATCGCGGACTGCCTTAAACAGTCCGATCATGCCTTCCTGTATCAGGTCATCGTTCTCCCCGCCTATCAGGAACATGGTCCTTGCTTTCTTGCGGACCATGTTCTTGTATTTTTCCATCAGATAGTCGAGGATTTCTGATTCCCCGTTTTTGAAACGGGAAATTAATTCTTCATCTTTAATTCCGTCATACTGTTTCATCAATTTAACCCTTCCGTTTTCTGAAAATCTCTATCATTCGCCCAGAGGCTTCTTATAGCATAACAATATTGTGGAATAATTTTCTGCTGCAAAAATTCCTCTTAATAATCGCTGCACATCCTCACGAAGCCTTTATCTCAGACTGAGATAAACTTATTTCTTCTGCAGTCTCTGACGTACAATCTCATATCCAAGTACTCCGGCTGCCACAGATGCATTGAGGGAATCAATGTCACCCTTCATAGGAATAGATGCCACGAAATCACACTTCTCACGAATCAGTCTGCTTACACCTTCACCTTCATTGCCGATCACTACGCCGATCGGACCTGTCAGGTTAAGATTGTACATGGTTTCACCGCCCATATCCGCACATACAAACCACATGCCCTGTTCTTTCAGTTCATCGATGGTATGTCCCAGATTGGTAACCTTTGCAACAGGTGTATAGTTTAATGCACCTGCTGAAGTCTTGGCAACTGTGGAAGTCAGTCCAACTGCTCTTCTCTTGGGAATAATCACCCATGTGCACCTGCAAGATTTGCTGTACGGATGATCGCACCAAGATTATGAGGATCCTCAATATTATCCAGGATAAAGATAAAGGGATCTTCTCCTTTTTCCTTTGCCTTCGCAAGAATATCTTCTACACTTGCATATTCATAGGCTGCCACCTGAGCGATTACGCCCTGATGTGCGCCTGTCTCACTTAACTGATCCAGACGTTCTTTTGCCACATAGTTAATAATCGTATCTTTTTTCTTGCCTCTCTGGCAATAGTGCGGATCGGTCCGTCCTGGCATCCGTCCAGGATAAAAAGCTTATCTACACATTTGCCGGAACGAAAGGCTTCCAGAACCGCATTGCGTCCTTCTATCTGTTCACTCATATCTTATCCTCTCCGATCCCTGCACGGACCAGTTCTATGATCCTGCTGAAATCATCTTTTAAATATAAATAGCCCATCAGAGCTTCAAACCCTGTTGCCCTGCGGTAGTCTGCCATGGTTGCATGTTTGGCCATTGTAGGAGAATGAGCATTCCTTCCTCTTCTGTAAACGCTGTGTTCCTCCTCTGTGAGCATGGGTTCAATCACTTCCATCATGGAAGACTGGGTTCCTGCCTTAACCAGACTGCTGGCTTTTCTGTGAAGCTGGTTTACCGGACAGTTGCCTTTTTTTACAAGGATCGTGCGGATCACCAGTTCATAGACGCCATCTCCGATATACGCCAATGTCAGCGGAGAATAGGTTCGCAAGTCTTTATCTTCCAAACGAAATACCTGATTAAGCAAACCTTTCAAACTACTCAAATTCTCTTCATTAAGTCCGTTTGTTTCACTCATATCATTTAAGCTCGTTTCCATTTTACTCCCTCGCGGGTATCCTTAAGGATGATTCCCTTAGCCAGAAGCTCATCTCTGATCTCATCTGCTCTTGCGAAATTCTTTGCTTTTCTTGCTTCCTGACGCTCTGCGATCAGGTCTTCGATTTCTTTATCAAGGATTTCTTCTGTTTTCACAGCCTTCAGACCAAGTACATCGCATAATTTCACCATTGTGTCAAGAAGTGCTCCTGCAAATTCTGCGGAACTTGCCTCTGATACATTTGTATTTGCAAATTTAACCAGTTCAAAAATTGCTGCCAGTGCATCTGCTGTGTTGAAATCATCATCCATAGCTTCTTCAAATTTCTTTACGAATTCCTGTGCCTGTGCAAGCAGTTCTTTCTCTGCATCTGTTGCAGTTTCTGTCTGTGCTGCTGCTTTTCTGTCCTTTAAGTTTGCTGCTGCATCTGTGATACGTTCTAATGCATTCTTTGCAGCTTCCATCAGATCTGCGCTGAAATTCAGCGGACTTCTGTAATGGGCGTTCAGCATGAAGAAACGAAGCACCTGCAGGTCATACTGTTCACTGATTTCACGAACAGTACGGAAGTTTCCAAGAGACTTGGACATTTTTCTGTTATCAATATTTAAGAATGCATTGTGCATCCAGTATTTTGCAAAGATTTTGTCGTTGCAGCATTCACTCTGTGCGATCTCGTTCTCATGGTGAGGAAAGATCAGTCTTCTCCGCCTGCATGGATATCAATCTCATCACCAAGGTATTTTTTCGCCATAACAGAACACTCAATATGCCATCCCGGACGTCCATCACACCATGGTGAAGGCCAGGATGGTTCTCCCTCTTTCTTCGGTTTCCAGAGAACAAAATCCAGTGGATCTTCTTTCTGGTCTTCACCGGATACCTGCAGAGAACGGAAGCCGGACTGCAGATCATCCAGGTTCTTGTGCGAAAGTTTGCCATATTCTTTGAACTTCTTAACTCTGAAATAAACAGTACCGTCTGCTGCCGGATAAGCATATCCCTTATCAACCAGAGTCTGGATCATACTGATCATTCCGTCGATTTCCTGTGTTGCCTGCGGATTAGTTGTTGCAGGCTTCACATTCATGCCGTCCATATCTTTTCTGCATTCAGCAATATAGCGCTCGGAAATCTCCTGCGCACTTACACCTTCTTCGATAGCCTTCTTAATAATCTTGTCATCAACGTCTGTAAAGTTGGATACAAAATTCACTTCGTAGCCTTTGTATTCCATATATCGGCGTACGGTATCGAAAATGATCATCGGACGTGCATTTCCGATATGGATCAGGTTGTATACAGTCGGACCGCAGACATACATACGAACTTTTCCCTCTTCGAGAGGTACGAATTCTTCTTTTCTACGTGTCAGTGTGTTAAAAAGTTTCATGTTCTATTCCTCCAGTTTTCTCTATCATTAACTCTCTTTTCTTTCATTAAGAAGACAAATTGCCTGAGACGCAATTCCTTCTTCTCTTCCCGTAAATCCCAGTTTTTCCTCTGTAGTGGCCTTAATGTTCAGCTGAGACTCATTGATTCCCATTGCTTTCGCCATATTGGCTCTCATCTGTGGAATATGAGGTGCCATCTTTGGTTTCTGTGCAATGATCGTTGCATCTATATTTCCGATCTCATAGTGGTGTTCTCTCAAAAGCTTCGTCACATGCTCCAGCAGCAGAATACTGGAAATCCCTTTATATGCAGGGTCTGTATCAGGAAAATGTTTTCCGATATCGCCCAGTGCTGCTGCTCCCAGAAGTGCATCCATAACTGCATGGATCAGTACATCTGCATCTGAATGTCCCAGGAGGCCTTTCTCCCAGTCTATCTTCACACCACCCAGGATCAGATCTCTGCCTTCGGTCAGCCTGTGTACATCATATCCCATTCCAACACGCATCATATTATTCTCCTCTGATTTCCAGCATTTTGCTGATTCTCAATAAACTTAATCTTCTCCTTGTATAAGGAGCAAGTCGGAGGCTTGGCAGAACAGCTGCTTCATCAAGTCCGATATCATAGACTGTCTTCGCACATCCTGCTTTCTCCAGCAGATGAAACATATCCTGCTCATTGGGAAGTTCGTCAATGATCTCTGCGATCCCATCCAGACACTCTTCCAGATGTTTCGGAGAAATGGACTCCAGCAGTTCCGGCTCATTTTCTTTCTTTATCTCCTCCAGAACCCCTTTCTTTCCGAAGGTTTCTTTCAGAAGCTCCTCGTCCTCATTCTCATAGGGTTTTGCGTGACATCTTCCTGTGTGATGGCCGCAGCGATACGCTTGTATTCTTCCAGTACAAGAAGTGCTGCTACAGAAACCTTCTCACCGTGAAGTGCATCCAGCGGACCATTGATCACTTCCATATCCCACAGATGCGTGACCTGATGTTCTGCGCAGGACGCAGGCCTTGAATTACCAATCATCTGCATTGCAAGTCCGGAAAGAATCAACGCATACATAAGCTGTTCGCATTCATCTTCCTCTCCCTCTGTAATATCCTGAATCGAAGATTTCACAGTTTTTAACGCTTTCTCTTCCAGCTTTACAGTTTCGCGGCAAAAATACTCTCCGGTGACCAGGTTCGCGATCTTCCAGTCTGCAAGACAGATGTATTTCGCCATCAGGTCTGAAATCCCGGCTGCAGTCAGGCGCTGTGGTGCTTTTGAAAAAATATCTGTATCTGCATATACACAAATCGGAGCTACTGAAGGCACAGTCTTCTTTACTCCATCCAGGGTCATTGCTGCTACTGTTGTTACAAATCCATCTCCACTTGCTGCGGTAGGCACTGAAATGAAAGGTACTTTGTAATTATGTGCAATATAACGGCTGATATCATGGATCGTGCCTGCTCCTACTGCAAGGATCAGTCAATGTCCTCTTCCATGTTGTTCTCCACAATTTTTATTGCATGCCGGTCTGCCTGAAGTCCCTCTGCATCCAGAACAAGTACCTGACACCTGTCATAGATATCCTCCATAAGTTCTTCTGTTGCTGCATAGGTATTGGTATCGCAGATGACCAGCGGGGATATGTACTCTCTGAGCATTCCCTCTGACATCTCTTCTTCAAGCTTCTCTACAGCTCCGGCTTCTATCAAAATCTCTTTCACTGCAATCTGGTGTTCCCTGCCGCAGCTGCAAGGTCGGGCAAAATCGTCCGCATCAACTCGCATTTAAATTCTTCCTCCTGACTTTCCTGAATCAAGCGGATAAAATCATCCGTTTGACTATCTGCTCATAATTGAATAGTTGTTTCACAGCCTGATTCGGTCAAACTTTTTTCTATAGGCATAGTTCGTTGGTATTATACATGATTTTCCTGTAAAAATCAATCATTCCGCGTAGGTCTGGCGGCTACAGGTTCAAATAATTATATACAATCTTTGAAATATTCTGTATGTTCGTCACCGCCGTACTCTCCGGGCAGTTTTCAGACATCACACATAGGATATAAGTTGTCTTTTCGCCATAGACAATTGCGATATCGTGCTGATCCTGTCTGTCTCGCCGGTCTTGTTGGCAGATTTTATTCCATCCGGAAGTCCCTGGGGGATTTTCCAGGTGTTTTCCTGATTTGACAGAAGATTTAACATTTCTTCTGACGCCTCTTTGCTGACACATTCCCCCTTGTAGATTTTTTCAAGCAGAGTGCCGCAATCTTTTACAGAAGTCATGTTTCTGCCACCCAGACTCTCCTGTGCGGATGCTGCAGGATGGAGGGTGTGCTGCACACTTGTCTCTGTATAGCCCTCTTTTTCCAGATATTTGTTAATATCCTCCGCACCTTTTTTGAAATCAAGGGAATCTGTCTGAAGCTTCACCAGTTCATTGCAGGATTCATTGTCACTGACTGTGATCATATTCCACAGCAGGTCATTTAATTTTACATCTACAATTTTTGTATCTGCAGTATTTAATTTCTTTGCCTCATCTGCCTTTACCTGCTCCATGTCCTCATAGGTCTTTGCCATTACAAAGGCTTTGATCAGACTTGCAGAATAAAGGGAAGTATCATTGATCAGGATTTCCTTTTCTTCATTAAGGTCTTTCACATAAACACTCCAGGTTCCCTGATATCCGGACAGCATCTTCTCAAGCTGAGGCTTCAGATTATCCATCCCAAGATCATCCATATTCACGATCTTTCCCGTATCATCCACAATAAAACCATCATCCGTCACTGTGCTTTCCTGAAGCAGGGCGCCATTTGTACCGCCAAAATAATAGCTTCCGTCAAAATTCATCTCATAACAGTCCATCTCAAGCGAATGGATGCCAGGTTCTGTTACCAGTCTGCCATTTTCATCAAAATAGTAATATCCGTTCAGAGTAATCCCGTCTATTGCCAGATTGTCAATATACCTTACCTGCGGTGCTGCTGACAGACGCCCCAGATTGTTCACAAAGTAATATCCGTCAAATTTCTCTGCCTTCTGGGCATTCTGTGTATCAGCTTCCTCATCTGTCTTATCCCCAAACACTGCAACACCTTTCAGATGCTCCATATGAGGACTGCAGGCTTTGAATTTTCCATCTGCATCATGGTAATAATATCCTTCAAATACAGTTCCGTCTATCTCATAATCCTGAAAATAATGGATCTCCGCCTGGGTACTTCCGGCGCCATTCACATCCAGACAGTAAAATCCGTCACTCTTCATCATATATTTGCCACTTCCGTCTCCCATGGGCTGAATCTGTGCCTGCCAGTGACAGATGCAAGGCTCTGCTGTGCAGCCATAACAGGAACCGGCAAAGCCAGTACCATGGAAATGGCTCCGGCCAGACTTCCGGCTATGATATAACTTTTAATATGATATTTCGCTGTTTGTCTATTTTTTCTCATGCAAAACTCCTTTTACGGTTTCTTTTCACATCCCATTCACAGTAAGCAAAGTATATATTGTTTTATTCAGGATAGCAAGATTTTTATCTTTTTTCCAGCAAAGACCAGAATCTGTTACTGTTCACTCCGTTCTCAGAATCTCAGTATCAGTGTTCAGTTCTTTTCTCTTATCCTGTTCCAGAAGCTTCCCAGCTGTTCTTCCACAGTATTTAAAGTACAGTTTCCCCTGTCAGACCACTCAGCAGGAAACAGATTCCTGTAATCTTTCCCTGCAAATCTCTCGTCCAGCAGAAGTATGATCCCTGTGTCCTCCTGGGTTCTGATCACACGCCCGGCTGACTGCAGCACCTTATTCATCCCCGGATATCTGTATGCATAATCAAATCCATTCACACCCTTTTTATCATAATATTGCCTGAGGATCTCCCTTTCTGTTCCAATCTGAGGAAGACCAGTCCCTATGATGATTGCTCCGATCAGCTTCTCTCCCATCAGATCAATCCCCTCTGAAAAAATCCCGCCCATTACGCAAAATCCTACCAGCGTTCCCTCTGCTGCAGAAAATTCCTCCAGAAATTCCTCTTTCTCCCTTTCATTCATCCCCGATGTCTGCGAAATACAGCGAACCCATTCCGCTGAAAACTCATTCTCATACACTTCCAGAACATCTTCCATAAATTTATAAGAAGGGAAGAATACCATATAATTTCCTTTTCTTGTCCATACAGTTCTGGCAATGTAAGATGCGATCCTGTGATATTCCTCATATCCTCTTCTGGTATACCTGCTGCTCACATCCCGTCCTGTGAGAATGCACCTGTTCTCCTGCCTGAAAGGAGAGGTCACATAAATCCCATAGTCATCCTTTCTGGTGCTTAAAAGTGTACGGTAATAATCCATGGGAAGCAGGGTCGCAGAAAAGAACACCGCACTTTTTCCCTTTTCCAGACATCTATGAATATTTGCTGCAGGATTTACACAGAAAAGCCGCAAAATCACCTTTCCCCCTTCTCCCATTTCTGTATAAACCACATAATTTTCATCCAGAAGTTCATCAATGTTCAGGAAATCTCTCACACAGAAGTAAAATTCCAGCAGCTGCTCCGGAAGTTCCTTTCCATGAAGTTCCTCCAAGAGCTTGTCCATCTCCCCCATCACCTGAAGCATTCCCAGAGAAACTGCTCCGGGATTTGGCAGGATTTCGTACTCTGTACACTCCTTTTCCAGAGTTCGAAGCTGTCTGTTCACTTTTTCCAGTGCTCGCACCAGACCTTTGCTGTAATCCCCGGCCAGTCTCTTCGCCTCCAGTACATCCGCTCTATCCACATGAGCACTGTACATTTCCCTTCCCCTGTCCACCAGATTGTGAGCTTCATCGATCAGAAAAATGTATTCTCCGGAAGTACCCTCCCCGAAAAATCTTTTCAGATAAACATTGGGATCAAATACATAGTTATAATCACAGATCACAGCGTCCACCCAGACTGCCAGATCCAGGCACATTTCAAAGGGACACACCTGCCATTTCTTCGCATATTCCAGCAAAGTATCCCTGTCATAACTGTCCTGCGTAGTCCACAGTTCAAAAACAGCATCATTCACTCTGTCCAGATGTCCTCTCGCCCACAGACAGTTCTCAGGATTACATTCTGTTTTATCACAGAAGCACAGCTTTTCCTTCGCAGTAATGGTAATCACCTTAAATTTCAGTCCATGCTCCTTTAATATGGAGAAAGCTTCTTCAGCCACAGTCCTGGTAATGGTCTTTGCTGTAAGATAGAAAATATTTTCCCCCAGTCCTGCACCAACTGCTCTCACTGCCGGAAAGATCGTGGACATGGTCTTTCCTACTCCTGTAGGTGCCTGGATAAAAATCTGTCTTTCTGTGGATATAGTGTGATATACACCGGATACGATTTTTCGCTGTCCCTCACGATATTCAAAAGGGAACTCCAGATCACTCATGGACGCATTCCGTTCTTTTTTCCATGCAAGCTGGTATGTGATCCATTTATGATACCTGTCCAAAAGATTATGGTACCACAGTCCGAGTTCTTCCAGCGTATATTCCTCTCTGAAAAACTTAAGCTCCTCTGTGTCCAGATTCCCATATGTCATCTGCACTCCGATCTTCTCCTGTTTTTGCTCCTGTGCGTAGATCCAGGCATAACACATTGCCTGTGCACGGTGAACCTCCACAGGCTTCTCCAACTGACTGACATCTGCATAAACACCCTTGATCTCATCGATCCAGCACTGTCCATCTTCTGTGAAGATTCCGTCAGCTCTGCCCTCTACCTGGATACCTACATCTTCATATTCTGTTTTATATTTAAGAGAAACCTCCGCTCTGTAATGGCTTCCCATCCTGCCCTGTATTTTTCTGTGCAGTCTGCTGCCCTTCTGCATTGCTTCTCTGTCAGAAGATCCTCCCCGATTGTCAAGATCCCCGCTTCTTAATATAAACTCCACCAGATTTCTGACGGAAATACGAACCACCGGCTTATCCATATGAAAACACCTCACGCAACAATAGCTATCAAATAGTTACCCAACATCGTCCGTTCATTATAACACAGAATTCATCATCATGTAAAAACTCCTGAATTCAAGAAAGAATCCTGCTTGCAGGATTCTCCGCCTACAACAGGTCGCTTCAGCGACATAATTCCGCTCCGTCGCAGTGCGATCCTGCCCGGAGGGCTTTTTTATGTTATAGGAACATTACGGAGTAATTTCCTATAATATAAAAAGCCGCCAGAAATCTCTATGCTGATTTCTGACGGTCCATTATTTTGTTTATCTTATAATTGGTAAACATCATATCCACAAATTACTCCGCTGTGAAGGAGCTCCTGCAATTCTCAATTAGATCTGAGTAATTACAAAGATATCATAAATTGCCTTTACCGCAGTCTCAAAATCTCTGTTCTCCACACCGATAATGATATTCAGCTCACTGGAACCCTGATCGATCATCTTCACATTTACATTTGCATGAGCAAGTGCTGAGAAGATTCTTCCTGCTGTACCTCTGGTGGATTTCATACCACGTCCTACAACAGCGATCAGCGCAAGATCAGATTCCATTTCTACGAAATCCGGCTGTACTGCGCGATGGATTCCTGCGATTACCTGCTGCTCTTTCTCTTCGAATTCATCCTGATGTACATATACAGTCATTGTATCGATTCCTGATGGAACATGCTCAAAGCTGATTCCTGATCTTCGAATACCTGAAGTACCTTACGTCCGAAACCAACCTCACTGTTCATCATGGATTTTTCAATATTGATAGAGCAGAATCCCTTTTTACCTGCAATACCTGTGATTGTAAATTTCGGTTTCTTGCATGTACTCTCAACAATAAAAGTACCCTTGTCTTCCGGTCTGTTTGTGTTTTTGATGTTGATCGGAATTCCCTCTTTACGAACCGGGAAGATCGCATCTTCATGAAGAACAGTTGCACCCATATAAGAAAGCTCTCTGAGTTCTCTGTAGGTAATGCTCTCAATCACTTCCGGATTTTTAACAATACGTGGGTCTGTTACCAGGAAACCGGAAACATCTGTCCAGTTTTCATAAAGGTCTGCCTTGATAGCCTTCGCCACAAGAGAACCGGTTACATCAGAACCTCCTCTGGAGAAAGTTTTAACTTTTCCATCTTCACCAGCGCCATAAAATCCAGGGATAACGGCATGTTCACATTTTGCCAGCTTCTTGGACAGAAGTCTGTCTGTCTTCTCGGCATCCAGATTTCCGTTCTTATCAAAACGGATCACATCCGCTGCATCAACAAATTCATAACCCAGATATGCTGCCATCACCTTACCATTGAGAAATTCTCCTCTGGATGCTGCATAGTCTGTGCCTGCCTGTGCCTTGAAATCAGCTTCGATCTGAGCAAATTCATCTTCCAGAGAAAGATCAAGGTTCAGTCCGCGGATAATCTCATAATATCTTCCCTTGATCTCCTGCAGAATCGGGATGAAATCTTCCCCTTCAACTGCAGTATTATAACATTTATAAAGTAAATCTGTAACCTTTGTATCTCCGTCAAATCTCTTTCCGGGAGCGGACGGAACCACATAACGTCTGCTCTCATCACTTCTGATGATCTCCCCTACTTTCTGAAACTGTTCTGCATTTGCCAGAGAACTTCCTCCGAATTTAACAATTTTCTTCATTTTTCCTGCTCCTCATATGTCACTAAATATTTTCAGACCGATCTCCCATCAGTCTTTGTCACTCTACCAACATAAAGTCTGTTTAATATTGTATTGAATAAACGCCAATTTTGCAAGCCTTTCTTACAGAAATATCCGAAAATGGTTATTTTCCACAATCTGCCGAAGATTCCTGCTGTTTTTTTACAAATTCTGTCACATTATAAACACGAAGGATATCTCCCTCCACACGAAAATGAATGTCCTTCTCTCCAAAAGGCATTCCGTAAGACCGTTCCGGATCATTCTGGTAAGCAGGACGGGGATCATCTGCAAGCACTGCGATCAGAGCCTCTCTGCTTTCCCCGGGTATTCTTTCCAGAAGCTCCTTGGGAAATTCTACATTCAGATGATGATCTTTGGAATATTCGGTAAAACTTCCTGTTGCTTCCGGATGACAATCCGCATAAGGAATATATGGTTTAATATCGAAAATCGGTGTTCCATTCATCAGATCTGCACCTTCTACATAAAGTACAGGGCTGTCCGGCTCATCCAGAGCTACTTTCTCAAGCTTCACACAGGATAATCCTATGGAATTGGGACGGAAGGGAGATCTTGTGGCAAAAACTCCTTTTCTCACATTTCCCCCAAGTCTGGGCGGGCGGACAGTCGGTGACCACTTTGTCCTCTTTGCCTCCGAAAACTCCCAGATCAGCCAGATATGACTAAACTCCTCCAGACCACGGCAGGCATCCACATTTCGATATTCCGGCTCGAATACAATTCTCGCTTTAAGCGCCCCTACACGGCCACTCTGCTGGGGATACCGAATTTGGTTGGAAAATCATTTTCTATATGTGCGATTGGAACCATTGCATTATTCTCCTTTTTTAATCTGATGATGTTAGAACAAAAAATCTATTGTATTTTGGGTTTTTAAATCTGAAAAATCTATCTCTAATCCAGGATAATTTTCAAAACAATTCTTTTCAAATATATTGAACATATGAAAACATCCTTTCTTCCAATCAAATACCATTATATTTCCTGATGTGTAATCAACCATCCAACACTCTTCCACTTTTAACGTCTGATATTTAAATACTTTTTCTGTAAAATCATAATCACGTGTTTTATCTGTTATAATTTCTACCACTAATTTTATATTCTTTATGTCATTTTCTCTTTCATAAACAATCAGATCCGGTACTATTCTCTCTATACTATTATTATTTTTAAATTTAATTTCACCTAATGCTATCGTTTTATCCATAAGATTATGTTCTGCAAAATAATATATAAATCTTTCCTGTACCTTATATATTATTTGTATTTCATCAAAATCCTCTTTTTTCTTCTGACTTGATACCGACTTTTTGAAACTTCTTTCTTGTTGTTTCTGTTCAGGTATTTGTTCATTCGATTCCTCTACATATTTTCGCTTATCTAATTTCAAGCGCATTTTTTTTAACAAATCATGTCCTGTTTCAGTAAGCATATATTCTTTGTGTCTGTTAACTGTAACATTACCGGTTCCTTTTAGAATCTGTATACGACGCGTCAAATCTGTATTATTAAGTTTTAGTCCATAATAAATTTCTGCACGCTTCTGTAACTCTACCCTGGTCATTTTCTGTTGTTCCAATTCTCCCAGCAATTCTCCTATATACTTTATATGATCATGTATAAGCATAACGAGATCTTCACTGCTTCCATAATTCAGCCAATGCCTGCCTTCGTCTGTTATCACATAAATATAATCTTCTACTTCTTTTATCAGCCCATAAGAACAAAGTGTATTTTGCAACATTCTTATTGTATTGTCACTCCATCCATTTCCTTTTTTCTGTCGGAAATTTTCTTCAAGAAAGTTTCTTAACTCAACACGTCCTCTTTTTTCCATATAAAAATTTAATAATTTATAAATTGTATGTTCTGTATTATCAAATTGCGGTAAATATCCAATTCCTTCTTTTCTCATTTTTTACATTCTCCCAATTGTAATCCGTGTCAAACGGATAAAATCATCTGCTTCGCTACGCAGCTCTACACTGAATAACTGCTTGATTCAGTCAAAATACACAATAGATGTATCTTATAATGTTTTTAATATTGTACGTATTCATGTACGCATGCATGTATGCATTGTATGTAAAAAAATTATCCGATTTCAAGTTCTTTATGAAAATATTTTAATGTACTCCAACCATACTTCTTCTAAATTCCCGCTTATCAAGCGTATTTTCACCACTAATATGCTTCTTATATTCTTCTATATATTGCTCCGCCTTTTCAGCAATATAATAAATATGCTTTCGAGTCTCCGCAAACTCGTCCTGATCTATTATTGCAATCCGATCTATATAAGAAATATCTTTTATAATAGCAATTTTAGTATAATCAAGTCCTGATTTATGTTTTTGCGAACGAGACGATTTGCGAAAGTGATATGCATATTTATGGGAAATCTCCGTTCTATATGGAATGCATATAAAATATCCATAATGACTTTGAATAAGTAAACAAGCATATCCTCTTTCCTTTTTCTTCAAAAGTTCTTTATATGGCGGATTCGGATATTTCTCGTAAAATCTATCTGAAAGGCTATAAACAGCATAGTCAATTTCCAATTTTATTCTCCTTATATACATATAAACGAGAGGGAAAATGAACTCCCTCTCGTTATGCTCTTCGCTCGGTCATATTTTATTTTACCGATGAGTCAGAACCGTCACTCATCTCATCTCTCGGTTATATTTATTTTTCCGATGAGTCAGAACCGTCACTCATCTCATCATGCGAATAGAGAATTAACTCTCTATATATTATATAACATATTTTCTTAAATAGCACAATCCTATATTTTTAATTTTTCAAACACGCTCTAACATCGTTTCTGTTCACAGCAATATGCTTTCTAACACACTGGACTTGTGTGAATTTATATTATTTGATCTTAGCGCTCTTTGCTTTAGAATAGCTGCTGTATATTCTTTTACCGTTTTCGGTACGATATGCCCGCACCTTGTAATAGTATGTTTTCTTAGACGTAAGCTTCTTATTTATATAAGAAACAGTGCTTCCCTTTTTAATCGTTGATACTGCCTTATATTTACCGGATTTGGATGTGGCACGGTATACTACATACCCTTTGGCACCGCTTACCTTTTTCCATTTCAGTGTAGCCTGTTTCTTACCGGCAGTTACTGTGACAGCCGGGGTTTTCGGTTTTACTGTCTGTGCCGGAGTTGGTGTCGGTGCAATTCCATTGGTTGTTGCAGAGAAGTTTTTGTCATAACTGCTTTTAATAGCACCGCCCCATTTGGTGGAAACAGCCTGTACACTGTAATAATAAGGAGTTGACGGAGAAACCGCTGTATCTGTATAGGAGAGGTCTTTGACCGTAGCAATCTTTGCGAATTTGCTTTCACCCATCTTACGTCTTAAAATAATGTAAGAATCTGCATTTTCATATTTATTCCAAGTAAGAAGAACTGTATTTCCTGCCGCCTTGCAGGTTGTGATCTCTGGCATTCCTGCTGCAAAGAGGTCTTTCGCAGTACCCTTTACAACTACATGGCACACTGCGGTTACATTCTGATCTGTTTTTACACGGATATCGGTTCTCCTACAGAAACAGGTGTGATAACACCTTCTGTCTACTTTGCAACGCCTGCATTATCAGAGGTCCATACCAGTTCCCCGCCGCTTCCCTTCGGACTGAATGTCCAGGTCAGGGTATAGGTTCCCTGATCAATTGCCAGAGTCAGCGTTTTGTCACTCAAAGCAATGCTCTGTGCCGGTGCTGTAACAGTCACGTGGCAGGTGCCTTTCGTTCCATTGTCCGTAGTCAGTGTAATATCTGCAGAACCGGCACCCACAGGAGTTACCTTGCCGGAGCCATCTACGGTTACTACAGAAGAGTTGGAAGATTCCCAGTACAAAGAGGACGGTTTTGCGCCGTTTGGCGTGATCGTGTAATCCAGTGTCCTGGAACCGCTTTTCGTTGAGAGATTCAGGCTGGACGGAGAAATACTCACCCCTGTCACACTGACCGGTCTGGAAGAAACGGAAATATTGCAGGTCGCATAGACACTTCCGGAAACTCTCGCAGTAATCACCGCAGAACCTTCTCCCACTGCTGTTACCACACCACCGTTTACACTTGCAACAGAATTGTTGGAAGAAGTCCAGCTTACAGTTCCCACCGCATCAGACGGAACAATCGTATAAGTCAGTGTATAGCTGTCTCCCTTTGTAAGAGTCAGATCAGAAGCATTTAAGCTGATCAGCTTCGGTGCTACCGGAAGCTTTGACTCAATACTTTTAAGCAGCTGAACCGCTTCATAAACTCTGTTTGCAGACGCATCCAGCGTAGTCAGCGCACTGTCCGCTTCGGCATATGCACCGGAGAATCCGCTGACCTGGGACCATCTGGAACGCTCTGCATTTGCCTTTCCCATCATGCGGATAAGCTCGCTCTTATCTGCCGCCTCAAAAATCTGCCTGTTATTATTATACGGGTCACATCCTGTAATGTCCGTACCACCGCAAAGGGCAAACATAACACGCAGGACACTTCCGTCTGACGGATGACTCGCACCCATTCCGACACCCATAAATACATTATCCAGAGTATACGTCCATCCGGATGCGGAGCAGTAGGAAAATTCTGTCAGATCCGGTGCATATTTGTTATCAGTAAGCTTATAGGCATCACCGGTCCAGGTGGAAGTCTCGGAGAGAACCTTCTGGATACATGCCGGTGGATTCAGGCTTCCACTGTCACAGTTGGCAATTCCCCTTAAGTAGAAACCATAACTTGTATTTGTGTCATAAAGCGGCGTAATCCCGTTCTCACTTAACCCGCGGAGCAGAACATCTGCACAGGTTTCTCCTTTCGCAAATTCCACCTGTACAGGATCCAGGATCATACCCTGGCCGATCGTGTTCTTCTCCACAGTCAGCGTCAGGGTATCTGCCAGAACATCGGTCTGTCCCAGCGCAAAAATCCCCACTGCCATTCCGGCTGCAAGAGTCAGCCCCTTAATGGCCTGCCATAGCTTATTCTTTGTCATATTCATTTTCCTCCTTATTTTCGGGCCGCTGCAGCAGCCCGTATTTTCTTTTTACTCTCTCCAGTTTCTCCAGCAGAGGCCTGCTTAGGATCCACAGGAAGATTACCGTAGAAGTTGCCTGCACCAGATCTACCGGTGCACCTGAGATATAAAACGCGATCAGGCTCTTCTTTGTGATGTATCCGTATGCCATCAGAATAGATGCCGGATTCATGATCCCGCCGAAGATCAGAAACACACTTAAGAATCCGTAAATACACAGATCCACCTTCCTGCTTTGAGAATCCCTTTCTGAAAAAGAATTCCAGCCAGATATCCGATCATTCCATAGGAAAACATCTGCCAGGGTGTCCACCGGTCCCTGCCCGAAAAAACATATTTGAGATCATCATGATCAGACAGGCACACAGAAACCCCGCC